>JAANMX010002826.1_pt1 | contig 16437 bp, 11 predicted proteins | sample 7279681 | NCBI WGS metagenome assembly JAANMX01 (sample SAMN14094542, study PRJNA606508) | bioreactor metagenome | isolation source: A lab-scale SPAN reactor treating ammonium-rich wastewater day 351 | place: Ireland: Galway | collected 2018-01-01
CACAAACTGCATTCTGAGGCCTCGTCCGGGGAAGGCTGGGAATCTGTCCGCATCGATTCCTCTGCTTTTCTGCGGCTCGCAAGGCTCGGCGGGGGGTGAACCGACTTCCAATGGGCGCAACTGTGACAATGTGATTGTCCGTGACTGTGAATTATGCGGTGTGGCCACAGACAAGCTGCTCGAACCAGTAGCCGATATTTATCCGGGTTACCTGTCATCAGCCAATTCCCAGGCAACTCAGCTGGTTCGCATGGACATGTACTCTCATGAGCCGGATGGGGCAGACCGGATCATCGATGTAACCTTCGAGAACTGTTATATCCATCACAGTTCTGATCTTCACCTGTTCCCCTCGAATCGTGGCGATACTGGGGGCCAGGTGATTGTCTACCTGATGAATTGCCGCCTGGATGCAGCTGCCAAATTTTCGATTCGCGGCCGTGGAGCCTGTGTGGTGGCGGACCATTCTGTCTTCACACGGACCAACCAGGGAAACCATGGAGATGGTGAAAATGCCGCCATCGCCATCAATACTCAGAATGGCCATCTCGATAACTGGGCACGGGTAACCGACTGTGTCTTCGTCAACTGTGGAAGTGCATTCGCCAAAAAGGGGTATTATGGTGCGATCAATAACCACAACACCATGGGAACGATTACCACCGACCACTGCACCTTCGACAAGTGCCTGAATGGTTGTGTGGTTGGAACCGGTGGCGGGACAACAGATACAAGGCACATTGTTTCCAACTCGATCTTCCACAACATCGGCTACAATGCACCGCCGGCGATCGATGCAGCCGGAATCCCATTGGGCGCCACAACACCGCTGGATCCTCCTGGCCTCTACAGGGCCTGGTTTTTCGGTGTGGAGACCATGTTCGATGGTTCAGCGTTGTGGTCTGCCGTGTTCAACAACTACATCTCAACAGAAGCGATTCTCCAGGTGGATACCTGCCTGGTGGGAACCATTGCGGATGAAGACACCCGTGTCTGGGCTGATGCTGTCGCAGCGGGCTTTGGCGATCGTGAAAATATTCTTGGCTGCCGGTTGTCCTGCGGAGATGTCGGAGAGGATCTGCGTGTCCGCGGATTGGGAACAGTCACCCGGGGCACTCCGGTCTTTCTGAACACCGACCCCGATGCTGAAGCCCCCTATCAGCTGGCACCCGGCTCGCCGGGCCAGGGGCTGGGGGCGCGATTCGGGGGTCCGCCATCATCAGCTGTAAACTGGTCTTTGTATAACTGATCACTCTTCAAGCAATCGATTCATCCGGGCGTGAAGGCAGAGGCAGACTTCACGCCCGTCCTGTTTATCTTCAGGAAAATCACTTCGAGTGCCGCCGCTTTCCGTTAATGGTGATGCCCCGGGTGGTCCGGAAAGGTTTCATGCTCCTCCTCATGCGTCTCCCAAGGCTCCATGTGGGTGGTGATGACCACACGTCCCCCCAGCTCCTGATGGATGGACTGTTCGACCTGTGTGGCCTGCTGGTGGGCCTGGCGGATGGTCACATCCTCTGGAAAGAGCATGTGCATTTCCATCCAGGTGGTTCTCCCGGTATTTCGGATGCGCAGCTCATGGAAATAGCATCGATGCTGCTTCTCTGCTTCGAGCAGAATTCGGCGGATTGTTATTTCAACCTCCGGATCCACCTTTTCCATCAGGCCCAGGATCGCTTCGCGCACCAGGTGCCAGCCCGCAAACAGGATATTTACGGCAATTGCCAATGCAATCAGTGGGTCGAGGAATGAATATCCGGTGAGCGCCACCAGCCCCAGGCCCACTACGATTCCAACACTGGTGTAGGAGTCGGAAAGGACATGCTTCCCATCGGCCACCAGGATCAGCGAATTCTGTTTCTTTCCTGTGTCGATCAGGTACCAGCCCAGAAAACCATTCAGGATGCCACAGAGCGCGATCAGCAGGTTTCCTGTTGTGATCGATTCGATTTCTCCTCCTGCAATCAGCCGGTGTATCGATTCATAGAAAATGTACAGGGCGGCGAAGATGATCAAGGCCCCCTCGAGTCCGGCGGAGAAATAGGTCACCCGTTCATACCCATAGGGATGCTTCCTGTCGGGAGGGCGCTGGCTGAGCCACAGGCAGTAAGCCGCGATTCCAACTGCCGGCAGATGGACAACCGACTCGGCCACATCGGACAGGATTGCAGCCGAACCAGTCAAAAGATATGCCGACAGCTTCAGGCCGAACAAACCGATTCCGACCGCCAGAGAAATCAGCATGGCCTTCTGCTGGGCGGCATACTCGGGATCTGTTGAGGTCCAGAACTTCCAGATCATGATCTCAATTTACACCCTCCAGGCTTCCATTGGCAGATTTTTTCGAATGACAGCAATTTATTATTGGACAGACTAATCGACACTTGGTAATCTGAGGCCGTCTGACGACCAGATTTCTCCTGGTTCATTCGAGACTTATTCCACAGGAGGCGATTCATGAAAAAGCGGCTTTTCTGTCTGTTTATCCTGGTGGCAGCTGCGGCATCCCAGGCAGCACCGAGCGATATTGCCATCACCGAGGGTGCTGGCAATCCGGTTCTGCTGCAGACCTCGGTAGGTGCGGGCCGTTATTATTATGCGCATGTCCTTTATGACCCGTTTGCCGGGAAATACCGGGCCTGGGCCGATGCCTCCAGCAGCAATGATATCACTTATGCCGAATCAACAGGCGATAACCCCGCAGCCTGGTCCGGATATACTCTCTGCACTGGAACCCTCGGACCCCGGGGAAAAGCCCATGTGGTCCAGCTGGGGGCAAATTCGTTCCGCATGTGGCATACCGGGGATGATGGAACCCCGGGATACGAGGTTCATACCTTTACCGGCAGCAATGGAATCGACTGGTCGAATGCCACCCCGATCACCGGTGTGGCGGATACCGGGGATTCCATTCCAACTGCCGATGGTCCTTTCGAGCATTTCTGCCCTGCCGGAAATGGAGCGGGTTTTGTCTGTCTGGCGAACACCCGGGAAGGTTCCGCCGAGCAGACCGGGCGGGAGCTGAACTGGTATTCCTCTGCGGATGGCATCACCTGGACCTTCGAGCATGGCACAGGAATCCTGGGGTATGATGTCTCTACTCTGGTCAGGCACCCTGACCGTGCCAACACCTGGTATGCCTATGGTTACCAGCAGGGAGGGGAGGATTTCATCGTTTCCCTCTACTCGACCGACAATGGGGCGACTTGGCAGATGGATCAGGAACCAGTCCCGGTAATCGGTGTCGCGGGGGAATTTCCTTACAATCCGAACAGGAACTACAACCCTCAGGCGATTTACCGTGGATTCGGCAACTGGGTCTTTTTCCGGACCACAAGTGACAGTTCTGCCAGTCCCGCTCATCGAACCTCTTACTCGACCGGAATCGAGAGCGGATTGACCTTTTCATCGATTGAAAACTGGATGCTGATGGAGCGCTAAAAGCTTCTTTCAGGACCGGATGCATCGGATTTGTTTGGAGAGAGCTCCTTGAGCAGAGCTCTCTTTTTTTTGAGACCGGTTGCCCATCCTTAAAGAAAGTTGAATGATCTGTTCAATTACTCTGGAGTGGCTGCTCCTGCATTCGAAGTCATACAATCAACACGGCTTTCAGAAGGAGGAAGAAAATGAAGAAACCTCAGAGTGTTTTTCTGCTGCTGGCCTTTTCCTGGATTGCACAGGCGGAAGGGCCTTTCCCCGGGCCGACCGATGAGGGCTACCTGCTGCCGAATGGATGGACCCTCACCCCCATTGGCAAACAGATTCAAACTGAAGACCAGATCCTGAACCTGGTCCTTTCACCGGATGGCAAGGTGGCGGTTGCCTTGACCTGCGGCTTCAACCCCCATGGGCTGGTTGTGATTGACACCCAGACCGAAGAAGCCATCCAGAGAATTCCACAAAAGACCGCCTGGCTCGGCATGGCCTGGCATCCGGATGGAAAACGGCTGTATGTGTCCGGTGGAAATACAAAGAAAAAGGGCGATCCGGCCGCCCCGGTTTATGTTTATGGCTATGCGGAGGGAAAACTGAGCGAAACTGCTTCCACGACTCTGTCAGTCGAACTTCCCAAGGAAAAGGTTTTCTGGTCCGGGCTGGTCCATCATCCCTCGAAGCCGATCCTGTATGCGCTGAACCGTATGACCAATGAAGTGGTCCTGTTCGATACCGACCAGGGAAAAGTCATCGGAACCTGGCCCACCGAGCAAAGCCCCTATGACCTTGTTCTTTCCCCGGATGGGGAGGATCTGTATGTCTCGAACTGGGGCAGCGATACAGTCAGCCACTTCAAAACGGCCGAAGGCAGGCTGAATTCCGTCATGCGTGTGGGGGATAATCCATGCGATCTGATTTTGACCCGGAATGGCAGGCTGTTTGTCTGCTGTTCCAATGAGAATCGAGTGGTAATCATCGACACCAGGAGGGGCCGCCCGGTGGAGACACTGATCACCTCCCTGTATGAACGCGCCCCCGAGGGTTCCACTCCGAATGCCCTGGCCCTTGACCCAAAAGAGGAAACCCTGTTCATCGCCAATGCCGATAACAACAACATCGCTGTCGCGGATGTCGAGGAAACCGGGGAAGGGACAGTTCTGGGTTTCATCCCGGTTGGCTGGTATCCCTCAGCGCTGGCTGTGAGTGCGGATGGAAGCAAGTTGTTCGTCGGCAATTCAAAGGGTGTGGCCTCCTATTCCAATGTCGATGGTCCTCACAGTCCGAAAGCCAGGGAAACCGGGAAAACAGTCACAACCAAATCCGGCCAGAAAGGTGCAGTCAGCATCATCGATGCCTCCCGGTGCCGCCAGAACATGCTGGAATTGACCCGCCAGGTGTATAAATACTGCCCTTACCGCGATGAGCTGCTGGTCCTGGCTCCTGAAGTGGATGAAAAGACCACCATTGTCCCACGCCGTGTGGGTGCCGGTTCACCGATCAAGCATGTCATTTACATCATCAAAGAGAATCGCACATACGACCAGGTTCTGGGCGATCTGCCTCAGGGAAAAGGGGATCCCGAGCTGTGCCTGTTCGGGCGTGAGATCACCCCCAACATCCATAATCTGGTGGAGACCTATGTCCTGTTTGACAATCTCTATTGTGATGCGGAGGTGAGTGTGGATGGACACCAGTGGTCCAATGCGGCTTATGCCACCGACTACACCGAAAAGAACTGGCCGGCGGAGTATGGCGGCTGGAGTGATTCTCCCCGTTCCTTCGCGATCTATCCCTCTTCAGGCTACCTCTGGGACCAGTGCGCCCACAAAGGCTTGACCTACCGGACATACGGTGAATTTGCCGAACGCCAGAGCGAGGATGGAATCATGACCCCGATCCATCCATCTCTCGGCGCACTGCATGGGCATGTCGCTCCGCACTACCTCTCCTGGGGTGCGAGAGACACAGAGAATGCACGCGAATTCATCCGTGAATTTGATGAGTATGAAAAGAACTACGACAGCACCGATCCGGGAAAACGGCTTCCGAATTTCATCGTCATGGCTCTGCCTGAAGATCACACTCATGGCACTCAACCAGGCGCACACACCCCGCGTGCCTGTGTCGCCAGCAATGATTACGCCCTCGGGATGATTGTCGAACGTGTCAGCAGGAGCCGTTACTGGCCTCAGACCGCCATCTTTGTGATCCAGGATGATGCCCAGGATGGGCCGGATCATATCGATGCACGGCGCACGGAAGGCCTGGTCATCAGCCCTTATTCGCTCCAGGGGATTGTCGACAGCACCCTGTACACCACCAGTTCCATGCTGCGGACCATCGAGCTGCTGCTCGGACTCCAACCCATGAGCCAGTTCGATGCTGCGGCGAATCCCATGTACAAGGCTCTCGGTGTCAACCCGAATATCAAGCCCTATGAGGTGATTCCGCCGAAAATCGACCTCAACGAAACCAACACTAAAACAGCCTGGGGGGCTGAAGCATCCATGCAGATGGACTTCAGTTCCTATGATCGCACACCCATGTTCGAGCTGAATGAGATTATCTGGAAAAGCGTGAAAGGGGCGGATTCCGAAATGCCCCTTCCAGTCCATCGTTTCCAGGCAGCAGTTGCCTTGAGAAACTGAAGCCAGACTGCGGGCTTGATTGTGTGGAGCAGGATTTGACGACAGGAAAACCTCTGCTTGTCATCACCCAGGGAGACCCTGCGGGAATTGGGCCAGAAATCTGCCTCAAGGCTTTGTCGGATCCGGCTGTTCTGGAAGTCTGCCGTCCGGTGCTGGCCGGTGATGTGCGGGTCCTGGAGCAGGTGGGGCACTCACTTGGCTTGAAGGTGCCTGAAATCAGGATTCCGCGAGACAGCCTGGATTCCTCTGCCAGCCTGTTCGAAGGAGAAGGCCCTTTCATCCTCGAGTGCGGTCATATCGATGAAGAACTCCGGCCCGGTGAAGCCACCCGGCTTGCCGGTGAAGCCTCTTACCGGTATATCACCACAGCCATCGAAGGAGCCATGCAGGGGCTTTTCGATGGAACTGTCACCGCGCCGATTACCAAGACAACCCTGCACCTGGCCGGCATCACCGAACCCGGGCATACCGAAATCTTTGCACGCCTCACCGGAACCCGGAATTACGCCATGATGCTGTACAGCCCGCGCATCGCTGTCAGCTTTGTCACTTGCCACCAGTCTCTCCGCAGCGTTCCGGATTCATTCACCACGGAGGATGTGATCCGAGTCACCTCTCTGACCCACGACACGCTGTTGCGCATACGCGGGAAACAGCCCCGGATCGCTGTCCTGGGCCTGAATCCTCATGCGGGAGAAAAAGGGCTTTTCGGCGATGAAGAAAGCCGTCTCATCGAACCGGCTGTGGAGCATTGCCGGGCGCATGGCTGGCTGGTGGAGGGGCCGATCCCCCCCGATGCCGCTTTCATGCCCCACGCCCTGGCACGTTTCGATGGGCATGTCACGCTTTACCACGACCAGGGGTCAATCCCATTCAAAATGATCTCCATGCATGATGGAGTGAACATCACCATGGGGTTGCCCATCATCCGCACCTCGGTGGATCATGGAACTGCTTATGACATTGCCTGGCAGGGAAAAGCAAGCCATTCCAGCCTGGTTTCAGCGATTCAACTGGCTGCGCAGCTGGCCTCCTCCCGCCAGGGAGAGGGTGAATCACTCTGAGGGCTGTGCTGGAGCCTGATCCAGCATAGTTGGATTATCCAGCGATATTGAGGGTCGGCATCAGGCCGGGAGCAGGCTGGCCCATCATGGGCACCGGGGATGGTGCATCAGCAACCCGGGCGTCATCGGCCGCCGCTGCCCCCTCCTCCCGGATTTTGTCTATGGCTTCCTGCCAGCCTGAGCGCAGCTCTCCCAGGAGTGTCCGGACTTCGAGGAGCATTGACGGTTCGGATTTCAACATGCCCGAAAACAGCTGGCGGATCATGTAGTCATATAAACGTGCGAGATTCAATGCGAGGTCGCCGCCTCTGGAGTGGTCCAGGGCTGCCATCAGCTCGGTCAGAATTCGCTGAACTTTGGTTGTTTCACCCCGGAAGGTGGACAGATCCTGTTCCGCATGAGCATTGAGGGCGATTGTCAGCTTGCGGATCGCTCCATCATAAAGCATCAGGATCAGCTTGGCCGGATCAGCGGATTCAACCTGTGTTTTCTGGTAGTGGAGATGAGCTTTCGTGGCGAGCGCGTTCATCACAGTACATCCTTTCCCTGATCTTCCAAAGAAGTTATTCCGGCTACGGCTTTATCTTAATTCAGCTGCTTCAATCTTTCTCTCTGGTGAAGGAATGCCTTTTCTTGGCCCATCCTTCTGGCTTTTCGGAGCCTTTGAGGGCTTATCTCGAATTAGCCACCCACTGGTTGATCTGCCCGGCCAGGTAGTCGCTCTGCTGCTGCATCTGGGACAACGATTTCTCCAGAGCGGAGAATTGCCGACGCAACCTTTCCTCGGCTATTTTGGCCCGTTCCTCGATCCCGGTAATTGTTTTGGTGTAGGAGTTGATGGTGTCCTGCAACGATTTGGCACGAATTGTCAGAGAACCCGAAATCGATCCGGTGAGCTGGTCGATGGTTTTTTCAGCCTGGTCAGAAAATCCGCCTTTCTGAGTGAAAAAGGCCTGGATTGCATCCGGTTTGGCTGCGAAAACCCTCCTGAATTCAGCCTCATTGAAACTCAAAGTGCCATTGGTGTTGACAGTAATGCCGATCTGGCCGAGCGATAGAAACTCCGATGTTCCAATAGCGCTGCCCTCCAGAAGGGAGCTCCCGGTCGTTCCAAGTATCCCCAGGTCCGCGGCGGTTGTTCCACCGCCCATCTCGGCAATGGCCAGGCTGCCCGATCCGCCGCTGGTGTCGCGGATATTAATCCCCGTGCCGCTGCGGTTGACAGCAGCCTCGACCTCGATCGATGAATCGAGGTTGATCAGGTCCATCACCTCCTGAAGATTATCGGCAGAAGACAGGTCGATTGTTGCAGTATTTCCGGATCTGTCGGTAATCTGGATCGAACCTGAAGCCACCCCTCCGCCATTGTTGAGATTCGAAAGCAGGGTGGAAGGCAGAGTTGACACGGAGCGGGACAGCAGACCCGAAAGGCTGCTTTCCACACTCAATATGGCTGAGTCCCCGAGCAGGATGCCGGCGCGCTGCGTTTCGGCGTTATAGGATGCATTCTGCTGGGCAAAGGTTTTTGTGGCATTGTAGGCGCTGACGAATGCTTTGACTGCATCGACCGCGCTCTTGCTGTCACTCTGGACTGTGATTGTGGAGATGGCATCGGGTGTGTCATCGCTCAGCAGGGTCATGGTCACCCCGCTGATGACATCAGTCACTGTGTTGCTGGACCGGATGATATCGATGCCGTTGACTTTAAACAGGGAGTTCTGCCCGGATTGGTCCACCTGGGTGAAGGAGGTTTCGAGCACCCCCAGGGCCTCCAGGACATTGTTTGCGTCGGTTAAGACCGGTGTGGATCCATCTCCGCTGTTGATCTCCAGACGGAAAGAGCCGGTTTCGACCTCGACAGCCGAGGCTGTGATCGAGCTTCCCGCAGTCAGGGCTGCGGAATTGATCTCTGCCGCGATGTCATTGAGCGACTGTGTGGAAAAATCGACATTCACATTGATGCTGCCGGCTCCATTGGCGATGCTGATGCTCCCCGAGGGGACATTGCTCTGCAAGCCAAGCAGGCCCTGCAGAGCCTGGGTGCGTGAAGAAAAGCGGCTGCTGGCCGCTCCCGCGGTGATCGAATTGGCGATGGACTCGCTCCCGGCCTGAGCCAGGTGGAGGCTCTCGAGGATGTTGCTGCTGCCGGCATTAACCAGCGTGAAGCCATCCGCACCGGTCGAAAGGGAGCGAATCGACAGGCGGAACTGCCCCTGTGAAACCTCGAGGACATTCGCCGAAACGCCCGCCCCGGCATTGGAGATGCGTGAGGCGATATCCCGCAGCGTATCGGTGCTGCGAATGTTGACTGTGGAGTTGTTGACACGAATGGCGCCCTCGAGGCCGAGGGCGGTGGTCTGGCTGGTGAAGGTGTTGTTCGGATCCGATGAAATCTGAAGGGCGGTTGCCAGCTGCTGCACACTCAGAGTGAAAGCACCCGGTTCAGCCGCACTGGAGGCGCTGACTGCAACAATGTTCGAGTTGGTGGAATTGGCGCTTCTTCCACGAAAAGTATCAGCATTCCCAAGGCCCTCGGCAGCCACCCGGACTGCCAGGACATTCCCGCTCAAACCCTGGACCGCAGACAGCTTGTTGGTGGTGGCGGTGCGGCGATTCTCAAGCCGGACAGCCGGGGCACGCTGTGAAAACAGAAGCGCCTCAATAATCTCTGTTGTATTGAGGTTCGATATCAATCCATCGATGGCAAATCCCGACATCAGCGCGCCCTCCTTTTTGACGGGTAGTTTTTTAAAGCCAGAATCGATCCGGCCGGCCCGTCAGTCCCTCGTTTTTCCAACTTTTTCATAAAGACATCCCTGAAAAGGGAGGGGGAGAGGCTGGTTCTCCCCCTGCCTTCTCAGGCCGTTGTGTCGATCAGCAGCCCGATCACTTCACGAAGCCGGGCTGCCGCTTTGAGCACATCGGAAGAAGGAATTTCCCGAATGACTTCTTCCGTGTCCCTGTTAGTCACGATTACCTGGACAATCCCGCTGGCATCATCCACTTTGAACTGGAGACGCACATCGACCATGTTGGCGGTTGCCTGCAGCTGTTCAACCGCTTTCTGCAGGGCAGCTGGATCAACTTGACCTTCAGTCCGCTCCTGGCCGGCTTTCTGCTGTTGTTCAATTTTTTCAGTGTGCCGAGGAGCATATTCGGCAGTACGTGGTGCAGGGGGACTCCCTACAGGAGGACTGACCGATCCCAGGTCGCTCAGGGTTGCAACATTGGCGACTATCATGGTTTCTTCTCCTTCCCTCCAAATTCGGAGGTTCTAATGCCGGTCTCGAATCCCCCTCCGGACCGGCTCGCTTTTTCCGGCGAGCAACAAACCGCATCATGGGTTTCACTTTATCAGAATGATCGGGAGGGGAGCGGGATAAAAGCCGCTCCCCTCAATGAAACCTCTGAGATTATCGAAGCAGCGCGAGCACACCCTGCGGAGCCGAGTTGGCCTGAGCCAGGATGGCAGTGCCGGCCTGGAGCAGGATCTGGTTCCGGGTGAACCGTGTTGTTTCGAATGCGATGTCGGCATCCCGAATACGCGACTCGGAAGCGGTCAGGTTCTCAGCCGCCACACCCAGGTTGGCCATGGTGGCTTCGAGACGATTGGTGAAAGCACCGAGTGCGGAGCGCTGTGAGTCGACCTGGTTGATGGCCTCATCAATGATCGCGATGGCCTCATTGGCTCCGGTCAGTGTGGTCACATCGATCCCGGCTACTGTGCGTGCGGCGCCACTGGGCTGGGTGTCACCCACAAATCCCAGGTTGGTGGCACGCAGATCGCCGAACTGGACACTGACTCTCTGGTTCTGGTTGGCCCCGACCTGGAACGCCAGTGAATTGTTAGTCGCTTCGATCAGGAAAGTGCGGCTGCTGCCGCCATCGAGGTCGATGACCGCATCAAAATCGAGGGTGACTGTCTCACCAGCGGCAAAGCCGGCGGCTGTCCCGCTCTGGAACTGAACCTTGGAAGCACCATTCTGGAAGTTCACTGTGGTGCCACCTTCCAGGCTGCCCTCGTAGGCCTGGGCAACGATGGTCAGGGTATCGGTTCCGGCTGTCAGGGTTGCACCCAGGGTAAAGGTGATCTGGGCAGCGGATTCACTTGGATCCGATGGAGTCGGGCCATAAGCAGTAACGGTATCTCCAGCGGTCACAGCCTGTGAGGGTCCGCCACCTACTGTCAATGTCGCGGTGTTTTCGTTGCCGGCCACACGGACTGTGTTGCTCAAACTCCCCACAGCGGCTCCCCCGTTTCCTGAATCATCTATACTAAGGGAGATCGACAGGTTGGTGTTGGTTCCTGTCGCCGCTGCTGTAACAACGAACTGCCCTGTGGCGGCATCATAACTGGCGGTGTCGGTTCCGATCGCAGCGTTGATGGCTGTAACGACACTGTCGATATCGTTGGCCGCGCCAACGGTTACGGTCACGGCTGTGCTGGTCCCATCAGATTCGACAACTGTAAATTCCAGTTCATCGGTCTGAGCGACGGTATACCCATCGATTACCAGCCCATCAAGAAGGTCTGTGCCAACCGCCAGTGTGGTTCCATCGGTTGTGATTGAGTCACTGGTTGAAACGACACGGGCCTGGGCGGCGACCACGTTGGAGAGCACCATGTCATAGGACCCGCTGTCGAAAGTCGAGCCGGTGAAATTGGTGGCTCCCGTGTTGTCCACACCATCGACACCATTCCCCCGAGTTTCGGATCCGGCCGCAGTCTGAGTGACTGTGAGGTAACGGGTTCCGGTGGAAAGAGTGCTGGCTGTGGGTGTACGGGAAAGGCTGATCCCGGTTCCGGTTGTCTGCATAGACGCAGAGTTTGCGTTATCGCCATTGATCAGACGGCGGGTTGCGAACTGGGTGTCATTGCCAATACGGGTGATTTCAGCGATGGATGTCTGGATTTCATCCTGGATCGCCCGCAACGCGACTGAATCGTTGGTGCCGGTGTTGGCTGCCTGGACCGCCAGGGTACGGATTCTCTGAAGACGGTTGGTGGTTTCAGCCAGAGCACCTTCAGCGGTGTTCACGAGGTTGATCGCGCTGGAGGCGTTATCGATCGCCTGGTTCAACCCGTTAATCTGGGAGCGAAGGTTCTCGGAGATTGTCAATCCTGCCGCATCGTCAGCTGCGCGGTTGATTCTCAAGCCCGAAGACAGGCGCTCGAGGGACCGTCCCAGGGCGATCGATGTGGTGTTCAGGTTCCGGGAAGCGTTCAACGCTCCAATGTTGTTGTTGATGCGTGTGAGCATGAGTCTTTCCTCCTTGAATTTGACTCGTAGGGCCGGGGTCCTTCCCGGCCAGGGTCTGGGGACTAATGCCTTCCTGTTCCACAGGCCAGGACATCATATCCGCCAACTGGCATGACCTGCCCTTCCCCCTGCCGCCGAACCTTTTCTCCAGCTGGATTCCGATTTGAATCCCTGCCCTGAGAAAACCGGTCTGTTTATCGCCTCGCCATCCTTTGTCCTCTTCCCTGAGGATCCAGTCCGGCTGACGACCCGGCGGAAAGTTTTCCGGGAGGTCGTTTCGTTCCGTTGAGGGGGTTGGCCTCAACTGTTAAAACCCTGACAACCCTCCTTCTCTCGATTTTATGAATCCTGAAGAGCCGATTCGCTCTCCTGAACCTTTAACGGAAGCGCGCGGGCGGTGCCCCTTCCATTGGTTTCCAGCTTATTTCTGCAACAGGGCCAGCACATTCTGAGACGCGGCATTGGCCTGGGTTAAAACAGCTGTGCCTGCCTGGAGCAGGATCTGATTACGGGTCATCCGTGTGGTCTCGAATGCGATATCCGCATCACGGATTCGCGACTCGGCGGCAGCCAGGTTTTCCGAAGCCACTCCCAGATTGGCGATTGTGGCCTCCAGCCGGTTCGTGAATGCGCCAAGAGAGGACCTCTGGGTATCCACCTGCCGGATCGCCTCATCGATGATCTCCAATGCTTCATTGGCTCCGGTCAGCGAGGTGACATCGATCCCGGAAACCACACGTGCATTCCCATTTGGCTGGACCTGATCCAGGAAGCCGAGTTTGTCGGCACGCATATCTCCAAAAGCGACTGAGACATTCTGTCCTGAGTTCGCCCCGATCTGGAAATTCATCGAGTTGTTGACTGCTGAAAGCACGATCGTGCGTGAGGTTCCACCGAGATTGATGGCGGCATCAAAATCCAGGGTGACTCCCTCACCCGCAGTGGAGCCATTCTCGGAGCCGCTCCGAAAGCGGACATCCTGGGCGCCATTGCGGAAGGCCACCTCTGTGCCGCCATCCAGCTGCCCGGTATATTCGGACTGGACAAGGGAGAGCACATCTGTCCCGGCGGTCAAAGCCGAACCGAGCGTAAAGGTGATCTGGGCCGGCGGGATCCCCGTTTGTGTGGGTGCCGGGCCATAGACAGTCACTGTCTGGCCTGCGGCAACCATCTGCGAGGGGCCGCCGCCAATCGACAGAGTGGCTGTATTGTCAGCACCGGCAGTCCGCACCGAGTTATCGAGGATCTTTTCGTAAGGCACTCCACCGCCTTCCTCATCGATCGCCAGGGTGATCGACAGGCTGCTGTTGGCGCCGGCTGAGGCGGCAGTCAGGACAAACTGGCCGGTGGAGGCATCATAACTGGCCGAATCGCTGCCGATGGCGGAATTGATGGCGGCCACAACATCATCGATGGTGTTGGCGGCACCTACAGCCACATTGACCGCGGTGCTGGTCCCATCCGATTCGACCACAGTGAACCGCAGAACATCATTCTGATCGACACTGTATCCATCGAACTGCAGGCCATCGAGGGCATCGGTTCCATTCGCCTGGCTGGTTCCATCGGTTGTGATCGAACCACCTGTGGACACCACGCGAGCCTGCGCTGCCACCACATTGGAGACCACCACATCATAAGTGCCGGTCTCGAAGGTCGATCCGGCGAAAGCACTCATTCCGGAGTTGTTCACCCCATCGGCCCCGTTATGCACGGTTTCACTGCCTGCCACTGTACGGGTGATCTTGAGGTGGTGTTTTCCAGTTGAAAGGGTGCTGCTGTAAGATTCCGGGTTTGTACGGATTCCCAGGGAATCCCCAGCCACGATGCTGACCGAGTTATTTTTTTCACCATTCAACAGGTGCTGGCTGGCGAACTGGGTGTCATTGGCGATCCGGCTGATCTCCTGGATCGATGAATCAATTTCCTGCTGGATCGCCTGAAGAGTGACGGAATCATTGGCTCCAAGGTTGGCTGCCTGCAGGGCGAGTGTGCGGATTCTCTGGAGACGGGCTGTGGTTTCGGACAGGGCACCTTCAGCGGTATTGACCAGATTGATGGCATCGGAGGAGTTTTCGACAGCCTGATTGATTCCGGTGACCTGCAGGCGGAGATTCTCTGCAATGGTCAGACCGGCCGCATCATCCGCTGCACGATTGATCCGCAATCCGGAGGATAATCTTTCCAGTGACGTGCGCAGATCTTCTGCGGTCACGGAATAACTCCGCAATGCGTTCAGCGCAGTGATATTGTTGTTGATACGCGTCAGCGCCATCATCAATCCTCCGTGACTGTGATGGTTTCTTTATCGGCCGCACTGCGACCTTCATTCAGCCGGCAACCCCAGTTTCCGGCCTCATCAGCGGCTCAGCGGTGTGTCTCTGCGAGAACCCTCTCCAGCTCAACCTCCTGTCGAGCCTTTCCTGCACTGATATGCCGCTTTTACAATTTTATGATTCATGAGGGCCTTGTCAATACGCTCGCAAGAATCATCTAATTCCGTAATGTAGCAAAACGCTGATATCTGTCAAGGGGCAACAGCAGGAAAAACCTCCACAGAGCCTTGAAAAACATCATAACATATTCAGGATGTTCGGTTTATGTGCAGATAAAAATTTTTTCGCACCGAATAGCCTGAACCTTCCATTTCCATCACTGCTTCAGTATCGGCAGCAAAAGGTGCGAAGCATACTGGCTGGAATGAAAAATTGTCTGGGTCGCGGAAACCAGGTCGGCATCCGCCCCGAAAGCATGGCCCGTATTCGGATTGCGATCAAACCGTGGGAAGTTGCTTGATGAAACCTCGAGCCGGATGCGATGGCCCGGAAGAAAGGCGATCGATGTATTCCCCATTTCGATTGTGTATTCGTAGACCTTTCCCGGCTCGATCAGGCTGGTCTGTTTATCTGACTCACGGAAGCGTGCACGCAGGATCCCATCGGTGATCCCATAGGGGATCTCTTTGCCGTCAGGGCCAGGGGCGACATCCACCAGCTTGGCGGTGAAATCGGTATCGGTTTCGGCGCCACCAAAGATGGCGCTTTCGCGGGCGCGTATGGCGAAGTCTACGCCGTACAGGGCAAACTGGAAGGCACGGTCATCGGCGATAAGCAATTCGGCGGTACGGCGGGCATTTCCGGCAAGCTGCTCTCCGCGGAAGGGTTCATCGGCTACAAAGATGGCAACCTCGGCGCGAAAATCGGCGGTTCGCTGGCATCTGCGCAGGGCGATATCGGGATGAACGTCGCCGGGTATAACGTCGGGGTTTCGGGCGAAATCGGGCTGAAAGCCGAAGCGGGCTTCGAGTTCGGCAAGAAAGGCGTGAAGATTTCGCTGCCCCTCTTCTCCATCGGGATTTCCTTCGGCAAGGCAAAGTAACGGAGCGTCCGCGCTTCCCCCTTTCCTGACGCCGCCCATCAGGCGCAAAAAAAGGGCGGGCAATTTGCCCGCCCTTCGCTTTTATTCCTTTAATTATTCGTATGCGCTGGCTTCCCGCAGCAGCCGCCGCACCGTTCCATCTTGCGCGTAATCCAGCGGAATCTGTCCATGCTCCGCTTCGGCGGCGTTGGGGTCTGCGCCATGTTCCAGCAGCATTTGTACCATCGTCGCGTTGTTGGAATATGCCGCCTGATGCAACGGTGTGTAATTCATCGGTTCCGGGTCGTTTACCCGCGCCCCTGCCTTTAACAGCGCCCTGGCGATAAAACCGTCCCGCTTCAGCAACGCCCTGCACAACACCGTGCATCCCGCGCGCGTATCCGTAAGATATAAGGTTCGATAGACACGCGCGTTCGGGTCTGCCCCTTTTTCCAGCAGCAGTTGCGCCACCATCTTCGCGTTGCGCTCTACCGCGTATACCAGCGCCGTCTGCCCGAACTGGTCTTCGGCGTGAATGTCCGCCCCCGCGTTAATCAGCGTTTCCGCCATATCCCAGAAATCGCCCGTTCCTGCCAGCGCCATCAATACCGTTTCCTGCTGGTAGGCATCAGAGGCGCGCGCGTTTACGTCTGCGCCGGCGGCAATCAGCGC
>JAANMX010002827.1_pt1 | contig 16427 bp, 9 predicted proteins | sample 7279681 | NCBI WGS metagenome assembly JAANMX01 (sample SAMN14094542, study PRJNA606508) | bioreactor metagenome | isolation source: A lab-scale SPAN reactor treating ammonium-rich wastewater day 351 | place: Ireland: Galway | collected 2018-01-01
ACACGGAGTTGGCGGGTGTTTACGATTGGGATTCGTAAAGTTCATTTTCGTATACGAAACTGATTGATTCAATCATGGAGGAACAAATGAAACGCTTTACGACCTGCCTTGATGAGATCAAAAAACTATTCCTGCTGCCATTGCTCCTGCTGGTGATCTTCATCCCCTCAACCCAATGCGCCACCATCCATGTCCCATCCAACAGTCCAACCGTTGCAGGGGCGATCGCCATGGCAGCTGATGGCGATGTCGTGGTCATCGACAACAGCGCAGTCTATATCGAAAGTGTTGTGCTCTCCAAAGCAATCAAACTGATGGCGGCTCCGGGGCAGACACCGACACTGAAGTATGATTCAGCGAACCCCAACCCGGTTTCCTATATGATTTATTGCCCGGTGCCCGGAGCACAGGCAGGCTCCAATGAGGGGGGACAGATTACAGTCGATGGAGACTGTGATCCGAGGATCTCGGTATTTCTGGGATCGAATATAAACACAGGCGAAGTCATCTTTGAAAATATCCGGTGCATCAATGGGACACCGGCAGATCAATTCATCTACCCGGATCCGGATCCCTCTGGGCATGGTGGTGGAGGAAGCTCGGTTTTTACTTACAACAACATTGTGGGTGAAGCCGCGGGCTGCGACCCTGATTCCCGTTTCGATGATATGCAATTTCCAATCCGTCCTGATTTCCTCGAAGGTTCAACACTGAATCTGAACTACTGCACAATCACAAATGCCTACAGGATGTGCATCCTGCATGGTGGTTCAGACATCCCCGAAAGTTATGGAAATGTGAATATCCATGGATGCATTCTAACCGGACGCGAATTAGCCATCACATGTGAACCACCTTCGCGGCCGATCACATGGAATGTTTCAGACACAGTTCTGGAGAGCACCATCAGCCCTGCGGAAAGTGATATTTTCGGGACCTTCGCCCCCTGGTGGGTTCGCTCTGCTGGACAGGTCATCCATGCGACGCGGACAGTTTTTCTGGATAGTGGCAAAGGGCGCGCATTTTACCCCTGGTGGCCAGGTGATAATTCGATCATGACATTTGACCACTGTGATTTTATCAGCCCGAATGGCCGGCCGGTTCAACTTGGCCCGGCATCTCTTCCCGGCGAACGCCGCCTTTCAATCAGAAACTCGATTCTTCAGACAAACGATATCAACACAGCCGGGTTTACCGGCGGTGACGCACTCAGCGATTCGGACATCTTCGACAATGACTACAACAATGTGAACACAGGTTATGGAGGACTGGAGGAATTCTTCCCTGCCATCAAAGGCGATCATGACATCGATCCAGCCGGTGTTGCAGATTATATTCAGCCTGTCAGGCCTGACTACAATTTCGAGTATACCACACCAGTGTTGCTGACGGGTGATGATTCCGGCGGACATCTGGGCAGTTTCCTGCGCCCCGGAGAACCTTCCAGAGTTATCGACTGGGAGCTTTACTGACAATTTCCTCCAGGGATTGATTGTAAACACATATTCCTGGAAACCAAAAAGAGGAGGCGACCATGAAATTGAGAACAACCGGTCCTGATCTCTCAAAAGGGTTCACGCTCATCGAACTCCTGATTGTCATTGCGATCATCCTGATTCTGATTTCGATTGCACTTCCAAATTTCCTGGATGCACAGATTCGCGCCAAAGTCGCCAGCACCCGCGGCGGCCTGCGGACAATCCAATTTGGTTATGAGGCGTATTTCACCGATTACAAGCAGTATGTCACCTCGCATCGTTTCAGCTTTTTAAATCGCCGGTCGCCGGTAAATATCGATGGTTCAGACATGCGCCTTTTGACTACACCGATTCCGTACATCAAATCGGCCTTGCCGCGTGATCCATTCACCAACCGGGATCCTTATGCCGGGCTTGGAAATAATCCCGAGTCCTATTTCACAGCTTATGGTTCATGGCGGGGTCCAGATGGAAGCACGATGTACGCCAAATCGGGTCCCGGCCCGTTTGGATTGGTTCCGGTGCCATTCGACAGCTGGATGGCATGGAGTTCCGGCCCGGACAATATGGCTCAGACAGGTGGATACCGGCCGGAACAGATCGTCATTCTGAACGAGCAAAAAGGATTATTGAACTATTCCGGCACCTACAGTGGTGTGCGTTACTCCCCGACAAATGGAACCAACAGTATTGGCGATATATATGTTTTCGGGCCAGGAGCAATCCGGAAGTATTGATGATAAGCCGTCAAGAGCAGCTTTCACTGCTATTAAGCAAAGAGGAGGACCACAATGCTGCAAAAAGAGAGAATCGGTTGCAACATGGTCGTTAAAGGTGCACCCTCCTCTGTTCCTGACTGGAGCCTTTATGAATAACCACTTCAACAGAGGTATATGGATCGTTTGATTCCCAATTCACGGAATATTTCGCCCGGTCCTCTCTGAAAAGATTGGGCCGGGTAACTGTTTTTCACCGAAGTTCAACTGTTCTGAAAAGGAGAGGTTCCATGTCGATCGGTCAGCAGCTCTCATTCTTTGCGATCACATTCTTGCTGCTCATTTTCTTTTCCATCACTGGCTTCGCTCATTCTGAGGCTGAAATCCGGGCTGGCTTCTCCTGTGTCGATATCACACCGCCCATTGGGACTCCGATGACTGGCTTCGGAGCCCATTTTCGCGATCGAAGCGGGGTCAAAGGCATTCATGATCCGCTGGAGGCGCGTGCCATCTTCCTCGAACAGGGCACAACCAGGACGCTCATCATGGGCATGGATCTCTGTTTCCTGAACAGGAAAGAAGCCGACCGCATGAAAGGCGCCATTGGTCGAAAGCTGAATCTGCTGCCGAGAGATATCCTCCTGAACTGCTCACACAATCATACCGGACCGATGTGCAGCGATTGGTTCTATCTGCCTCCTGCCCCCTATTATATGGATTTTCTGGAGGAGTCGCTGGTCAAGGCGGCAGTCGAAGCCTCCCATTCACTCGAACCCGTCTCAATCCAGGCAGGCGAAACCACTACAAAACTGCCTGTCAATCGCAGACTTCCAAATCCAGAGTCCGGCCAGATCGATTTTGCACCCAACCCTCAAGGATCGATTTACCCATACCTTCCTTTTGTCGTTTTCAACAATTCCGCTGGCAAGCCACTCTGTATCCTGTTTTCAGTCTCGGCGCATCCCTCCAATATCAAAGGAGTGGACCGTTCATTTTATATTTCAGCCGACTACCCAGGTGTGGCAGTCCGGCTTCTGGACAAGCACATTGGAAGAAAGGGCGCGCTTTTCCTTCAGGGGGCTGCCGGTTGTGCAAAATGCTCGGTGGTTCCGGGTAGAGACAAGTTCCCATCGGGCACCTGGGAGGAAGTCGAAACAGCCGGAAAAATGGTGGCTGATGAAGTCTGTGCTGCACTCGATGGAAAGCTGCAGCCTGTAGAACCCTCCCTTTTGAACTGTTCGGTTGAATTGTCTTTTCCCCTGCTGCCGCCACTGAAAGCGGAAGACTACCGCAAAGTGATTGAACAGCCCGATACTCATGCTGAAAGCATGCCTGAGGTGAAACGAGTCTGGGCTGAGGATATGCTGAGCTGCCTTAATGGCGGGTTCTCATTATCGACTACAGTACCGATGACCGCTCAGGGAATCCGCTTGGGGAAAGGTTTTCGGATTGTCGCAATCGAAGCGGAAATAGTCGATGCTCACGGCCATCAGATCCGGAACAGTTATCCGGATGGAATCACCATGCCGCTTGGCTATTCCAATGGCTGCCAGATGTATCTGCCCACCTCTGCCATGCTGCCAGAAGGCGGCTATGAAGTCGAAAGCTACTGGGAATATCATAAACCTGCGCCGCTTGCACCCGGGATCGAATCCATCCTCGCCGATGGAATTTCACACCTGATGAAGGAAGGCATTCAATAACCACAATGTTTCTCTTATCTCATTGGAACAAGATTCTATTCTTCCTGGCCTGCCTGGCACTGGCCATCTTCTCAAAGAATGCCGTTGCAGGAACAGGAGAAATGATCTCAGCCCGGATCCACGATGATTTTGAATCCGGAGAGAAGAGCGCCTGGGAAACCTACCCTTTTTTTCAAGATATGGGATTTAATCCGACACTGTCCTGCGCGCATGAACCTGCCCATGATGGACAATTCTCTTTATCTCAGACCTTCAAGCCTTCCGATACGGATTATCCGGAGGATTCAAACCCGGTGGGGCTGATGAAACGGCTGCGGCTCACGACAACCGAGGACTCGAGACTGCAAATCGCAGTATTCATCTCTTCAGATCGGCGTCCAAAGGCTCTGGAAATAGGCCTGTGTGGAGAGGATGGAAATCACTATAAAAAGATTGAATCTTCTCCTGAAGTGAATCAATGGCTCTCAATCGATCTCGGGATCTCCGATCTCCAGTCAGGAGGTGCCTCCCTGCATCCGGGAATGAGCATCGAGGCAATTACAGTCGTCGCAGCATTCGAAGTGGTTTCACCGGACAGAAGTTATTCAGTCAACATTGATTCTTTCAGCTTGAGCGGAGAGAGAATGAAGCGTTTCATTCCGGTCGCTCCTCAAGCGACCTGGTTTGAACATTTTCACATGGCTGCGCTCCATCAACACTATCAGCCGGGAGATCGTCTCTCAATTGCTGTACGGCCGGAAGAGGCAGGCGATAATCCTGATATTCTGTCGGTTCATTGCTCGGTGGCCGATCCGAATGGAAGGATCGCCGTCGAAGATATCGAACTGTCAGATAATGGCCTGCCGGGAGATACCAGAGCCGGGGATGGCATCTGGACTCAAGACAATGTTTATGAAATCACGAAGTCCGATCCCGCCGGACGCTGGCAGATATGCCTGAAGGGTAAAACAGCACAGGGAACCACCATCGAGACCACCTATGCCTTTCTTGTCCCCAGCTCTACAAGCCAGCCTGCGGCTCATCCACGACTTTTCTTTTCAACTCAGGAGCTAACTGAACGAGCTGCTCAGCGCGAAAAATCTCCGCTCCTTCAGGAGTTGTTCGAGGAAGCCTCTGCAGCGGCACGCAACACTCTCAAAAACGAGAGTATTGAAATGCATCCGGAGTTCAGTGAGGTGAATTCTGAGTTCCTCGGAGGAGGTCTTTTTGCCCCGGGCTGGGACCAGTATGACGAGTGGATCAATGGCCTGAGATCCTCCAACCTGGCCGAAGACTGCGCCTTTCTATACAGCATGGCCGATGACGCGGCCATGGGAGAACTTGGAAAGGATTTTCTGCTGCATGTCTGCAGATTCAAATCCTGGAACCATCCCTGGATGGAAGCCCATGGCATTCACATGTATTACCCGGTTGGTTATACCGCCGGCCATGTCGCAGTCGCTTTTGATCTGCTTTATCCAACGCTCACTGATGAGGAGAAGGACACTGTCAGGAAGGCTCTTCTCGACAAGGCCATCATTCCCGCCTACAGAGGGGAGGTCCTGGATAATCACATCCCCTCCAATATCTCCAACCATCTGGGGGTCAGTTGCACAGGAGCGCTCCTGGCGGCTGTTGTGCTGCTTGGAGAGGATCCCGGGAATCCATTTCTTGAACCTTACCTCTCCGGCATTCTGGCCAAGTTCGAAGCGCATCTGGATGCGGGTTACCTTCGCGATGGGAGTTATGCCGAGCCATTCGGCTACTACCACATGGATGCTGAGATGACCATCAAGGCGCTGGCAGCTCTTTCGAGGAATCTTGGAATCAACTGGACCACCAGCAAGGGCATCGGTGATGCCTGGCAGTATGCTGTGTATACATCAACACCAACCGGAAGGGACTGCCTGGACATGGGAGACGGGTCAGGCGCCTGGGGAAGACATGCTGTCAAACCATTGGTGTGGGCCGCAGGCCAGCTTCGAGATGGTGTCGCCTGGGACCGTTATCTGTGGACCCGCGGCAAGGAAATCCAGTATAAAATTGTAGCCGATTTTTATGATTTTATCTGGGCACCGTTGGATCTTGCACCTGTTCCGGTGTCGACTCTTGCAGCATCAAAATGGTTCAAGGCGAGAGGATTCGCCTGCTTTCGTAGCGGGTGGGAGAACCAGGACCTTCACCTGCTCTACAAAGCCGGCCCCCATTCAAATCATCATCACCTGGACCAGGGAAACCTGCTCCTTCGATATGGCGGTGAAACACTTCTGGACGAGGGTGGGCTGGCGGATTACTACATCAATGGCTACTACCATTCATTTTATGAGCAGGCTGTGGCGCACAACACAGTTCTTGTGGACTGGTATCCTGAATCCCAGGGTCTTGGCGATCTGCGCAACCAGGTTAAGGCCCTCGATCGATATCCTTCGATAATCGAATGCACCACAGGAAATATCATCGACACACTCGAATCCGAGCTGTCATCGGTCTACAAAGGCAGGCTCAAACAGTTCAACCGTTCAATCCTTTTTCCGAAACCTGACTACATTGTTCTCTATGACAAAATACTTCCCGAAAAAGCATCCTCTGTGCAGTGGCTGTTTCATGCCAGAAGCCTGGATTCAATCCAGACGGAGACCCGCACGTGTTTCATAAATCGCCCCAGTGCCAGTTTGCGAATGGAAATCCTTCACCCGCACACCTTTGCAACCCGTGTCAAGAAACATCCCGACAGCGACAAGGGCATTCTGATGATTTCCTCCGAAAAAACTGGTGAAGAACTCACTTTTCTTTCGGTCCTGATTCCATCCATGGATCAAAACAAGAAAGAGCGGCGGGGCTGGGCAGTCGAATCGATCGATTCACCAGGCTGGACAGGGGCTCGCATCGCCCGGGGATCCGGTATCGATGAAATTTGTTTTCGAACACAAACGGAAGGGGATTCAACCACCGGTCCTTACACCACCGATGCAGACCGGCTCTTTGCCACACGAGGAAATGGCAACAAAATCTCACGCCTGTGGCTGCGCCATGCAACCCGCTTCGCAACTACCCAGCAATCCGGCCAGCCCCGGCTTGAGGTCCTAATGGACCAGCCCGCGACAATCGCCCTTCAATGGAAAGACAATGAACTCGAGATTGAATCCGATCCGGAAAAGGGTTTAAAAATGGACCTGAATGGATTAGCACCTCCATCCAGAGTGTGGTGGAATGGCGCTGAACAACCCTTTCAGTTTGACAAAACCACAAACCGCCTGGAAGTCAGAATATCTGCACAGAAAGAGCAATAACAGAACTGGTGGTCTGCTGGATATTTCATGCGCCGGAAAAAACAGGGAAGCCCATATTCATCCAGCTGCTATGACGGCCTGGGAGCAATGGTGACTGTCTGGCCAGTGTCGGCGGAGCGATGCAGGGCTTCGAGTGTGGCTGTCACAGTCCATCCATCGAGCTCGTTAACATAAGGTTTACGGTCTTCGAGAATTGCATCGATAAAGCTGTTGATGCAGGATGGGAAAGCCCCGGTCCACTGGTCGAAAATCTTGTAGTTGAGGAAGGATCTGGGCCAGGAAAATCCATTGTCTGAGCTCATCTCAACCGCTTCGCTTTTGCGATCAATCTGGAAATGCCCTGTCTCTGTGATCAGCGACATAAAGGAATCGGGCATCGAGGGATGCGATTCCGGGTAAATCCAGGCTGCTTCAAATGTGGCGATCCCTCCTTTTGAAAAATGCACCAGCCCCTGCAGCCCATCATAAGTGTCCCAGCCATACTTTTCTTTCAAGACCCTTTTGACTCCATGGCAGGTGACACGGACCGGCGTGTCTTCAAACCACCAGCACATCAGGTCGATATCATGAGAGGATTGAAACCACATCGGGGAGCTGTCTCTTGCCCAGGCTGCGAGCATCCGGGTCGGGACTGTAATCGGATTGTTCTTTCGAGCGTACCCGATGAGGGGAGAGCCAACTTCCCCGCCGGCAAGTTTCTCCTTCACCAGATGATAGGGCGCAAGCCAGCGATGATTATAAGAGACCTGGAGCTTCAGGCCTGTCTCTGAAACCTTGCGGACAATCTGTGCAGATTCACTCTCGATGGTTGTCATCGGCTTTTCGACATGGACATGAATTCCTCTTTCGAGGCAGGCCATCACCGGCTCGAAATGGGCCCGGTCAGGTGTTGCAATGAAAACCGCATCCAATTTTTCGTGGTCCAGCATCTCCAGGTAGTCATTGAATGCGGCCGGAACACGAAACTCCTCCCGGGCGCTGTCGCAACGTTCCGAGGAAACTTCAGCGATGGCAGCCAGGTGGACCCATGGATTCCTCGCCAGGACACGCGCCACATGGGTCCCCATGATTCCCATCCCGATAACGCCTGCCTTCAGTTTCATAATGAGGTTTCCTGCCCCTTTCCGATCAGGTGATTCACGCTGCCTTCCCGAGGCTGAAATCGTGTCAGTCCTGCTTCAGGTTGCCTTTGATGTGTTCTACTACAGAGTTTTCCATGAGATTGTTGGTGAGAACAGTCAGCCTGTCGGATTTGGTCTCATCATCCACCACCACTTTGACATTTGAAAAGTAATTGCCGGTGACAATGTTTCCGGCTCCGGTCAGTTTCAGAGGCAGAAGATTTTCAGGATCATTCCCTTGAACGGAATTGCCTGTGACCGCTGCACCATATCCGCGAACCTCCATGGCTGCACCCAGCTTCCCGCCTTTGTCGATCTGAATGATGTTGCCTGAAATCACATGCCGTTCGGAATTGGCCCATGAACGGAAACCGATGTCGATATCCCCGGTTTCTCTGACATGAATGACATTGTTGGACATAATAATCGAATTCCCACGGTCCGAACCGACCCCAACATGAGTCCTGCCTGTAATTTCAACATAATTTCCAGTAATGAAGCCCGGTCCGGTCAGAATTTCAACCGAATCTGAAAGGGCATTCCCGAGGTGATTGTTCTGGACCCGCATATTCGGGCCTTCAAGCATGATTCCCAGCCTGCGGGCATTCGAGATACGACAGTTCTGGATGGTGATGTCATGAGTCGGCTGATCCCCTGGACCACCCGGCACACTCTGAAATGCTTTGATTCCACAGAACTCAAAACGCCCATGAGACACATTGGGATCCCCTTCACCAAAAGTATTCTCATCCCGGTTCTGATCCACCCACAGATCTCGTATGGTAACATGTCCAACATCCGGACCGATGATCCGGATCACATTAGTATTCTGACCCGCAGCGAGCCGCAGCAAGGTGCACTCCCCATCGCCAGCCAGAGTCACATTCGAGCGATCAATGGTCACACCTCCCAGAGTCCCGCTGACTTTCCGGATGTCATAGGTGCCAGCCATCAGCTCGACCACTCCTCCAGCTGCGGGCAGTGCCTTGATCGCGGCATGAATCTCCTCCTGGTCGCCATTTCCATCCCCAACAAAATCCGCGGACTTCTTTGCGGCTTCAGATGAATCGGCTGTTGCGACTCGAATATGCGCGGCAGACCACGCCACCTGGCAGGCAATCAGCAGAATGAGGCTGAACAGTACGAATATCCTTTTAGCTCCATTGCCTCTTCTTTGTGCTCCAGCTGTAAAAATCATGGTGTCCTCCCTGGATTCAAATGTGCCACTGTGCGACCTGAAAGACCGGGAGATCATTGGTGCAGTTCCGGTCCTTTTTTTTGTCGACATTAGTTTCTCTAATGAAACTCAATTTACAAATGATAATATCATCAGCCTGATGAGGAATTCAATCCGAAATCAATGTTCCTCTCAGAATATTTCTGCCGGACCGAGCGGATCCGCCAGATTGGCTTTTCCCTCGATTGCCAGTTTTTTTTGTAAGTCTGCCATCGATAGAGAACAGGAAGTCTGTTAAGGTTCGTTTTTCTTTCTGGCAAATTTGAATCTGCGCAAGGTCTTAATCCCCGGCTGGACATGGCTGAACAAAGGAAATCCCTGCAATGAACCTGAGCCTGGTTGATACAGCCATAGTGGCTGTTTATCTGATCACAATGCTGGCAGTGGGAATTTATCTGGAACGCCGTGCTGGCAAAAACATGGAGAGTTATTTCCTCGGGGGGCGCTCGATTCCCTGGTGGCTGCTCGGGATGAGCGGCAGCGGAAGTTATTTCGACATCACCGGCACCATGTGGATGGTGTCTGTGTTTTACCTCCTGGGGATGCGTGGCATGTGGGAGCACTGTTTCTGGTGTTTTCCGGTTGCAGGGGTCATGATGGCATTCAAGGCAAAGTGGGCTTTCCGAAGCGGTGTGCTGACCGGCCTCGAGTGGCTCATCTTCCGCTATGGGCCAGGCCGGGCTGGCCAGTCGGCGCGCCTGATCACCCTGGTGGTGGCGATTCTCAGCATGGTTTTTACGATTGGATATGCCGGAGTGGGAGTGGCCAAATTTGTCGAAGAGTTTGTGCCGGTTCAGAAATCAATATCAATCCCGATCCTTTTCGGCATCACAGGGATCTACACCGCGCTGGGAGGTTTCTTCAGTGTTGTCATTTCCGACCTCTATCAGACCACGCTCCTCACCTTCGCCGCGATATACATCTCTCTGGTGGCATTTGTTGAAATTGATCCGATCGGATTCCGTGAAACAGTCGGGAATGACTGGTTCAGTTTGACCCCGGTCATGCACCTTGCCCACCCACCGAAGGAATATCCCGACCCATTTGGCCTGCTGGTCATCATGTGGGTCAGCAAGGGAGTTTTCGGGTTGATCGGGGCGGGTGGCGGTGGCGGTGATTTCCAGAGGTTTCGTGCGGCAAGAAACGAGGGGGAAGCCTCGAAAATTGGAATGGCCTGGGGGATGTTCCTGAGTGTGCGCTGGAGCCTGGTGATGGCCTTTACAGTTTTCGGACTCTCCATCCTGCCGCAGGAAGTTGGAGCGCTCGACAGTGAAAGGGTGCTGCCAGTGGTTTTGAACCGTGTCATACCGATCGGGATCAAAGGGATAATCCTCGCGGGGCTGCTTTCGGCTTTCATGAATTCAGTCGATTCACTGCTGAATGTGTCTGCCTCCTTTCTGGTCAATGATTTTGTCAAACCGCTCTGGAAAAATGCGACTGCCAGAGGATTGGTCTGGGCGGGTTATATCTCGACCCTGTCGGTGATGGCACTGGGGATTCTGGTGAGTTTTCAGACCGAACGCATCGCGGCTATCTGGAATCCGATCAATTTCGCGCTCGGAGCCGCCCTGCTGGCCCCAGGCCTGCTGGCAGCTTACTGGTGGCGGATCGGAGGGTGGGCTTTGTGCCTTTCAGCGGTGTGCACCCTGCCGGCAGCCTTTTATGTCAAGGTGTTCACCGACTTGCGCGAGCTGCAGTACTTTCCCATTCTGGCTGGGATCAACCTGGCAACCTGTGTCGCAGCTTCATTCATCTTCCCGCCTGCACCTGCAGAAGTCCTGATGAATTATTATCGAAAGATCCGGCCATTTGGATTCTGGGGGCCTGTCCGAAAGCTGCTCGAACAGAATGGTGAATCCGCTGAGCGCTACGAACGGGACCGTTGGGACATCCCGGTAGCCCTGATCGCAACCCTCTTCTTCATCCTTCTGTATGTGCTCATGATGGACTTGGTGCTGCACAATTGGGGACGGGCTGTCTGGCTGGCGGGTGGAGCCTCCGTGGCTGGATTCCTTCTGTACAAAATGTGGTGGCCGCTTCTGTCACAGGAGGATGGCCAGTCCTGAGCAATGGATCTGGGCCGATTTCCAGCGCCCCTTAAAAAAGGCTGCCTTTTTTGTCAGAATAACCATGGATAAGAGGCACCCTGCACATCACCCTGAGCATGACATCGTTGGCTGACAAAACACAGTCCTGATCCAAGGAGCGAAATCATGTCGGCAGTCAGAAAGATTTTCATGGGCCTGGGGATCCTTTTTGTTCTCCTGATAATCGTGGGAATCCTGTTTTCCGGCCCACTGGTCAAATATGGCTTGCAGAATGCGCTTGCCAGCCTGCGTGAATCACGAGGGATCGATGTCACCTTCTCGGATGCCTCTGTTTCTCTCGGGGGTGGAGTCTCTCTCGACAACCTTGCTGCAGTCGATCTGAATACAAAGACAAATTTTGCTGACATCAAGCAGATCAATGCCCAGATTGGACTGAGCAGCCTGTTCTCCGATCCGATTGTAGTTGAAGAACTGCAGATTCAGGACCCCATCCTGACTTACTTCCCTGGATTCCGCGATATGTTTTCATCACCGAAGACCGCATTCATCCGGAATGGTGTGGCAGTTGAAACCCCAATCGCCGAGCCAGCCGATCCGGAAGAATCCATTAAGCCAGAGACATCCTCACGGGGTGTTCTGATCCGGAAGGGGCAGGTCCGAAATGGTTCCATCCGCTACCAGCCCGAGGGAGGCGAGCCACAGGTGATCCTGGCAGGCCTGGATGCCTCGGTCCAGGACCTGTCGCAGACTAAGCCTTTTTCGTTCGATCTCGAAGCTGAGTTATCCGGTGAATCCAAAGGAATCCTGGGCCTGAAAGGAACAGTGGATCCGACTGCATTCGATACCGATATCACGTTTCTTCTGAAAGGTTTTGAAATCCCGAAGGGGGAATCAAGGTGGCCAAAAACGGATGGGAATGTCACCCTGGTGCTGCAGAACAACATGAGCAAAATTCTTTCGACCGGGAAAGTCAATATGGCGGCACCGCCTCCGTCCCTGCCAGCCGATCTGGCTGCTGGCGGGGCCTTTGAGCTGAACTGGAAGGTTGACTCGAACATTGAAAACAAGGGGGCGGGACGAATCGATCTGCGCTCTTTTGATGTCGCAGTGCATGGCCTGAAAGGAGGCCCCCAGGCACTCACTGGCAGTGGCTCTTATGATCCAACCACCTACCAGGGAAATTTTCAGGTGGTGGGCAAAGAAATCTCCGCTCCCCTGTTGAACACCTTCCTCGAGCCTTCCCTTCAGATGCGGCTGCTGGCGGGCAAAGCCAATGTGGATATCAAAGCCGCCAGGTCAGGCGCCGACCAGCCTTTCGGGATCGATGCGAATCTGAATCTGGGCGGACTGAACATGGATGATCTTTCCGGGACTCGTCCAAACCTGAAATTCAAAGATATCAGCCTGGTGACAAAATCAACATATTCGCCGGAAAAAGATGATCTTCGCATCGAAAATCTGACTGCCGCTCTGGATGACATCCGCCTGGCGGTCGCTGGAGAGATCAAAGGCCTGCAGGATTCAGCCAGACGGGAGCTCGATCTGGTGGTGCAGAATGACAACCTTGACCTTGGGCGCATCATTCCGCTTGCCGCTCCGGATTTCCGAAAAACCACTGGCAACCTGACTGGCCATGCCGGCATCAATATCAGCATCAAAGGGCAGACCGCCTCGAGCAAGTTTCCTGTCCTGAATGGCAATCTCGATCTGAAAGGGGTGACCTTTGAGCCGAAAGATGATCCTGCCAAGAAAATCTTTGCCAAGGGTCCGGTCACCTTTACATCCGAAGAGGTCAATGGAAATGACCTGGATGTGAAGCTCGGAGATATTCCCGGAAAGATCACATTCAAGGTGGCTGGTTACAACGAACCCAGAAAGAACATCAACCTGAACCTCAAAGGACTGGCGATCGAGCCCCTGGTCAACCTGTATAAACCGGAGGCATCCGGGCTGCTGCTGGGGAACCTCAGCGGTGATGTGGCGATGACACTCACCGAAAAGAACACACCGGAGGGCCTGGTCATCAACTACAACATCGACAAGGGAATGATGCTGACACGCCATCCAATTCCCCAGGCCATTGTCGGGCTGGTCGGTTGGGAGTGGCTCAAGAATGGTTTCGCCCTGACAACCGCAAAAGGGCGGATTGTCCAGGATGAAAAGGGGTACCGCCTCGATCCTCTGCTGTTCATGGGAGAAAAAGGGGGATTCGCCCTCAAAGGCTGGGTCGGTTTTGATAACAAGCTGACCGCCACTGCCCGGCTCAATGTGGCCAAAAGCGCCATTGACGAGATTCCCAAGGCAATAAGGCCCATGCTCCAGTCCAAAGAGGAGGCTAAATTCGCTTTTCTTGATATCCCCATGGGGGGAACTGTGAGCCGTCCGATTCCAAAGCTCGACATGAAAAGTGCTGTCGAGGCAGGCGTCAATATCCTTCAGGATAAACTCAAAGACAAACTCCAGGGCAAGCTGGGTGACAAGGTGCCTCTTGGAAATGAAGCGGCGGGGAATGTCCTCAAAGGAGTCGGTGAGGTGCTGCAGGGTGGATCACCTGCAGAAGCGCTCCAGAAAACTCAGCCATCCGACATACTCGAGGGAGTGGGTGGCCTGCTGAAGAAAAAACCACGGAGCAAAACGCCAGCAGTGCCGGCCGAGGCCGAAGTGAAATCAGCCACAGTCGAGCAGGATCAGCCTGCGGAGCCTGCTCCGGAAAAACAACCGCGCAGAAAAAAAGACACGATCGAGGATGTCGGCAATCTGCTGCAGGGATTCCTGAAAGACAAGTAAAATCCGGGATACGATATTACGGTTCAACCACTTGAAGGGGTTCGTGATTCCTCACAGGGGGTTGAAGGATCTGCTCTTCGAATGAGGGGAAGACCAGCCGAACCCGGGTGCCTTTGCCGACTTCTGTGTGGATTTCCAGCAGGGCCTCATGGGCTTCGGCGATTCCATTGACAATAGACAGCCCCAGGCCGACTCCTTCACCATCATGGGTGGTGAAAAATGGGAGTAAAACCTTGGGCAGGAGATCCTGAGGAATGCCGCAGCCATTATCCTCCACATCGAGAGAGATTCCGGTGCCTTCCTGGTGCTGAATACGAAGATGAATCCTGCGGGAGTCATCCCGGGTGGCCTGCATGGCATTTTTCAGGAGATGCAGGATCGCCTGGGAGATCTGGTGGGGATCCCCCAGAATCGTCATTGGCCTGGAATCAGCTGTGATTTCGATCTGGCGTGAAGGGATCCAGAGCAGCCCTTCAGCGACACTGACAGTTTCCTCAGCCACGGCTTTCAGATCGATCGGAAGGACATGAGTTGCATGGCCGCCAGCGAATGACATCAGGCCATCGATGATTTCCTTGGCACGATAAGCGGCTTCGGTGATTTTACGCAAACGCTTTTCCTGAACTGGTGAACAGGAACCTTGAGCCAGCATCTGAGCATAGCAAATGATGGGGGTCAGGCTGTTGTTGAGGTGATGGGCGATCTCCATGGTAAAATGGCTGATCGCGGAAAGGCGCTCGGAATAATTCTGGCCTGTTTTCAATGCCATAACCCGGGCGAGGCTTTCACCCTTCCTGATATCGTTGTGAAGACCATTCTGTGGCATCTCGGACTCCGGGTCTTCGCGTTTGACAGTTGCATTCATGGTTGCACCATTCCCCTGTGCATCCTGATCCAGAAAGATTTTATGGGCTGGTGAGAGACCCAACGGGCGAGTATTCCTGTTTTTAAAAAGCAGGAATCGGGCCATCCCCACACAGCCGCCTTCAAAGCACAGTATTATTCGCTTTTATCGTCCTGCCGGACCGGCTCCTTAAATTTTAATCTGAGAAAAAGTATCATTCCATTATTATATGTAAATATATTTCACATTCAGTATCATTCAGAATAATGCTTGGCAGAACACCGCAGGGGAAAACCAGCGGCTGCTTTTTGTGTGTAAAGGGGGAGCTGCTCCTTGATCCAGCCCGCCATCCGGTTTGTAATGCTGGTCTTCCGGGAGGCTGAATTGTGCAGAGACACTGGTGGTGGTTGTGGTGTTTTATCCTGCTGCTGTACCTGGTCTGGCTGAAACCACCCATCAGCCGGGCTTATGTGGATTTTGGTGATGGAAACTACCAGTACATCAGCTGGCGTTTATCGCAGGGGGTCCATCTCTACACCGATATTCTTTCTCCCCAGCCTCCCTTGCATCTGTGGCTGGGGTGCCTGGTTGTCAAACTTTCCAGGGTGTCTGGATGGGATTCACTGGAAATCTTCCGCTGGTCAACCCATTTCATTCGTGCTGGATCGGCTTTGTGCCTCTTTTTAATCGGATGGCGGTTGTTTCGATCGGGCGGAGTGGGATGGCTGGCCTCAGCTGTTTTTCTCTTTCTTCCCGAAGGGTACCGTTGGAGCTCCGGATACCAGTCGGAGCACCTGGAAATCCTGTTTCTCCTCACAGGGCTTCTAGCCAGCCTGTCCGGCCATCTCTGGAGCCGTTGTGTGGCTGTGGCCTGCGGGATTTGTGCCTTATGGACGAACATGAGTTCTCTTCCCTTCTTCGCCATCCTTTTCCTCCATGCCCTGATCTGCCCTCAGTTTTCGATCATTCCTCTGGCGGCTGGAGCGGGCTTTTTCGGATTGATGCTGGGAGGCAGTTTTCTTCTGGCCGGCCGGGCTTTCTGGGAAAATGTGTGGAGCAACCAGGTGGCATCGATTCCTTCACAGGCCTCCGCCTGGATGGCCAGCCTATCCGAACAGGGGACTACGATCCTCACTCTCGAGGGGGGATTCATCCTTCTGGCCATCCTGGGGCTGTACCGCTTCACCCATGGTTCAGGTTGCGGCAGCCCGGCCACCGAATCTT
>JAANMX010002829.1_pt1 | contig 16425 bp, 11 predicted proteins | sample 7279681 | NCBI WGS metagenome assembly JAANMX01 (sample SAMN14094542, study PRJNA606508) | bioreactor metagenome | isolation source: A lab-scale SPAN reactor treating ammonium-rich wastewater day 351 | place: Ireland: Galway | collected 2018-01-01
GGGCCATCTCTTCACGGCGGGTGTCGGCAGTACCACCATCGACTCCTACGCCGGTGTGGGCGACCTCCCGGTGGGCCTCATCCAGACGTGGGGCCTCTACATGTCCGAAGGCACCGCGGACGACTGGTTCCTCTCGGACTACATTCTCATCTGGATAGGCAACCCCTCATACACACGGGTGCCCGAAGTCCACTTCATGTGGGAAGCGCGCTACCGGGGCGCGAAAGTCGTCAGCATCGCCCCTGACTACAACGCCTCGACCATGCACGCCGACCGCTGGCTCAACGTGCGCTTGGGCACTGACGCTGCCCTGGCGCTCGGCATGGTCAACGTCGTCCTCTCGGAGAACCTCCACGACGAGGCCTACATCAAGGAGCAGACCGACCTGCCCTTCCTCGTCCGGGAGGATACCGGCCAGTACCTGCGCGAATCCGATGTCTACGAGGACGGCTCCGACGGCGTCTTCTTCGTCTGGAATACGTACACCGGGCGCAAGGAAAGCCCGACCGGTTCATGGGGCTCGGCTTACTCCACGATCGCGGCCGACGAAGACCTGGATCCCGCGCTTGAAGGCGCCCACCGCGTGCGTCTCCTCGATGGCCGGCGCGTCACGGTGCGCCCGGTGTTCGAACTGCTGAAGAAGCGTGCCGCGGAGTACAGCCCGGAGAAGGTTGAAGAAATCACGGGGGTTGCCGCGAACAACATCCGTGTTGTCGCCCGTGAGTTCGCGGCTGCGAAGTCGGCGATGATCTACGCGTCGTGGGGCGCCTCCAAGCACTACCACTCCGACCTCTTCCAGCGCGGCATGGTCTACCTCTGCGCCCTCACTGGCAACTCGGGTGGCAAGCCTGGTTCCGGGATAAAAGTCTCCACCTGGTGGCCGACTCCAAGTGCCGCACTCACCAGTCGCGGGCTCCGCCTTAACACCGAGCCGGTGCCCGAACTCCCGGTCGACCGCGTCTCGATCCAGGAGCTTTCGAAAGCCGCGTTCAAGACAGGCCGCCTCGGCAACGCGACGCCGCTGATTCCCTGGCTCTACGGCCACGACAAAAAGTGGGCGGAGATGGCGAGCAAGCAGGAGTACAACGACCCCTCGCTGCCCCGCCCCGCGCGGGAGTACATCGACGAGGCACTCGCGGCCGGTTGGCAGCCCATCTCGCCACGCCCGCCGAAGCGGCCCCGCTTCTACTACTACTCCGGGCCCAACCCGCTCAGACGGTGGCCCAACCCGCACATCATCCGGGACAGCCTCTGGGCGAGCATCGACACGATCGTGACGTGCGACTTCCGGATGTCGACTTCCGGGCTCTGGTCGGACTACATCCTGCCGGGGTGTGGCTACTACGAGAAGCCGGGGATCAAGTACACCAGCACCTACGTCCCGTACGTAGTCGTCGGCGACCGGGCGGTCCCGCCGCTGTACGAGTCGAAGCATGAGTGGGATGTCGCTCTCCTCCTGGCGGAGAAGATCCAGGAGCGGGCGAAAGCCCGGGGCATCGAGCCGTATGCCGACTCGCGTGGCCTACAGCACGATCTCGCGACGCTCTACGACGACATGAGTGCCGACGGCGCCTACACGCCTGACCCCGCCGGCGAAGAGCGGGCGCTGGACTTCATCCTCCAGTACTCAGCCATCACCCGGAACAGCGGCCTCGGTGAAGGCGCCTGGGCGAAGGCCGCCGAAAAAGGCATGGTCAAGATCAAGTCCATGCAACCGTCGGCCATGGCCCTCATGCTCAATTCCGTGTACAGCGACTACACCGAGGACCGGCCGATGTACTCGAACGGCTGGTTCATCGAGCGGAAGAACCCCTGGCCAACCCTCACGGGACGCCAGCAGTTCTACATCGACCACCAGTGGTTCCTCGAAGCGGGCGAAGAATTGCTCGTCCACAAGGAACCTGTCGCCGCGGGTGGCAAGTACCCGCTCCGGATGACCGGTGGGCACACCCGCTGGAGCATGCACAGCATCTGGCGGGCGAGCGAGGAACTCCTGCGCCTCCAGCGCGGTGAGCCAGTGGCCTACATCTCGGTGGCCGACGCCCGCAGCCGCGGAATCAGCGACCACGACAATATCCGTGTGCACAACGACGTGGGCACGTTCCAGCTGCGCGCGAAGGTCTCACCGACGGTCCAGCCGGGCACCATCATCGTCTACCACGCCTGGGAGGGTTACCAGTTCAAGGACTGGGCAACCCAGAACGACGTGACCTCGAGCCCCATCAAGCCGACGAACCTCGTTGGCGACTACGGCCAGCTTCACTACCGCATGGCCTCGTACACCATGAACCACGTCCCCAAGGAAGTGGCCGTCGATATCGAACGGGTGGAGGCAAGCTCATGACCGCCGGAACACTGACCTCGGTCACCGCCGAGCGGTTGGGAGATGCTTCGCCGCAGCTGCTCGCTCCCGGGGGCACGCAGTGGGCGAAAGTCAGCGAGACAACCGTCTCGCTGGCGCCAACCCCGCTCGATGCCCAGCCCTCCGCCTACGTGCAAACGTCGTGGGCGGGGCGGCCGTACGGGGCGCTGGCGAGCGTCGGCCTCTCGGCCGTCGTGGCTGGCGATGCGCTCTACCTCCGGCTCCGGTGGGCAGCGGCCGAACCTCGCCAGGCGATCAGCGACAACGACACCTACGCCGACGCCTGCGCGGTGCTCTTTCCGCTCGATGGGAAGACCGCCGAGCTGGCCACGATGGGCGATGAGCGGAGCCCGGTGCAGGGCTGGCACTGGCGTGCGGGCACAGCCCTCCCGTTCGTGATCACCGCAACCGGCCTGGGAACGGTCTCGCGCGTCCCGGATCACCCGGTGAGCGTCGGGGCCGCCTGGGAGAACGGTTCGTGGTCGGTCGCTTTCAAGCGCGGCCTCAGCGAGCAGGGCGTCCCGCTAACCGCGGGCGCCAGCGTGCCCCTGGGCATCGCCGTCTGGAGCGGGGCAAACAGCGAACGGGCGGGCCTCAAAGCCCACACCCCGGCCTGGCTCACGCTCACACTTCCGAAGTAAGGATTGGCATCATGGCCACTGTTTCTTCCCGGCCAGCGCGTCAGCTGGCCATGGTATTCGACCTGAACAAATGTCTCGGTTGCCAGTCCTGCAGCATCGCCTGCAAGACGCTATGGACCGACGCACCGGGGATGGAATCGATGTGGTGGAACATCGTAAACACCATGCCCGGCGGGGGCACCCCCCGGGACGTCTTCTCTCACGGCGGCGGGTATAAGAACGGCGAGCCGGTCCCGGGCACGTTCCCGCCGCTCCGCGAATTCGGTGAGGCCTGGGGCTTCGACCAGGAGGCGACCTTTGCCAGTGGCGGCAAAGCCGCCTTCCGTCCGCTGGAGCGCGACGGTTCGAGCCCCGAGTGGGGCCCGAACTGGGACGAGGACATGGGTGGCGGCCAGTATCCCAATTCCTATTTCTTCTACCTGCAGCAGATCTGCGCGAACTGCTCCAAGCCGGCCTGCCTGGAAGCCTGCCCCCGGACCGGCCTCTACCGGCGCGAGGAAGACGGGATCATCCTGATCGACGAAGAGCGCTGCCACGGGTACCGCTTCTGCGCCGAGGCCTGCCCGTACAAGCGCATCTACTTCAACCCCGGCCGCGCGGTCGCCCAGAAGTGCATCGCCTGCTACCCGCGGCTGGAGGCCGGAGTGGCCCCCGCCTGCGTCCGCCAGTGCCCGGGCCGCGTACGTCACGTCGACTACATGGACAACCTGGAAGGGCACCCGTACAAGCTCGTGCACGAGTGGAAGGTCGCGCTCCCCCTGCGGCCCGACTTCGGCACCGAGCCGAACGTATTCTACGTCCCGCCGCTTGCGCCTCCGGCGTTCAACGAAGCTGGCGAGTTCGATGAGACGAAGCCGCGCATTCCGGATGAATACCTCCGGGAGATGTTCGGCCCTGGAGTCGAACGGGCGCTGGAGACGATCCAGGTTGAACGCGAAAAGTCCGCCCGGGGCGAGCCCTCCGAATTGATCGACATCCTGATCGCGCGGGACTGGAACGACCTTCTCGGGCCCTTCACCGCGAACCCGGCCGAACTCGACCGGCCGCCGCGAGGGGGTTGATGTCCGCCGAACCCGGCGAGACCCCACCCCTTGCCGACTTCTACGGACTCCTGGGCGAGTTGCTTTCCTTCCCCGGACCGGACCTCGCTCGCGCGGTTCAGTCCGGGGACGTCCGGGGTGCGGTGGAGCACATCCTCGGCCACCTGCCCCTGGGCGACGCCCTGGCACCGCTTGACGCACTGGGCCCGATGGACCTGGAACCGCAGGACCTCGAATCCGAGTACATCCGGATCTTCGACGTACCGGACGGCCCACCCACGCCGCTCTATACCGGCGTCTACGCATCGCGCCGCCGGGATGCGATGGAAGAACTTCTGCGCATCTACAGGCACTTTGGGCTGACCATCGAGAGCAGCGCACACGACCTGCCAGACTTCGTCCCCACGGTGTTGGAGTTCCTCAGGTTCCTGACATTTGGGCAGGATGCCGGGGAACCAGCGGCGCGGCCCGCCTTTGAGTCTGCCCGGGCGGACATCCTGGAACGGCACCTGCGGCCCTGGGCCGAACAGACCGCTAAACGGATGGCCGAACGCTCAGCCCATCCCTTCTACCAGTCCATCGTCATCGTCCTGAACGACGTCGTAGGGGCGGACCTGGTAGCACTCGGGCGCGCCGGAGCCGGGCACTCGGCGTAGAGGTTGACCCCGCCGGCCAGGGGGTAGCCCGCGCCCGAGACCACACGCCCCATCCTCTTCCCGTTGGCCGAAGGCCGGGGCCCCCTATGGGAGCCAGCCTTCGCGGGTCGCCGCGGCGCATTGGCGACCGCGGTCCCCCGGACCTCACTCGTTCAGCGGCCGAGGAGGTAGACCATGCCGTTGGCATCGGAGGATGCGAGCATACCGGTGCGGAAGCGGTGTCCGGCGAAGCGTTCGGGGGCCTGGTGGCCGTCGTAGCCGGTCATGAGGGATGGGGTAAAGACGGTGACTTCGGCCAACTCGACGAGTTCCCAGAGGGCCTGGATAGGCTGGCCGGTGCGGGGGTCGGAGGGGACGACGTGGGCGTTGGTCATGGGGAGGCCGACGGATTCATCGAGGTACCAGGACTGGTGTGCGGCGAACACGGGGCCGGTCTCGGGCAATCCCCAGAAAGTAAGGGCGGGGGACTCGAGGGCCTTGCTCACGCGGCGGCGCTGGTCGGCGTCGAAGGGCCCGTCAACGGCGAGGAGGGCGGCGGTCAAGACGCGGCGGGCGTCCTTGGCGGCGCGTTTGGCCTCGCGGCACGCGTGGGCGAAGGAGGGCAGGTCGGAGACGACATAACCGAGTTGGTGCTGCGAGATCAGCGCCAGCAGGGTATCCGGGTCGGCCCCGGGCTTGGGGATGACCAGGGGCTTGCCCAGGTAGAGGGGGATGAGTGCGCCCATCAGCCCTTCCCACTGCGACAGCGGGAGGGTGGACATCCAGGGGCCTCCCCGGTTGGCGTCGAGGAAGGTAGCCATCGAGATGGCCATTGCCAGGAGGGAGCGGTTGGAGTGGGATACGGGCGCCACGGCCCCGGGGATGGTGACGGCCGGGAGCGTCGGGTCGAGCATTTCGGCATACACGGGGGCTCCGCCGTTGCCGGCCGGTTGGTCGCCGGCCACCACCTGGGCGCCAACCTGGGCGGCCAGGGCCCGGGCGTCCGTGCCGGCGGGTGCGATGCGCATGCGGACGCCGGCGGCCAGCCCTGCGAGCAGCTGGAGGATATTTTCGCGCGAGAGATCGCCGGGCAAGACGGCGAGGCGGGCCTCGCCCGCTGCGAGGGCGAGCGGGTGTGACCTGCGGTCCACCTCCTCGCGCAGCTGCCGGAAGCTGAGTTGGCCCTGGCTGTCGACCAGTGCGGGGGCGTCCCCGTGCTCGCGCTCGTGGTGCAGGAGGATGAGCTGGTAGACGGGGTACGGCGGGACGCCCACGACGCGGGAGATTCCCGTTGGCCAGTACCAGGATGGCGTGATGGCGATGGTCTTTGGCATAGCAGTACTCCCGCGCGCTAGATGAGTCCGCCGGCGTGGAGCGAGGCGCCGATGCCCACGCTGACCACTGCCAGCAGCAGTTCGAACTTGAGGGCCTTATCCATTCGGGAAATGGCCCGGCCGACGCGTTGGCGCTCCGCGGCGACCTCGTCTTTGGTCATTTCCGGCTTCGACCGCTTGCGCTGGGCCGGGTGAAGCACAAAGGCCATGAAGGCCACGGTCGCGAGGAGCAGGCCCCAGGTGGCTGCGAGGAGCAGGACGGTCCGCCCGTAGGAGTCGGACAGGCTGAGCATGGGTGCTCCGGGCCGGGCGAGCAAGTGGGCCTCGTCGAGCCGGAGCAGCATCCAGGCGCCGGTCACGCCGATGACGGCCAGGCAGGCGAGTGCGAGCCAGCGGTAGCGCATTCCGGCGTTCTTGCAGACGACGCCCACCTGGGGCCCGGGCATCTCTCTCTGCGCGTACCTCAGCACCCACTCCATGGTCAGTGCCCCGCCGACATAGACCGCCCATGCCATCGCATGCAGCCAGCCAAGCAGTGTGTCCAAGACTGCTCTCCCTTGTCCGCCCGAGGTGTGCCGGTCAGATGAGGCCTCCCCACTTGAGGGATGCTCCCATGAGGGCGATGACCACGGCAACGACAAGGTCGATGCGGGTAAGGCGCTGCACCCAGGTGGCCGCGGCCATCTTCGCTGTCTGGGCTGCAGTCACGTGGGCGGCCGATGTCTGCGTGCCGAGTTTGCCCTGCAGCCGTGGCCGGAAGTACCAGGTGATGAGCGCCCCATTGATGGCCAGCACGCACCAGAGGAGGATCATGCCGAGGAGCGTGCGCCCATAGCTTTCCGAGAGCCCGCCGGGGGTCTGGAAGAACGGCCAGTGCCACATGGCCATGCCCATGTGTTCCAGCCGGAGGAAGCCGGTCACCAGGATGAGCGAGAGCGACCCCCAGACGAGCCAGAGGAAGCGGTCGGCGGTCTTCTGGCCCATCACCTGGGCCTGGGCCGGTGGGATAGCTGCCTGGGCGGGCCCCAGGACGAACTCCATCGCGACCGCACCGCCAAGGTAGACGGCGATCGAGATATCGTGGAGGAACCCGTAGATGATGTGGAGCCAGATATCCGGGTCGTCAGGCATGTGCCGCCGTCCGCCGGTACAGGTCAGGCATCCCCGGGTGCCACTCGCTGAAGTGGGAGAGCAGCTGGGGGGTTGCGAGGTAAGGTTCGGCGCCGCCGGTGTGGTACTTGCGGTAGAAGTCCAGGTCCACATGGTGTACCTGGCAGGAGAACTTGGCCCGCACCGGGTTGATGTAGGCTGGCGCCGCGCCGTACTTATCGATGACGTACTTGACGGTTTCGATGGCGGCCTCGACCACCCAGTCGGGGATGTGCGAGCGCGGGTGCTGCAGAATGCGTTCCCTGGCCTCATCGGTGAACGGCCCCTGGTTGCGCTCGCCCCAGTTGTCAATGGGTGAGAGGTGCGCCCCGCGCTTGTAGCGGAGGTCGACCACGTGGCGGACCAGGGCCTCGGCGCTGGGGAACTTGCGCGAGGGCGCCGTGCAGGCGTCGAGGACGCCCGGCAGGCCCTGGCAGGTCGCGGTCCTGGATGGATTGCGCGCAGGATCGCGTTCGAGGAACGAGAAGCCGAGACCGGCTGCGACCTCGGGGTAGGCGCCGAGCAGGAGGTCGTCGGAGTAGCCGCCCATCGCCCAGGCGCCGAGGCCCATCGTCTCGCAGGCGAGGCGGATGTTCTGGACGACGCAGGCGACCTCGGTCACATGCTGCATGAGCGCGAGCTCGTCAAAGATCGGGATGGGGAAGCCGACTTCGAGGAACCCCGGCCGGATCCACTGGTCGCAACCGGCGGGCTTGTCGGTCTCGGCGTCCTGCAGGTAGAAGCCGCCAAACTGGTACGACGAAAGGAGCAGGTTTACCCACTCCAGCCCGACATCGCCCACCGGGAGGAACCACGTGCTCCCCGGGCGGTTGGCGTTGTACTGGAGCGCGCCCATGGTATTGACGTTGTGGGTGCCGGGAGGCGCCGTTGCCCAGGCGACATCCGGCCGCCGGTCGGAGACCTTCACCCGGCCCGTGCGGTACCAGTGGAGGATCTTCCAGTAGTCCTCCGGGCCGTTGATCTCGACCGGCGCCATGCGCTCGGTGCCGGGCCGGTACATGTGGATGCCCTGGTCGTTGATGATGAACAGGTCCACGCCCTGGTCGTTGCTGGAAGCTGGCACGGTGCGCCCGGCCCAGGAGATAAGGCTGGAGAGGTCGCCCTGCACGGGGATATCAGCCGTGACGATGCCGTTGGGCCCGAGCGAGGCCCAGGCGATGAGCGCCTCTTCGACCTCGGACAGCGGGACAGGCTGGTTCGGCGATTCGAAGGCGAGCGGGCCTTCGCGCTGTTTCACCACCAGGTGGCTCGACCAGGCGAAGTTCTCTTCCTCGCCCGTCTCGCTCCGGTAGCCCAGGCCGATTCGCCGGGTGCGCAACGTCGAGAGCGACGCGAACACCGGCTTCCCACCTTCGAACACGCGCGCGATAGCAGCGTGCTCTTCCGGGGTAAGCGCGATCGGCTCTGGCCTGGTTGAGCTTGGAGCTGGTGTCGTCATTCCTTCGTAACCTCCACGAAAACGCCACGGTCGACAGGCACGGGCTGCCAGCCGAAAGGCAGGTAACGGAGATGCCCGTAGCGGCTCACCAGGTGAAGCCACTTCACCATCCCCGGTTCAACTTCGTTTGCGCCCTTCCAGTCCGCGAACATGTGCGGCTCCCAGCCGTTGTACACGATCAACTGCCCGGGCCTCACCCGGGGCGACACCCTGGCACGGATGGTGTAGCTTCCGCGATCGTTGCTCACGCGCACCAGGTCGCCATCGCAGATCTTCCGCGCGCCCGCGTCGCGGCTGCCGATGATCGCCAGCGGTTCGCCGCGGTGCGTGCCCGCCAGGATGGAGTTGCCCATGGCAGAAGCGTGGACGGTCCAGCGCGAGTGTCCGCTGGTGACGAGTAACGGGTAGTTCCCCCCAATCGCCGGGTTCTCCTTGTGGCAGGGCAGGTCCTCACCCGCCTCCGCGAACCAGGGATGGTCGATCAGGAACTGCGCCCGGTGGGTGAGGGTGGGGAAGGGCACACCGTCCTCCACATGCCACTCGAATGCCGTCACCGTCCGGTCTGGCTCCACGTTGGCCGCGAGCGAGAGCCCTGGAGCGAACATCCCGAGGCCGGAGAAGCGCACCGTCCCGAGTTCGCGCAGCGAGTCCAGCCCGCTGTTCTCGGGAAGGGTCCCGGCCTCGATGCTGTCCCGCAGCCACTCGTCCAGCACGGTCTCTTCGTTGTCGAAGGCGCCGTTGGCCGTGAATGCGTCACCGAGGTTGTCCAGCCGCCGGGGCTGCCGCCGCCCGTCCAGGTATTCGGTGACGCCCTGTTCGACCGAGCGCTCCTGCATCTTTCGCGAAAGCGCCTTGAAGATCTCCCACTCAGTCTTCGATTCGCCGGCCGGCGGCCGTGCCGCGTCAGAAAAGCCAACATGGAATGAGTGGGTGATCGCGTACTGCAGGTTCGGCCGCTCGTACTGCATCGCCGCCGGGAGCAGGATATCTGCCTGGAGCGCCGTCGCGCTCATCCGGTTCTCGACGACCACGACCTTTTCGAGCTTCGGCCAGAGGTTCTCGAGGAGCGTATCGGAACCGCCGCGCTGCCGCCGGATCGGGTTGGTGGCCACGATGAACAGCACCTGCGGGTCCGTCGAGGGACCCGGCTTCACCAGGCCGCCCCACCACCCGCGCCGGGTCGCATCGGAGACAAAGTCCTCGAACGTCCGGCCCATCCTCTCGTCGGACCATTCCGCCGTATTCCAGGTGTCCTTGTAGCCGCAGTGGTAGAAGTGGAAGAACGCCGGCGGGCTCGCCGTCCCGGCCGCCACACCCCGTTGGAGGAGCTCGTAGCCGAGGATCTCGTCCGAGGCTTCCGGGTCCTGTGAGCGCAACGCCTCCAGGGCGCCATCCAGGCCGTCCATCACCCGGATGGTCTCGGCCACACCCCGCTTCTGCTTCATGCCGAAGAGCATGTACCCGTCGAGACCGGCCAGCGCGAGGCCCTGGATCCCGGTGCCGGGCCGGCCCCAGTTGCCCGTGAGCGCGAGCAACAGGCACATCGCCCGCTCCATCAGGTCGCCGTGGTAGTACTTCGGCGTGTTGAAGCCTTCGATGATCTTGGTCTTCTTACGGGCGACGTCCCGGGCCAGGCCGCGGATGACCTCGGGGTTCATCCCGCAGATCTCCCCGGCTGCCTCCGGCGTGTACTCCTTGAGCCGCTCGCGCAGGATCTCCCACACCGTCGTCAGCTCGAGCGCGCTCCCATCCGTGCCGGTCGCCGTGTACGTACCTTCGAGCGCCGGGACCGACTCTTCCAGCTCGAGGGTGCCGCGCGGGGCCAGGTCGATCTCCCCGCTCGCCTCGTCGAACCAGAAGAACTGGTCCTCGCGTTCGCCGCTCATGAACTCCGGTCCGCGCAGGAAGCGCCGGGTGGCCTTGTGCACCAGCAGCGGCAGGTCCGTCTGCGACTGCACGAAGGCCTTGTTGTACAGTCCTTCCTCGATGATCACGTGGCACATCGCCAGCGCGAACGCGGCGTCGGTAGCCGGCCGGATGGACATGAACTGCTCGGCCATCAGCGCCGAAGGGCTGTAGTCGGGCGCGATGCACACGACCTGCGACCCGTGATAACGCGCTTCGGTGATGAAGTGCGCGTAGGGGATCGACGTGTAGGACGGGTTCGAGTGCCAGATGAGGATGAGTTCCGAGTGGAACGTGTCGTCCCAGGAGCTGGCACACGAAAACTTGCCAAAGGTGATGTGGTGTCCCACCGGCAAGTCATTGATGAGCCCGTTCGCGTCGAGGGTAGTCGCCCCCAGCAGGCCCGCGAAGCGCAAATAGGCCGCCTGTGCCAGCAGGCCGCCCTCCACCGTCTCTTCGAAGACGATCGATTCGGGCCCCTCGAAGTCAATCGCTTCGATGAGCGCGTCGGCTACCTCGCTCAGCGCTTCGTCCCAGGAGATGCGCTCCCACTCGCCCGATCCCCGCTCTCCCTTGCGCCGCATGGGATACAGGAGCCGGTCGGGCGAATCGAGTTGCACGCTCCACGCGCTGCCCTTCTGGCAGCTCATGGGGTTCATGTCCGGCACGCCGTCTTCAATCTGCTTGTAGACGGCCGCCGGCTCTTCGAAAAGGATCTCCCCATCGCGCGAATACACCCGGTAGGGACACGTCGCCAGGCAGTTGAGGCAGTGTGTCCCGAACGTGGCGCGTTCCCAGCTCCAGCGCTGGCGATATTGGGAAGCTGTTGTGGGGTTCATGGCTTCACCTTGGTGCAGGGTTCCGGGCGCCTCAGCTTGCAAGGGCGCCCGCGACATAGTTCGCATCAGCGGCGACAAACCCCCCGGCAGTGGCCGTCACCCACTCCCAGTACGGCCAGGTCCCCGCTGAACTCGTCTTCTCCACGAGCTTCGGTACCCACGTGCTGAGCTGGCGCTCCAGGAAGTCGTGCTGGGCCCGCCGGTACGACGTCTGCAACCGCGGCGAAGACGAAACCGCTTCCTTGAAGGTCAGGTACTTCATGAACTCCAGCTCCGTCGCCAGGTGGTCGGCCGGGCGCGGGTCCTCGGCCGAGGTGCTCAGGCCAAAGTACTCATAAAAACGCACAACTTCTTCCAGGCGCTGCATCCGGTCGCCCGCATAGGCGCCACCGTAAAGCGAGGCCGCCGGGCCGCTCCCGTTGCCGATCTCGAATACGCGCAGGAACTCCGCCTGGAAGTCCTCCTGGCTCACCGAAGCATCGACCGAAGCACCGCCAAAGTCGAACGCGAACCCGAGAAGCTTGCCCGCATCTGCCAGCTCCTTGCCCCACGTCCCCGCGACGGCGCCTTCGTAGATGTCGCGATCAGGCACCGAGGTCAGCCGCGCGAGCAGCTGGTAGACCCCGGTCCGGGCCGTTATTTCGTTATCCGGCAGTTCCGTCTCTGGCATCTGGCCGCCATCGACCTGCAAACCGGCGAGAGAGTAGACAAACACTTCAGCCTCACAAGAAATGACGTCGCACATGATCCAGGGCTACTTTCTAGCCGATTGAATCGATTGGGACGAAGTCGGAGCGATCAAGAGTCGCGGGATCGACCGTGAACGGGCCGAGGAGCTCCTGCCACTTGTAGGCGATGAGGGTGCTGAGCATCTCGGAAGAGCCGCCGTTGCGGACGCTGTCCATTTCGCTCTTCAGGAGGTCGAGTGCGCTGTGCACGCCCGGCCCAAAGAGCGACTCGAGGTAGTCCGCCGGGATGCGCGGGTTCTCGTAGTCGATGCTCATGTCCTCCTTCAGCGCGTAGGGCGACAGCGGCGGGACGTAGAAGACGTTCGGCCCCGTGCCCGCTTCCGCATGCAGCGGGAGCGCGACCTTCCAGGTCTTCACGAGTTTGTGGACCGGGCTGTCCTCGTCATCGAGGTAGCCAATGAAGACAGCCCGGCCCGGGCACTGCCGCACGCAGGCAGGCGCCACTCCCGCTTCGATCCGGGGGAAACAACCGATGCACTGCTGGCTCACGTGGCGGTCGTAGTTGAAGTAGACCTTCTTGTACGGGCAGGCTTCCATGCAGAAGCGGTCGCCCATGCAGACCTCTTCGTCGCGCAGGACGAGCCCGTTGTCGCCCTTCGAGAGGGCGCCCGTGGGGCAGGCTGTCATGCACACCGGGTTCGTGCAGTGGTTGCACATGCGGGGCATGTAGAAGTAGTAGGAGTTGGGCCATTCGCCCGCTCCCTGGTCCTCGTCCCAGTTCATCGCCCAGCGGTCTTCGCGGGGCGCCTGGGGTTCGAGGTGGGCCTTCCCGCCGGTGCCTCCGTAGAAAACCTCGTGGTAGTTGAAGTCGAACCCGCCCCCGAACTCCTCGCGGGTCGGCTGGTGGCCTGGAATGGGCTTGCCCGTGACGGTGTCGAACCCGCCACCCATGGTCTCCCACGCTTTCGGCGTCCCAAGGCCAGGCTGCGTGTTGACGGACATCCACCACTGGTGCTTCTCGCCTTCGTCTCGCGTCCACAAGACCTTGCAGGCGACCGAGCACGTCTGGCAGCCAATGCACTTGTTCAGGTCATACACCCAGGCGAGCTGGCGGACCGTTGTTTCAGTTGTCGCGGCCATCTGTCTCTCCTTACTCCGATTCCAGGGGGAGCCACTCACGGCTCACTGCGGCCAGGCCGGCCCGTTCGTCGTTCGAACCGTTCCACACGGCGAGAGCAACCTTTCCCCTCGCGCTAATCCCCGCCGGACCGCTCAGCACCACGCTCCAGCGCCCGTCCGCCAGGACACCGGCAGCGCCCAGACCCCCCGCATCTTCCTTCCGGAAGACGCCAGGCCCATGCGAAACCAGGTTCAGTGGCCCCGGACGCCCGTTCTCCCAGAACCAGAGCGCAAGCGGCTTCTCATCGTCGCCCAGCGTCGCCAGTACACCGCTCCCGTTCGTCGGGAAGATGGCGCTGACTGCGTCCTGGAACTCCCGGTTCGGCTTCGGGTCGTCGGCCCACTCGACCCGGATGTAGAGCCGGTCACCATCGCTGGCAGCCTTTACCGCGGCCTGGGCCGTCTGCCCATAGTCCCGGTCCTTCCACGCCTCACGAATGTACTCGGTCGGCTGCACTTCCAGTGCCACCGGCGCGAGCGGAATCTCTACCGGGGCCACTGCCCCCCATTCGGCCGATGCCGGGTCGGCCAGCTTTCCAGCAAGTTTGGCGACTTTCATTGCTCTACCTCTGCTTTTTCGAAGTCACAACGGGTCCAGCGTTCGGCCGGAACCGGCTGCCATTCGGCACCGAGATGGTTCAGGTGGCCGTAGCCGCCCGCGAAGCCAATCCACTTCACCATCCCTGGCTCGATCTCGTTCGCTCCATCCCAGTCCTGGTACTGGAAGCCCGCCCAGCCGTTGTACGAGACCAGTTGTCCGGGCTTCACGTTGGGCGCCACGCGCGCCCGGGTCTTGAAGGAGCTCACATCGTTGTAGATCCGGACGAGATCGCCGTCCCTCACGCCCCGTTCGGCTGCGTCGTCCGGGTTCACCACCACATCGGGCTCGCCGCGGTGTGTGCCGAGGATCACCCAGTTCGCCTGGTTCATCGTGTGGATGCTCCAGCGGTTGTGGCCCGAAGTCATGCCAATCGGATACTCGCCGCCCATGTTCGGGTTCGGCTTGTACGTCGGCAGCTCTTCGTGCGCCTCCAGGAACCACTCGTGGTCGATGTAGAACTGGGCCCGCCGTGCATACGTCGGGAACGGCGACCCGCTCTCCGTGTTGTCCCGGAACGGGACATGCGTCTCGTTCGGCTTGATCGGCGAGGCCTGGGCCAGCGCCATCGGCGACAGCCCCCAGTCGATGAAGCGCACATGCCCCTTTTCCCGCATGGTGCGGAGGTTGGTGCCCATCGGGAGCGTGCCCGCCAGGGCCGAGTCGCGGATCTGCTCGTCAGCCAGGCGGTCCTCATCCAGGAGGAAGCCCTTCATCGAGTACGCGTCAGGCAGGGCTGCGTACCGGCGGGTCTGGCCTTTGGTGTCCTGGTAGTCGGCAACGCCGCGTTCCTTCGCCCGTTCGGCGATCTTCAGGAACAGCGCGTAATAGATCTGCCACTCGTTCCGCGCCTCGCCCGCCGGCTCTGCCGCCTTATCGCTGAACGTCAGGTTCATGAGGTGCGGCGTCGGGATGTGGAAGCCAACCTTCTCGTAGTGCTGGGCCGCTGGCAGGATGTAGTCGCTGTACAGGCCAGTCTGGCTGATCCGGAAGTCGATGGAGACAATCAGGTCGAGCTTCGGCCAGAGCGTCGGCAGGAGCGCCGTCTTGCCACCGCGCGTGCGCCGGAGCATGTTCCCGCCACACTCGATCAGCACCTTTGGCGGCTGCTCCGGCCGGGGGTGGTCCATGTCCTTCCACCAGCCTTTGGAGATCGCTTCGTTGAAGTACTCGTCGAAGGTGCGCGGCAGCGAATCGTCTCCCCAGCCAGGTGTATTCCAGCGCTTGTCGTAACCGGCCTGCCAGTACCACCAGAATGCCGGCGGCGAAGACGTTGAATCGTTGGGCGAACGATCGTCTCCGTCCCGCTCGCTCAGCCCGCCCCCGAGCCCGCCCATCATGCCGCCCGGGGTGCGCTGGAACTTCGAAGAAATCTGGCCGAGCCGCTTGACGGCGATTTCCGTCGTCATCGTCGGGTCGGTCTTCTTAAACGCGGCGATGGCGGCATCGCGGCCAGAGAGCACGATTTCCGTGTTGGCTGCGCCCGGTCCCGGCTTGTTTACCGCGATGAAGGCGCCATCGTGCATGCCCGAGGCCCAGCAGCGGATGCCGGTGCCCTTCTTGCCCCAGTTACCGCTGACCGCGAGAAGGAGCGCCTGGGCCCGTTCCATCAGGTCGCCGTGGTAGAACTTGCAGGCGTTGTAGCCGAGCATGATGTTCGTCCTGCGAGTCGCCACTTTGCGCGCGATGTTGCGGATGACATCTGGGTGGACACCGGTGATGGCCTGCTGCTTCTCCGGCGTGAACTCGGCGTTCAGCTTCTCCCGGAGGAGGGCGCAGGCCGGCCGGACCTGCACGGTGGTGCCATCGGCCAGCTTCACGTCGTAGGTGCCCTCGAGCGCGATTTCCACGCCCTTCAGGAACACATTCCCGCGGTCGGCCTTGCGGAGCCCGGTCGCAGGGTCCCACTGGTACATCTGGTCTTCCAGACCGCCGCCCTCGACGTCTGTCTGACGCAGATAACGCCCCGTGTCCGTGCGGACGAGGAACCCGAGGTCCGTTTGCTCGCGGATGAACTTCCAGTGCGCCAGGTCTTCTTCAAAGATCACCTGCACGAGGGCCAGCCCGAACGCGGCATCCGTGCCGCCGTTGATCGGCACCTGCATGTCAGCGTGGAGGTGGGACGGGTTGATGTCCGGCGAGATGTTGATGACCTCGGCGCCGTTGTATCGGGCCTCAGCGATGAAGTGGTAGAACGGGATGCGGGTGTAGATCGGGTTCATGTGCCAGATCATCACCACTTCGGAATGGAACCAGTCGTCAGCCGACGAAACGGCACTGAAGCGTCCAAACGTTTCGTAGAGGCCGATCGAGAAGTCGTTGATCGAGCCGTTCAGGTCGAGCCCGTGCCCACCGAGCACGCTGAAGAACTTGTTCGTGGGGATGACGGTCGCCATCTCCGGCGTACCTTCGTGGGCAATCGTCTGGGGTCCGCCGGCCTGGATCGCATCGATCATCTTGTCTGCGATGTCGCTGAGCGCCTCATCCCAGGTCACCCGGTTCCAGCGCCCCTCGCCCCGCTCGCCGACTCGCTTGAGCGGGTAGAGCACCCTGTCCGGGCCGTAGAGCGACTGGCTCCACGAGGCGCCCTTCTGG
>JAANMX010002830.1_pt1 | contig 16422 bp, 15 predicted proteins | sample 7279681 | NCBI WGS metagenome assembly JAANMX01 (sample SAMN14094542, study PRJNA606508) | bioreactor metagenome | isolation source: A lab-scale SPAN reactor treating ammonium-rich wastewater day 351 | place: Ireland: Galway | collected 2018-01-01
GTTTGCTTTGGCTCAGTCTTGTTTGCCTGCTCGTGCCCCTGCTGTGGTCAGGGGCCGACAAGCCCGCCCCGGTTGCCGCCGAGGTACAGGGGGGCACAACGCTCACCACCCTGGTCAGCGCCGGCGCGGCCACCTATGCTTTGGGCGCGCCGCGCATCATCTGGCACACCCCGTCCGACTGCTCCGCGCCGCCGAACGCCGCCGATGCAGCGCCGAACACTGCCGATGCAGCGCCGGCAGCACCGGAAGACCCGGAGCGCATCGCGCGCACCTTCACCTATGGCGGCCTGACGCGCATCCTGCTAGATCGCAACGACCCCCGCCCGCCCGGCGTCTGCAATCCGTACCACATTTATTCCAACGTCGTCGCCGACAGCACGCACATCTACTGGGCCGACGACGATGGCCTAGTGCGCCTGCCGGTCGAAGCCAACGTGGGCGATACCCCCCAGCCCCCCGGCCCGGCGCTCGGACAGGCAAACAAACTCAGTCTCCCCTTGCGGCTGTTCCCGGCGGCCTCTCCGCGCAGAATCCGCTGGGAAGGAACCATGCGAATAGCCCGTCCCGCGCGTACTCAGCCTGTCAACCGCAGAAGGAGAGAGAAGAAGTTGTACTTCTTCCCCCTTCTTGACCTTCTTCCCCTTCATGTTCCTTCCCCTTCCTGCGCGCGCATATCCCTCGCGGGAGAACACACCGGGGGGGAATAAGGTGAAGAAGTACAAGAAGCCCTGAACACGATCCGGGGCGCGCCCCGCGTCGCCTCGCGGCACTCGACGATCTCGCCCGTCGAGATCAGGCTCTCGATCAGTTCCGACCGCTCGCGCCCGGTCAGGTGCTTGGTTTTCCGGTACAGCTGCGTGCGGGTCAGGCCCGACGGGGAGGCCTTGAGGTCGCGGAGCAGGCGCTTGCGCTTGGCCTCGAAGGGCGTCTCGGCGATCCAGTCCTCGGCGATGGCCAGCAGACGCCGCGTCAGGTAGTCGGTGAGTTCGATGGCCCAGCGGGCCGCGGCCTCGTCGACGAGCAGGTTCTCGCGGTCGCGTGAGCAGGCGTACAACAGCGCCATCTTGCGGGCCTTCTCGGCGGCCCGCGTCCACAGCGCCCCGGCCGCCTCGGGAAGGCGGCGTCGCTCGGCGCGGGCCCGCCTCGTGAAGTCCGACATGAGCGCCCGCGCGTTCTCGTCGTACGGCACGACCACCGGCGCGGGGTTCTCGGGGGAGAGATTGCCGCCGGGCTTGAAGTCGCCCCACCAGCGGACGGCGGCGAGGATGACTTCGGGGATCGCGTCGGGGATGCGGACGTCGACCGGGTCGGGGTCGGAGTCGTCGGTCTCGAAGACCAGCATCCGCGGCACGAACCCGTCGGTCATGCTCTCGTGCGTCAGGCCGGCGCACAGGGATGCCCGCACCGTGGTCCCGTAGACGCACGCGTGCGGCTGGTTGATGGAGCGGTTGTTGTCGGGGTCGGCATAGGCATCGCCGATGTAGACGCTGCCCGAGCTCGTGAAGAGCTTCATGAGCACGGTGGCGATGTGGTAGAGGTGCGGCGTGCGGGTCGGCTCGCCGATGGTCTTGAGCAGCCGCCCGATCTCGTCGAGCTGGAAGAGGATCGACGGCTGGCGGTGGACCGCCGAGACGACGCCCGCGTGGCTCGCCAGGCCCTCGGGGCCGACGTACTTGTCCATCGCCGCCTGGAACAGAATCTCCTTGTTGACCTGCCTCGCGCGCTCCTTGCCCCCGCCCGTCTCGCACAGGGCCACGCAGTAGACGTTGGTCCGGGTGTTCAGTTCGTCGCGCACCTTGCGCCCGGTGATCGCGCCCATGAGCGCGATCGCGGCGGCCAGCGCCAGCGCCGGCTGCGGGTACATCGAACTCGCCAGCGTGAAGTCCACGACGTCCCCCAGCAGCCCGGGGACGCGCAGCAGGTGCGGCGGGAATGGCCCCGGGTGCGGGAACGTCGCCTCCGCCGGCTCCTCGTGCGCCGGCGCTGCGACCGCGAAGGCCGAGAGGTCCACGTCGCCGTCGTCGTCTGGCTCGGAGCCGTATCCCCGGTCCCGCAGCGCCGAAGCGGCGGCCGCGAAGTCCCCGCCGTGCTCGAGCAGGGCGTACACCGCGAACGGCGCGTACCCCTGCTGGGGCTCGAAGGGCGCGGCGTTGCTCGAGAAGACGTAGAAGACCCCGTCCTTGAGCGTCGCGCTCGTGCCGTACTCCTTGCCGGGCCGGCACCAGTGCTCGTTCCCCCCCGTCTCCCCCGCGCGGACCTGCCGCCAGCCGTGCGACCGCAGGAGTTCGCGCACATCCCCGCGGGCGTTGAAGTCGTCGCCCGGGCGCACGCCCGCTGCGTGTTCTGACACCGACGAAACCGACGAAACCCCCTCCCCGAGCACGGGGCGCTGGGGGCGGGGCGATTCGTCGAGCGCCCAGGCGCACCCGAGCAGCACGTCGCGCTCGTCGGCCGTCACGACCGGCAGGGCGCGCAGGTCGCCCTGGAGCGCCACGTACCCCGCCGTGGGCGCGCAGAGGAAGAGGCCCCCCTCGCCCCGCGTCTCGATGAGCGTGACCGCCTTGTCGCCGCCGCCCGCCGGGCCAGGGCGCTGGGCCAGTTTCAGGCTTCCGCACACGGGCGCCTCGCAGCGGTACGCGACGTGGCGACCGCCGCGCTGCGAGCGCTCGGCGTACAGGCGGGACACAAGTCCCGGCGCGTGCTCCTCGACCCGGGCCGCCCAGCGTTCGAAGAGCTCGCCGCGCTGGTCGAAGTCGATCATCTCGAGGTTGCCCGAGACCGCGCCCGTCACGACGCACACGGGCGTGTCCGGGCCGAACCAGGACCGCACCTCGTCCTCCGTCGGCAGGCGCTCGCGGTACGTCTTCCACGTCGGCAGCGCCGGGCGCTTCTCGGCCAGGAGAGCCGGCATGACGCTCAGGCCCGCCCGAAGGCAGGCCAGCGCGACGTCGGGCGTGTTTGGCGTTGGCGCTCCCATCAGAACGGGATCTCCTCGTCGGGGATGCCGTAGGTGGTGCCGACCGGCTGGGGCACGTCGGGCAGCCCTTCGTCGCTCTCCAGCCGCGGCGGCTTGTCCCCCAGGCGGTGCCCGACGACGCGGTCGTACTTCTCGCCGGCCTTGCGTTCGATGGTGATCGAGAGCGTCGGGGCGAGCGCGCCGGCCCGTGCGAGCTCGACCGCCTCCTCGGTGCTCGCGGGCACCGGTTCAACCGAACGGGTGCGCCACCACGCCGCGGCCTTCTGGCGCGCGTACCCGGTGTGGTCGAAGCAGACCCACTCGCGGAAGTAGCGGTTGAACCCGACCCGGTACTCGACGCGCATGGTCGGCGGGGCCGACGGCTCGTCGCGCTTGCGGTGGACGTGGTACGACGTCTCGCTGACGCGCTCCTCGGCGCGCGTCGCCTGGTCCGACAGGATGCCGACGCTCGCGGCGGTGGCCTCGTGCGTGCGCCGCTGCGGCTCGGGGAAGGCGTGCCCGCACTCCGGGCACGTCTGGTAGCCCGTCGCGATCAGGGCATGGCACCGCGGGCACTCCTTCGCCGGTGCTTCCCCCTCGCCCGCCCCCGGCTCCTTCACGCGGACCGCGTCCACCGGGCCGTGCCGCAGCACGTTGCCGCCGAAGTCCAGGACGAGGCAGTCGGCCTTGCCGGAGTGCAGGCGGAAGCCGCGCCCGACCATCTGGTAGTACAGCCCCGGCGACATGGTGGGCCGCACCAGCGCCACGCAGTCGATGTGCGGGGCGTCGAAGCCGGTGGTCAGCACGTTGACGTTGCACAGGTACTTCAGCTCGCCCGCGCGGAACCGGCGCAGCAGCCCCGCACGCACGCCGTCGGGCGTGTCGCCGGTGACAAACCCGCACTCGACGCCGTGCTTGGCCTTGAGCACCTCCACGATGTGCTGACCGTGGCGGACGCCCGAGGAGAAGATCAGCGAGGCGCGCCGGTCCTTGGTGTGCTCGACGATCTCGGCGCACGCCCCCTCGACCAGGGCGTCCGTGTCCATGAGGTCTTCGACTTCGCTGGCGATGAACTCTCCGGCGCGGACGTGCAGGTCGCTGGTGTCCACCCGCTGCAGGCCCGCCTTCGTGCGAAGCGGCGAGAGGTACCCCTGCACGATCAGTTCGCGCACGCCGACCTCGTAGCAAACGTGATTGAGGATGCTCGTGGGGGGCGGGGCGCAGATCGAGCCCGACTTCATGCGGTACGGCGTCGCCGTCAGGCCCACGATCCGCACCTGCGGATTCACCGCCATCGCGTCGGCGATGAACTGGCGGTACATCCCGTCGTCCTCGGCGGGGACCATGTGCGCCTCGTCGATGACGACCAGGTCCACCGGCCCCAGGTCGCACGCCTTCTTCCAGATCGACTGGATGCCCGCGACGGTGACGGCGTAGCCGAGGTCCTTGCGCTTCAGGCCCGCCGAGTAGACGCCCAGCGGCACCTCGGGCGCGATGTGCCGGAGTTTGTCGGCGGCCTGCTCGAGCAGTTCCTTGACGTGGGCCAGGATCACGACGCGGCCGTTCCACAGGTTCACCGCGTCGCGGCAGATGGTCGCGATCACCGGCGTCTTGCCGCCGCCCGTGGGGATGACGACGCACGGGTTGTCGTCGCGCTCGCGGAGGTGGCCGTAGACCGCCTGCACCGCCTCGTTCTGGTAGGGACGCAGTTCCACCGGTTCACATCTCCGAGATCTCGACGACCACGCGCCCACCGTCGCGGGCCTCCGCACGCTCGACGGTGATGCGGTCGATCTGGCTGTCGTCGCCGTACACGCCCGCTTGCTGCAGCGCGTCGAGCAGCGCTTTCTGCACGTTGTCAAGGTCGCGCCTTCGCTGGTCCGGCGGTGATGCGACGATCCGCACCGCCAATCGCCCCTCGACGCGCGGCGAGCCCGCGAGCAGGACTTCACCCGCGACGCGCGTCCGGTACCACCGGCCCTCCCTGCTGATCAGCGTCGCGTTGCCGACGCGCCGGTAGTAGTGGTTGACGCTCGGCGGCCAGGGGAGCGTGAGGGTGATCATCCGTGATCTCCGTGGAACTTCCGTGCCGACCCTCACGCTCCCCGCACCCCACCCCGCGGGCGCTCACCGCTTCCAGGGCGGGGGCGATCCCGCCCCGGCCGCCGGACGCCCCGCGCTCGGCGTTGGCGGCACGCCGCCCTTCCGCGCGTACCCCTTCACGACGTTGGTGATGTCGCCGGTGTCCTGGCGCTTCTTGCACCCGACGCTGACCTCCAAGGGGATGTTGTGGAGTTCGACGCTGTCCTTCGGGGCCATGACGCCCACCGCGCGGCACACCGCCGACAGTTCGGCGCGGGCCAGCTTGACCGTCGTCGGGTTGCTGTTCTCCAGGTTCAGCCTCGACCACACCAGGCGGCCCTTGTGCGGCCCGTCGAGGATCTGGAACGTGAGTTCCAGGTACCGCCCCTGCCCGGCCTTGGTGGGCTTCATCTCCGACTCGGTGATCACCGCGAGGTACTTGCCCGCAGGGATCGGGTCGTATCCGACAGACGGGTCGACTTCGCCGGCGTTGAAGTTGTTCAGGTTCGCCATGATTCAGGCTCCTTGTTCGGGCGCGGACGGGGTGGACGCGGCGGGTTCGGGGGCGGGCTCGTGAGGGGACGTCGCGAGCGGGTCCTCGCCGCGCGCCAGCGCGGCGTAGACGCGGTAATCCAGCGGGAACTCCTCGGGCAGGCCCAGGCGGTTCTTGGCCACGTGCGCCGGGCGCTCCGTCGCGCGGATGATCCGCTCCCCCGTGCCGACGCCCTGGTGCTTCTTCTGCCCGAAGTTCTCGTCCACCTTGCGCGTGTGGACCTTGTACGTGGCGAAGAGGACCTCGTCGCACCACTCCTGGATCAGCGCCGAGGCCAGCTTGTGCAGGCGCGGGGAGTACCGGTCGTACGGCTCGGTCTCGGGGTTCTCGAACTTCTCGATCTTCGCGTGCGCGACGAGGATCACCGTCATCCCGCGGTCGGTGCGCAGCGCGTCCAGACCGGCCAGCACCTCGCGCCACTTGTCGATGGCGAAGGCGTACCCCTTCGCGTACCCGATGTCCTCGATCGAGTTCACGTCGCGGTCGCGGCAGACGTCGGCCCAGATCAGCCGCTCCAGCCAGTCGAGCGAGTCGATCACGACGGTGCGGTAGTCGTGCTCGGCGGTGTAGAGCTCCGAGAGCGCCGCGAGCACGTCGCCTAGCGCGCGGGAAAGCGGGAAACGCTCGCACTCGATGTTGGCCAGGCCGTCCTCGGTCTGGATGAAGATGGGCCGCTCGGCCATCGAGCCGAACGTGCTCTTGCCGATGCCGTGCGTGCCGTAGAGCATCACGCGGCGCGGCAGGGCGGTCTTTCCTCGCTGGATTCTGTCGAGCAGTGGCATGGGGTCTCCTGTTCCGGGCTCAAGGTCCTCGGGGTACACGTCCGTGACGAAGTCGCCTTGTCCCAGCCGCACGAGCGGCAGGGGATTGGGGGCCGTGGGGGGCTGGGGCCAGTCGGATCGCGGGTCGGTCACGAGACCCCCGCGAGTTCGTCCTCGACCGGTGCCGACGCGGCGGCCGGCGACGCGGGCAGCGGGGCGTTCACACGCGCAATGCTGAAGTTCTCGTCGCCGAACTCGTGGATGGCCAGGCCCGTGAAGACGCGTGCCACGGCGCTGCCGCTCGGGGTGGTGCCGTCCACCGCGGCCACGCGGCGCTCGGCGTTGACGGCGTACCCAACCTCGAGCCGAATGGCCGACTCGCCGTGCAGGCATCCGACCGCGAGGATCGAGAGGAGCAGGGTCTCCTCCACGTCCTTCATGTCGACGCCTTCCGTGAACTCGAACCGGTACACAGTCCTGGTCATGCGATCCTCCGTGTGTGGGGGCATGGGGGAACTCGGCGGCTCGTGGGACGATCGAGACGCCCTCACCCTTCTCCTAAGCCGGAGCCGGGCGAGTTGTCGCGCTCACAGGTACGAATCCAGCCCGGCGTCGGTGAACATCCGCCGCGTCTGCGCCAGCGACCGCATCATGCTGGAGCGGTTCGCGCCCATGGCGCGCGCCGCGTCGGTCTGCGTCTCGCGGCGGAGGTGGTCGCACGCTTCCCGAAGGCGCGGGCGCAGCCGGTCCACCACCAGCTGCACGTCCAGTCGCACGTCGACGCAGCGGACCGCGTCGGCCGGGTCGGGCCGCAGCAGCGCGGCGGCCGTGAGCGGAAGGCTCGCGGGCCGCCGGCGGCGGGCGCGGATCAGCGTGCAGACGCGCGACCGCACGACCTGCTCGACGAACGCCTCGCGCGAGGCCCGGGCCGGGTCGTACTTGGGCCAGCGGAGCAGCACCTCCAGCATGAGTTCCTGCTCGATGTCGCTGCGGCCCTCCACGGCGTGGCGTGCGAACCGCGTGATCTGACGGGCCTTGATGCGGACCAGGCGGCGGGCGAAGTGCAGGGTGGCGGGGTCGATGGATGGATGAGCGATGCGCATGAGCCGGACCTTCCTGGCGGTGCCAGAAGGCCCCGGGGAGCGACAGGTCCGGCTTGGTGCTCCCCGGGGCATGGATGGACGACGTGCGGGCCTGTCGTCCCCGACTGGCGAAACTTCACGCAGCGGCACGATCGTCCCCGGCACGGGGCGGTGGATCACTCGCAAGGTGCGGAGATGACGCGGGTTACTCGCCGAGAGAATCCGGCGCATGGGCCGCGGGATTCGCGTGATACTTCACGCGTCGGGTTCCAGCACGAACTTGGCCCGCCACCCCCCGCCGGCCACCTCGAAGGGGTCGCCCTCGATGCCGAAGAACGCGCGGAGGCGGTCGGCCAGCACCTGCTTGCGCTTGCGGTGGTCGGTCGACGCCTTCCGGCTCGACCACGTCAGGTGCCCGCGCTCCTCGGCGATCGTGCGGAGCAGTTCCCACGCGACGGTCGGCGCGTTGTTCTTGGTGTTCACCATGCCCAGGTCGGCGTACCCGAAACGACCGGAACGCTCCCGGACCTGGATCGACACCGTGTGCCCATCGAGGAACCGGATGCGCACGTCGCCCCAGGTCGCCCCGGCTGGCGTTGGGAACCGAGCGCCCGGTTCGGCGGTCGCCAGCCTCACATGCGCCCCGACGAAGTCCCGCAGTGCCTCACCAAACGGCTGCCGCGCCTCGAAGACCCCCTCGCCCCGCCAGTCGAGCGCCTCTTCGAGCGAGATCCACGCCGCCGACCGCCCGTCGATGAGGCGGCTCAGCGGCTCGCTGCCGGCCCGGCGCGTCGGCGTCGCCAGGACGAACGGCCGGCGCGACAGCGCCGAGACGTACCCCGCGTTCTTCACCAGTTCGCCCGCGTCCCGGGTCGTCGCCAGGTACACCGGGAAGCGCTCCCCCTCCACGGGCACGAAGTCGCCCAGCCACCACAGGCGGGTGCCCATCCCCACCGACGCCGTCTCGCCGCTCAGCCCCAGCGCCGACGCCGCGCCCCGGAAGAGCGCCGAAGCGTCCAACTGCCACAGCACGATGTCCTCACGGGCGATCGCGGCGGCTTCGGAGGTCTCCTCGTCCACCGCGACGATGTCGTCCTCGTCGTGGACGACGATCCGGCGGCCCTCGATCGTGCCTGGCCACGGCACCGCCATCGCGAACTGCTCCATCGGCCTCAGGAGCGGCTGGAGGAACTCCAGCTCCTTCCCCATGTGCTCGCGCCAGACCGAGCGCACGCCCGCCCAGCCGTGGATGTTCTCAAGCGCACGCCACAGCCGCATCGGCCCCTCCGATCACGTAGCCCCGGTTGCGGAGGAACGACTCGACGAGGTCCGCATCCTCGTCCCGCGTGTACTGGGCCACGTTCCCGTGGCGGATCGTCACCGCGCGGGGCTTGGACGAGTCGGCAAAGACGACATCGAACTTCGCCGTCGTGAGCAGCGCGTCGCGCGGGATCGACTCACGCGCGGCCTCCAGCGCGAGGAACACGTCGTCGGCCTGCTCGACGCGGGCGTGGCGGAAGTGACCCCCGAGGTACATCCGCAGTTCGGTCAGGCGCACGTGCCGCAGACCGGGCACGTCGGCGCACACCAGGCAGTTGCGCCCCTCGCGGAGCGGGTCCAGCGTGTAGCGAGCTACACCCGCGGGGAAGAACTCCGCGCAGCCGAACAGGTGCGTCCCCACCGCGCGGCGGTAGAGCTCCCGCTCACGCTTCCCGCCGCCGTTGATGCGGATCTCCCAGGTGCGGCGGTCGAGCACAATCACGCCGAAGGCCATCGGCCGGAAGTGCACCTCCCCGGCTCGCCCGCGTCGAGCCGCCCCTCGCGGCGGTACGGGCCGCCGTGCCGCACCACCAGCCGCACCTCGTGCTCGTGCTCGAACGGGAACACGCGTGCCCCCACGCCACGCCGCTTCTCCACGTACCACGCGGCGATCTGCGCCTCCAACGCCGCCAGCACCTCGCCCGCGGGCGCTCGGAACGCCCGCGCCGCCCCGGGGCTGGGCGCGTAGGTCTCGAAACTCTTCCGCCTCAGCACCGCCGTCTCCGCGTGCGTGCGCCGCAGCATCTCCGGCAAGTGCAGCCAGACCTGCGTGGCGACGTCGGCGGGCGAGAAGTGGTGCGCCGGGTCGAGCTCCAGGCCAGCGCTCCGGGCTTCCTCCACGAGCGACTCCATCGCCGACGGCGTGGACATCTCGTGGATATGCCAGAGGGCGTCGATGAGGGCCGCCGGCGCGTCGCGGTGCGGCTGCAGCACGGCGACCGCCAGCGCCTCGTAGTTCAGCCGCTCGGGATCATCCGGCAGGACGCACCCGTGCCGCGCGAGGAACTCCGCGTGCGGCCGCACCAGTGCGTGGAGGTGATGCGGCGCGATCTCCCGAAGCGACGACGAATCCGTGAATCGACGAAAAGCAAGGCTGCCCATGGCGGGGTCTCCGACCAGACCGAGTGCCAGGCCCTGCCCTCCTTGGCCCGGGCCACGAAGACCCGAGTGTATCCCGAACCATGAAGCCGTGCGGGTTCCGATAGGGTAGTGACAGCAAGTCCACGATTCATCCACAGCGGACGCTCTAACTTTCTGTCATTTAGAACTTTGGGCGTCGCCAACCGCCAACAGGTCACGCCACGCCCGGCGCTGGTCCCGCCAGTCGTGCAGCCTCGTGATCGGCCGGAGGTGCCGCTCGGTGACCGGATCGTCCCCGGCCTCCACGCGCGGCAGGAACAGGATCTCCTCCTGGATGTCGGGCGCGAGGTGCAGGAGATTCATGATCTGCGACACCCGCGCCCGCGTGACGTGCCCGAGCCGCGCAATCTCCGCGAAGTCACGGACCTGCCCGCTCCGCAAGAGCCCCTCGAACCGGATCGCCAGGGCCATCAACTTCGACACGCGCGGCACGCGCCCGGGCGCGGGAAGCACGACAACCGGCGCTTCCCCCTCGCGTAGTTCAATCCGGCCCTCCGCCCCGCGCCCGAGGTGGACCTTGAATGCGACCGTCGCGCCCGCACCCCCCGCGCCCCCCGCCCCGCGTGCTCCGCTCATGACGCCGCCTCCTTCGCCAGCCACTCCGTCTCCGGGTGGAACGTGATCGCCACTTGGCCTTTGGCCCCGTCGAACTCCACGCGCCGCACGACCAGCCGCATCAGCCGCGCCCGCTCGCGCGGGCTGAGCGACCGCCAGAGCGGCTCGAACTCGACCGCGCTGGCCTCGACCTGCTCGCGCGAGACGAGCCGCTCATTCACCGCCGCGATCATGTCGCGCAGCGACGCCGCCCGGGCCTCGACGGCCCGGGTGCGCTCGGCCAGGTCGGCCAGGCGCTCGGTTCGAGCTCCGTCCCGCCCCGCCTCCGCCGCGGCCCGGCGCGTTTCCGAGGCGAGCCACTTCAGTTCCCGCTCCAGCACGGCCAGTTCGGCCTCGTGCGCCGCGGCCAGTTCGCTGTCCTGCCGCCGGGCCTGCTCGAGCACCAGTTCGACCAGCGCGCGGTCGCGCCCCATCGCCCGCACGCGCTCCAGCACGAACCGCTCGATCTGCTCCGCCGGCACCGCCTTGCTCGGGCAGGCGTGGTACCCCGACGCCTGCGCGGTGAAGCAGACGTAGTAGCGGTAGCACTGCCCGTTCTCCTTCCGCGTGCAGGAGTGGATCATCGGCTTGTCGCACGCCCCGCACCGCAGCACGCCCTTGAGCACCGCCCCGTACTTGTTCATCACCACCGACCCGCCCGTACGGCCGTTCTCGCGGAGCAGCGCCTGCGTCCTGGCCCACGTCTGTTCGTCCACGATCGCCGGCTGCTCCCCGTCGTACACGTTGCTCCCGTGCCGGACCTTGCCCGCGTAGAGCACGTTGGTGAGCAGGCCGTGCATGTTCCCCTTGGTGAACGGCACGCCGCCCATGACCCGTCCGTCCTTCGACGTCCAGCGCTTCGTCGTCCATCCGCGGGCGTTGGCCTCCGCGACCGCGCGCCCGATCGACTCGGTGCGCAGGTACGTGGCGAAGACCTCGCGGACGCGGCACGCCTCCTCCTCGTTGACGGCCAGCCGCGTGTCCACGGCGTCGTACCCCAGCACGGGCCGCCCGCCCGCGTACTTGCCCTTCTGCCGGGCCAGGGCGATCTTGTCCCGCGTCCGCTCGCTGACCAGTTCCCGCTCGAACTGCGCGAACGACAGCAGGATGTTGAGCGTGAGCCGCCCCATCGAGTGCGTGGTGTTGAACTGCTGCGTCACCGAGACGAACGAGACCCTGTGCCTTTCGAACTCGCCCATCATCCGGGCGAAGTCCATGAGCGACCGCGAGAGGCGGTCCACCTTGTAGACCACGACGCAGTCGATCTTGCGGGCCCGGATGTCGTCCAGCAGCCGCGTGAGCGCGGGCCGGTCCATGTTCCCGCCGGTATACCCGCCGTCGTCGTACTTCTCCGGCAGGCAGACCCACCCCTCGGCCTTCTGGCTGGCGATGTACGCCTCGGCGCTGGCCCGCTGCGCGTCGAGCGAGTTGAACTCCTGCTCGAGCCCCTCCTCCGTGCTCTTGCGTGTGTAGATCGCGCAGCGGATCGCAGGCGGCCGGGCCGGCGGCTTGACGCCGTTCACACGTGTCGCGGTGGGGGTGCGAGCGCTCATGCCGACGCCTCCTCGCCCCGCGTCGCGCCCTTGGCGATCCCGAAGAACAGGTGCCCGTTCCAGTGCCCGCCCGTCACCTCGTTGGCGATGGCCGTGAGCGAGCGGTACACACGGCCCTCGTGCTCGAAGCCCTTCTCCAGCACCTTCGCCACGATCTCGCGGCCCTTGTACCGCCGCGTGAGCAGCGTCCCCGGCATCGGCAGGCGTGGCGACGGCGGCGGCTTGAGAGGGGCGACCAGGTGCTTCGCCCCTTCAGCCGCCGCGGCCGCCGGGGCCCGCGTCCGCAGGTCCGCGTCGTCGGCCAGTTCCGCCGCACGCCGCCGCGCTCGCTCGGAAAGATCCCCCTCGGCCCGGGCCTGCAGCCGCCACGCGATCCGCCGCACGAGGTAGTCGCGGTTGCACGACCGCGTCTGCTCGCCGAACAGGTCCGCGTAGCGGGCCTTGAGGTCCGCCATCGGCATGGCCGCCAGTGTCCGCAGTTCCGCGTAGACGTTCATGGGCCGTCTCCGTCGTCCCCGAGGGCGAGCCCGCCGGGGAGCAGACGATCACGGCCTGCATCTTCCGCACCGTCAAGCGGAGAGCGCGAAGGAAACCCATGAGGCCGAGCGGGCCGACGCCCGCGCGCGGCTCCATGCTCGATCATGTGCACATGCGCGGTGTCGCCGCCATGCTCCGTCGGGCGTGCGACAACGGCCCCGGGGCGCTTGGCCAGCCGGCGCACCGCCAGCCCCAGCAGCGCGGCGACCTCCCGCCGCCGCTGCTCGGACGACATCGCAGCCTCGGGATGCTTGATGAGCAAGGGCGGCCTCCGGGCGTGGCGTGGCGGCGGCCGCACCGGGAGGGCCGCTCACCATTCACCTAAGCCGGAGGGGGGCGAGTTGTTGCCGGGGTGGGATCGGGTCGCAGCAGGAACCTCCGGTGTTCGAGTAGGATTGAGCCCATGGGGACCGAAACATGCCTCAGCCTCACCCCCGCGATCCGGTCAAGCCTCCAGGCGAAACTGGAACGGCTACTTGCGCGACCGATCATCGCCGAAGTGGTGCGGACGACATCCACAGCGGATCTGCCTGACGAGAGCCCCAGCTTCTTCCGTGCGCTGTCGTTCGCTGCACGAGAGAGTCAGCCAAAGGCTGGTCGGTCGGGACAGAACGGCGGGTGGACAGAGAACGCCGACGAGGGGACGTTCACTGTACGGATTCGACTGGACTATGACGATCAGTGGCGGGGCTGTGAAAAGGAGATTCTGGAAACCGTCCGAAGCACCATTGAGAGTCCAGTCACGTTCCTCACAAATGAACAGAAGACTCTGCTGGAGCGATCTCCGCGCGAGTTCCTTGCTCTCAATCCTCGACCAGAGAGCGCTGAACTCGTGGACTTTGACCGGGAGCTCTATGGAGGCAGCGACAGAGTGGTGGGGCTGAAGGTCGCGGCGCTTCCTGATTCGCCGGCACACGTGCGATACATCGCGATTGTCCCTAACCTCGTGCAGATCGAGAGGCAGCTCGACGCACTGGATGAGGTGGAGCGTGCGGCTGACGACGGGCCGCTCGCGCCGCTTCGCACTCTCGTCGGACTCAGTGACGCTTCTCGCATCCACGCCCTGACTGCCGAAACGACGCCGGTTACGCTCGAACCTCCATTGCCCGACGAGCGGCTCGACGAGTTCCAGACGGAGTGCATCCAGCACGCAATGGCGACCCCGCACTTCGCCGTAATCCAAGGACCACCAGGTTCCGGCAAGACGACCGTTATTACCTCAGTCATCCGAAGGGCGGTAGCCCGAGGCGACCGAGTTCTCGTCGTCTCCCCGACGCACGTCGCCGTGGACAACGTGGTTGAGAAACTGGTCAAACGCATCACTGACCACCCAACTGAGGACCGACTTGAGCCGCACACGATGCCGGTGCGATATGCGGCCCGGAAGGGCAAACTCTCCGACCGGGCGATGGAGTACTGGGTAGGGAGCAAGCGGCAGTTGCGCGGCGCAACGATCTCGCGCCGCGTTCAGCAACGGCTGACCGAGGTCGTGCCGATAGCGAGGTCGCTGTACGCGAAGGAGGATCCCAATGCAATCGGCAATGCACCGCTCTCCGTGAGTATCGCTGCGATTGAGAACGTGATCTGCGGCACGCCGATTGGCATTCTCTCCTACGCCACCGTCAAGGTGGCGGCACCCGGCGAGTTCGACCTGCTGATCGTTGATGAAGTCTCAAAGATGACCTTGCCCGAGTTTCTAGCGATCGCGGTCAAGGCGAAGCGCTGGGTGCTCGTGGGCGACCCCGAGCAGCTACCCCCGTACAACAACTCAGAGGAGAACGCACCGACGCTCGATGAAGTATTCAGCCCGTTGCTGGAACTCGTGTGCTCAATTGGCGCGTTTCTTGAGCGGGCAAAGCCGCACGAGCGGCGATCGGAGCGGTTGGTGGTTGTCTCCACTGATCCCCGTAAGGTCGCCGCGGCCGTTCAAGCGCATGTCGCGGCCGTCCAACTCAGGGATGCGCCGCCGATCGGCGTGCTCGATGAGAATACAAGAGCAGGCATCGTCGTCTGCTCGTCGGACGAGATTGACAAAGCGTGTGATGCACTGTCCCAGATGCGTGGGCGGGATCGCACTCAGACCGAGTCGTCTGGATCTCTCGGCATCTTGGTGGAGCGAGGACTCAAGCCCCCGCGACCCGCGTTCGCCAGCGGCACTAGGTTTGTCGAGCCGCGCCGTCGCGCTCAAGCGCTCATTTACGAGAACGCCTTTAACGTCTACCACGCCCAGCCGTGGAGCGAGCGCAGCGACCAGAAGCTCCCGCTTGTCGGTTTTCGCAACGGCATCGAGAAGTACCTTCCGTCCGGTGGCGCGATCGAGTCACTTGAAGCTGAGCTTGATCAGCTCCAACGGGCCGTCCGTGTGCGAGCCCTGCGGGCAGATGTAGCCGCCCGCTTTGCTGTCAACACGGTGTCGGTGTACGACTGGCTTACCGGAGTCCCGTCCGAGTGTTTCGACATCTCGCCACTCCGCGAACTCCAGACTCTGTCGCAGCCTGGGCTTCGAGAAGCCGTGTCGCCATTCACCGGAACCCTCAAGAAGCAATACCGGATGCACGCCAGCATTTCCCGCGTGCCGCGCGACCTCTTCTACTTCGGAGAGGCACTCCACGACGGGAAGAAGGACAAATCTGCCGAGTGCAGGGTGCTGTTCGAGCAAGTATCCGAGAGCGACGAAGCGGGAAGCGAGACAAACAGCCACGAGTGTGAGCGCATCTGCCAGCGACTTTCTGAATTGAATGCGACCGTACCGGTTCAAGACAGGAAGCCGGAGATCATGCTGATTACACCATACCGGGATCAACGTGCGATGCTCTCGAAGGCCATCGACGACCTCCGGGATAAAGGCCGGATCGACCGGCTCGATGTTGAAGCGCTGACGCTTGACAGCTGTCAAGGGCGAGAGGCGGAATATGTCTTCATCAGCCTCGTGCGAAGTCGCGCCACACCGTTCTTCGACATGCCGAAGCGATGGAACGTCGCGTTGACCCGGGCGATGCATGGGCTTGTACTCGTCGGGAACATTGACGCATACCTCCAGGAGGCGGCAAAAGCGCGCCGCGATCCTCGCTCTCGCACATCGCGGAATGGTCAAGACGGAATGGAACGTTCCAGGCCATTGATGAGTCTTCTAGCCCGGATTCTTGAGGCGTATGACCGCCAGATCGCGGAACACCGGAGGAGCCATGCATGACTAGCGACTCTGGAGAACGCCGCTCCGCGCCTTCCCGAGGCGAGATTGAGGGCCTCTGCGTGCTGAGTGCCATTTCGGATGACGGATTGGAGGTGAAGGAGCTGCCCGTTCGACTTGGCCTGTCGCCGCTTCTGGTGAAGCCAGTTTCCGAAGCCCTCGCCCCGTTGGTCAACGCTGGCTGGGTTCAGTACTCGGACGGTCGGCTTTCGATAACTCAGCCCGGTCGAGAATGGCTGAAGGAGCGACTTGGAGAATTCGCATAGTCCAGCCTTGGTACTCGCGTCCTCTTCGGGGTCCGATCCCAACGGTCCTGTCAACCAGCGGCGGCGGTAACCGGAGAGTTCGAGAGTTCGAGAGTTTCTCAAGGGGTGGCGATCCGGAACGTGGACTGTTCGGATCGGCCCCCTCGCCTAAGGCTTCAAACCGAGAGCGCGGCGGCGGAGGCGGCCGCGCGCGGAAAGTGGCGTATTCGACGGGGGTTGTGGCGGCTTCGGGCGGCGGGCCGGAATCGCGGTCCGCCCCTAACCAAAACGGCCCCGCCAGAGGCGGGGCCGTCGAAAACTCCCCGACCTGGACTCGAACCAGGAACCTAGCGGTTAACAGCCGCTCGCTCTACCATTGAGCTATCGGGGATCGGGTTGTGCGCCCTTC
>JAANMX010002831.1_pt1 | contig 16420 bp, 13 predicted proteins | sample 7279681 | NCBI WGS metagenome assembly JAANMX01 (sample SAMN14094542, study PRJNA606508) | bioreactor metagenome | isolation source: A lab-scale SPAN reactor treating ammonium-rich wastewater day 351 | place: Ireland: Galway | collected 2018-01-01
GGTGCGACGCACTCGCCACAGCTATTTTGCCGGTGCGACTTCTCCTGGCGAGTGCGTCGCACCGGGCCTGCTGTATAATTACTCCCTCTTTTGCCTTCCATCTCCCATTTTGCCCCAGAACCCCGCCGCGGGCAATTTGTCGCGCGGGTATTCCCGCCCTATTCGCCATCCATCCCGCCCGCCTGCTATAATGTCCGGGGGCAGACCCGTTCACTTGATTTCGATACGCCTCGCAGACTCGGCTACTCAATCAGCGTTCACTGGTCTGGATATCTGAGCCGTTACTTTTCCGTATTTCAAATCTGCTCTGATCCGCCCCATCCGCGTACTCCGCGTTCTATTCCTTACTCCCGAACGGACAGCCAATGCCCCCGCGTACATTTGTCGCTGTGGATGTGGAAACCACCGGCCTCAGCCCCCAAAAAGATGCCATCATCGAAATCGGCGCGGTGCGCTTCTGTGACGGCGCAATCGTCGATACCTTCGCCACATTCGTCGATCCGGGCCGCCCCATCCCCATTTTCATCCAACAACTGACAAACATCTCCGACCGGGACGTGGCGGGCCAGCCCCGTATCGACCGGGTGATCCCCGAACTGCTCGCCTTTGTGGACCGTTCGGTCTACGGCGTCGTGGGTCACAATGTGGGCTTCGATCTGGGCTTTCTGGAAGCGGCCGGGGCCAACTTCCACCGCCCGAGGCTGGACACCCACGAACTGGCGACGATTCTGCTGCCCAACCAGCCCAGCTACAATCTGGGCGAACTCTGCAACAGCCTGGACATCCGCCTGGACGACGCCCACCGGGCCAACGCCGACGCCGCGGCCACGGCCCAACTCTTTATGCGCCTGCTGGACCGGCTGGAGCAGTTGCCCCTACAAATCCTGCAAATCCTCGTCCAGAGCAGCGCGGGCAGCGATTGGTCTCTGCGCTTTCTGTTGGAAGACGCCCTGGCCAGCCGTCTCTCCGGGGCGTGGAATCAGGCACCGGTGCGCTGGATTCGTGCCGACGCCGGCCAATCCCCCCTGCCCATGCAGCCCGCGCCCGGCAGCGCTGTGGCTGAACGGCTGATGAGGCCGGAGACACTGGACGCCGCCTTTGCCAGCGATGGCCCTCTGGCCCGCCAGTTGGACGGTCACTACGAAATGCGCCGGGGACAGGTGGAGATGTCCCATCTGGTGCTGGACGCCTTCGCTGCGGGCCGCCACCGGATGATCGAAGCGGGCACGGGCACGGGCAAAAGTATGGCCTATCTGCTGCCCGCCGCGCTCTGGGCCACAGCCCACAACCAGCGGGCTGTCGTCGCCACCAACACAATCCCCCTGCAGGAGCAACTGCTGGAGCAGGAGATTCCCCGGCTGGCCGCGCTGCTGGCGGAGACCGCGCCGGAGTTGCCACCCCTGCGCGCTGCCCTGCTCAAAGGCCGGGGTAACTATCTCTGCACCCGCCGTCTGGAAGAGTGGCGCAACGGACGCCAGTTGGCAACCGTCGAGCTGCGTCTGCTGGCAAAGATATTGGCCTGGCTCCCCAGCACCCGCACGGGCGATGTCTCCGAACTCTCTATCAACGACCCCAAAGAGCGTTCCCTCTGGCGGCAAATTGCGTCGGACCCGGCCATCTGCACCGAAGATCGCTGCGGAAGCGACGCTCCTTCGGCAAACCCAGGGCAGCAGTACCAGCGCGGGGAATTTGGCTCCCACGATTTCTACTGGCAGGCGCGGCGGGCTGCCGAGACCGCCCATCTGCTGGTGGTCAACCACGCTCTGCTGCTGGCCGATGTAGGGACGGGCCGCCGTCTGCTACCCGCCTACAACCATCTGGTCATCGACGAGGCCCACCGGCTGGAAGACGCGGCCACCGAAGCCCTCACCACCCGCACGGACCGGGCACAGATCGACGGAGCGCTGGATCGGATGCGGTTGTCGAAGGAGATGCGCCGCCGTCTGGACAGCCAACCCGAATGGCAGCGCCAGAGCCGTTCGCTGGAAGAAGCGGCCCGCCGTCTCTCCCCACCCCTGGCCGAATTTGCCGCCTCTCTGCTCCAATTTGCCCAGGGGCAGGAGGGAATCCGTCCCAACGCCGAGTATGCCCAGCGGCTGCGGCTGGACAGCGGGATGCGCGCCCAGCCCCGCTGGAGCCAGCTCGAAATGGAGTGGGATCCCATCAGCCGGGGGCTGGGTTCCATCCTGGAACAGAGCCGGGCGCTGATCGACGGGCTGGAGCGGGCGCGCTGGTGGGCCGAGGAGACCACCTCCACCCACCTGAACGAACTGCGCTCCCACACCGACTATCTGGCCGAACTGAGCGCGGCCGCGGATCGGGTGATCTTCCGTCCTGTAGGCGCGGGCGACGAGACTGTGACCTGGCTTTCCATCCCCAGCAGCCGGGGGACAGAGCAGAATGTGGAGCTATGCGCCGCGCCCGTCCACGTGGGCGATCTGCTGGAAAAGGAGATTTTCCACACCCTGCGCACGGTTGTGCTGACCGGGGCGACTCTGCGCACAAACGAGGGTTTCGACTTTATGCAGGACCGGCTGGGCGGGTGGAGCGCGGAGGTTTCGGCCATCGCCAGCCCCTTCGACTACCGCTCGAATGTGATGCTCTATCTGCCCAGCGATATGCCGCCACCGGATCGGGGCAACTACCAGCAGAGTGTGGAGCGGGCGATTGTTGCCGGGGCCAAAGCTGCCGACGGCCATACGCTTGTACTTTTCACCAGCTACGCCCATTTGAAGGCAACCGCCGAAGCCATCCGCGGCCCTCTGGACCAGATGGGGATCGGGCTGTTGGAGCACGGCTCCGGCAGCCGGCGGCGGCTGTTGAAAGAATTTCGCAGCGGCGGGCGTTTTGTGCTGCTGGGCACGGGCACCTTTTGGGAGGGTATCGACCTGCCCGGCGAGCAGTTGACCTGTCTCTTTATCGTGCGTCTGCCTTTTGCCGTGCCTACCGACCCACTGGTGGCGGCCCGGGGCGCGGGCTACGACGACTCCTTCTATGAGTACGTCGTCCCCGATGCGGTGCTGCGCTTTCGCCAGGGCTTTGGCCGGTTGATCCGCCGGGCCACAGACCGGGGGGTGGTGGTGATGCTGGACAACCGGGCCTGGAAACGGGACTACGGCGCGGCCTTTCTGGAGGCTCTGCCCACCTGCACCCAGCGCAACGCACCCCTGATGAATCTGGAAGAGACGGTCTCCCAATGGCTGGCCAACGATCCCTGGCTACGGGCCGGGCAGATGTTTCTGTCGTCGTTTTGAGTTTGAATGGGAACGCAGATTGCGCAGATGACGCAGATTTTCGCAGATGTTTTGATTGACTGAGGCCGAATAATGGCAAGCAAAAAGCAACCTTTGGAGAAAATGGGATCGGCTTCGTTGGAAGTTGCAACTCCACTTTTGGAGGAGATTCTCAAGGGTGAACGGGCAGAGTACGGGGGTCAGATTGTCTCTACGCTGTCGAGACAATTGGAGACAGAATACGGGCAGGCGTTCTCCGAAAAGGGCCTACGTCATATGCTGCGCTTTGCCGAAGCCTTTTCCGCTGAGCGAATTGTCTCACCAGTGCTGAGACAATTGGGTTGGATTCATTTCCTTCCTGGCAAGGTGGATGCGTCGACGCTGGACACCGCTATTCCTCAGGAGGCTGTGCTATGAAAGCCGCCGATCTTGACATTCTGCTGCAAGAGGGTGAAGGCGTTATGCTGGAATTCAAAGAGTCCCTGGCGTCCTCTTTTGCCCGGGAATTGGTGGCCTTTGCCAACACCGCTGGCGGTAGGGTTTTGTTGGGGGTTCGCGATGACGGCACGGTCAAAGGAATCGATGACACCAATGATCTGCGCGCCCGTATCCAGGATATTGCCCGTAATTGCGATCCGCCGGTCAAAATCCTCTTACACCGCATTGGTCAGGTGACGGCAGTGACGGTACGCGAGAGCGATGCGAAACCTGTGCAGTGCAGCGACGGTTTCTTCTGGCGGCAGGGCGCGGTGACTCAAAAGCTGCGCCGTGAGGAAATCCGCGAACTATTCCAGCAGACGGGGGCCATTCGCTTCGATCTGTCCATTTGCCCGCGCTTCCGCTATCCCGATGACTTCGACTCGGATAAATTCAACAATTGGTTGAGCCTCAGCGGCATTACTGGACGACCCCAGATCGAAGACGTGCTGGTAAACATCGAGGCGGCGGAACGTTCGGGCGGCAAATTAATCTTCCGCAATGTAGGCGTTTTGTTCTTCGCCAAAAATGTCCGCCACTTCTTCAACCAGGCCTACATCACCTGTCTTCTAGGCAAAGGCAGCGATAAGGTTCATGTGCTTGATCGCAAAGATTTCGACGGTGGGATTGTGGCGGACATCGAGGATGCCATGCGCTTCATTGAGCGCAATACCCGGACCGCCTGGCGTATTGAAGGATTGCGACGCCAGAATATCCCCGAATACCCAATGAACGCCTTGCGCGAGGCCATCACCAATGCTGTCATGCACCGTGACTGGTTTATCGACGGGGCCAATGTTTTTGTCGAGATATACACGGATCGAATCGAAGTGTCAAGCCCCGGCGGTCTACCCAAAGGGATGAAACTCTCCGATCTTGGCTATAAAAGTGTCCGCCGCAATGCGCTCGTCGCTGACCTGCTGCACCGCATCGACTTCATCGAGAAAGCCGGGACTGGCATCAAACGCATCCGTGACGAAGCCAGCGCGCAGGGGTGCCCTGAACCGCTATTCGAGGAGAGCAGCTTTATAACCGTCACTTTCTTTCCAAACCCGGAAGTGCGCGCGCTGGCGGAGGACCAGCCGGCGACTGCCAGTGACCAAGTAGGGACCAAGTCGGGACTAAGTAGGGACCAAGTCGAAGTTCTCAAAAAATGTTTGTATGACAGTCCAATCAGCGAAATGTTGGCGGTTGCTGGCCGAACCAACAGAACCAAGTTTAGGGATCAGGTCTTGAATCCGCTCATCGAAGCTGGTCTCGTCGAAATGACCATCCCCGACAAGCCCCGTAGCTCGAAGCAGCGCTACCGCATCACAACCGCCGGGCTTGCGGTTCTTGAAAACTCTGAAGCAGAACGGAATCTTTGATGGTGGAACCCATCCCCGCCAGTTCTGAACTGAATTTACCCCCACCCCCCCGCCGGGACCCCTTCCCCCTGCTCTGGGAGTCCCTGCGCCGCCCGCTGCTGCTGGTGGGAGTGGCCGGTTTTCTGTTGCTGCTGGTGATTGTCGGGCTGGCCTTGCCCCAATTGCCCGGCCAATTCGCCGACGACCCCGCCGGCGCGACCCGCTGGCTGCTCACCACCCGCAACGAATACGGCGGGCTGGGCACGCTGCTCAACGGGCTGGGCCTCTTCGATCTGATCCACAGCCCGCTGATCCGGGGCGGGCTGGCTGTCCTGGGGCTGCTGCTGCTCATCCATTTGGGCGAGCAGGTGGCCGACATCCAGCGCAGCCGCCAACTGCCCGGTCTGCTGGCCGCGGCCAAAGGCGCCACCGGCGAACCCCTGCCCATCCCCGGCAGCGGGCAGGTCTTCCGTTCCCGCTCCGGGCTGGACGCCAGCTTTGCCCAGATGGCCGGGGCCATCAGCCGACGGCTGGGGGATCGCTTTGACGCCAACCCGTCGGTACTGGTGCGCCGGGCCCAGGTGAGTGAAGGGGGTGGCGAGATGCGCTGGCTGGTCCAGGGCCACGCCTGGGCCTATTATGTGCGTCCGCTGCTCCTGGCCGGGATTCTCCTGGCCCTGGCTGTGCTCTGGGGCGGCGTCAATTTCGGCTGGGAAGTAAACCCGCCGCCTTTGGCTCCCGGCGGGGAGTTTCGATTCCCGCAAAGGGAGCTGCATCTGCGCTATACGGTGCTGGACGCAAATGAGGGCCAAAAGAACGGACTCGCTGCGCTACAGGTAGAGTTGGGTGACGCTTCTCAATTGCTGGCCTTGGGCCGCACCCATACCGCCCGTTTGAACAACACCACAATTCGGATGGAATCAAAAGTGCCGGGAATTCTGGTGGAGAGCGACAGCGAAGTGAACTTTCTCCTGCCGGGTCAGGTTGGGGCAATTAACCGCATCGGTTTTGTCTTTCCGGCAGCGGGCAGCGAAGAGTCGGTGTTGATCCCCGACGCAGATATGGGCCTGCGGCTGGTTCGCCTGGCTGAAGAAGGCCGGTTTCTGATTGAGACGATTGCCGGGGAGGGGGGCGCGGTGACCCGCTCGGAGATCAGCCAGGACGAAAGCCGTCAAGTTTATCTGGTGCGGGGCGAGCGGGCTGGGCAACAGATCACAATAGAGCTTCGCCTTTTGCCCGCAGTGACGGTGCGGGTGCGCTATTTGCCAGGGGACGGATTGCTCTGGGCCAGTTTGGCGCTGGTGCTGACCGGGATTGTGGGTTATGTGCGTCGGCCCTACTTTGCGCTCGTACAGCTTGGCCCCTGGCCCGAAGAACGCTCCGTATTGGTGGTGCAGAGCAGCAGCCCGGAACCTCTGGCAGAATTGGAAGGGAGTATTCATATCCAATGATCCAGCCGACAACCTTCGGCAAACTCCAAACACCGCCGATTGTGATTGGCGTAGCTGGCGGGACTGGCAGCGGCAAGACGACTGTCAGCGAGCAGATTCTGGCCCGCATCGGCCCGCCGCAGATCGCCTTTTTGCAGCACGACAGCTACTATTACGACAACAGCCACCTGCCCCCGGACGAGCGGGCCAAGTGCAACTACGACCACCCGGAAAGTCTCGACACGCCGTTGATGGTGAAGCATCTGGCCCGGCTGCGCCAGGGGAAGGCGGTGGAGGTCCCCGTATACGACTTCGCCACCCACAGCCGCACGGGAGAGACCCGTCTGGTCAACCCGGCGCCGGTGGTGCTGGTGGAGGGGATTCTCATCTTTGCCGAAGCCAGCCTGCGCGATCTGATGGACATCCGTATTTTTGTGGACACGGACGCCGACATTCGCTTTATCCGCCGCCTGGGCCGGGATATTGCCGAGAGGCAGCGCTCTCTGGATTCGGTGGTGGAACAGTATTTGGAGACAGTGCGCCCGATGCACCTGGAATTTGTGGAGCCGAGCAAGCGCTACGCCAATGTGATTGTGCCAGAAGGTGGGCGTAATCAGGTGGCGATGGAGATGATCATCAGCCGGGTGCAAAAGCTGCTGGACGAGGCGGGTTGATGGATAAAAAACTTTCCGTCCTTTTGGATGTCGGCCCGGCGGTGCATCAGAACGCGGGGCTGGCCCGCTACGCCGAGCGACTGGCCTCCCATCTGCTGGCCGGGCACGGGGACGAAATCGACCTGACCCTTTTTTACAACCGGCACAGCGGCCACCAACCGCCGCTTTCCCTGGCCGGGGGCAAGAGAGTAACCGTCGAGCGGGGGCAATACGCCTGGCGGCTGGGCGCGTTGGCAAGTCAGTTGCTCCGTTCCCCCGGGCTGGAGAGCAGGCTGCCGGGGTCAGCGCTCTATCACGCCACAGAACATCTGCTGCCCCGGCTGGCCCGACCGACTGTGCTGACGGTCCACGATTTAATTTTTGAAGCCTTTCCCCAGCACCACACGTGGACAAATCGGGCCTTTTTGCAGATCGCAATGCCGTTGTTTGTACGGGCCGCAAGTGCTATCATTGCAGTTAGCCAACAGACCGGGCGGGATTTGATGGCCCGCTATGCCACGCCGGAAGCCAAAATCCGGGTGATCTACGAAGGCATCGACGACCGCTTTGCGCCGGTTGAGTCGGATTATCAATCCGACATACGACGGCGCTACAGCCCGGATCGCCCCTATCTGCTGATGGTGGGTACGCTGGAACCCCGCAAGAACCACGCCACGGCTATGCGGGCATTGGCCCGGTTGAAGCAGGCGGGCCATCCCCACCGGCTGCTCATCTCCGGGGGGAAGGGCTGGCTTTTCGAGCCGGTGGCTGCCCTGGTGAACGAACTGGGCTTGACCGGCGATGTGACCTTTGCCGGGCGCGTGCCGGACGAAGAACTCCCGGCGCTTTACGCAGGGGCAGATGCCCTGCTCCTGCCCAGCCTCTACGAGGGCTTTGGCTTCCCTGTGCTGGAAGCGATGGCCTGCCGCACGCCGGTAGTCTGCGCCGACAGCAGCAGCCTGCCCGAGGTGGCCGGGGACGCGGCTCTGCTGGTCCCCGCCACGGATGACGCAGCTCTGGCCGCGGCCGTAGGGCGGATTCTCACCGAGCCGGGGCTGGCGGATGAATTGCGGCGGCGGGGTGGGGTGCAGGCAGCTCGTTTCCGCTGGGAGAAATGTGCGAGCGAGACGGTGGCGTTGTATGGGGATGTGGCGGAAGTGAGCAGTGAAGGGTAATCAGTGGGTGTCCACTGATCGCTCGATTGGAGGGAAGGATCTGCCAATGGAAGCGATTTTGGAAAAGCTGATTGAATCTCTCCGCCTTGCCCTTTATCAACGCGAGATTCAACGGGTGTTGGAGGCGGAGCAGATACGGCGCGAGCATTTCATTGAGACGATGCCGGACACAGGCAAAAACGAATTCATCAACGGGCAGGTCGTTGTACAGTCTCCGAGCCAGTTGAATGAGATTTTGGCGTCGCAACACTTTTTTGTGCTGCTGGATGTATATGTGGACAGCCGAAATTTGGGGTTTGCGGGTTGTGAAAAAATGCTCATCTCCCTAACCCGCAACGACCGGGGCGTCAAATTCGACGACTATGCGGCCCACGGGGTGGCGGAGTATTGGATTATCGACCCGGACGAGGAGATTGTGGAGCAGTATTGGCTGGATGGGGATCACTACCGACTGGCCTACAAAGTCGGTTCCGGGACGCTGACCAGCCGGGCGGTGGATGGCTTCGAGATTCCGGTGGCGGCGATTTTTGATACGGAAGTCAATCTGGCGGTTTTGCGCCGATTTCTGTAGAATCAGTAGACTGAAACGGTTGCTCCCCGCCGGTCCGTGACCGCTGGGCGGGTCACGGACCACACGCCCAGCGCAGTGCGGCCTATTCAGAGTGGAGCACAGGAAGTCAACCGCGAAAGGGGAACTCATGCGTTTGGTTGCGTTCTTGCTCTTGGGCATTCTGCTGGCTGGCTGCGCTGCGCCCGCCTTATCCACACCGACGGGGGCACGCGCAGCCGTAGCGACTTTTACGCCCACGCCATTTCCTCTATCGCCCCGTCCGCTACCCCCTGTTGCTCTCCTACCTGCGTCCACGCCAACAACTGTCCCACCAACAACTGTCCCGCCCCAGCCAACCGCCACACCGATTCCCGGTCTGGATGCAGCTATTGAGAGCGCACTCGGTTTTCTGCGCACTCGTTACAACCCGGACTACAACCTACTCAATGAATCGCCTGAAGCGCGCCCCACGCGCTATTGGCTGGCGACCGACAATTGGTTGGCGTCTCGCGCGTTGCTGGCCGCAGGCGATGGAAACCGGGCCGAACTGGTCCGCGCCAGGATCGGGGACGCTCGTCACGGCCTGATTGAAGCGCTGGACGGGGAAATTGTCACCTGGCCGCCGTTCACCGAAACCCAGACTCTGATTGCGAAGATTAGGAATGACGAGATAAAAACTGAAGAACGGCTTTCTGGCGAACGGTATAAGGACTGGGAGGCGTATGCGGATTTGGTACTTTATGGCGCGCTGAACGAACATAACCAACGCCGAGAGACAGAGGCCAGACAACGATACGATCAGGCATTGGCGATGTTCAACGGCATTGGCTTTGAAGACAAAGCCTACAAAGCGCCCGACGGCCACGGCTTCTTTGCCATCTACAAAGTGGCGCTGGCGCTCTATGTGGGAAAGGCAATTGGCGTGCCGCTGGATTCTCGTCTGGTGAATGGGTTGCTCGCCAAACAGGATGACTCCGGCGGCTTTGTCACCCTCTACGACGACGACGGCATACCCGCAGGCGACGCCAGCACAGAGACAACCAGCTATGCGATTCTCGCCCTGACAGCCCTGGGCCCACAAGCGAATCGCTAAGCGCAAATCACCCCAACCACCCATCCAACCATTCAAACGCCTCGGCCTGCATTTCCAAATCAAATTTGTGGGGGCCGGGGTAGAAGGAGCAGCGATAGCGATCTGCTGCACCAGCTTTGGCGTAGACTTCGGCCAGGATGCGGTCGGCCCGTTCCATCTCCGGCAGGGTAAAGAGGGGGTCTTCGCTGTTGTTGAGGACGAGGGTGGGCAGGGGCACCCGCAGCCCCAGAATCTCTGGATAGTCCAGTTCCTTGGGCAGCAGAGGGGTGTAGCACATCCACGTATGGGTGTGGCATTTGTGGAGCAGATAGTCCCGCCAGGTGGACATCATCCCCACGCAGACCGCGGCCCGGATACGTTCGTCCGCCCCGGCCAGGTGGACCGTACGCAGCCCGCCCCCGGAGAGTCCCCCACAGCCCACCCGCGCCACATCCACATCGGGCCGGGCGCAGAGTACATCCAGCGCGGCGATGTCCTCGGCCAGATAGACGCCGGGCCAGGTGGTCCCCGCGGAAAAGAGCGATTTCGCCATCAGATGCTCGTGGGTTCCTGCCCAACGATTATAGGCGTCGATGTTCTCCTGCTGCTCTGGGTTCTCGTCGTTCAGCCCGGCCCGCAGAAAGTCGGGCATATCGGCCAGACGTACCCGGCGGCTGGCAAAGGCGAAAGTGTCGTGGACGAGGACGACGTAGCCCCGCTTTGCCACTTCGTTGGCCCAGGCGTGTCCGCCGTAGTGACGGTGCTGGTGATCGGCCATCAGCGGGTGCTGGTCGTCGCCCGTGCGGGTAATTTTGCGCTTGCCAAAGTATTTGTTGCCGCCGTGATCGTGCAGGGCGAGCAGAGCGGGCAGGGGGCCGGTTGCGTCGGCGGGCTTGAGAAGGAGTGCCTCTGTGCGCGGGCCGTAGGCCAACTGCCAGGAGAGTTCTTCCACGGCCAGCCCGTCGTATTCGCAGCGGCGGTGGACGGTCACATCTGTCGGGCCGCCTGTGTCGGGAGATGCCACCCGTTCCCGGAAGCGGGTGCGAGCTGCCGCGCGCCAGGTGTCTACATCGGTCCATTCGTCCCGACGCAAGGAGAAGGTCGGCGGTTCGTCGCCGGTGAGAAAGGCGGCCCAGGGGCCGTAGGCTCCGATCATTGAGGGGGTGGTTTGTTGTGCCATAGGGATCCTTCAATCGGATGGTGGATGCCAGCCGGCCTCGACCCAAAGGGTTCGCGCCAGCAGAAGTTGGGGACGATTCAGACGAAGCGCAACAATTGTGGCTCGACCCACGGCGGTCAACCCAACAACACGCAAGCTATCAGCACCCCAGCGGAAATGTTCGGCCCAGGTCTGCCGATTTGGGTGAAAAATGCGGACGACTGTGCCAGAACGAGGGTCTATCGCCGTAATGCGGTTGCTCTTGAGTAGGTTGCAATCCCAACAGGCGAGGCAGAGATTCTCGATTGTTGTCGCACCGCCCAGGGATTCTGGAATGATGTGGTCTACGGTGAGAGATGCCCCAACGATGCGCATTTGGCTTTGGCAATAGGTGCATCGGTAACGCGCCCGTTTCTCAACCGTCTGACGTAGCGATACTGTGATGTAGCTCATCGGGGGAGAGGGTCGAGGAGTGGAGAGATATCGCGACCGCGACGTTTTAGCAATACCGCTGCTTTGGCTCGTACCAATAGTACCCGGTTGTGGTAATGGGCTATGCCCTCTGCCGCGGCTTGCTCTGGCGCGGTGAGACCTTCGCGCTGCTGCTTCTCCAGCAGGAGTTGCAGCCGTTCGCTGGATTCCTGCGCCACCTGGGCCCGGGCAGCCTGCCACAGTTCCTCGTCTGAAAGAAACTCCATCGATGCCAATTCTTCGTCAATATCGGGTGCTATTTTCCCGTTTGCTGGCAGCGCGCTGGTCACAACAGCCACTACTTCTTCTGCCACTGTGCGTTGGGAATGGCGGGATTGCCGTTGGACCTGTTTATACACCGATTCGGGTAAGTCGATTGTCAAAGTCTGCATTGGCATAGAGAAGCTCCGCTCTGGTATAAGCGCGTAGACAACGAATTGTGCTATCTGTTAAGTTTACCGCTAATCAAAAGGATTGTCGAATCATTTTCAACTCATTCTTCCAGTGAAAACTGATCCGGTTTTCAGTTTCAATTCTTGAATTGGGTCAGACTTTCGGGTAGACTATACTGAAAGGATGTTCAGATTTTAGTGAAACGGAATGGAGATTGACAATGGCAAACAGAGGGATTGAATATACCGGCGGTTCTTTCCCTTCTCCCGAAACGTTTGCCCAACAGCTTCGGGAGGTCAGCGCGCAATACGATCCGGTCGATAAACTGCTTGCGTTGGAGCGGGATATGGCGCTGTTTGAGCAGACCCACGGCCTCGTCTCTAGCGAATTTTTCCGCCGGTATCAGGCAGGGACAATGGGCGATTCTATCGAATATGTGCGTTGGGTAGGGCGCTATAAGCTCTATCAGAATTTGAAGAGTCTTCTCCCCTCACAAATACCTCTTTGAAGTCCCCAAACAATTGTCATCGTATAGCCACATCTATCCCGCAAGATAGGGCATCAGTCCAACCACATTTTCGCCATATTGCGCGCTGCTTTTGTCGGGTATAGCGCTTGACATCTGACCTGTGACAGGTATAGTAGAACACCGCGGGCGCACATAGCTGCTCGAAGTCTATCACGAAGCAGAGGGATTGGTCTTATGGCTGTTGAGCAGCAGGAAAACGAACACCACGAGCACGACGAAAACGGTCATCACGCCAACCCAAAGGGCAAATATCTGGCTCTGCTGGCCCTGGGCGCGCTGGGCGTCGTCTACGGCGATATCGGCACCAGCCCGCTCTACGCCTTTCGTGAATCTTTCCACGAAGGGTATGGGTTGGAGGTGAACCAGGCCAACATTTTTGGCATTCTCTCCCTCATCACCTGGTCGCTGACCGTCGTCATCTCCATCAATTATATTATATTTGTCATGCGCGCCGATAACCGGGGCGAGGGCGGCATTCTGGCCCTGACCGCGCTCATCCTTCCGCCCGGCGGCCCCCAGCGCTACAACCGACGCTATCTGCTCATTCTGCTGGGCATCTTCGCCACCGCGCTGGTCTACGGCGACGGGATGATTACCCCGGCCATCTCCGTCCTCTCCGCGGTGGAGGGGCTGCACGTGGCGACGCCCTTCTTTCAGCCTTACGTCATCCCCATTACCATTGCGATTCTGGTTGGTCTCTTCCTCTTTCAGAGCCAGGGCACAGCCCGCGTGGGAAAAGTCTTTGGCCCATTGACGCTGCTCTGGTTTACAGTGCTGGCCCTGCTGGGCATTCGTTGGATTCTCCATCAGCCGGGGGTGCTGGTGGCCCTGAGTCCTGTTTACGCCGTTCGCTTTTTTCTGGACAACGGGTTGGCTGGTTTTCTGGTGCTTGGCTCTGTCTTTCTGGTGGTGACCGGGGCAGAGGCGCTCTACGCGGATATGGGCCATTTTGGCCGTGACCCCATCAAACTGGCCTGGTTTACGGTGGTCTTTCCCAGCCTGCTCCTCAACTATTTCGGACAGGGCGCGCTGCTGCTGGAAGACCCTGACGCGGTGGAGAATCCCTTCTACCACATGGCCCCGGAGTGGGCGCTCTATCCGGTGGTGATTATCGCCACCATCGCCACTGTCATCGCCTCCCAGGCCCTGATCACCGGGGCCTTTTCCCTGACCGTACAGGCTGTGCAACTGGGCTATCTGCCCCGTGTCGCCATTCGCCATACGTCTGCTATGGAACGGGGACAGGTCTACGTGCCCGCGGTGAATTGGCTGCTGATGGTGGCCTGTATCTCTCTGGTATTGGCCTTCCGCTCCTCCAGCAATCTGGCCGCGGCCTATGGGGTGGCGGTGACAACCACAATGGTCACGACAACCCTGCTGCTCTTTGTGGTGCAACGGGAGCGTTGGGGCTGGCCCCTGCCCGCGGCCCTCGGGCTGACCGCCCTCTTTTGGATGAACGATCTAGCCTTTTGGGTTGCCAATCTGGCCAAAATCCCTGCGGGCGGCTGGTTTCCCCTGGCGATTGGTGTGGTCGGCTTTACACTGATGACCACCTGGAAACGGGGACGGGAGCTTCTGGCTCTGCGTCTACGCGCCGGTACGATTCCTATCGCTGACTTTATCGAGCAGGTCTACGCCGAAGGTTCGGCCCGGGTGCCGGGAACCGCTGTCTTTATGTCGGGCAATCCGACCACAACACCCCCGGCCCTGCTGCGCAACTGGCGACACAACCACGTCCTCCACGAGCGGGTGATTCTGCTTTCGGTCCACAGCGCGGAGCAGCCCCGGGTACCCCGGGCCGAAAAGGTCTCTGTGGAGGAGATGGGCGACGGTTTCTATCAGGTGGTCCTCTCTTTTGGCTTTATGGAAAATCCCAATGTACCCCGGGGGCTGCGTATGGCCCGGCACAAAGGGCTGGAGTTGCCGATGAGCGAGCTAAGTTACTTCCTGGGCCGGGAGCGCTTCTTCGCCACCAGCCGGCCCGGTATGCCCATCTGGCGAGAGCGGCTCTTTGCCCTGATGAGCCGCAACTCCACCAACGCCGCCGACTTCTTCAGCCTGCCCCCCAATCAGGTGGTGGAGCTGGGCACGCTGGTAGAGCTATAATCAGTACCCTCGTATGTGACAAAAGTCCTTTTTAATCTCCCTCTTTGCTGATATACTTCGCTCAGTTCGTTTGTGAAATTTTGCACGGAAACAAACCCATGCCCATCAAAAGTTACATCGCCTACCCCGCCCAGGGCCAAAAGAAGCGGCTGGAACGGGCCCTCTCGGCCCTGCCCGAATGCGAAGTCTTGCCCGCGGCCAGCCACGACCTGCTGGTGCTGGTCACCGACACACCCAACGAAGACGCCGAGAAGCAGTTGGCCGCCCGCCTGCAGGCGGTGATCGAATTGCAGTGTCTGGCCCTCGTATCCGGCTATCAGGACCCGGCAGACGAGGACGAGGCGAACACCACACCGATGGCCACAATTCCGTTGGCCCGAAGCGTGAGACGTGAAACGTGAGTTTTCGTCGAGCGATCTCACGTTTTACGTTTCACGTTTCACGCCCACGATTTTCCGAGAGGAAGCCTAACCCATGAACCGTCGTGACTTTCTCAAGAGCCTGGCTACTGCAGCTGCGGTGGCTGTGGCTACCTCCCTGGCCCCCAATGTGAGCTTTGCCGCGCAGGAAGCGGTCCCCACCCCCCAGGACGATCTGACCTGGCGCAAGGCCCCCTGCCGTTTCTGCGGCACAGGCTGTGGGCTGCTGATTGCCACCCAAAACGACCGGGCCGTAGCCGTCAAAGGCGATCCCGACAGCCCTGTCAACCGGGGGCTGTGCTGTGTGAAGGGCTACCATTCGATTCTGGCCCTCTACGGCGCGGACCGGCTGACCACCGCGCTGGTGCGCAAAGAGGGCAAGCTGGTGGAGACGCCTATCGAAGAAGCGCTGGATTTGGTGGCCCAGAAGATGCAGGAGACCATCGACGCCACAGGCAAGGATTCGGTGGCGATCTACGGCTCCGGCCAGTGGACGATCCCCGACGGCTATGTGGCTTCGAAGCTGATGAAAGGGCTGGTCGGCACGAATAATCTGGAGGCCAATGCCCGGATTTGTATGGCCAGCGCTGTCACCGGTTTTCTGTCCAGCTTTGGGCTGGACGAGCCGATGGGCAGCTACGCCGACATCGACTACGCGGATGTCTTTGTGCTGTGGGGCAACAATATGGCCGAGATGCACCCGGTCCTCTTTTCCCGGATGCTGGAAGAGCGGCGCAAACGCCCCCACATCAAAATTATCGACCTGGCGACCCGCACCACCCGCACCAGCGCAGCCGCGGACCGCTCGATCCTCTTCCTTCCCCAGACCGACCTGGCGATTGCCAACGCCATCTGCTACGAGATTATCCGCAACGGCTGGGTACACGAAGAATTTATGCGGGCGCATGTGACCCTCAAGCAGGGTAAGACGAATATCGGCTATGGGCTGGAGGACAATTTCGCCTTCACCGACGAGATGACCGATCTGGACTGGGAGGCCTACAAAGCCTATCTGGCCGACTACGCGCCGGAAAAGGTGGCCGAATTGACCGGGGTTTCGGCCAAAGATCTGCGCTTTCTGGCCGCGCTCTACGGCGACCCCAACAAAAAAGTCACCAGTTTTTGGTGTATGGGGATGAACCAGCATGTGCGCGGTACGTGGATCAACAATCTGGTCTACAATATCCACCTGCTGGTGGGGAAAATTTCCAGCCCTGGCAACAGCCCCTTTTCTCTGACCGGCCAGCCCAGCGCCTGTGGCACTGTGCGCGAAGTGGGAACCCTGACCCAGGCTCTGCCCAGCGGCCCCGTCACCAGCGAAGATGCCCGCAAGAAGGCCGCGGAAATCTGGAAAGTGCCCGTCGAAAATATCCCCGACAAGCCCACCTTCCACACCGTCGAGATGTT
>JAANMX010002841.1_pt1 | contig 16359 bp, 17 predicted proteins | sample 7279681 | NCBI WGS metagenome assembly JAANMX01 (sample SAMN14094542, study PRJNA606508) | bioreactor metagenome | isolation source: A lab-scale SPAN reactor treating ammonium-rich wastewater day 351 | place: Ireland: Galway | collected 2018-01-01
CCTTGTCTCCTTGAAATTGTTGCACTCCTATGGCATCTATTCTATCAAACTTTTCCCTCTTCCGATACCCCCCTTCTTATTTGTGGGTAATGGTTAGCAAGCTGGGGGAGGTTGGGTGGGGGTGAGCAGTTACTTTGGCGGCACTGCTTGCCACGGACTTGGAGAGACCGTCGCCCTGTTTGGATCTGCCCAGGGGCGTCGTTCTGCCTGTGAACCGGACGCGCCACGCGACGAGTTTTTTGCGCACTCTGGGGATACGGGCGGCCAGCAGCAGAAGAACCACAAGACCCCAGGCCAGCGGCTCGCGTATGTCGGATTTGACCAGCCAGAGATAGTGGAAGACGCCCAGCAACCCCGCAGCGTAGACCAGTTGATGCAGCCGTTTCCAGCGCTTGCCCAGCCGCCGCTGCCAGCCTTTGGTGGATGTGATTGCCAGGGGTGTCAATATCAGCAGGGCCAGGAAACCCACCAGCGCATAGCGCTTTTCAAAGAGTGCTTCGTAGATCAGTCCCCAGGAAAAGCCGTAATCCAGGCCAATGAATATCAGGAAGTGCAGGGTCACATACCCCCAGGCATACAGACCCAGCCATTTGCGGGTGGGGACAATCTCGCGCCAGGCGCAAATTGTATTCAGCGGCGTCACGGCCAGGGAGAGAACCAGCAAGACCAGGGCTGGTTTGCCCGTGCGAAAGGTGATCTCCTGAATCGGATTCACTGTCAGGTTGTTGGTGGCGTAGTCCCACACCAGCCAGGCCAACGGCAAGAGCGAACCGATATGAGTAAGCCACAAGAGGCGAACTTTGGTAAAAGCCTGAGAAAACATCTGCATATCTGCCCTGAAAATAGCCATTCGTACGTCGGACTGTTAGTCCGACCAGCGACGGTGCAGGCCCGTCGGACTAACAGTCCGACCTACATTTTCATCTCCCGTGGCGCAACGAAGTCGCATGGAGAACTGCCCTGAGAATAGCCATTCGTACGTCGGACTGTTAGTCCGACCAGCGACGTTGCAGGCCCGTCGGACTGACAGTCCGACGGACATTTTCATCCCCCGTGGCGCAACGAAGTCGCATGGGGAACTGCCCTGAAGAATAGAACACGGATGCACACGGAAAAAACGGATTTGCACGGCGCTGTCCTGAGCCTGTCGAAGATATTTCATCTGCGATTTCTGCGTCCGCTTTTCCTTGTCCGCGGCGCACAGCCGCGCCACTCAGCCCGACCCGTGCCGTCTGGGATCCAGTTTTACGTCAGAAATTCTTGCGCAAATCCATCCCGTCGTAGAGGTGGGCCACCTGTTCGGCGTAGCCGTTAAAAGGCAGGGTGGTCCGCCGTCCCAGTTCCCCAATGCGCCGTTCGCTGGCCTGGGACCAGCGGGGGTGATTCACGTCCGGGTTCACATTGGCGTAGAAGCCATATTCATTGGGTGCGGCGTCCATCCACAAAGAGTTGGGTTCCTCGGCCACCAGTTCGATACTCACAATGGATTTAATGCTCTTGAAGCCATATTTCCAGGGCACCACCAGGCGCAGGGGCGCGCCGCTTTGGGGCAGCAAATCTTTGCCATAGAGACCCGTGGAGAGAATCGCCAGATCGTTCATCGCTTCGTCCAGACGCAGACCTTCGGTGTAGGGCCAGCTATACCAGGCGCTGCGCTGACCAGGCATCAGTTCCGGGTTGTGCAGGGTCTGGAAACGCACATATTTGGCATCCGACTTTGGCCCCGCCGCGGCCAGGAGCTTGCCCAGGGGAAAGCCCAGCCAGGGAATCACCATCGACCAGGCCTCTACACAGCGCAGGCGGTAGATGCGTTCTTCGATGTCGAACAATTTGCGAATATCGTCCATATCATAAGTGGTCGGGCTATCCACCAGACCGCCAACGGTGACCGTCCAGGGGGTGAGGGGGAAATCCCGGGCCAGCCGGGCCACGGCCTCTTTGTCTGTGCTGAACTCATAGAAATTGTTGTAGTTGGTGATCTGCTCGTAGGTATTGAGCGGATCGCCCAGTTCGTCAGATGCACCGCCAGCCACGGGGTCCCGGCTATCCGGTGTGGCGGTGGGGGGCAATTCCGGCGCGGGCGCAGCCTGTGCAGCGGGTGCGGGCGGAGGTTGTACGCCACAGGCCGCCAAACTGACCGCGCCCAAGACCGCGCCCGCCGCGGCCATTAGCTGGCGCCGGTTCAGATAGACGCTCTCCGGCGTGATTTCGGTCCAGGAAATTTTTGGAAATCGGCTCATTTTGTTCACCTCGCGGAATAGATTAAGACAGGCATCAATTGCCAGAAGACAAGCCCAACAACCAGTATTGACAATTCGCCCTTCGCGGCTATCGTCAGAATACCCGGTTTTTCTCGTCAATCTCTTATGAAATGGTTACATCCCACAGTATAAGGGCGGCAAGCCTGGGAGTTCTGTGATGTGCTATACTCAATAGACCGCAATCAGAAGTTCGACTTTTCGGAAAAAGTCGAACTTCTGGGATGTGGGAAACTTCCCGCCCACCAATACCGCTTTCCACAAAACAATGAATCTACCCGTCATCCACCCAATCTTCCTCCATTTCCCTATCGTTTTGCTCATCAGCTCCAGCGTGACGGCCCTGGCCTATCTACACTGGCAGCCCGGGCCCGAACTGCGCACGTTGACCTGGTGGATGTTGCCGGCTGGCTGGTTCTCTCTGCTGCTGGCAATCATCACGGGCATTGTCGATCAGGGCGGGCTGCCTCCGGACGCGCCCTATCGCCCGCTGCTCAACCTGCACACCACCAGCGGGCTGGTGCTGGCCCTGCTCTATGGGGACCTGCTCTATCGGGGCTGGCTGCACTGGTCACGCCAGCGCAGCGGGACGACAAAACCGGGCAAGCCACCTCTCACCGTACCTGTTCAGCCACCCCACCCTACCCCTCCCCATTCTAGGGAGGGAAGTGGATCGGCTCCTCCCCCACAGTGGGGGAGGTTTGGTGGGGGTAAGCAGCCACCTCTCACCGGGGATTTCCTGGACCAGCCGGGGCGCAAATGGCCGCTGACAATCCAACTCGTGCTGGGTATTGGGCTGGTCATCTGGAGCGGCTGGCTGGGGGGGGAGCTGGTCTACGTCTGGGGGGTGAATGTGGGGAAATAGGGTTCACACGTCAAAGGCGACCAGCCTTTCGCCCACCCGGTTGCGCAGGGCCATCACCCCCAGCACAACCACAAAGAGAGCCGCTTGCAGCAAGACAATCGTAGCCCCCGACGCCACATCCACATAAAAACTCAGAAACATTCCCCCAAAGCCCGTCAACCCGCCGATGGCTGTAGAGAGCAGAAGCATCCGGTCAAAGCTGTCGGTGAGCAGCCGGGCGGTGATGGCTGGGGTGACCAGCGCGGCTGCGATAAGCGTCACGCCCAGAATCTGCATGGAGACAATCAGCACCGAAGCCAGAATCAGAGCGAAAGCTGTATCAACCCGCTCGGTCCGCACCCCATAGACCTGAGCCACTTCCGGGTCAAAAGTAGTAAATAACAGTTGCTTGTAGAGCAGAAAGATGGCTGCCGCGCTGGCCGCACCCACCCCGGCCACAATCCAGACATCCTGGCGGGTGACACCCAGGATATTGCCGAAGAGCGCGGCGTCAAAGGAGCGGGTGAAGCCCTGGTAGCGGCTGATAAGCGCGACGCCCACCGCGAAGCTGGCAGTTGTGATGACGCCGATGGCCGCGTCGGCGGGGATTTTTGTGCGGCGCACGGTCTGATTGATGAGCAGCGCGGCCAGAAAGCCCCACAGCCCCGCGCCCAGATAGAAATTCCAGTCGATGACAAACGAAACCACTGCGCCGCCAAAGATGGCGTGGGAGAGGCCGTGGCCGATATAACTCATCCCGCGCAGGACGATATAGACCCCGACCAGCCCACAGAGCGCGCCAGCCAGCACAGCCGCCCAAGTGCCGTTACGGAAAAATTCAAATGCGAAGGGTTCGAGGAGAAATTGCATATCCGGCTTTCAGAGTGAGCCACGGATGAACGCAGATGAACACGGATAAAGACCGATTCTGGAAAATCATTGCCCCTATTTATCCGCGTTCCATTCCTGCGCGGCGTGCCCCAATACGGGGTCCGAAAGAATGTCGTGGACTGTGTGGGGGTGGGGGCGTTGCTGCACCAGCAAGACGCCATCCTGGCGCACCACCAGCATATCCCCCTGATAGGTGCGGTTGAGGATTTCTTCGGTGAAAATCCGTTCGGGCGGCCCCTCGGCAATGATGCGCCGGTTCAGACAGATGACCCAGGGCAGATGGGCCGCCACCGCGTTCAAATCGTGGGAGGTGAGCAGGACAGTCATCCCGTGCTGGTTCAGGTGGGCCAGCAGGTGCAGGATAGTCTCAGCGGTGCGCAGGTCCAGCCCGGTCGTCGGCTCGTCCAGCACCAGCAGGTCCGGCTCCGCAATCAGGGCCCGGGCCAGAAAGACCCGCTGCTGCTGCCCGCCGGAGAGCTCCCGGATGTGGCGCTGGGCCAATTCACCGATGCCCAATTCATCGAGTATTTCGGCCATGCGCTGCCGTTCGTGGGTGCTGGGCCAGGGCCACAGACCGGCGCGGCCCGCCCGACCCATCAGCACCACCTGCTCCACCGTAACCGGAAAATTCCAGTCCACCGATTCGATCTGAGGCACGTAGCTCACCTGTAGGGCACGTCCCTTGCCGTGCAGCGCAATCCGCCCCCGATTGGGACGCAGGGTGCCGAGCAACAGCCGCAGCAGACTGGTCTTGCCCGCACCGCTTGGCCCCACCACCGCGGCAAACTGGCCGGGATGCAGATGCAGATTGATCCCTTCCAGCACAGGCTGGCCGGCATAGCCAAAGGTGACATCGGACAATTCGACGAGGGGGTGCATGGGATTACTCTGTTGACCGGGGCAGGGGAGATTGAGACAAAAAGGATGATGGGATGATGAGATTGGGAAGTGACGAATCGCATCATCTCATCATCCCTTATCTTATTCGCTCTCTTCGATAATCACTTCGCTCATCACATCGCCCTCACGGATGGCGTTGACCACATCCTGGCCTTCCCGCACTTGGCCAAAGACGCTGTGCTTGCCGTCCAGCCAGTCGGTTTTGACGTGGGTGATGAAAAACTGGCTGCCGTTTGTGCCGGGGCCAGCGTTGGCCATACTCAGAATGCCGGGGCCAGTATGACGCAGAGAAGGGTGGAATTCATCAGCAAACTTGTAGCCGGGGCCGCCGCGCCCTGTCCCCGTGGGGTCGCCGGTCTGCACCATAAAATTGGCAAGCACCCGGTGGAACTTGACATCCTTGTAATAGCCATCCTTGGCCAGAAAGACGAAGTTATTGACTGTCTTCGGTGTCTTATCGGCGAACAGGTCGAGGAGAATATCGCCCCGGTTGGTCTTGATGGTTGCCGTGTACGATTTGGTCGTATCGATCTGCATAGCTGGCGCACTGGTATACTGTTTCACGAAGTGGTCCTTTCCTTCTTTGAATCGTTGCAAAAACCTGTAAAAACTCTGATATACTAACCGGCAAAGAGCCTTACCTACTGTACCACAGATGACAATCCCCCACTCAATTTCTCTTCGCGGAAGGCTTGATGACAATGGACAAGGCGTTGGCGGACCTGACTGTGCTGGACCTCTCGCGGGTGCTGGCCGGCCCCTATGGAACAATGATATTGGGCGATTTTGGCGCAGATATTATCAAAGTGGAGCAGCCGGGGCGGGGTGATGATACCCGGCAATGGGGGCCGCCCTTCAGCCCCCACGGGCAGAGCGCCTATTTCCTCAGCGTCAACCGCAACAAACGCAGCGTCACCCTGAATTTGAAGAGCGAAGAAGGGCGGGAAATTCTGCGTCAACTGGCGTCACAGGCAGATGTGCTGATTGAGAATTTCAAAGTGGGGACAATGGAACGGCTGGGCCTGGGCTACGAAACCCTGCGGGCCAGCAATCCGGGGCTGATCTATTGCTCCATCACAGGCTATGGCCAGACCGGGCCCTATAAAGATCGGCCCGGCTATGACACTGTGATCCAGGCCCAGGGCGGGTTGATGAGCATCACGGGCCCGACGGGTGACGGGCCAGACGCAGAACCCTTCAAAGTGGGCGTAGCGATTGTGGATGTGAGCGCAGGGCTGTTTGCCGTCATCGCCATCCTGGCCGCGTTGCACCACCGGGAGCGCACAGGCCAGGGACAGCAGATCGACATTGCCCTCTACGATGCCCAACTGGGCTGGCTGGCGAATGTAGCCAGCAACTATCTGGTATCGGGCGCGCCGCCCCAGCGCTATGGCAATGCCCACGGCACAATCGTCCCCTACCAGACCTTCGCCACAGCCGACGGCCATCTGATGCTGGCGGTGGGCAATGACGGCCAGTTCCGTGCCTTTTGCGGGGTGCTCGGTCTGCCGGCCCTGGCGGACGATCCCCGTTTTGCCACCAATCCGGGCCGGGTGCAGCACCGGGACGATCTGCTGCCCCGGCTGGAAGCCATCTTTCGCCAGCGCTCCACCCAGGAATGGATCGAGAGACTGTTGGATGTGGATGTTCCCTGTGGGCCGGTTTCGGATGTGCCCACGGCGCTCGCCGATCCCCAGGCCCAGGCCCGGCAAATGGTGCAGCGGATAGTGGATTCGGCGGGGGACGAGATTGCGCTGGTGGGCCCAGTGATCAAAATGAGCGGAACACCCGCCGCCATTCGCAGCGCGCCGCCCTATCTGGGCGAACAGAGCGCAGAGATATTGGGCGAGAAGCTGCAATTTGGACCAGAAAAGATTGACGAACTGCGGCAAAAAGAGGTGATTTGACAGTCCGGTTCCCGGTTAAAATGGACGCAGATAACGCTGAAAAGGCTGATTGACGCTGACAAAATCTGCGCTGATCGGTTTTTTCAGCGTTATCTGCGTCCTATTCCACCCCTACCGGTAGAAAATCTGGTCTGCCGCTTGTAGAGCCTGCCGGTAGTATTTGGGTGCCTGCTCCCTGGGCAGCCCCATCTGATCAGCCAGCGCGTCAAACCGGCACCAATCCGCGGACTCGTAGGCCAGCACAAGCTGGTAGACCGGCGCATAGCGGCTGGGTCTGCCCAACAGTGCGTCTTTGGCATCGTCTACAATAGGCAGTTCGTGCAGAATTTGCTCCATTGGCAGGTCCATAAAGGCATCGACCAGAGAAAACAGCCCCATCAGGTAAATGTCCGTACACTCTGTTTGCAGCCCCACTTTGCCAGCCACCAGCTCGCAAAAGTGGGCGCGTACAGCCGAAAGTACGGCCAATTCATTGGCCTTATCTTCCCCAATGCCCGTGAGCGCCAGCAGGGAACCCCATTTGCGCAATTCGTCGTGGCCGAGCAGGACAAGGGCATGACGGATCGATTTGATTTTGTGGCTCAGGCCAAAGAAGGCCGAGTTGATCAGCCGTAACAGTTTGAAAGAGAGCGAAGTATCCCGGCGGATAATCTGCTCTAATGTATCGATGTCGATATTGGGCTGGTTGATTTCATAGAGGGTGTTCATATAGTTCAGTTTGTAGCCGGGAATGTCCCGCCCTTGCACTGTTTCCGGACGGCTGAAGAAATAGCCCTGAATGTAGGAGTAGCCCAGGTCCATGGCCATCTCGTAGTCGCTCTGGGTTTCCACTTTTTCGGCCAGGAAACGCACAAACCTGCTGCGCGATCTGCGTACGATCTGCTCCCGCTCCGCTTCATTGGTGGCTAAAAAGTCCACTTTTATAATATCTACCAAATCCAACAGGCTATCGAATTGGGGATGATAGACAAAATCGTCCAGGGCAAGCAGATAGCCGGCATCTTTGAGCCGCCGACAGGCATAAAGTACCTCAACATCCGGTGTCACGCTCTCTAAAAGCTCGACAACCACCTGGTCTCTGGGAAAGGCTGTGGCAATATCGGCCAAGAGCAGATTGCGTGTAAAGTTAATGAAGGCCCGCCGTCCACTGGTCAGCTTCTCCATTCCAATCAGGAGAAAACTGTTGGTCAGCACTGTAGAGGTTGCCCTGTCCCCACTGCGCGTGGAAAAAGCGCTGTCCAGGTCTTGCCGGAAAAGCAGTTCATATCCGAACAAATCCCTTCGTCGGTCAAATATCGGTTGTCTGGCCACAAAGACGTCCATCAATCCTCCGTCAAGCGATCACTACATTCAATATTCAGTATAAAAGCGAAGATTGTCCAGCGATACCGAAGATATGCTCACATCTGCTAACGTTAGCCAAACGTAGTATATCTGGACAATGGCTGAGGCCCAACCCGGCGAGAAACACTTCTCTAACATTCGAGATATGCAGTGCATATGCTTATGCGGTAGACTAACACCAACAATCATCGTATCTGTTCAGCCACCCCACCCTACCCCTCCCCATTCTAAGGAGGGAAGCGGCTCGACTCCTCCCCCGCTGTGGGGGAGGTTGGGTGGGGGTGAGCAGTTACCAATCATCAGCGAATCGCACCCAGCACCTCTGACACAGCCGCTGGTTTCCTTTGGAGATGTATGGAATGACTTATTCAGACCCGTTTGGTCGTCGATACCGCCCAGCCCAGCCCAGCCAGCAGGCCAAAGCAAACACCCACTACCAGGCAAACCCGCGCAGTGGCGGCGGCCCACCTACGCTGGAAGACTTTCACCGGCTCTCCGAGGCCTACCAGTCCATACAGGCCCAGTGGCAGGAAAGCCAGGCCCAGCTCGAGGCTACCCAGGAAGCCCTGCGCCAACAGACAAAAAGCGCGATGGATTTTCAGGATCAACTGAAACTGGCCTATCAACAGTTGGAGCAGATGACCCAGGAACGGGACGAAGCAAATGCTGTGGCCCTGGCCCGACAGAACGAGGCGACCGAACTTCGTATCGAAACAACCAACTATCGCACCCGGCTGGAACAGCGGCTGGGACGGGAGGCTGACGAGAAGCGGCTGGTTGTCCTGCGGGATATGCTCTCTCTGGCAGATCACCTGGAATTGGCGATCACCTATTGGGATCAGAATGCCGGGTCGGAATCAGACATCGGCTTTCGGAGCAATCTCGTAGCCATCCGGGACGCGTTTCTGGATACATTGCGCCGCCACGGGGTGCAGCCCCAGCAGCCAGTGGGAGAGATTTTCAACCCGGAGCAGCACGAAGCCCTGGGACAAATTGTCAGTGGGGAGATTCCCGTGGACCGGGTGGCGCTGGTGGTGCGCACGGGTTACACCGCCGACGAACAGCTTTTGCGCCCGGCACGGGTAATGGTGAGCAGCGGCGCTGTCAGTGAGGGAGGGTAAAAATGGAAGTTAAAGACTATTACCGCACATTGGGCGTGGCCCGCAATGCGGATGAGAAAGAGATCAAAAAGGCATTTCGCAAACTGGCCCGGGAGAATCACCCGGACCTGAACCCAAACGATGCAGAGGCCGAACGCCGCTTTAAGGAAGCGAATGAAGCCTACGAAGTGCTGTCTGATGCGGACAAACGGCGCAAATATGACCAGTTTGGCGCGCAGTGGGAACAGTACGAACGGGCCGGGGTGAATCCCAACGATTTTGCCCGGGGCTTTGGTGGTGGCTCCCGCAATATCCCCCCCGAGGAATTCGAGCGCATCTTTGGCGGCTTTGGCAGACCCGGTAGCGGCGGGGCCGGGGGCTTCTCCGACTTCTTCGAGACGCTCTTTGGCGCTCAGAGCGGGATGCGCTCCGGCCAGAGCACGCCTTTTGGCGGATTCAATCAGCGCCCCCAGCGCCCCCGCCAGAGCGAAGTCGAGGCGGACGTTTCGCTGGAGGAGGCTTTCCACGGCACTACCCGGATGATCCAATTGGCGGACGGACAGCGGATCGAAGTCTCGATTCCGGCTGGCATTCAGAGCGGAACCAGAGTGCGGGCCGGGGATGTGCTTCTACGGGTGAAGGTGCAGCCCCACGCCCGCTTCCGTCTGGATGGGAACGATTTGCATGTGACTGTGCCGGTTGATCTGTACACGGCCCTGCTGGGCGGGGAGGTGGAGATTCCTACGCTGGAGCGCCCGGTGGTGTTGACTATCCCCGGCGGCTCGCAAAACGGCAAACGCTTTCGGTTGCGGGGGTTGGGGATGCCGGCGATGAAAAAGAGCGACAAAGCTGGCGATATCTACGCTGAGATCAGCATAACCCTGCCCACCTCCCTGTCACCCAAAGAGCGACAACTGGTCGAGGAGTTGCGTGGGTTGCAGCAGAAAGAGAAATAGCCGCCATCGGCTGCGCCAGGACGGAAAGAGAAACGTGAAACGTGAGAGGATTGGTTGAACTTACGTTTCACGTTTCTTTTTTGTCTCACACAAAAAGCTGCAATCTGCCTATTCCGCTTGTCATGTAGACCAGACTAGGCTATACTTTCGGTGACGTTTCCCAAGCATTTGGGCGAATCTCCTCGCCTTCTGCACCCACTTCTTCGGGGAAGGAATGTGACCGATGCACATCAATCTGGAATTTCGTGGCCGCTGGGTCGATATCTTTCTCAATCTGCTGCTGATTGGGATTCTCTCGACGATTACCCTGGGGTTGTATATGCCCTGGGGCTATGCCCGCTGGAAGCGGATGGTTGTCAGCAACAGCTATTTTGACAAGCGGCCTCTTCAGTTTGACGGTACTGGGGGGCAGGCTTTTGTGGAATTTCTGATCATCGGTGCGTTGTCGTTGATTACCCTGGGCTTGTATGCAATTCTTGGCTTTGCCGGGGTACGGATGCTGCGCTGGGAATATGCCCACACAATTCTGCCCACAGGCCAGCGGCTGGAATATCGGGGCACTGCCATCGATCTCTTTTTTGAAAACTTTGTGCTGCTCTTCTTTTCCGTTCTCACTCTGGGCATCTATTTCTTCTGGGGTTATGCCCGCCTGCGCCGCCATATCATCACAAATAGCGCGTTGGACGGTGAGCCGCTGGAATTCGCTGGGACCGGCACCCAATTCTTTGTGATTGCCCTGCTCAATGCCATTCTGACGGCGATTACCCTGGGTTTCTATGCGGTTTTGGGCTTTGCTGCGCTGCGCCAGTTCCGCTGGGACATCGACAATACGCTTGTACCGCTCCCTATGCGCTCTCCAGCACCCATGCCCGTCATTTCACCGCCCCTCAGCGCCCTCTCCGGCGGCATCCCGGATATGGAGCAGCGGGTGCGCCCCACCGGTCAAATGTACTCCGCGGCCGAGCCGTCGGATGATCGGTGAGCGGGGATCGGAGACTGGGGATCGGGGATCGGGGATTTGTCCCAGTCCCCGATCCCCAGTCCCCAGCCCCCAACCCCTCTACTCCACAAAAATCTCTACCAGTTCCCCGTCGTCGTCCATCACTTCCAAAATTTTGCCGGGCATACCCGAGCGCAGGGCATCCCGGATTTGGGTCACGTCCAGGTTGTTCACCTCGGGCACAAAGCGCGCGCCCACCTGCAAACCCATACTCACCAGCCCCAGGGGCAGGGTCATATTGACTTTTGTACGCCCGGAGTTCGTGTCCGAGACCCGCAGCCGCATCCAGCGACCGCTGTTCTCGCCGGCTGTAGGTGGCTGGGGCGCAGACAGGCGGCGGCCCGGCTTTTTGCTGCTCTTCTCAATCGCCTTCAGCAGCAGCGTCCCCTCCTCCGCCGAGATTTTACCCTCCTCGATCATCCGTAACACCCGCATACGTTCTTCGCTTGTTGGCATAGAATACTCCTTGAAAGGGATGCGATTCCCTTGAATTGTGTCGTCTGTCAGTGGAACGTATTGCGTATTTCGTATTGCGTAGGTCGGGGAATTGGAGGCATTGAAGGCAGACGTTTGTGAAGTGATGAGTTGTTTCTTCTGCCGTCAATCCAGAAAGTTTTCCATGCGCAGCTACACGCCACGGGGAATGAGCTTTTGTATACACGGATAAAAAGGAACACGGATCAGTAAAAATCAGTGTTCTATTTTATCCGTGTATACAATCCCATTGGCAGCACAGCAGGAAACCATCCCGACCAGTCCACGCACCACGCACTACGAAACCCGCCCGTCTTGAACTACCAGCTACCCAGCCCTGCTCCGTACCAGCGAGGAACTAACGCATATAGGTTAGCCGGGCGGCCAACCATCTGAAACGTGAAACGTGAGGTGTCGTCACATACTCTCACGTTTCACGTCTTCACGTCTCCCCACGCAAATCGTGACTGTGTCGCCTTACGTAATACGCAATATCAATACTGCCCCAACGCCCCCATCCGCCGCGCTCTCTTCTCGCACCAGCGGAAGAAGAACCAGCCCAGCACAAAATAGACCGCCGAGTTGATGACCAGCCCCACCAGCGAGCCGTCCTGCCAGACCTGCGGAAGCGTCTGGCCGTCCAGAATCACCCGGCGCAGGACGATAATGCCCTGGGTGGTGGGCAGGGTTTTGGCAAAGGCTTCCATCCAGCCGGGCAGCCGGTCCACGGGCAAGAGCGCGCCGTTGAGAAAGAGCAGCACATTCTGCATCATATTGGCCAGGGCTTCCACCTGTTTGAAGACCAGCGTGGCCCCGCCCAGCATAAAAGCAAAGCCATACAGCCCGGCCATTGTGAGCAGAAAGACGGGCAGCGCCGTCCAGGTGATGGGCAGAGAGACGCCCAAAATCAGCACCAGCACCAGCGCGGAAAGACCGACCATCAGAATACTGACGACGAGCGACGCAATCGAGCGGCCCAGCATCAGCACACCCGTAGGCAGGGGCGACATATACATCTGCTCCAGAGTGCCCGTCTGGGTCTCCTCGCGGATACCCCAACTCATATCGCCGATGGCGGCCAGGGCGAAGAACCAGACCAGATAGCCCACCAGCCCGGAGGCCAGCATCGCCGGGTCTGGTTGCCCCCCGGCCATAAAGAAGCTGATGCCGATGAAGATGAAGCCGATCATAAACATCTGGGTAAAGAAGTTGAACTTATAGGCCCAGAGCAGAATAAAGCGCTTCTGGATTTCGTTGAAAACCACTGTGCCAGCCAGCACCATCAGACCACCTCCCGCTTTGGGTTTGTGGGGATACGCCCGTTCGTAGACTGCTCCGGGTTGCGCTCGCCTTTGCCCGCCCGCTCCAACAGCTCCACAAAAATCTCTTCCAGATTGGGATCGGCCTGGGCTACGCCAAGCAGTTCCAACCCCTGCATCTCGGCCATTTCCAACAGCCGATAGAGCCGGTCGTGTTCGCTGATCGTGCCGGAGAGGATTGTGTGGCCGTTCTCCTCCCGGGGGGTAAAGCCGTCGAAGCCGGCCACAATTGCCTCGTCGATCTTCCCCCGAAAACGCAGTTCGTAGGTCTCCTGGCGAAAGAGGCCGAGCAGTTCGCCCGTGGGCCGGTTTGTCACCAGTTTGCCCTGGCTCATAATCGCCACCCGGTCGCACAGGCTCTCGGCCAGGTCCATCTGGTGGGTGGTCAGGACGACGGTCTTGCCCTCCTTGCGGACCAGTTGCTCCACCCAGCGTTTGACCGTGCGCCCGGCCTGCACATCCAGCCCCAGCGTCGGCTCGTCCAGCAGGACAATCGGTGGGTCCGCCACCAGCGCGCAGGCGATGGCAACTTTCTGCTGCATCCCCCGGCTGAAGTCGCGCACCGGGTCGTTGCGCCGTTCCCAAAGCTCCAACTCCCGTAGCAGCCGTTCGGCCCGATCTTTCAGCCCATTGCCAGAAACGCCTTTGATGCGGCCAAAGTAGAGCAGATTCTGCCAGGCGGTCAGCCGCCAGTAGACGTTGCGCGTGCCCTCCAGCACAGCACCGATCTGGCGCATGGCCTGTCCCCGCTGGCGCTGGACGTCGTGGCCGTGGAGACGCACGCTGCCGCTGGTGGGCAGCACCAGCCCGCAGGCCATTTTGATGGTCGTCGTCTTGCCCGCGCCGTTGGAGCCGAGAAAACCGAAGATTTGTCCGGCAGGGATGGAAAGGCTCAGATCGTCCACCGCTACGACAGGCGCGCTCTTGCGTTTGGTATAAATTTTGCTCAGCCCGTCGATCTCAATTGCAGCCGCCATTGCGCCCTCCCCAATTCCCCATTCCGAACTCTGCATTGGCTTACTCGCCATCGCCCAGCGCCTCCAGCAGTGTAGCCGCTTCTGCCGCCGAGATTTTGCCATCTTCCAGCATCCGCAGAATCAGCCCCCGTTCCTCGTCGGAGACCGGCTCACCCATCACTTCTTCCTCCACCGGGTCAAAGGGCGCGCTCCAGGCAGGCGGGGTGGGCGGTGTAGGCGGCTTGGGCGGCGCGGCCACGTCGCCAAAGTTGAAGCTCCAGCTTTTGCCCTCGCCCCATTCCACCTTCGCCGTGCGTTTGCCCATCTCGCGCATTTTGGCCTGCAATTTGCGCGAAACTTTATCCTGCACCTGGCGGGCGATGTCCCGGCCTATGACGCCGAATTCCCGGCTGAATTCTCTGCCAAATTCGGCACCCATCGCGCCCAGTTCTGCGCCGATATTGCCCATCTCTTCACCGATTTCGGCTCCGAACTCTTCGCCCCAACTGCCCATATCCTCGCTGATGCTGCGCAAGTCGCTGTCGGTCACGGCCACGCCCAACAGATGGGTATTGCCTTTGGAGACAAATGCCAATTCGGCTTCGCCCTGACCAAAGCGAAAGTTGTAGATGCCTTTGCCCCGGCGCAGGGTTGTCTCGCCGTTCTGAATACGCAGATCGCCGCTGGTGACGACTTTGGCAGTACCTCCCACAACTTCGCCGAAATGGACCCGGATGTCGCCCTTTGCCACGACCCGCACCCGCTGGCTGACGATTTCGTGCAAATGCACATTGCCGGCGGCGTTGACCGCGATTTCGCCCTGGCAGTGGGCCAGATGGGCGTCACCTTTGGCATTGACCTGCACCCGCTCGCCACTCACCTCGGCCAGACGTGCGTTGCCCCTTGCATTGACAGAGACAGCACCCCCCGCCTGATGGATGTGGACATCTCCTCTGGCGTTGACTGTGACTGGCCCGTTCACCTCGCTGAGATGGGCATTCCCGTGGACTTCTCTGGCATTCAACGAGTCAATCGCGGACGCCTGCAAATCACCGCCGATCTCTTGTATTTGTAACACACCTGCACCCGTCACTATGGCATTGCCACCACAGTAAATAATGCCAACCCCGCCACTCAGACCGTCAACCGACAGATCACCATTCACTTCAATCTCAACCTGCACCCACGCAGGCACAAAAATGACGCAATCCCCATTACATTCTACCCGCAGCGTACCATTCGCCTGTCGTAGGGAAGGCGCTTCGCCTGAACCGTCGGCGCGGATGAGGCTGCCCTCCTGTCCGTGTACTTGCAGATTGCCATTCACGTAGATGTGTACAACAGTACCTTCTGCGACTTCAGTTCCCTGATGGCTTACCATTTTTATATCCTTCCCTTTGATTGTGCATTGGCAGGACAGGCATCCAGGCCGTCCTATGTTTCGCCTTCCAGCCGGCGCATGGCCTCGGCATAGGTCAGTTCCCCAGATTCCAGGGCTTCGAGTATCTTGCGCCGCTCCTTCTCCGAGACAGTCAGCACTTCCTCCTTGCCCGGTTCGTAGCCCAGGGCACGAATGACTTCGTGCAGCCGCCCGCGGATGGTGGGATAGGAGATGCCCAACTCTTCCTCCATCCGGTTCAGCTTGCCTTCGCAGCGCACGAATGTCAGCGCAAAGTGCATCTGCTCCGGGGACAGCCCAGCGAAGGGGGATTCGGCTACGAAGCGCCCCTCCACCCGGCTGTCACAGTTGCGGCAGTAGAAGCCGGTGACGGTCAGATTGCCGGCTTCACAGATAGGGCACTGCTTGGGTAATTTGTTCACAAGGCACGTCCCAAACCCTGAGAGGTGGCATAGCCGGTCATCTCCACGCCCTGCTCTATCCGCCGGTAACGCCGTTGCAGTCCGTGGCCCGCGGCCACCAGCAGATCGCCTGTGCGGGCCAGCACTTCACCCATCACAGAAGAGGTGTTGATTTCCCGTGCCGCCTGGCTCTGCGCAGCCTCGCGCAGCAGTTCCTGGTGGCGTAGCTGGTTTTGACGAATCAGTTGCTCAGTCATCATTTTGGTTTCTCCGTTCAAGAATTGGGCCGGAATTCCCTGGCACACGAACATCATATCACATTTTTTGAGTTTGTCAATAGGAAATATCAATAAAATTGATTTTTTGATTGATTTTATTGATATTTTTCTGGATATTATTCATTTTCCATAAAAAGCAATGTAAAATCGGCAAATGGCTTGTCAGATCGGGCAGCTTTCACAAAATCTGCTTCCTGTCTCAATACTTTCTTAACATCTTTGGCGTACACTGATATGGGCTTGTCAAAGAATAACTTCCCGTTTTGGTGCGTCGCACTGTCCAGATGAGGTTGCGGACTAGAGTCATTTCGTGGACAGTGCGACGCACCGGA
>JAANMX010002843.1_pt1 | contig 16353 bp, 16 predicted proteins | sample 7279681 | NCBI WGS metagenome assembly JAANMX01 (sample SAMN14094542, study PRJNA606508) | bioreactor metagenome | isolation source: A lab-scale SPAN reactor treating ammonium-rich wastewater day 351 | place: Ireland: Galway | collected 2018-01-01
CGCCCTTGCCACCCGTGCAGGCGCGGCATTCCGCCCACAGCTTATCCACAGCATATCCCGATGGACCGCGAGGCCCATAAGGTGGATAACGGCCCCCAGCCGAGTCGAACGTCGGAGACCATGGGATGAGCGAGTTGCGCGCCGTCGAAATCAGGAAGCCCGGCGAGATCGCCGAGGCCGCCGCCGCGCAGGCGGTGCCCTTCTCGATCGAGGCCGAGCAGCAATTGCTGGGCGCGCTCCTGACCAATAACGAAGTCTACGACCACGTCTCGCGCATCATCCAGGCCGGGCATTTCTACGACCCGGTCCATCGCCGCATCTACGAGATCTGCGCCGAGCGCATCGCCAGGAACGCCCTGGCGAGCCCGGTCACGATCAAGGCCTTCATGGAGCATGACGCGGGCCTGAAGGAACTGGGCGGCCCGGCCTATCTGGCGCGGCTGGCGGGGGCGGCGATCTCGTCCCATGCCGCGCGCAACTATGCGCAGATGATCCGTGAATTCGCCCTGCGCCGCGAGTTGATCGGGCTGGGGCAGGACATCGCCGCGCGCGCCGCCACCGTCACGGTCAGCGATTCCGCCGAGGAGCAGATCAAGGAGGCCGAGCAGATCCTCTACAAGCTCGGCGAGCAGGGCGTGGCCGAGCGCGGCTTCCAGAGCTTCCTGGCCGCCGTCACCGGGGCGCTGAACGCCGCCAATGCCGCCTTCAGCCGCGGCGGCGGGCTGTCGGGGATCTCGACCGGGCTCGTGGACCTGGACGGCAAGATGGGCGGGCTGAACCGTTCGGACCTGGTCATCCTGGCCGGGCGGCCGTCGATGGGCAAGACCTCGCTGGCCACGAACATCGCCTTCAACGTCGCCCGCGCGCATCGCCTGGGCGAATTGCCTGACGGCAGCCACGGCACGGTGGCGGGCGGCGTCGTGGGCTTTTTCAGCCTGGAGATGTCGGCCGAGCAATTGGCCGCGCGCATCCTGTCCGAGGCGGCCGAAGTGCCCAGCGAGGCGATCCGCCGCGGCGACATGACCGAGGACGAGTTCCGCCGCTTCGTCAAGGCCGCGCATGACTTGCAGAACTGCCCGCTTTACATCGACGACACCCCCGCCCTGCCGATCAACCAGTTGGCCGCCCGCGCCCGCAAGCTCAAGCGCACCATGGGGCTGGACCTGCTGATCGTGGACTATCTCCAGCTTTTGCGCGCCGCCTCGGCCAAGGACAGCCGCGTCAACGAGGTGAGCGAGATCACCCAAGGGCTGAAGGCCGTCGCCAAGGAACTGGACATCCCCGTCGTCGCGCTGTCGCAGCTGTCGCGCCAGGTCGAGAGCCGCGAGGACAAGCGCCCGCAGCTGTCCGACCTGCGCGAATCCGGCAGCATCGAGCAGGATGCCGACATCGTGATGTTCGTCTTCCGCGAGGAATATTACCGCGAGCGCGAAAAGCCCGCCGACCACGACCTGGACAAGATGGCCACCTGGCAGCAGGTCATGGAATCCTGCCACGGCAAGGCCGAGGTCATCATCGGCAAGCAGCGCCACGGCCCGATCGGCACGGTCGAGCTATCCTTCGAGGGCCGCTTCACCCGCTTCGGCAATCTTGAAAAGCATCGCAGCTGGGATCGCGGTGAATGAACCTGCCGGTGCCGTTCGTCACCATCGGCCTGCTGATCCTGTCGAACCTGTTCATGACCGCCGCCTGGTATGGGCATCTGAAATTCAAGGCGGCGCCGCTCATGCTGGTCGTGCTGGCCAGCTGGGGCATCGCGTTCTTTGAATACTTGCTCCAGGTGCCGGCGAACCGTGCCGGCTATGGCCATTTCAGCGCCGCCCAGCTCAAGACCATCCAGGAGGTCATCAGCCTGTCGGTATTCGTGCTGTTTTCCTGGGCCTGGCTGGGCGAAAAGCCCAGTTGGAGCGTGGCGGCGGGCTTTGCCTGCATCGGCCTGGGCGCCTGGCTGATCTTTCACGATGCCGGGCGCTGACGCAGGGCGCTGCCCGCCAAACAGGCGATTGCCTTTGCCCGCCGGCCGGGCAAAGGTGCGGGCATGAGCAGCACGCCCCCCTCGCTTCCGCGCCGGCCAAGCATCCTGACACTGGTTTCGATCTCGGCCGCCGGGGCGCTTTCGATGAACATCTTCCTGCCCTCGCTGCCGGCCATGGCGCGGGATTTCGGCGTGGAATACGGCTTCATGCAGCTGTCCGTCTCGGCCTTCCTGGGGGTCAGCGCGGTGTTGCAGCTGCTGTGCGGCCCGATCAGCGACCGCTTTGGCCGCCGGCCGGTGGTGCTGGGCTCTTTTGCGATCTTCCTGCTGGCGACGGTGGGGGCACTGCTGGCCAAGGATGCCGCCTGGTTCATGGTCTTTCGCCTGATCCAGGCGGTCGCCACCACCGGCTTCGTCATCAGCCGCGCCGTGGTGCGCGACATCGTGCCGGCCGACCAGGCCGCCAGCATGATCGGCTATGTCACCATGGGCATGTCGATGGTGCCGATGGTCGCGCCCACGCTGGGGGGCGTGCTGGACGAGACGCTGGGCTGGCGCGCCAGCTTCGTCGCCATGGGGCTGGTCGGGCTGGCGGTGATGGCGCTTTGCACCTTTGACCTGAACGAGACGGCGCGGGGCGGCGGCGTGCCGCTGCGCCGGCAGGTCGCCACCTATCCGGTGCTGGCGCGATCGCAGCGGTTCTGGGGCTATGCGCTGGCCGCGACGCTTAGCGCGGGGTCGTTCTATGCCTATCTGGGCGGCGCGCCCTTTGTCGGGCAGGTGGTGCTGCACCTGTCGCCGGCCGAGGTCGGCTATTGGTTCGCTCTGCCCTCGATCGGCTATGCGGCGGGGAATTACCTGTCGGCGCGGTTTTCGACCCGCATCGGCATGAACCGGATGATCCTGTGGGGGGCGCTGATCTGTTCGGTCTTCCTGGGGCTGGCGCTGGTGGTCGACCTGATGGGCGGGCTGACGCCGCTGGTGTTTTTCGGCTCGGTCGGGCTGATGGGGCTGGGCAACGGCATGTTGCTGCCCAATGCCAATGCCGGGATGATGAGCGTGCGCCCCGAACTGGCCGGCACCGCCAGCGGGTTGGGCGGCGCCATGGCGGTGGCGGGCGGGGCCGGGCTGGCGGCGCTGGCCGGCGCCCTGTTGCACGACGATTCCGGGGCGGTGCCGCTGCTGGTCATCATGGCAGGCTCGGCCATCGCCTCGATCGGCTTCATCCTGTGGGTGATGATCCGCGAAAGGCAGGTCATCGCCGGCGGCTAGATGCCCCTTGCGGCGCCGCCTTTGCAAAGCGTATTGCTGCTTTTGCAAAGAGGACTCGCATGGCCACACAAAAGATCTATGCCGGCGTCGCCCTGCGCGAGACGCGGGCCCGCGCCGGCCTGACGCAGCGCGCCTTTGCCGACCGGCTGGGCGTATCGCTGCCCTATCTGTCGCAGATGGAGAACAACCACCGCCCCGTCTCGGCCGGGGTGCTGCTGAAGCTGGCTTCGGAGTTTTCGGTGGACCTTGGCGCCATGGCGGTCGGCGATGCCGAGCGCATGGTGATGGACATGGCCGAGGCGCTGGCCGATCCGCTGTTCGACAACCCGCCGCCGCGCGCCGACCTGCGGCTGGCCGCGACCAATGCGCCGGCCCTGGCGCGCGCCTTCCTGGATCTTTACCGCGCCCATCGCGAGGGACAGGAACGGCTGGCAGCGCTGGACGAGGCGCTGGGGGCGGGGGCGCAGAACGCCACCCCCTCGCCCTGGGAAGAGGTGCGCGACTTCTTCCACTACTGCGACAACTATATCGACGCGGTGGACCACGCCGCCGAGCATTTCGCCCGCATCCGCCCCGAGCAGCGCCCGCTGGACCGCGCCATCGCCGCCCTGGCCGAGCGCGGCATCGAGGTGGTGATGGCCGAGCTGGGCAGCGGCCCGGTCTATCTGCGCGACGGCAAGCGCATCACCCTGAACGCGGCGGCCGAGCCCGCCACGCAGGCCTTCCAGCTGCTGCACCTGCTGGCGCTGGAATCGCGCGGCGACCTGCTGGAGGCGACGCTGGAGCTGGCGCGCTTTCGCAGCGGCTCGGCCCGCGACATCGCCCGGCTGGGGCTGGCGAACTATTTCGCCGGCGCGGCGATGATGCCCTATTCCCGCTTCCTGGCCACCGCGCGGGCCGAGCGGCACGACCTCGAGCGGCTGGCGCATCTGTTCCACGCCTCGCTGGAACAGGTGGCGCATCGGCTCTCGACCCTGCAACGCGGCGGCGACCGGGGGGTGCCGTTCTTTTTCGTCCGCGTCGACCAGGCGGGCACGATCACCAAGCGCCATTCCGCCACGCGGATGCAATTCGCCCGCTTCGGCGGCGCCTGTCCGCTGTGGAACGTGCATCAGGCCTTCGAGACGCCCGGCCGCTTCCTGCGCCAGCTGGCCGAGACGCCGGACGGCAAGCGCTACCTGCTGCTGGCGCGGGACGTGTCCAAGCCCGCGGGCGCCTTTGGCGCGCCGGTGCGCCGCTTCGCCATCGGCCTGGGCTGCGAGATCAGCCATGCCCGCGACGTGGTCTATGCCGACGGGCTGGACATCGGCAATCCGCAGCTGTTCGAGCCGATCGGCGTGTCCTGCCGGATCTGCCCGCGGCCGAACTGCCACCAGCGCTCGGTGCCGCCGGTGGACCGCCATATCCGCATCCCGGCGGATCGCCCCGGCCCGCTGCCCTACGAGATCGCCTGAAACCGCCGCAAACGCCGCGACCCGCGGCGCGGTTCCCGGCGCGCAGGCGGAACAGCCGCGGGGAATCACTGAAACGGCCGGTCTGAACCCGTTCGTTTGCCCATTTTGCGGGCAGCGTCATCCGGTCGCCTGCTGCGCCGAACCGAACCGGACGGTCAAGACGCGCCATCCGATTCCGCGGGGGAAAATGCCTTCAATCTTTCATAGATTCATGGAAAGGCCCGTTCCCATCAACCCATGGTTGCAGTTTTGGCCCCTTTGCGCCCGGCGGATAACCACCCGCGCCGCCAGCCCCGATCGGCGTCAATCCGCCCAAGCTTCGGGCAGGCCCCCCGCCCCTGTTGCGCTTTGACCACAGGTCGGATTTATCCGTGCGCAGCCATGACCGCCTTTGCCCGGCAGGTCGGCCGAAACAACATGGACCTGGGACATTGCGGATCACCCACAGCCTGAATTCGGTGCTTGAGCGCTGGCTGCCAGAACAGCGCCTTTTCCTGAAGTCGGACAAGACCACCCGCTTCCTGCGGCTGCGTCCGGCCACGCAGCTTCTTGCCCTGGGGGGCATCGCGCTGGTCTTCGGCTGGTCGATCATCGCCAGCTCGATCCTGGTCATCGACGCGATCAGCGCCGGCTCGTCGCGCCACCAGGCCCGGCTGGCGCAAAGCGCCCTGGAAGCGCGGCTGACCGACCTTTCCGCCGAACGCGACCGCCGCGCCGCCGAGGCGGTGGCGGCGCAGAACCGCTTTGCCGTGGCGCTGGACCAGGTCTCGCACATGCAATCGCTGCTGCTGGAGACCGAGGCGCAGCGGCGCGAACTGGAAACCGGGCTGGGCGCGGTGCAGGCCGACCTGCAGGACGCGGTGAAGGCCCGCCAGCAGGCCGAGGCGCTGGCCGGCCCCGAGGGCGAGGCCGCCCCCGTCCGCACCGCCGAACTGCAGGCCGCGCTGGACATCCTGGCGGGCGAGCTGAAACAGGCCGCCGGCCAACGCATCGAGGCGGTGCAGCAGGCCGAGGACGCCCGCCGCCTGGCCGAGGCCGTCACGCTGGAGCGCGACCAGATCGTCGCCCGCAACGACGAGATCCTGTCGCAGCTGGAAGACGCCGTGTCCGTCTCGGTCAAGCCGCTGGACGACATGTTCCGCAGCGTCGGCATGAACCCGGACGAGATCCTGCGCACCGTGCGCCGCGGCTATGTCGGGCAGGGCGGCCCGCTGAACCCGGTCAGCTATTCCTCCAGCGGCAATGCCGAGATCAGCCAGGGCGAGGCCAAGGCGCAAGAGATCCTGATCACCCTGGACCAGATGAACAGCTACCGCATCGCGGTCGAGAAGATGCCGCTGGCCATGCCGGTGAAATCGGCCTTCCGCTATACCTCGCCCTTCGGCCGCCGCTGGGGCCGCGCGCATGAGGGCATCGACATGGCCGCCCCGGTCGGCACCCCGGTCTATGCCACGGGCGAGGGCACGGTGATCTTTGCCGGCTGGCAGCGCGGCTACGGCAACCTGATCAAGATCCGGCACGAGCTGGGCACCGAGACCCGCTATGGCCACCTGTCCAAGATTCGCGTGAAGGCCGGTCAAAAGGTGTCGCGCGGCAGCCAGATCGGTGATATGGGCAATACCGGCAGATCGACCGGGCCGCATCTTCACTATGAAGTCCGCGTAAACGGCCGTGCCGTGAATCCCATGAGCTTCATCAAGGCAGCCCAAAATGTTTTCTAAGACCCGTGTTACCGAACCCGGCCCCCGTACCCAGCCGACCCCCGAGCCCGAACCGGCGCGCGGCCTTGACACGAGTTACGACATTCCGGCAGCCGCGGCCCCGCGTGCGCGCACCGCGCATTCGGTGCTGTCCGCGGACCTGACCGTCACCGGCAACATCCAGACCCAGGGCGACGTCCAGGTCGAAGGCACCGTCGAGGGCGACATCCGCGCCCATCAGCTGATCGTCGGCGAAAGCGCCACCATCCGCGGCGAGATCGTCGCCGAGGAGGTCGTGGTGAACGGCCGTGTCGTTGGCCGCGTCCGCGGCCTCAAGGTCCGCCTGACCGCCACCGCGCGGGTCGAGGGCGACATCATCCACAAGACCATCGCCATCGAATCCGGCGCCCATTTCGAGGGCTCGGTCCAGCGCCAGGAAGATCCGCTGGCCAATGGCGTGACCCCCAAGCTGGCGCCGCCCGCCCGCGCGGCCAATGCCGAAGCCGAGTGATCCCGGCATCGGCGCAAGATCGGCGCAAGATCGGCGCAAGATAGATGATCGGGCGGCCGCGGGGCCGCCCTTTTTCATGGCTCGGGGTCCGGCATCAGCAGCCGGTACATGTGCCAGCTGGCATGGCCCAGCACCGGCAGCACGACGAAAAGCCCCAGGAACAGCGGCACGATGCCCGCGAACAGCAGCGTGGCGATGACCACGGCCCAGGACAGCATCACCGGCAGGTTCGCCCCCACCGCCTGGAAGCTGGCGATGATGGCCGAGACCAGGTCCACCTCGCGGTCCAGGATCAGCGGCAGCCCGACCACGGTGATCGAGAACAGCACCGCGGCAAAGCCCGCCCCGATCGCCGTGCCCGCCCCCAGCATCACCAGCCCGCGGCCCTGCAGCAGCACCTCGGGCGAGGAGGTGATGTTGGTCAGCGCCGAAACGCCCATGAACAGCGCGAAGGTGGTATGGGCGACAAAGACCCAGAACATGAACATCAGCAGGATGACCATGGCCATCGACGGCACCTGCCGGTCCTTTTGCGCGATGACCACGGCCAGCACCTCGCGCCAGATCAGCGGCCGGTCCGATTCGATGCGCCGGCTGACCTCGTAGAGGCCGACGGCGGCAAAGGGCGCGATCAGCGGAAAGCCGACGATGAAGGGCATCAGCCACCATTCCTGCCCCGCCGCCGTGGCCACCGCGGTCAGCACCAGCCCGCCCGCGACATAGAAGGCCGCGAACAGCAGGCCGAAGGCCGGGGCGCGGCGGAAATCCCGCCAGCCCGCCGCCAGCACCGCCGGGATGGCGTCCAGCCCGATCACCGCCGGCAGCGGGATCTCGTCCGGGCCCGGATCGGGCAAGGGGTCGGGCAGCGGCTGCCGCTCGGGCTCGGGGATGGGGGTGGGAATGGGCTTGGGGTCCGAATCGGTAAATACCATCTGCTCCTCCGTCAATGCGACGAAGGTTAGCAGGCCCGCGGCAAAGAAAAAGCCTTAGCGCGCGAAGCGCTCGACCAGCGCGTCCCGGACGGCGGGGGGAACGAATTTCGACACGTCCCCGCCCAGCCGCGCGATCTCCTTGACCAGTTTCGAGGCGATGGCCTGCCGGCGGGCGTCGGCCATCAGGAAGACCGTCTCGATGCTGTCGTCCATGGCGCGGTTCATGCCGACCATCTGGAATTCGTATTCGAAATCCGCCACCGCCCGCAGGCCGCGCACGATCACCGTGGCGCCGACGTCGCGGGCGCAGTCGATCAGCAGGTTCTCGAACGGGTGGACCACGATCTCGCCGCCGCGCTTGGCGACGATGCGGTCGCATTCCTCGCGCACCATGGCGACGCGGTCCTCCAGCGCGAACAGCGGGCTCTTGTCGCGGTTGATGGCGACGCCGATCACCAGCCGGTCCACCAGCTCCAGCGCGCGCTGGATGATGTCCAGGTGGCCCAGGGTGATGGGATCGAAGGTGCCTGGGTAAAGCCCGATGCGCATGGGGTGCCGTCTCCTCGCCGAATGCCGGCAGTCAAACAGGGTTTCGCCAAGGAATGCAAGACCATGCGCCCGGCCGCATTTCGCAGGGCGGGCAAGCGGGCCGGGTCAGTTGCCCATGATCATCCCGGTCAGCGCCTCTTTTTCCGCCGCGAGTTCCTTGAGCCGGGCCGAAACCGCATCGCCGATCGAGACGATGCCGACCATCTCGCCCCGCTCGTCCACCACCGGCAGGTGGCGGAAGCGGCCCTGGGTCATGCGGTCCAGAATCACCAGCGCATCCTCGCCCGTGGTGCAGGTCGCCAGCTTGCGGGTCATCAGCTCGGTGATCGGCTGCTCCAGGACGGCGGCGCCGCGCTTGCCCAGTTCGCGCACCACGTCGCGTTCCGACAGGATGCCCAGCGGGATCTTGCCGTCCTCGGATACCACGATCGCACCGATGCGCTTTTCCGAAAGCAGCTTCGTGGCCTCGGCCACGCTGGTTTCCGGGCCGACGGTGAAAATCTCGCCGCTGGCCTTCATCGACAGGATCTGGTTGACGAGCATTGCTGTTCCTCCTCCGGGTTGGCGCAAGCGTCCTGGCGCCCAGCGTCACCTCAACCCCGGCTTGCGTCAAGCCCGATGTTGCAGTGCAGCGATCAAGGGATGACAAGCGCCTGGAGCCGCGCCACCTCGGCCCGGATGCCCTGCGCCAGCGCATCCGCCAGCCGGTTCATCCGCTGCGAGCGGCGGTCGTCGGCATGCCGGATCAGCCAGAAGCTGCGCGTCAGCGAAACCTGGTCGGTCAGCACCCGCCGCACGCCGGGGCAGAAGGGAATCGCGAAGTCATGCACGATGCCCAGGCCCGCGCCGACCCGGATCGCCTGCATCTGCACCGAGACCGAGTTCGAGGTCAGCGCCGCCCATTCCGCCCCCGTCTCGGTCAGGTAGTCCAGTTCGCGGTCGAAGATCATGTCGGCGATATAGCCGATCATGCGATGGCCGCGCAGATCCTCGCGCGAGCGGATCGGCGGATGGGCGCGCAGGTAGTCCTCATGCGCCGCCAGGTGCAGCTGGTAGTCGGTCAGCCGCTGCACCACCAGCCGCCCGGCCTGCGGCTGCGAGACGGCGATGGCCATGTCCGCCTCGCGCTTGGACAGGTTGAAGACCCGCGGCAGGGCGACGATCTGGATCTCCAGCCGCGGATGCGCCTCGGACAGGCGCGCGCAGACCTGCGGCAGCAGGTAGTTGGCACAGCCGTCCGGCGCGCCGATGCGCAATTGCCCGGCCAGGTCGCCGGGGCCGGTCAGCGCCTCCTCGGCGCCGCTCAGCGCCGCCTCGACCGCCTCGGCATGGGGCAGCAGCCGCTCGCCCTCGGGCGCCAGGCCATAGCCCTGCGGCGTCTTGATGAAAAGCTTGGCCCCCAGCGCGCCTTCCAGCCGCGCCACCCGCCGGCCCACGGTCGAGGCGTCGATGCCCAGCCGCCGCCCGGCGCCCGACAGGCTGTCGGCCCGCGCCACGGCCAGGAAAATGCGCAGGTCGTCCCAGTCCATGCCCGCCGCCTTTGCAGAAATGCAAAACCCTTTTGCCAGACTTCCTCTTTTTCCGGCAATGCTGCAAGTCTATGATCCCCCCGAAACCTGAACCCCTCGGGAGGCACCCATGGAAGAACTGAGCCACTGGATCGACGGCAAAGAGGTCAAGGGCACCTCGGGCCGCTTCAGCGATGTCATGAACCCCGCGACCGGCGAGGTGATCGCCAGGCTGCCGCTGGCCACCCCGGCCGAGCTGGACGCCGCCGTGAAGAGCGCCGAAAAGGCGCAGGTCGCCTGGGCCGCCACCAACCCGCAGCGCCGCGCGCGGGTGATGATGAAATTCGGCCAGCTGATCCAGGACAACATGGATGCCCTGGCCGAGCTGGTCTCGCGCGAGCATGGCAAGACCCTGCCCGACGCGCGCGGCGACGTGCAGCGCGGGCTCGAGGTGATCGAGGTCTGCATGGGCGTGCCCGCGATGCTCAAGGGCGAGTTCACCGACAATGCCGGCCCCGGCATCGACCTTTACTCGATGCGCCAGCCGCTGGGCGTGGTCGCGGCCATCACCCCCTTCAACTTCCCGGCGATGATTCCGCTGTGGAAGATGGGCCCGGCGCTTTCGGCCGGCAACGCGATGATCCTGAAGCCGTCCGAGCGCGTGCCCTCGACCTCGATCATGCTGGCGAAACTGGCGCAAGAGGCCGGGCTGCCCGACGGCGTGCTGCAGGTCGTCAACGGCGACAAGGAGATCGTGGACGCGATCCTCGACCATCCGACCGTGCAGGCGGTGGGCTTCGTCGGCTCGACCCCGATCGCGCAATACATCTATGGCCGCGCCGCGACCAACGGCAAGCGCGCGCAATGCTTCGGCGGCGCCAAGAACCACATGCTGATCATGCCCGATGCCGACCTGGACAAGGCGGCGGACGCGCTGGTCGGCGCCGGCTTCGGCGCGGCGGGCGAACGCTGCATGGCGATCTCGGTCGCGGTGCCGGTGGGCGACAAGACCGCCGACGCGCTGATCGAGCGGCTGATCCCCAAGATCGAGAAGCTGAAGGTCGCCCCCTATACCGCCGGCGAGGACGTGGATTTCGGCCCGGTCATCACCAAGGCCGCGCAGGAGCGCATCAACCGGCTGATCGATTCCGGCGTGGAACAGGGCGCCAAGCTGGTGGTGGACGGCCGCGGGCTGAAGATCCAGGGCTATGAGAACGGCTTCTTCTGCGGCCCGTCGCTTTTCGACAACGTGACCCGCGACATGGACATCTACAAGGAAGAGATCTTCGGCCCGGTGCTGTCCACCGTGCGCGCGCAAAGCTACGAGGACGCGCTGAACCTGGTCATGGACAACGACTACGGCAACGGCACGGCGATCTATACCGCCGACGGCGACACGGCGCGCGACTTCGCCAGCCGGGTGAACGTGGGCATGGTCGGCATCAACTTCCCGATCCCGGTGCCGCTGAGCTACTACACTTTCGGCGGCTGGAAGAAGTCGGCCTTCGGCGACCTGAACCAGTATGGCCCGGACGCCTTCCGCTTCTACACCAAGACCAAGACCGTGACCGCCCGCTGGTTCTCGGGCATCAAGGACGGCGTGGCGCTGAACTTCAAGGCCATGGACTGACGGCGGGGGCGGGCGGGGGCTCTGCCCCCGCGTGCCCTGCACCCCTCGATGGGGTGCAGGGCACGCTCCCCCGGGATATTTCGACACGAAAGAAGCCGGGGCGGCGACCTCCGCAGTTTCGCGCAAGGCTGCAAAACTGGCGCAACATTTCCCGGCCATGACCGGGCAAGGCAATTCATCACGAAAGACATGAGGGGGAGAGCATGGATTTCGGTCTGAGCGAGGAGCAGGCGGCGATCTTCGATCTGGCTCGGGATTTCGGGGCCGATCGTATCGCGCCGCAGGCCCGCGCCTGGGAAGAGGCGGGCACCATCCCGCGCGCCTTGTGGGCGCAGGCGGCCGAACTGGGCCTGGGCGGGGTCTATGTCGGCGAGGAGCATGGCGGCACCGGGCTTTCGCGGCTGGACGCCACGCTGGTCTTCGAGGCGCTGGCCATGGCCTGCCCCTCGGTCGGCTCGTTCCTGTCGATCCACAACATGTGCGGCGGCATGATCGACAAGTTCGGCACCCCCGCGAACAAGGCGCGCTGGCTGCCCGGCCTGTGCAGCATGGAGACGGTGTTCTCCTATTGCCTGACCGAGCCCGGCGCCGGTTCCGACGCCGCCGCCCTGCGCACGCGCGCCGAGCGGGTCGAGGGCGGCTGGAAGCTGAACGGCACCAAGGCCTTCATCTCGGGCGGCAGCTATTCGGATTGCTACCTGGTCATGGCCCGCACCGGCCAGGACGGGCCGCGCGGCATCTCGACCATGGTGGTCGAGGCCGGCACGCCCGGCCTCAGCTTTGGCGCGCTCGAGCACAAGATGGGCTGGAAGGCGCAGCCGACCGCCCAGGTGCAGTTCGACGATTGCGTCATCCCCGAGGAGAACCTGATCGGCGAGGAGGGCCGCGGCTTTGCCTATGCCATGGCCGGCCTGGACGGCGGGCGGCTGAACATCTCGGCCGGCGCGCTGGGGGGCGCGCAGGCGGCGCTGGACGCGACCCTGCGCTACATGGGCGAGCGCCGCGCCTTCGGCCAGACGCTGGACCAGTTCCAGGCGCTGCAATTCCGCCTGGCCGAGATGGAGACGGCGCTGCAATCGGCGCGCATCTTCCTGCGCCAGGCGGCCTGGAAGCTGGACCGCGGCGCGCCCGACGCGACCAAGTTCTGCGCCATGGCCAAGCTGCATGTCACCGACCGCGCCTTCGAGGTCGCCAACCAATGCCTGCAGCTGCATGGCGGCTATGGCTACCTGGCCGATTACGGGATCGAGAAGATCGTGCGCGACCTGCGCGTGCACCAGATCCTGGAAGGCACCAACGAGATCATGCGGCTGATCGTCGGCCGCGCCCTGCTGGCGGAGCGTGACTGATGGCCGAGATGCCCAAATCCGAGATGCCTGAATCCGAGATGCCCGAATCCGAGATGATCGCCCGCAAGGACCGCCGCGCCGGCCGGCTGACCTTCAACCGCCCGCAGGCGCTGAACGCGCTGAGCCACGAGATGGCGCTGGCCATCGACGCCGCCTTGCGCGAATGGCAGCACGACCCCGAGGTGGCGCTGGTCGTCATCGACGCCGCGGGCGAGCGCGCCTTCTGCTCGGGCGGCGACATCGCCGCGGTCTATCGCGCCGGCCTGGAAGGCGACCACCGGGTCGGGCGCGCGTTCTTTCGCGACGAATACCGCATGAACGCGCGGATCGCCGAATATCCCAAGCCCGTGGTCGCGCTGATGCAGGGCTTCGTCATGGGCGGCGGCGTCGGCGTCGGCGGCCATGCCAGCCACCGCATCGTCGGCGACACCACCCAGATCGCCATGCCCGAGACCGGCATCGGCCTGATCCCCGACGTGGGCGGCAGCTGGCTTCTGGGCCATGCGCCGGGCCGCTGCGGCGAATACCTGGGCCTGACCGGGGCGCGCATCGGTGCCGGCGACGCGATCTTCACCGGCTTTGCCGACGCCTATATCCCCGAGGCGGAATGGCCGGCGCTGATCGACCGGCTGGCCGAGACCGGCGACGCGACGGTGATCGCGCCCCACCCCCGCCCCGAGGCACCGCTGGAGGGCCGCGACCTTTCGGCCTTCGGCGGTCCGAGCGTGGCCGAGATCGTGGCCGCGCTGGAGGCGGCGGGCGACGAGGCGGCGCTCAAGCCCCTGCGCCGCAACTCGCCCCTGTCGATGGCGGCGACGCTGGCGCTGGTGCGCGCGGCGCGCGGCGATGCCAGCCTGCGCGACAGCCTGGCGCGCGAGCTGCGCTTTACCGCCCGCGCCACGGCGGAAAGCGACTTCCTGGAAGGCGTGCGGGCGCAGATCATCGACAAGGACCGCAACCCGCGATGGTCGGCCGATGCCGGCCCCGCGCATGTCGCGGCCATGCTGGCGCCGTTGGGCGAGGACGAAATCGAATGGGAGGACCGGACATGAAGATCGGATTCATCGGCCTGGGCAACATGGGCGGCCCGATGGCGGCCAACCTGGCCAGGGCGGGGCACGCGGTCGCAGGCTTCGACCTGGCCGCGCCGATGCCCGAGGGCGTCGCCAAGGCGGCGACGGCGGCCGAGGCGGCCGCGGGCGCCGAGGTGGTGATCACCATGCTGCCGAACGGCGCCATCCTGCGCGCGGTCGCGGCAGAGGTGATCCCGGCCATGGCCGCGGGCGCGGTGTTCTGCGACTGCTCGACGGTGGACGTGGACAGCGCCCGCGCGGCGGCGGCGCAGGCCGCGGCGGCGGGCCTGGGCGCGCTGGACGCGCCGGTCTCGGGCGGGGTCGGCGGCGCCACCGCCGGCACGCTGACCTTCATGGTCGGCGGCTCGGCCGATGCCTTCGCCAAGGTGAAGCCGCTTTTCGACGTCATGGGCCAGAAGGCGGTGCATTGCGGCGAGGCGGGCGCCGGCCAGGCGGCCAAGATCTGCAACAACATGATCCTGGGCGTGACCATGATCGCCACCTGCGAGGCCTTTGCCCTGGCCGACAAGCTGGGGCTGGACCGGCAAAAGATGTTCGACGTGGTCTCGACCTCCTCGGGCTACAGCTGGTCGATGAACGCCTATTGCCCGGCGCCCGGCGTCGGCCCGCAATCGCCCGCCGACAACGGCTACAAGCCGGGCTTCGCCGCGGAACTGATGCTCAAGGACCTGCGCCTGTCCCAGCAGGCCGCCGAGGCCGCCGATGCCGACACCCCCATGGGCCAGCTCGCCGCAGCCCTCTACGCCCGCTTCGTCGAGGACGAGGACGGAAAGGGCCAGGACTTCTCCGCAATGCTCCCGAGATTCGTCGGACGACACCGGGAAGGCTGATTTCTCGGATTCGTGAGGGAGCCGATCGGGGGCTTGCGGCGTTTAACCTTTGATAAAGGATTTTCGTGCCAGGCTGGAAGCCATGTTACGCAATCGCCAGAGCCTGATTCTCGCCGCGGCCCTGCTTGGCCTCCTCGCGCCGGCCACCCTTGCGCAAGGGGTGGGCCAGGCGGCCAAGGCCAACGCCCAGGCCACCTTCGGCCAATCCGCCATGCTGCGGGTCGGGGACCGGCTGGACAGTGCGCGCCTGCACCAGGTGACGCGCCCCGGCCTTTACGGGATGAGCGAGGCGCCCTCGGGCAGCCGCTACGGCATCGTGGACGGCAAGCTGATCCGCTACGATCCGGAAAGCGCCCAGGTGCTGTCGATCATCCGCCAGGTGGACCGCATCGTGGACTAGACCCGTAGCCGCGGGTTGTCGCGGCAGCCGCCCGCCTGCCACGCCATGACCACAGAGGCCGCCGCCGCGACCGCGGGGCTTTCGCCCCCCGCCCCCCGCCCCCCGCCCCCACGTCTTTCCCGGCGTCTTTCCCGGCGCCTTTCCCCAGGCAAAGCCCGCCGCGCGGCGAAGTCCGGCGCGGCGATGCGGCCCCGTTACAGCTTCTCGCCCGGCAACCGGCTGGCCTGCTTGACCCAGCGGGCGAACTGCGCCTCGTCGAACCCGCCCTCGCGGATGTCGAGATAGCGCACCTCGGGATATTTGGACTTGCCCGGCGGCGGCGGCTCCAGCGCGGCGCCGCGAAAGAACGTGACCTTCACGTATTTCGTGAAGCAATGAAAGCTGAGGAACCAGAGGTCGTCCTCCATCCCGTAGAAGGGCGAGTTCCATTTGACCGCCTTGCGCACGCCGGGGACGACGCGCGTGATGATGTCGTCCATCCGCCGGCCGAGGTCGCTTTTCCATTCCGGCATGGCGGCGATATAGGCCTGGACCGGGCCATCGCCATATCCCTTGGCGATCTGGGGATTGCCGCCCGACAACAGCACCGGGCCCGCCGCGCCCTGCCCCTTCGTTCCCTCGGCGCTCGGGGTCTTTCTGCTGGTCATCTTCGCCTCCGCTTTCGGGTTCCGGCCGGGCCGCCCCCTGTCGCGGCCGCCGCCTTGCCGGCGGGCCGGACGCGCTCCGGCCGATGCCTGTCCAGCGTTGCAGCAAACCGGCCGCAGGGAAAGCCCCCCGCGACCGGGATCACAAGAGCGGCAACCCCTGCCCGCCCTGCCCGGCGCCGGCGCGATGCAGGCCCGGCCTGCCGGACCGCTTCCTTACTGAAATACAAGGTCATTTCCGCGGCGGCAGGGTACAATCGGCCGCATTTACAACCCGGCCCGGATGGCAAAACCATGGTCGCGTCGCGGCGGGAACCACGCTAAAAGCGTCGCGAAACGGGGGCGAAGCCGCGCCCGTGTGATACCTTGTCGCCCGGCCGGGTCCGGCCGAATGTTACGGAGTGCCCCGATGCGCCAGCCCTTAGCCCTTGCCCTGACCGCCGTGGCGCTGGTCGCCGTTCTGGCCGGCGTGGCCGGGCTTACCGAGGGCAAGTCCGCGACCCCC
>JAANMX010002848.1_pt1 | contig 16326 bp, 8 predicted proteins | sample 7279681 | NCBI WGS metagenome assembly JAANMX01 (sample SAMN14094542, study PRJNA606508) | bioreactor metagenome | isolation source: A lab-scale SPAN reactor treating ammonium-rich wastewater day 351 | place: Ireland: Galway | collected 2018-01-01
CCCGATCAGCACCAGCAGCACCACGCCGGCGACGGCGATCGTCGTGTACTGGCGGTTGAGGTAGGCGCGGGCGCCTTCCTGGATCGCGCCGGCGATCTCTTGCATGCGCTCGTTGCCGGCGGGTTGCTTGTTGATCCAAGTAGCGGCCCACAGGCCATAGAGGATCGCGACCACGGCGCTGGCCAGTGCCAACACCAAACCATATTGCTCCAGCATGAAACCCCTCCCCGGAGTGTTCGAATGGAAGAATCAGGTTGTCGTGCCCACCCATGGGCGGGCGACATCCGACTATCGCACACCCGAACCGGCGGGCGTGAGCTGCCGCTGGGTTTCGCGGGGATACGGCCGCCTGCATGCGCGAACGATGGGCGCACGCGGGCATGCGTCGCGGCGTGATTCAGCCAGCCCATGCCAGTCTGGCCATCCGATCCGTGTTGCCGAGGCTGTTTCGATGTTGCGACTGCACACGTTCTGCGCCGCCCTGCTTGCCGCTTCCGTGGCGATTGCAGGCGATGGCGCCCCGGAAATCCAGCGCGCCATCGCCGCGCCGCAGGCCGTTGGCGTGGCGCATACCCTGCGCACCATCCCCGAGGCCTGCGCGCGGCTGGAAGGGCGTTTCACCGGCGATGCCGCCGCCCCCTACGCGCTGGCTGCAGTGCGCAGCGCAGCGCGCTGCCAGCCGCGCGCGGCGCTGCGGCAGCAGGCGCCCAAGGCGGACGCAGCAGGGTGGGTATTGAATGACTTGATCCGCGTACCCAGTGCGGCCTGCCCGTCGCAACAGGCCGTGGTGCGGGTGTGGCGCAAGCCGGCAGGTAACGCTGCCCCGAAGATGGATGCGCAGGGCAAGGCCCGCGTCTATCTCAAGGACGGATTGGATGCGGCGGCGGCAGGCCAGCTGGCGGCAATCCCGCAGTACGCGGTGGCGATGGCGGTGGAAGGCAAGGACTGCCGCTGAGTGCCGCTTAGTCCGGCACCACCACCCGCTTGAGCTTGCTGCCGGCGCCGGTCTTGATGGTGACGGACGATTTCGTGCAGCCGAAGGTGCGCGCCACCAACGCGACCAGCTCGGCGTTGGCCTTGCCATCGACCGGCGGCGATTTCAGCTGCGCCAGCCATGTACCGTCGTCCTGCTGGGTGAGCGCGGAGACGCGGCTGTTGGGCTTGGCCTTGACCAGGAGGATGGGCATGCGGGGAGGATTGCATGTGCCCCGTGGGCTGGAAAGTAGGGAGCCCCCTTGCGGGGGCTCCGGTGGCGCAGGCCGTTGCGATCAGTCGCCGAGCGGCTTGATTCGAGAAACAGAGTTCCCCGGACAGGCATGTTCCCAAACAGAGTTTGGGAACAAGTCGGGTAGCGCTTAGCTTAATGTATATGACGATACACCCTATCGCGGTATGTCTTGAATAGGAATTATTTGTCCATGCAGAGTATCATCACCAGGGGTTTTTCCTGCCATCTCTATTCTCCATTTGTCATTCCCGAACGTCTTTTAGTATTTCAAGGATGAAATCGAACATATACCCATCTGGAGAAAGACTACCTCACCAGTCATTGCGAGGGTATTGTCCGAAGCAATCCCAAAGGCAGAGATTGCCTCGGTAGAGACGCAAGATTTTTCGTCTCTACCCGCGCAATGACATGTTTAAGGATTCCACACGTTCTATACACCTGCATACAACCAGGATTCTGCTTTCACCATATTCGGTTTCTTCTATTGGATACTATAAATTGACATAAAGGGTAATTTATGATAGTAATAATTTATTGCAGAAACTGAGAGACTGTCTGAAAAGCGGTGGATTCAGCGCAAAAGACAGCGCCTTAGTCCACCTTACTCAGTATAGAATTACCGGTAGGGAGGATTAACCAGAGCGAATCCACCATAGCATCTTTTCAGATAGTCTCTCGGAGCCAATCCGAAAACCTATAAAAGTCTCGGATAGGCCCTTATCCAAACACACTCATTGATTGGGAAAATTACCTATGGTTAAAAAAATTTGTTGCTTGTTCATCACACTTATTACCCTTTGCTTTTGTCAAAGCAAAAATCAATCTTATGCCAATACAACAGGAGAACAAAAAATGAAAATTGAAATAAAAAGTCCAGCCTTCGAAGAAGGAAGCATGATACCGCAAAAGTATACCTGTGACGGAGAGGACTTCTCCCCTCCCTTATCATGGAGTTCTGTTCCGGGCGGGACAAAAAGCCTTGCTCTTATCTGTGATGATCCGGATGCACCCATGGGAACATGGGTTCACTGGGTACTTTTTAATCTGCCAGCGAATGTTCAGGAGCTATCTGAGAACATACCACATCAGAAAACCCTGGGAAATGGCGCTAAACAAGGAACAACCGATTTCAAGAAGATTGGTTATGGTGGACCCTGTCCACCCGGTGGCACACACAGATACTATTTCAAGTTCTATGCTTTGGATACAGAAATTAATCTCGACGCTGGTATTACGAAACAACAATTACTGAAGGCAATGGAAGGACACATCATAGCTGAGGGCCAGTTGATGGGAAAATATAAAAGGCAATAAATTGTGGAAAATGCGGTGAAAAAAGGCAGTGACACTTGTATATCAACCTATCACGATGTCCGTTATAGATTCATATCTTTAAGAGATTACCACTGGTAACTGAACTGTAATGAATTTCTGAATACACAATCTTCGCTTTGGCCATTTAATCCAATCGCAACACCGATACTCAAAACTACCTGCTCGTGTAGCTGAATATCAATATTTGGAACAATAAAATGAGAGTGTTCAGAGGATGTTCTCAGACCTCCCAAATCTCCATGGAATTCCAATCCGGTTGTTATTTTGTCTGAAGGACTATACTGGATTGCGTTTGCATAGAAATACGTGAGTTCTCTCGGTTCTTTCGTATATCGATAAAAGAACCCCGGACCAACGATAAGAGTAAATGAATATATAGATTTTGAGAATATAGGCCTTAACTCGATGCTATCCGAATATTTCTCCTGTGCAAGAGGGTCTGAATAATTTCCTGTATTGAATGCCCATTCATTATTGAGACGAAAATCAAAAAAGTTAGACTCAAATACGGCAAAATTAAACTCTGTTTTTATTAAAGTAAGTCTGGTATTGTTATCGCGTGAATCAGGGCTTTCAAATTGAGTGTCACCATCAAAATACAGAGACTGTGACCATCGGTCGGTAATGCCTGTTTCTATTTCAATTTCATGGAATAGAACGTTGCCAACATCCCCTGCCGATGAAGGGACAACGAAAGAAGGGATAAAATCATTGGTGTATGTCACCCAGGTAACACCTTTTTCGGGTCTTTTTGGACCGTAGAGTTTCAGATGTCTCGCTTCAACGATGGTAAAAAATCCAAAAAATAAGATGGCGCCTATAATGATACATACATGAAATATACCGGATTTTATTCCCCTTTTGCTTATGTTCAATCCATTTTTCCTATAGCATATTCATAAAGAAAAACTTATTCTAATTTTTGAACAACCTTTAAAAAAGCATCAATCACCTTTGGATCAAATTGTTTCCCTGAACATCTTTTCAATTCCTTAACGATATCATCTCTCGGTTTTTTATTCCGATACGGCCTGTCCTCCCCCATTGCATCTATTGCATCTGCAACGGTTAATATCCTTGAAAGGAATGGAATTGTCTCACCTTTAAGACCTTCGGGATAACCAGTACCATCGTAGGACTCGTGATGGTGCTTTACTACGGGAATAATTTCTCTTAAGTGTTTTATCGGCACTAAAATCTCTACACCCTTTGATGGATGTTCCCGCATAATCTTTAACTCTTCATCAGTAAGCCCGCCTGGCTTATCGAGAATTATCTCGTAGGTTCCTATCTTACCAATATCATGGAGAAGACCTGCCAGCTCCAGATTTTTAAGCATATTTTCAAAGAGACCTAATTCCCTTCCTATAGCAACAGCATATTTTGTAACACGTTCAGAATGACCGGCAGTCCATGGAGATTTGGCATCTATAGCCGCCGAGAGTGTTTTTACTGCCCCAAAAAGCATCTCTTTCAAATCTAATACAAGCCGTGCATTCTCTAACGCCACAGCTATTTGATCTGCTATCCTTTCTATGATAGAAAGATGTTCCGGGGTAAAGGCAGCGACCCGTTTACTTCCTACGTTAAGCAAGCCTATTATCTCATCCTTAACAATTAAGGGAACCCTTATTTGTGAACGATACCCTTCATACAGAAGCGCTTCTTCCAACGGTAACAGCTTTTCCTTTATCGCCATATCTGATATAAATGTAGGCCTTCTCGTTTTTATAATGTCTGTAGCCGAGGTATCTTCAAAAGGAATACTGCTACCCTTCGTCAGTTTTATTCCAAATCCTGCCTTATAGACAAACGCATTCATTTCCTTATCAATCATCGCAATGGTAACCCTATCAGAAGGAATAAGCTTGGATACCATACGTGTCGATGTCTCTAAAATTTCATCACTTTCCAGGGCAGACAATATGCTTCTCTCGATCTCATGCATGATCTTGATGGTTTCTACCTTTTGGCTTAATTCTATAGATCTATCTACTACTTCCCGGTAAAGCCTTGCATTGTCTATAGCAATAGCTAACTGATGGGAAATTCCCTGGAGGAATATTTTTTCCCGTTCCTTAAATGGTCTTGAAGTACCGACCCTATCAACACCTATAACACCAATAACTTTATCCCTGCTCACAATAGGGATAGCTATCATAGACTTCGAACCAAATGTCTTTACTAAATCCTTTGGAAGGATAGCGTTTTCCATAGCATTATTAACTACCACTATTTCACCATTGAGGAGCAAATCTATCATCGGTATCCCAGGTTGAAATTTCAGTTGATAGAAATCCAGCATCAGCGATTTCTCAATTCCCCAGACCTGGGCTGGCAAAAAGGCATTCTGTTTTTCATCCCAGAGGAGAATACCACACCTATCGATGTCCGAAACCCTGGGAACAATCTCCACAATTTTTCTTAGTACCTCATCCGGATTAAGAATCGTACCAATCACCTTTGCTACATGCAGAAGCGCACTGTTCACCCCCGCCCCCTCTTTTATACTTTCCTCAGCCTGTTTTCGCTCAATACCTATACCAATTTGATTACCAATATCAGCCATCATACACAATAAGTCATTATCACATTGTTTCATTTCGCAACTAAAGAGCACCATAACGCCAAGGACTTCATTCTTATTCTTAAGAGGAAAACAAAATGCCCCCTGAAACTTCTCTTCGCCCGTAATTCCTGATCTGAGGGAATAAGCATCCTGAATAATATCGGAAATCCAGACAGACTTCCCGCTTACCCAGACATGTCCCAATAAATCAACACCAGGGGAGAAGATAGTTTCTCGTGCAGCCATCTCAAATTTTCGCGCTTCCACCAATGGTAAATGCCATATATCCAAACAACGCAAAACGGTATCTTGCTGGTCCACTATCCAAATTCCACCCAAGTCCCAGGTAAAACCTTCGCAAATGGCCTGGATGGCTTTCGAAAAAGCCTCATGAGGTGTAGCAGATTCTGCCAATGCCCGCGCCACTTCAATCCGGACATTGAAACGTTGTACGACCCTCTTACGTTCAGTAATATCATCAATTAAACTCATAATGCCATTGATATTACCAGCGCCATCATATAATGGTGACATCGAGATACTCATGTCAATAGGTAAACCATCCCGCCTTATTCCGTATACCTCTGTACCCGTAAATAAACCGCCCTGGAGCACACGGTCCTGCAGTATACGTAAGTCTTCGCACATTTTACTGAAAATACCAGGGAAAGGAAAACCGAGCACTTCTTGCTCAGTCCAGCCAAAAATCCGCTCAGCAGCCATATTCCAACTGCTAATATTCCTATCAGTATCCATGGATATGATAGCCAATGGCGAAGTATGAACAATCGCATGGAGTTTTTGACCGGCTTCGCTTACTAACGCTTCCATTCGCTTTTGTCCGGTACTATCTTCCTGAATTCCCGCAAGGTTGTTCATAACTCCTTTTCCGTTTTTGACACGCAGGAAACGGAAAACAATAGGCCGAAAAACAAACAACACTTCCATACACAAGGTAAAGAGGATAAAACACAACACCCCTATTCCCCCTCTATACAAGTAGGTACTGCCCGCTTCACTCTCTTTCTCATATTCTTTTATTACCGTATTGAGAGATTCAAGAAGTCTGGATGTAGATGCAGTAAGGATAGAGCGGAAATGAGGATTACTCCGGATAAGCCTGCTATCTGTATCATATGCCAATGCATTAATTTCAGCAATGTAGTCGCGTATCTGTTTATCGAGCAGTATGGGTGGATGGAAATATATAAGCTGCAGGTGAGGCGAAAGCTTACCAGAGAAATTCATACCTGGGTTACCATGAATTAACCTGTGGTGAGAATTTTCAATACGTTTCGCGATGGTCAACAATTCCTGGCGGCACTTCTTTCTCTCACTCTTATTCTGGCTGTTCATTAAACGCAAGGAGTATATTGCTGCGTGTTGAGACAGCATACGTAAACTGCTGCCGGTGTTACTCTGTGCAGCATTAGCCCTAGTGTGTGCTATACCCCTGGAAAAAATAACGTATGAAGCTACACCGAAAATTACTATAAAAATAAGAGCAAGCGTACATTGAAAGGTTATACCTTTGGTAAAATTCTTACCCATAGTAACCTTCGCCTGGATACATCTTTAGAAAGGCATCTACTACTTTTGGATCAAACTGTGTCCTTGAGCATCTTTTCAACTCAGTAACAATATCATCCGCAGATCTTCTCTTCCGGTACGGTCTATCCATACCCATTGCATCTACGGCATCTGCAACGGATAAAATTCTCGCAAACAACGGAATTGCTTCACCCTTGAGACCTTCAGGATAACCAGTGCCATTATAAAACTCATGGTGGTATTTTACCGCCTGGACAGCTTCCTTTAAGTGCTTTATTGGTTCTAAAATCTTTTCACCCTTTAATGGGTGCTGCCTTATTGTTATTAATTCTTCATCAGTGAGTTTTCCTGGCTTATCCAGGAGAGCTTCGGAGGTCCCTATACTGCCTATATCATGGAGAAATCCGCTTAACTCCAGATCCCTTAGCTCTTTTTCAGAAAGGCCCATTCCCTTCCCTATATCAAGAGCATACCTTGCAACCCGGTTTGCATGTTCAGCAAACCAGCCAGACCCGGAATGTATCACCGAGAAGAGAGATTTGATTATTAAGCGGAATAACTCTTCCATATCAAAAAATAACTTTGCATTCTTTATGGCTACAGCCATACGGGTGGCAATATTCTCAACAGTAGATAAATCGGCAGGGGTAAAGGCAGCCGGCCTCTTAGCGCCAATACTTAATACACCGACAACATCTCCATTCACAACCAGGGGAACTCTTATATGGGATCGAAACCCCTCTTCAATAAGTTTTACTTCAAAGGGACGTGATCTCTCAACCTTTGTCATGTCCGCAACGTACTGATGCGCCCCTGTTTTAATAACCTCTGTAATATCTGTATCACTGAATGAAATATATGTTTCTTTTGAAAGAAAAGGTATTCCAAACCCGGCCGCATATCTTAACCTATTCATCTCCTGATCAACAAGGATAATGGTAACCCTTTCGCATGAAATAATTTTTGAAATCATATGCGTGGCAGTTTCCAGTATTTCCTGGAGTTCTCCTGAGGAGCGGATACTCTTATCAATCTTATGGAGTACCTGGATAGTTTCCATGGCATAGGAAAGTTCCATTGTTTTACGAATAGACTCTTTGTAATGTTTCACCTCTCCAAGAGCGATAGAGACCTGATGGGAAATGCCTTCCATAATTTTCTCATCTCTTTCAGTAATCAGACGGGGGGCATTATAGATGACCATGATGAGCCCAAGGTAGCTTGTTCTGCCTATCATCGGTATAACAGCCATCACCTGTATATCCTTAATCCATTGATAAAATCCAGAATCATGCATGATTATTGTTCTCTTCTCCTCCCGTATCCTCCTGATGAAGTCTATCGTATCATCCAATGTCTCCGTTCTGAATGAAGGAACCATGGATTGAGAGAGGCCGGCTGATTGACTGGGTCTAAATATCCTGGTATCACTATCCCAGAGATAGGAAAGGCATACAGTACTTCCCATAATCTTCTGGACACACTGGACAACCCGCTCCATAAATTTTTCGATATCTGTTGCGCAGGCAGTAGCTTCGGCAATCATCAGGAGACTGCCCGTTATTTCTTTCTCCTGGTTTACTGTCTTCTCAACTTCCTTTTTATAATCGGTAATATCTTCCAATACATGAATAGAGTAAAGATACCTATCATGTTTATCTTTTATTGGATAGGATGTATCCTTAAATACCTTTCCCAAAGACGGGACAGAGATTTCTTCTGCTTTTACCTTCTCTTTCGTCTCCAGCATCTTCAGACACATTTCACAGGGAGCTTTTGTTTTTGGAAAGATCTCGTAGTAAGGTTTGCCAATAATCTGATCAAAGGGCAGTCCCGCTATCTCAATATATGCGGTATTTGCTCTCATAATCTTTGATTTTTCATCGTGGATAAAAATAGGATTTGGGAGGGAATCAAAGGTATTCTCCAATTCACTCTTTGCTCTTTCTATAACTGTTCGGGAATCCCGTAATTCTTCTATCATAGTAAGAATGGTGCTTTTTGTATGCTCAAGCTCAAACTTTTGCTCTCTCGCTCTCTCAACCTCAGCCCTGAGGTTAAAAAGTTCAGTTTCTCATGCAATAATACGTTATTCCGAAGGAGAATCAATCAATAATCTGAACAAAAACTCCCGTCTTCAAGCTATTGATATATTGATTTTTTAACCTCGTAGTCTCTTCCCGATAAATTTTCTTATAAATTTCATCCTGCACTGCTTCAAATGCCTGAATCTTTTCTGGTTTTATCAGTTCCACTTTAAAAATATGATATCCAACGGATGATTCGGTAATCTTGCTGCACTCATTATCTTTTAGATTATAAACGACATCTCTAAGGTCTTTTCTTAACTCACGAACTTCTTCAAAACTCCACAAACCACCATTTTCTGCATTAGGACCCTCTGAATATTGCTGAGCCAGGGCTGAGAAGCTCTCACCCTTTTTGATACGGCTCATAATCTGTTGTGCTACAGAGAATGTCTCTTCTTTATTGCCCTTATGAGCAGAGAACTTTATCATGATATGTCGTAATTTTACTTCTTTCTTCTGACGGAATTCATCAATATTCTCACAGTAATAACGCCTCAATAATTTAGGCTGGATTTTAACCCTGTCATAGACATTCTCCTTCATGATCTTGTCTATCATAATATCCTCTTTTAATGCATTCCTCTTCTCAATAGGATTGATCCCCTGAGATTCAGCAATTTCATAATATTTTGATAAAGAACCTACTTTCTTCACGGCGCCTTTCACAAAGGAATCCAAATCTTTCTCTACATCTTTCATCATAAACTCATTGGTACTAAATAAACGATTCGCCTCTTTAATAAGCACCTTCCTGTTAATCATTTCCTCCAGCGTATCTTTCAGTATTTCTTCAATTTTATCCATTAATTCATTCTCTCTGTATCGTTCTTGTGCTTCTTTGATGGCTACTGCAGCATGTTTAATAACTTCTTCATGGGTAATAATCTCATCATCTACAATAGCCCTGATTGAATTAATACTGTTTTTATCCATATCAATCATGGCCCCGGAGCAGAAAGAGGAAGGAGCGGTAAAAATAACCAATAAGAGCATTATGGTATATCTTATAAACATTTTTCATTACCCTTTGATAAAACTTTAAAAGTAATCAGACTGGCACGGACAAACCCTGTCCCTGTATGTCTTGAACAGGGATAGTTTGTCCGTGCTTATTTATCTACGTACATGGATATGGATTACAAAACACTGGCAAACAAAGTTTGTCAGTACCACCCCGGGAACCGGCTTACAGAGCATGAAAAATTCTCTCCTTATACCTACCAGGTCTCACATGATTCCAGATACTAAATTAAGGTCTTGGGATAACATCTGCACAGTTTGCTCAACCTTGCATACCCAACCGCATATCGCTAAATAGGGAAATATCCTGCTAGATTTTAATTGATTTTTTTAAAAAATCCAGTAAATCCTCCGGCCGTATCTCTTTCTTGGGTAATCTCATATGCAGGGTATCTTCATTAATAATCCGTATATATTTTTTTAGATTATACAAATTTGTTTCTGCCCTTTTTAAATCGGCTACTTGCATAATTAAAATATTATCTACCCGTACCATAGAGCGAATCTTCGCCCCCTGAGCAATAATCCTCAGTTCACTCTCAGAAAGAAGATTTTTTACCGGATGAGGGATAGTACCAAAACGGTCTGCTATTTCATGAGCAATAGCTTGTACTTCCTCGAGAGTAACGGAACGGTTTAATCTCCGATAGATATCCATTTTCAGGGTGTCTTCCTGAATATAGTTTTTAGGAATAAAAGATTCCAGTTTAAGGTCGATGGAAACCTCGATAGGCTCATGTACGGTTTCGTGTCTTGCCTTTTTTACCGCTAATTCTAATAACCGGCAATACATCTCATAACCTACAGCCGCAATATGACCATGCTGTTCCGTTCCAAGGATGTTTCCGGCGCCTCTGATTTCCAAATCGCGCATAGCGATCCGAAAGCCTGCGCCCAGTTCTGCAAATTCCTCAATAGCTTTTACACGTTTTTCTGCTTCCGGAGTAATAGGACGATCAACAGGTACTATTATATAGGCATAGGCACGGTGTTTGTACCGCCCCACCCTGCCCCGTAACTGATGTAAATCTGCCAGACCAAACGTATCAGCGCAATTGATTAATATCGTGTTAACATTGGGAATATCCAGCCCTGACTCAATAATTGTCGTACATACCAGGATATCTGCCTTACCTTCTACAAACTCATGCATTCTTTGTTCCATAAACCTTTCATCCATCTGCCCATGAAGGGTTGTAATGCTCGCCTCCGGCACAATCCTGGATAAGGTTTGAGCGATCCTCTCGATATTATAAACACGGTTATGAACAAAATACACCTGACCATCTCTGTTGAGTTCAAACATAATGGCTTGCCGGATCCGAGCGGGATCAAATCGGATAATCTGTGTATGGATAGCTTGTCTGCCCGACGGAGGTGTATTGAGTGAAGAGATATCCTTGATTCCCATTAACGACATATGGAGCGTTCTCGGTATTGGCGTAGCTGTCAAAGTAAGCACATCTACCATTTGCCGTAACCTCTTAAGACGCTCTTTATGTTCAACACCAAACCGCTGCTCCTCATCAATAATGACCAAGCCAAGATCTTTAAAATGGACATCTTTTTGTAACAGCCGGTGAGTACCAATAAGGATATCAGTAAGACCGGCAGAGGTCTTTTCCAAAATCTCCTTTTGCTCTTTTTGCGTTTTGAACCGGCTTAATACTTCAGTTTTGACCGGGTAATCGGCCATACGTTCTGAAAAGGTACTATAGTGCTGTTGTGCCAGGATAGTCGTGGGTACCAGCACTGCCACTTGCTTCCCATACATCACAGCCTTGAAAGCCGCCCTCATGGCGATCTCTGTTTTCCCATAACCGACGTCTCCACAAATAAGCCGGTCCATAGGTCTTTCCGATTCCATATCCCGCTTTATATCCTCTATGATTTGGAGTTGATCGGGGGTTTCCTCGTAGATAAATTCCGCTTCAAACTCTTTCTGCCACTCTGTATCTTTCGGATAAACAATACCTTCCTTTGCGTTGCGCAATGCCTGGATATGAAGCAAATCGCTTGCAACATCTTTGACAGCATTTTCCGTTCGTCTTTTTCGAACTTCCCAATATTTTGAACCAATCTTATCAAGCCTGGGTTTGTGGTCTGAACTGCCGATATACTTTTGTACCAGCTCAATTTTAGCAGCAGGCACATATATCTTTGTGCCCTCGTCAAACTCCACTATGAGATATTCCCTTTTATGCCCTTCCTCTTCTAACGTTTCCATCCCCCGAAAGCGCCCAATACCATGAGTCATGTGAACGATATAATCGCCTCTTTTCAATTCCAGAAAAGAGTCAATTGCCCTGGTCTGGATAGGCTTTTTCGGCTCGCGGCGCTGCCTGTAACGATGAAAGATTTCGTGGTGCGCAAGGATAGCAATCCCTATATCAGAGAATTGAAATCCTTTGTGAAGATGACCAATACGGAGTTCTAATCGTCCATCTTCTTTTGCGGGCAGAGTATGAATAATCTCCTGAAAGCGTTGCTCTTCAGCACTGTTATTACAGAAAACGACCGTTTTCGTGTTGACATCAGTTATCGTGCTCAATTCTGGTATAATTGCCTGAATATTTTGAGGAAAATCATTCACCGATTTAACGTGAAATGTATAGTTCCTGTTGTCAAGTACAAAGGGTAGCTTCGATATGTGTATCTTCGTAAAGGTACTTAATTGTCCAAAAATTTCATCCGCGGTAAGCAATGTCCTGCTGTTATCTCTATCGATCAATCGCTTTCTCACCCGATCTTCCAGGCTTGCAGGTTCTTTGAGAATAATCCAGGTATCTTTCTTAAGATATTCGAGGAGTGACGTTTTTTGTGATTTCAATCCGGCAGCGTGTGTCTGTGCCGCATGATGAATCCTATCAAAAGAAAGTATTTGACATGTATCTAAATCTTGTTCGGATAATTGGGATTCGAGGTTAAATCCACGGATGGATTCTATCTCATCGCCAAAATACTCAATACGGTAAGGAACATCAGAGGCATAAGGAAAAATATCAACAATACCGCCCCGCAGGGCATATTCTCCGGCATTTTCTATCTGACTAACCAATTGATAATGGTGATCCTGCAACCATAGAATGAGTTTATCACGGGAGTGTTCCTGGTTCTTCCGGATGCAGAGGATGTTTTCAGAAAGGGATTGAGGAGACGGCACGGGTTGTAACAGCGCCTGAACCGGCGATACAATAATATCCAGTTTGCTTCGGGAATTGCTATCGCTGTGGAGTATCTGCTTAAGGACATGAATCCTTTGTGCCAAAATATCATTATCACTGAAATCTTCAGGAAAGATACTTTCACTGGCAGGAAATAAACTGACAGGGTTTTGGAGAAAGGTATTCAGGTCTTCAAGATCCTCCTGAGCCTCTTCTATAGTGGGCACAATAAGAAGGATCTTCGGCTGTTTCTCAATCCTCTTCAGCCTCTCATTGGCAATTGCTGCAATAAAAAAGTTTGCAGATGATCCCCATAGTCCATTGACAGAACAATCGTCCCCTCTCAATACATGAGAAACAATCTCCTTGTATTGCTTGTTTTGATGCAATAATTTCAAAAGATTTTTCATATGGCCCGAATACGAGGATATGCAAAATCAAACGTTCAAATGGTACCGGCGAAGTATTTGCTAAATTTAGGCAAACGCTTCACCCCTATTTGGTAAGGATTTTGATACATGAAGAGGAATGATGTTTCGTTGTAAAATGCATAGGGGCAGAAAGTGGAAAATCAGATCTGCTTTTATCCACTTACTCATTCATGATACCTTTCCCTGAGTCAGGAATGAGAAATTTTGGGAATAAGAGTATTACACGAAAATTCACTTACGACCTGATTTTTAGCATAGTATATACCCTTGTATCAATATGGTATCTAGTAAAAAAATTATTAATTATCCCGGGGAAAGGCCTTTGCCTCCTGGCGCAAAAACATCTTCTCGTATTGAATTAGCACGTACTTTGTCCTTCCTACAACGCCTTCTCGACCCTAATGATATCATAAATAACTTCTCCTTCAGGCAGTTTAATTGTTACAACATCTCCTACCTTTTTATCAAGTAATCCTTTTCCGATTGGAGATAAATAAGAAATAATGCCTTTCTCAATATCAATATCCCAGGGTCCTAGCAGGGTATACCTCTCTAATTCAACCTTCCCTTGCTGCTTCAAGGTAACCTTTGTCCCGGGAGAAACGACATCGGGATGAATGAAGAGTGGCTCAATGATAACAACCTTCTGCAATTCTGCCTTCATGCGTTCTGCCTTTTCAACAAGCATTGCCTGTTTTTCCCGTGCTGCTTTATATTCCGCATTTTCCCGAAGATCGCCACGGCTAATCGCCTCACCAAGATCACGCGCATTTTCTGTAAATTCTACATTCATGAGATGATCGAACTCTTTTTTCCTCTTCTCAAATCCTTCTTTTGTAACGTAGATCTTATTTTCATCAAGTTTTGCCGGACCTTGTTCTTCAAACATATCCGGAAAACGGTCCTGAATAACACTTTCAATAGAAACCTTAAACCAATCCTCCAAGCCCTTGCTACTGGAGACAATGTTAAAAATACTTTCTGCATTGGCATCGTTCAGAACATTTACAGCATAATCAGTACCTCTATCCTCTAAGAGGTTTTTGATTTTATTCATAATGGCTTTTAAATTCCCATCCCGCCCTTTCTGGATCTTAAAGCAGATATTATCCAATAGCTCTATTAACCGGTTAAACATCGTAGCAGGATCAATGTTTTTATAAAATTCAGGGTAGCGTCCATGCATGCTATTTTTGCAGAACCAGATATACTGTTCCGGATATGCATTGAATTGATTAAATATTTTGATAGCTATTGCTTCGAGGGCATGCTCTTTGTTTTCTGCAATAAGCTCCTTGATAATAAATTCCCACAGATTACCATCGTTGATAAAGAACAGAGAGACAAAAACCTCTTGCCATTGTTCCGGCTTAACCTTTTTCATGAAGATGAGAACCTGTTTTCTGTATTCCAATATATTGATCTTATCAATAAGTTCCGGGAGATTTTCATTCGAGAGAACAAGGGATTCAATGTTCTTCCCGTATTTTGCAGTATCCCCTTTCATAAGGCATTGGGCCTCCTCAAGGAGTAAAAGACATTCGATGGCTAAAGAAGGACTTGTTGTACATAATGTATCAATCTCCTGGGTAAAGATATCGATAATTTTATTCAGAGTTTCACTGCATTGTTCATCCCCTTTCAACTCAGAAATATACTTTTTGGCAATCTCTGCCTTTTTGCTTGTATCTTTGGTTTGAGTTAGCCTTTCAAGTATCTCCTCGTGGTGTGTCATAGGTGAGGTACGAAATTCTAAAAATGAGGTAGTGGGCGTACCTTCAGTAAGTTTTATATAAGGATCTTTTTTAATTAATTTCTTCGTACTTGTCCACCATTTACTCCATTTCTCAGATGGTATAACACCCGATATGAGACGATTTTTTATATGAGAGACCGAAGCCCGTCCTTTAAAATATTTTAGAGTAAGCTTAATCAAGGATACGGGGTCCTCATCAATCATGGCATTTAATGCATCTTTTTGAGCATAAATCATCACCAATAAATCGTCTTTATCCAGCTTTTGCAATATATCTGGTGCAATATCCATAGCAATGCTATGGTTGCTCTTTTTCTCAAAATCGATATTTACTTTTTCTTTTTCTATATCAACAGAAACTACCTGACCAACACCCCAGCTCTTGTGGCAGACATAATCACCACAATCCAGATAGAAGTACCTTTCCAATTTTTCTATGGCCTTATGGATATCGGATGCCGTTTCTACTTTTACACACGTCTTCTCAACCATAGCTTTTGCATAGGGTCTGTCTTTATAAATATTTGAATAACACTCAGTAATCTCTCTTCCTAATCCTTTCCCGTTTGGGTTATGTTCTAATATCCTTTTTAAGACCTTTAAAACATCACCATAAAGCCCTTTTTGTTTATAGTGAGGAATCAGTGTCATCAAAAAATCGCACGCCCGTTTCTTCTCTTCCCGTTTTGCAAGTAAATCAACTACCTCGAAGAGCGTTTGGAGATTTTTATTATTCGATTCGATAATTCCCAGCCATACTTCCTCTAATCTATCGTATTGTTCTGTATTAACAAGAGATATAAGTTCGCTGGTATCGAGCTTATTCCCATGTGTAAAATACTCATTGGACATGCTCATTCTCCTATTTTGTTACGGTAAAAATAGTATCTTGTTAAAATCAACAATTAATTATAACTTCATTTTATGAATAAGGGAAGTAAGAAATATGTTTTGGAGCTTGACAACGCAGTGTGGGTATTGTAGAAATCGCAATAGTTTAGGACTTATCTATAGTCCAAATAAATACGTCTCCGAATCATACACCTTAATTCAATAAAATTCTATAAAGTAGCTCTATGAGTTGTCACAAAAAATGAAATTATCAAATTCTTTGCGAAAAAATGCAATAGAAATATTTCATCTTCTGTCTGAAGAAAATGAAAGAAAACGACCTTGTAATCT
>JAANMX010002850.1_pt1 | contig 16323 bp, 10 predicted proteins | sample 7279681 | NCBI WGS metagenome assembly JAANMX01 (sample SAMN14094542, study PRJNA606508) | bioreactor metagenome | isolation source: A lab-scale SPAN reactor treating ammonium-rich wastewater day 351 | place: Ireland: Galway | collected 2018-01-01
GGGCCGTGGCTGTACCGGCAGTGCGTCCACGCCTTCTGCCAGCGCGTGCACGGGTTTTAAAAACATTTGCAGGATAAAATTCCGACTGGTTGTAAAATGCAGTTATGCCATTTTCAGTCTTCCAGGACACTTTTTGCAGCGTTTTCCTTTTTTGAATTTCTTGCAGCATTTTTTCTTGTCACAGAACATTTCCTCCGTTTTATGGTAGAAAGGTGTTAATGGTGCAACTTTGAAGGGAATGATTGGTGAGTTCATGGTGCAAATGTAATTCTAATTTAGAATAAATCAAAATAGCTGACAAGCTTTTTTGTGTTTCGCACATGAAATTTATCAATTGTACTGTTCATCAAAATATTGTATTTTTACGAACCTTTATTTCTAAATAAATCCAGTAAAAATAATGAACACTACACAGTTTGTAAACCGCCACATTTCTATGAACGAAGCCGACAAACAGGCAATGTTACAGGAAATTGGTGTTTCGGGTATTGATGAATTAATTGCCCAAACCATTCCCAATTCAATCCGTTTAGAAAAAGACTTAAGCATTTCCCCGGCTCTTTCAGAGTACGAAATGTTAGCGCATTCTAAGGAATTGGCAGCACAAAATTTACTTTTCGATAACTACATCGGATTCGGTTACCACAATACTATTTTGCCAAGCGCGATCCAGCGCAATATTCTCGAAAATCCGTCGTGGTACACCGCTTATACTCCCTATCAGGCAGAAATTGCACAGGGTAGATTGGAAGCGCTATTGAATTTTCAAACCGTAGTTTGTGATTTAACAGGTTTCAAACTGGCAAACGCTTCTCTTTTAGACGAATCTACGGCTGCGGCAGAAGCCATGCATATGTTCTTCGAAAGCCGAACAAAGGACCAGAGAAAATCCGAGGCTAATAAATTCTTCATTTCAGACCTGGTGCTTCCACAAACGGTTGCGGTATTGAAAACAAAAGCGGAAGGTTTGGGAATCCAGATTGTTGAAGGTGATCACGAGAACCATGATTTTGATGAATCTTATTTCGGAGTTTTACTTCAGTATCCCGGTAAAAACGGAATTGTCCTCGATTATACCGAAAACATTAAGCAATATAAACAACTTAACCTTCAGGTTGTGGTTGCCAGTGATCCAATGGCGTTGGTAAAACTGAAATCTCCTGCCGAAATGGGCGCCGACTGTGCTGTAGGAACTACACAACGTTTCGGGATCCCAATGGGTTACGGTGGGCCTCACGCTGCATTTTTTGCCTGTAAAGATGATTATAAGAGAGATATTCCGGGAAGAATAATCGGTGTTTCCCAGGACGCTTACGGTAAACGTGCGCTGAGAATGGCTTTGCAGACCCGTGAGCAGCATATTAAAAGAGAAAAAGCAACTTCAAATATCTGTACAGCTCAGGTGCTTTTAGCTGTAATGGCCGGAATGTATGCAGTATACCACGGTCCGAAAGGCCTTAACTTCATCGCAGAGCAGATTCATTTCAAAGCAAACGCACTTCACAACGGTTTAAAGGCTTTAGGATACGACATCGTGGAGGAACCGATATTCGATACGGTAAAATTCCGTATGAGTGAAGAAGAGAAAAAATCTTTGATGTTTTTAATGCTTGATCGTAAAATCAATCTTAACTATTTCACCGATGGATTTGTGAGCATCGCCTTAAATGAAACCACAACATTAGAGAAACTGCAGTCGCTGTTTGATGCTTTTGCGCAGTTTAAAGACAAGCAGAGCTTCAAACTTGCGCTTAAAGAAGAAATTCTGATTCCTGAACAGTCTTTAAGAAATGATGAAATTCTGAAAGAAGATGTTTTCAATAAATATCATACAGAAACCGAGCTGATGCGTTACATCAAACGTTTGGAAAGAAAAGACCTTTCTTTAACGCATTCGATGATTTCTTTAGGTTCATGTACCATGAAACTGAATGCTGCCACGCAGATGTTGCCGATTTCCTGGCCCGAGTGGGGCAATGTACACCCGTTTGTTCCTACAGAACAGGCCGGTGGATATCAGCTTCTAATTAAAGAACTGGAAAAAGATCTTGCCGAAATTACAGGTTTTGCCGGAACTTCGCTTCAGCCAAATTCAGGTGCTCAGGGTGAGTATGCAGGATTAATGGTCATCCGCGAATATCACAAATCCCGTGGAGAAAGTCATAGAAATATCGTTCTTATTCCACAGTCTGCGCACGGAACAAATCCAGCGTCTGCAGTAATTGCCGGAATGAAAGTGGTAGTAGTGAAAAACCTTGAAAGCGGTGAAATCGATTTCGATGATTTGAAAGCTAAAGCAGAGCAGCACGCAGATAATCTTTCTGCAGCGATGATTACTTATCCGTCAACCTATGGTTTCTTCGATGACAATATTAAAGAAATTACAAAACTGATCCACGATAACGGAGGTCAGGTGTATATGGACGGTGCCAATATGAATGCGCAGGTAGGTTTCACTTCCCCAGGAAATATTGGGGCAGATGTTTGTCACCTGAATCTTCACAAGACATTCGCTATTCCTCACGGAGGCGGTGGTCCGGGTGTTGGTCCGATCTGCGTTGCCAAGCATTTGGTGAAGTTCTTGCCATCGAACCCGAACATCAAAATCGGTAATAAAGAAGCCATCGAAGCTATTTCAGCTGCACCTTACGGGTCTTCACTGGTTTTGAATATTTCTTATGCTTACATCAAAATGCTCGGAACTTCCGGTTTGAAAAAATCTACAGAACACGCAATTCTGAACGCCAATTACCTGAAAGAAGTTTTAGCAGAACATTTCCCGATTTTATACGCCAACAAAGCGGGAAGAGTTGCTCACGAATGTATCGTAGATTTCCGTCAGTTTAAGCCGCTTGGAATTGAAGTTGCTGACGTTGCAAAACGTTTGATGGATTACGGTTTCCATGCGCCAACAGTGAGTTTCCCTGTTGCTGGAACCCTGATGATTGAGCCAACAGAATCTGAAAGCAAAAGAGAAATCGACCGTTTTGCAGAAGCATTGATCTCCATTAAAAAAGAAATCGAAGAAATTGCAGAAGGAATTGCGGATGCTTCAAACAATGTATTGAAGAATGCGCCCCATACAGAGCAGTTGGTGATTTCAGATGCCTGGGACAAACCTTACAGCCGCGAGAAAGCAGCCTATCCATTAGACTGGGTTCGCGACCATAAATTCTTTGCGTCGGTTTCCCGTGTTGACGAAGCTTATGGTGACAGAAACCTAATCTGTACCTGCGCACCAATCGAGTCGTATATGTAAATCATAATTTATAAATAACGAATCCCCTTCAGTTTGGAGGGGATTTTTTTTTGTACCGATTTTAATAATCTGATATTATTGCAGGCGGTTTCTATAATCAAAATATTGAAATGATTTAAGGAAAATCTGTTAATAAAAAATCCCGAACTTTAGTCCGGGATTTTTCTGCGATATTTTAGATTCTTACATTCAATTATTCTTTAATGAATTTTGAAGAATATGAAGTTCCTTTATTTGTAGTAACCGTAATAATATACGCTCCAGCTTTCACGTGCTCCAGATTAATGGCTGCCGCGCTAAGTTTTCTGTCTAAAACAGTTTGGCCGGCAATGTTGTGGATTCTGATTGCAGAAACAGCTTCGCCGTTCGGGAGATTGAAATTCATACTGCTTTTTACAGGATTCGGATATATTTTCAAACTTTCTTTCTTAACATTGTTTACAGACATTTCAACCTCATTAATTTTAATGTTGTCGATATAGGCATCACCTGCGTAATTATCATGCAGGAAATTAATCCCGTCCAGGTTAATCTGAGTGAAATTGGGGGTTGTATAAATTAATGTCCCGTCAATGAAATACTTGATTTCATTTGTTGATACTTTTACCATTACCTTATACCATTGGTTAGGCTGCCACTCAATACCTGTGTCTTCCATGTCGTAATCGATGCTGGTGATAACCTGTAGCGTACCGGAATAATCAAAAGCCAAATCGAATACGGGAACATACTCATCATCTGCATTGATTCCGTAGGCCGCCATTTCAAAATTCGATGCATCATTTTCGGTAACCAAAACGTCAAATGAGATTGTACTTTCATTAAAATCCACAGGCTGGTCAAACTCTTTTTGTGCACCAATTATAGGGAACATCTGTGCACCATACGCATCCGTATAACCATTTTTAAAGGAATAAATTCCGGACGTGAATTTTTCGCCCGAAACCAGCTGATTTTCAACGAAATTGCCGTCTCCGTCTTCGGTAATTTGCCATGAGTTCTGTCCTTTAATACTCCCTAACTCATACCCTTCAGATGTTTCAAATGAAATTTGGTTTTGTGCAGAAATAGTGCTGCAAAAAAGCGCTGCAGCGAGAAAATATAAATTCTTCATAAATAATTTTTTGCAATGATAGCACAACAATGTTGCAGATGCAAATAGAAAATCAAAGAAAATTTCCGTATGTAGAAGGTGTTTTGGGCGATTGACCTTGAATTTAATAAAGCAGGGTGAGTCGTTTTATGAATAAAGTTTCTGGTCTTTTTCGCAGAAGAAACTGCGCCGGTTGCTAAGTCCCGTGTGGCTTTTTGTTAAAGGATTTCCGCACTTCGGACAGGTTTTTTTGGTGTGAACCAGCCAGTTTTTCTTCAGGACGTAATCTTTTTTCCAGCGAAGAAAATCAAAACTGTAATTTCGGGCCTCGAATATAAGGGCCGACAGTTTCTTAGGCGGGAGGTTTCCGATGAGACTTTCGGGATGTACACCGATTCTGAAGAGCACTTCGTTTTTAATAATATTGCCGACACCGGAAAAGATATTCTGATCCAGCAACGCATCGCAGACCATCATTTCAGGGCTTGATTTTAATTTTTTACGTGCTTTCAGAGGTTTCCAGGCGTCGCTTAAAACATCGGCATTCCAGTCGATTTCCTTCAGAACTGTACTTTCCAAAAGTTTTACGGAGCAGGAATAAAAATACAGATCACCGTTTTCAAATTTCAGATGCAGCCGTAATTGCCGGTCGGGCTTAGTTTGCTCGTCAATGGAATAGGAGCCGAACATTAAAAGATGTATTCTGATGACGTGGTTTTGCATCACGAGATAAGACTGTTTCCCGAAAATCCGGTATTCCTCAAAAACCAGCCCGGGTAATTTTTCCATCTCAATTTTTGCCTTCCCGCTCGCCGCGATAACCGTTTGACCGATAAATTTGTGGGCAAGCTCTTTCAGAATTAATATGGATGGACCTTCCGGCATGTTTCCTTGTTTTCTAACGTGAATTCAAAACTCAAACCATTTTAAAAAGCATAATAAAAAATGTATTTTTGAAGGATGGATTTAAATAAGATTTTCACCAATCAACGGACCGGACAATATGCCGCCACTGCTGCTTCCAGAACTGATTTTCAAAGAGATTTTGATCGGATCATCTTTTCGGCGGCGTTCCGGCGACTTCAGAATAAAACCCAGGTTTTTCCGCTTCCGGGAAGTGTGTTCGTTCATAACCGGTTGACGCATTCTCTCGAAGTTTCTTCTGTAGGAAGGAGTTTGGGCAGTGCAGCAGGTGAATTTATCTTCGATAACTACAAAAACGATTTGGATGAAAATGCGCGAAATTTTTATCAGCACAATCTTCACAATGTAATTGCGGCCGCATGCCTTTGTCACGACGTAGGGAATCCTGCTTTCGGGCATTCCGGTGAAGATGCAATTGCGAGTTATTTTGAAAAAAACGAAAATCATCTAAAGCAGAAATTTTCCGAAAAAGAATGGGCAGATTTGGTAAATTTTGAGGGAAATGCCAATGCAATCCGGGTTTTAACGCACCAGCAGAACGGCAAGGATGAAGGCGGAACTCAACTTACCTTTTCTACTTTGGCCAGTATTGCAAAATATCCGTGCGAAGCGATTGCCAAGCAAAAAGGAATTATTCACCGCAAAAAATTCGGTTTTTTTCAGAATGAAAAAGATACCTTTCTGGAAATCGCAAAAGGCGTGAATTTAATTCACGAAAATGAAGAACCTGTAATCTTTAAAAGACATCCGTTCGTATGGCTCGTCGAAGCTGCCGATGATATCTGCTACAATATTATCGATATGGAAGATGCGCACCGTTTAGGAATTGTTTCGACATCCGACTGTGAAAATCTTTTTCTGGACCTCATTAGATCCGAAAATCAAAACATTGAAAGGGTAGAAGATAAACTTACGATACTAACCAATCCAAACGAAAGAATTTCCTATTTAAGAGCAAAAGTTATCAATGCGCTCATCAATAAATCCATTGAGCTTTATCAGCAGAACTTCTCTAAAATTTTAGATGGCAGCTTAGACAAGGCGTTACTCGATATTTATAAGACGGATAACCCATCTTTACAGGAAATCGAAAATTTTTCCATCGCTAAGATTTACAACCATAAAAATGTAATTGAAATCGAAAATGCCGGTTATAATGTAATGTATGAGTTATTGAATCATTTCATTCCGCCAATTTTAAAGGAAAAAGAATATAGAAAATCTTATGATAAAATGGCGCTTAAGCTTTTGCCGCAACAGTTTGTTTATGATGAAGGCACAGATTATCAGAAAGTTTTGGGCGTTATTGATTTTGTTTCAGGTATGACCGATAATTATGCGACGGATCTGTACCGGAAAATTAAAGGAATTGATATCGGAATGACCGTGTAGTTTCGGTAAAAAATCATTATCTTTAAGCAGTACAAGTTCTTTATTAACCTAAAAAAAAAAATTAAACAATGACGTATTTAGGAATTATTATTTTCTTGGGACTTATCGTCCTCTTTGCCTCGTTTTTTACGGTCAAGCAGGCTACGGCTGCGATCGTGGAACGTTTAGGTAAATTTCACGTGGTGCGCCAGTCGGGGCTGCATCTTAAGATCCCGTTTATCGATCAGGTTGCAAAACGGATGAACCTCAGAATTCAGCAATTGGATGTTATTATTGATACCAAAACGCTAGACAACGTATTTATCAGGATGAAAGTTTCTGTTCAGTATCAGGTGATTACCGCACAGGTTGCAGATTCATTCTACCGTCTGGAAAATCCTGAAAACCAGATCACTTCTTATGTTTTTGATGTGGTAAGAGCTGAAGTTCCAAAGCTGAAACTTGATGACGTTTTCGTGAGAAAAGATGATGTGGCTATCGCGGTAAAAGGAGAGCTTCAGGAAGCGATGCAGAGTTACGGTTATGATATTATCAAAGCTCTTGTTACTGATATTGATCCCGATGAGCAGGTGAAACACGCGATGAACAGGATTAATGCAGCTGAGCGTGAAAAAACCGCTGCAGAATACGAATCTGAAGCTCAGAAAATTAGAATCGTTGCTGTAGCGAAAGCTGAAGCTGAATCCAAAAAACTTCAGGGGATGGGTATTGCCGACCAAAGAAGAGAAATTGCTAAAGGTCTTGAAGAATCAGTAAAAATGCTGAACGAAGCCGGAATCAGTTCACAGGAAGCTTCCGCACTGATTGTAGTAACGCAGCATTACGATACTTTACATTCAATTGGAGCCAATAACCGAAGCAATTTGGTGCTTTTACCGAATTCGCCAAGTGCAGCAAGTTCTATGCTGAATGACCTTGTAGTATCCATGGCTGCAACCCAGAAAATGGAAGAAACTAGCAAAGGCGATTATCCGCCGCCAACTGGTACGCATTTTCATTAAAAAATAAAATCCCGAAATCAACTTTCGGGATTTTTATTTTTCATGATGATATTCATCCTTCAGATATTTGTGTAATTGCAAACTATTCTTAATTTTAGAAAAAATAATTGTAAATGAAGAAACTCAATTTTCTAGGGCTAATAGCTCTTTTCTTTATCATGATGTCCTGTCAGGTTCAGGTTCCCATGAGTGCAGAATATTTTCAGAAACCGTCAAAAATCGGTTTGTTTGTAAATGTGAATGAGCCACAAAAATTCAGGGAAGGTTCCCAGGGGCTTCTTGATTTGGCAGTATCATCTGGTGACAAGTACCAGCCGCTTCTTGATCTTGCAAAAAAAAATCAGGATCCAAAGCAGGAGTTAATTAGTATGTATAGCGAACTTTTGCGCTCCAAAGGCAAAGAAGTTGTATTAATTAATGATACATTTGACTATAAGACTGCCGAAAAATTCAAAGGTGATAAGGTAGAAGGTAAGAAGTACTCCAATTATGACTTCCGTTACTTAAAGGCTAAGTATGATATTGATGAGGTTGCTTTTGTAAACGTAAACTGGGGAGTGATTATTAGCTATTACAGCATGATAGAAACCGGAAGAGCCGGATATACCTACATCGATAACAGAATTGTGAATCTTAATGATAACAGCCTTCACTTTGCCAATGACAATGTTAAGAATGCCATCATTAAAGGGAAGTGGAATACTCCACCAAACTACGACAATGCATTAGCTAAAATTACTGAAGCCTTAACCAAAGCAAAAGAAACTGAAAAGACATTATTCCAATAACAGTAAACTCCCGAAAGGGAGTTTTTTTATGCTTTAAATTTTCAGCTTTCCGGTCAGCAGTTCAAAAAACATCCTGAAATCACTGATTATAGTTAGAATGGGATATTTGAAAGCAGTGGGTACATTTTTCTCGAAAACATAATGGCTGAAAGCTGAAAGACCCCACCCTAAAATCGGAATATACCAAAGAAACCGTTCTTTGCCCGACTGCAGTACATAAATAATAACTCCAAGTATAAGAAACGTCCCTGCAAAATGGAAGATACGGGTAAGTTTTTTACTGTGCTGGTTTAGATAATATGGATAGAATTCTTTAAATGTTTTTATTCGCTCAGGCATATTTTCTAATTTAAATCACCATTCAGGTCGTTATTCAGTTTACTGTTTTTGAACCCGTAAGAGAAATAAATAATCATGCCAATTGCAAACCACAGCAGGAACCAGAACCAGTTATTATGCGTCATTCCCGTAAGAAGATAAAGACAGGAACTGAGTCCGACTAGCGGAATCAGGGATAAATTTTTCACAAAAGCTAAAACGCATAACACCAGATTAATCATAATAAAAACAATAATCGAAATCCGGAATTCGCCTTCTGCAGGATCATGCCAGTCTGTAAGATTGTGGAAAAACTCCGGCTGCCACCAGTAAAAGAAAAAGAGGCCGCCCAGAAATGTTACCGGAAATATAAATCTTGAATTAATATACGGCATATGGAATCTTCCTTTGAGTTTTTCTTTCGCCGGAAGCAGCAATACGCCGCCGCAAACGAGCACAAATGCGAAGATTGTACCGATACTTGTAAAATCGAGGATAAAAGATTTATCGGTAAAAAGAATCGGTATTCCGACAACAATACCTGTCACAATGGTGGCGTAAGACGGTGTTTTATGTTTCGGATGAATGGTCATGAATTTTGTAGGCATCAATCCATCGCGACTCATGGCGTACCAGATTCGCGGTTGTCCCATCTGGAAAACGAGTAATACCGTTGTAATGGCAATTATGGCTCCCAAAGAGACCACAAACTCCATCCAAGGAACATTCGCATTTGAACCTGCAAATATAAAAGAGAGTGGATCACCGATGCCGTCAAATTTTCGGTAATCTACCATTCCGGTAAGTACCAGGGTCAATACAATATAAATCACCGTACAAAGTACAAGCGAAATAATCATACCGCGGGGTAGATTTTTCTGAGGATTTTTAGTTTCTTCTGATAAAACACTTAAAGCATCAAAACCGATATATGCAAAGAAAACACCTGAAACAGCGCTCATCACGCCAGTAAAACCGTTGGGCATAAATGAAGGAACTCCTGTATCAGCACTTGCCGGGAACCAGTTGTCTGTATTAATATACGCAACGCCAACCGCGATTACCAAAAGGATGATGAATAGTTTTAAAAGAACAAAAATATTATTGAAATTTTTAGACTCTTTTACCCCAACATAGCACAGCCAGGTAATCAAACCGTTGATTACAAGTGCAGGCACATCTACAATAAACTTTAAATTGCCAATTAGTGGTGCGCTGCTCCAGGCATTCAGCAGTTCCTTGTTTTCAGAACCGCCAAGAAAAGCTTTTTTGGCTTCGGTATAGCTGCACGTTAAATAATCGGGAATATGAACACCGATTCTTTCCATAAAACTCGTAAAATAATCGCTCCAGGAAAAGGCGACGTAAATATTTCCGAAAGAATACTCCATGATTAGCGCCCATCCGATAATCCAGGCAATTAGTTCACCGAAACTTGCGTAAGCATAAGTATAAGCAGATCCGGCTTGGGGAATACGGCTGGCAAATTCTGCGTAACAGAGTGCGGTGAAACCGCATGCAAAACCGCAGATTACGTATAATACGATTACGCCGGGCCCGCCACGGAAAACCGCCTCGCCCAAACTGCTGAAACTTCCGGCTCCAATGATGGCAGCGATTCCAAAAAATACAATATCCCAAACTCCCAAAACACGCAGCAAACCTGATGACTGCTCACTATCACTATACTGTTTTCTTCTGAAAAGCTGATTCATAAAAATAATAATTTACACAAATGTAAAAGAAAATTCTAAAAATCATATTTTTTTGGTTCTACATAATAAATTGGGTGAAATTTTGGTTCATAATTATGTTGTAATTTTGACCAAACACTTACTTAATGCGGAAGATTTATTTTTTACTGTTTATTTTATCATTTGTCTCAGGTTTTGCGCAATCCGTCAATCTTTATAATCCTGCAAATAATGTGGTATATCCTGCCCAGCAGTATTTCTGTACCGGGGAAAGTTTTGATCTGAAGGTTGATGCAATAGCTACTTCTACGGGGGATTATAGCATTTCACCAGTTACAGGTTTTAATGTACCTGCGGCAAGCATTAATGTTCCTTTTTCAAATAAAGTAGGGAATGATCATTTTAGTAACCCAATCTCCATTCCTTTTACATTCGATTTCTATGGTAAGCAATATTCTAAATTGGTAGTTGGCTCAAATGGGAGACTGCTTTTTGGATCTGGAACCGATTTTGATAATTTGCATACCTCTCAATATGTAGATAAAATACATAGCGGAAATGATAGTAGTTCTACCAATATTAAACTTCCCAATATTGCTTATAACCAGATTGATTCTGCCGATCCTTCAAGAATATTAAATTTTGCTCAGATTTTTTTTGGCTATACTGATATTGGATATTATGATGCCAATTATTATAACAAACTAACTTACGGACCTATAACCTACGAAGGAAAGCAAGGCTTGCTCATTAATTTTAATCAAGTTTTAGAAAGAACAGTTTCTGGGGGTTATAGTTCTACCATTACCAGTCAAATTCTTATTTTAAAAGATCATAAAATCTACATTAAAGTTACAAAAACCAATAGCACGGGAATGGCAATTATTGGTTTACAAAACGAAATAGGAGATCGAGCAAAATGGCCAGTCAATTCAGAATTAACTTCACCCTATAACAATGGCCAATGGAGCAGTACAGGTACTCAAACTTGGCTCTTCACTCCCAGCCAAAACCTTACTCCGAAATTCAAATGGACTAGAAATGGAGTAGAAATTCCCGGAGTAACCAGCGATACTTTAAACAATTTTTTTCCCAATGCAGATGATGTTCTGAAAGTGGAAGTGACTTATCATGATCCTTCCGATCCTACGGAAACTCCTATAAATCCACCAGTTTTGGATCAAATTACTTTTAAAAAGGTCAATACGCCGGTGATTGAAGCTACTCTGGATTGTTCCTATGAAATGAAAGTTTCTGATGCTACCTTTGATCCCGCCTTGAAATATACGTGGTACAAGGTAGGAAACCCAACACCAATAAGAGTTGATCGGGTTTATCCGATTCATCGTAATACGCAAGATATTGGAGATTATTATGTGAAAGTTACGAAACCAGATGGTACACCAATTTGCTCCTCTGGTGATGAAAGTAATAGATTAACTTACGACAAGCAACGTTTTCCTGGACTTATAAGCACTAGTTATACTGCGTGTGATAATTCAGGATTAGCATCAAAAACCATTGATTTATATCAAATTTATTACCCGAAATACGATCCGGCTTCGGGCAGAGAACCTTATATCATTAAATTCTATACGAGCATAGGTGGCGGTACAGGAGTAGAAGTTGCTGATCCAGAGAATTTTGTACTTCCAGCCAATAGCAATATGTATTTGGGATTTTCGGTTTTCGAAGGTTCCGGTATCAATAGTTGCCATTCCGGGCCTTTGACCATTGGTTTTCTGAGCATGCCTGCTACTGAAAATATTTCACTCTGTGCATCAGCGACGACCTTCGATTTGAAAGCGTATTTCCAAAAACCTTCGTATCCGTTTTACTCTTATCAATACAATTATGCGAACGGAAGCACTGTAAGCGATCCGAGTGCGGTAGATGTAAACAAACAAGTTGTAGTAAAAACTACAATTCCCGGCGGATGTTCGGTAACTACTACCGTGAGTTTCACCCGAGGAGCAGCCACTGTTTTGCCAACTGTACCAATGCAAGAGCGTTGCGCAGGTGCCGATAATAATACGAACCGTTTTGATTTTAATGCCATCAAAGCTATATTAGATCCAACCAATCAATTTGATATTAAGTTCTATTACAAATCTGACAATAGTGAAATTGTTCCCGGTGCAACAGGAACCGCAAACCTGAACACGGCGGGCTACTTTTGGACGGGAACAACAGGCGATTATGTCGTTTATGCCAAAGCATTTAACAGAGTTGATCCTACTTGCTATGCCGTATCCAATGATATTACATTAAGAGTTTATTTAAAACCTTCGAAAAGCAGTTCTGCTGATTCATTTTTGAATAAAACAGCGTGTGGCGTTAGTTCGATAGACCTTACCATTAGTAATGTTTTTGATGTTATTGATGCCGTTGATCATAGTCAGATTCCAATAATGAAATACTTTGATGGAAGTGGAGTAGAACTCACAGGAACTGAAATTTCCAATTACCCGATCAGCAGAGGAATTCCTTATCTTGAAATTCAGAATGGTACTTGTTTGCCACCTTTAAGATTAAATTTCAACATCGTAAGTCAGCCATTTCCATTGATGAATCCTGCTGATGAAACCCTTTGTGATGATAAAGACGGTAACTCGGATGGAAAAGTTTCTATCAATATCGCGGCGGATAGTTTTAAGCAAAAATTTACTTCTAATATTAACAATACTACCTTTAAATATTATGATGGTACAACGCTAATCCACACTAGTACGAACGCGGGAGATACTTTCAATTATCTTGTTTCAAATAACAAAACCATTAAGGTTACAGTTTTTAGTACAACTTATTGTCCTGCAAATGCGGAGATTACCTATTTTGTGAATACTCCAAATGCAATACAGTTTTCCGGCAATACCGACCTTTGTTTTGGAGATCATCTTTCTTTTTTGGTGTCAAATTTCAGTGATTTTTCATCAGTAAAACTTCTTTCTCCTGAACGAACCGAAATTTCGATTAGCTCAAGTCATACGATTGCCTATTCGGACGTCCGTTTTGGAGAAACTTATACCCTAAAAGCTGTAAATACTTCAGGTTGCGTATCTGAATTTACATTTAAACCTTCCAACAGCAATCAGCCAAAAATTGAAGTCATCAACCAAACCAATAATTCAATTGAAGTCGTAGCGAATGGTGGCGTGAAACCTTATAAATATTACTTCAATGGAGTGGCTCAGCCTTCAAATATTCTAATGAATCCAACAGCAGCCTCTTATGAAATTCAGGTTGAATCTGCCACCGGATGTTTGGGAGAGCCCCGTACCATTTACTTTATTAAAATAAATAATGCTTTCACACCGAATGCTGACGGAATCAACGATGTCTGGAGCGTTGAAAACCTCGATAAAATGCAGAGTGTCTCTGTGGTTATTGTTGACCGTTACGGCAATAAGGTTTTTGAATCACAGAACGGCAGCAAAGTAGAGTGGGACGGCAAGCATAAAGGGCGTGCATTGCCAACCTCAACTTACTGGTACACGATTACGTGGTTTGATGCGGTAACTCAGAAATCTGAACAGCGACAAGGCTGGATTCTGATGAAAAACAGAAATTAATCTCAAATTTTTTCACGCTGAATGTCATTGTTTTGAACGGGAAAACCAAAGTTATCCCCATTTCCACAATATCTAATAATTGTTGTACAAACAATAAGTTTTCCTTATTTTCGTTGACTAAATGTGGAAAGCATTAACGGCTATTGGCCTCAATCATGCCCACAAAATCCAATTCAAAACCTTTCTGAAAACCAGGATTAAATGAATTCAAAAAAAATTATTATTGCAGCTGCAATTTTCTATTACGGATTATCCGACGCACAGCAATCCCAATATTTCAGCGACCGCGAAAATTACCGCTTCAGTCTTGCCGAAAATCTTTACCAAAACAAAATTTACAGCGCTTCTCAGTATGAGTATGCCCGGCAGTATTTCTACAACGGCGCACTCGCGAAATCACGGAAAGAAGCCGCGCAGTTTTTCGACAATGTGATTGGTGTGATCTTAAGAAAGAACCATGCAGAGCAGGGCCTGGAAGCGTTTATTAAAGAATACCCTAACTCCGCTTATTTTGCGCAGGCAAATTTACCTTTGGCCGACTATTATTTGGCGCAGAAAGACTTCGATAAAGCATTGGAAACATTAAACAATGTAAACCAGTACCAGCTTTCAAAAGAAGAAAACACGCAGTATATCATGAAACTCGGTTATGCGAAATTCATGACCGGCGATTCTGAGGGTGCTATTGAAGCCCTGGAGGAAGCCTTTCAAAATGCGGAAGAATCAGACAAATACGATATCGCCTATATGCTCGGGCATCTTTATTATGCAGATGGGCAGAATGATAAAGCATTCTCATTCTTTGACCAGATCAAGGATAACGAAAAATATGCACGTCTCGTAAAACCGTATTATGTGCAGATGTATTTTAATGAAAAGGATTACGACAGGGCTATTGTCGAAGGAAATTCGCTACTCGGTGAATCAATCTCTTCCGATTACAAGGCCGAAGTTCACAAAATAATCGGTGAAAGTTATTTCATGAAAGGCGATTATGCATCGGCTTATCCACATCTGAAATCTTATCTTGTAAGCAAAACAAACCCTTCAGAAAGCGATCTGTACGAAATGGGATTTGTGTCTGCACAGTTAAAAAAGTACGACGAAGCTGTTTCTTATTACAACCAGTTGATCAACAGCAATTCCGCTACTTCTCAAAACGCTTATTACCAGTTGGGCAATGCTTATTTGGCCGTTGATAAAAAGCAGGAAGCGCTTTCGGCGTTCCGTTCGGCATATCAGATGAGTTACGACCCGAAAGTTCAGCAGCTTGCTCACTTGCAGTACGCGAAACTGAGTTATGACATCGGAAACCCGTTTGAATCTGCTTCGGTAGTGATTCAGAATTACATCAGCAAATATCCACGGAGTTCTGAAACTGAAGAGATGAAATCACTTTTAGTGAAATCTTATCTTTATTCCGGCGATTACAAAGGTACATTGAGTGCAATTGATAAGATGCCGAATTCAACTCCGGAATTGAATAAAGTTGATCAGGAAGTTTCCTTTCTTTTAGGCACAGAAGAATTCAATAAAGGAAATTTCGATGGGGCAGAAGCGTATTTTCTGCGCAGTCTTGAATTCAATATTAATAAAGAATTCAACACCAGAGCAACTTATTGGTTGGCTCAAACTTATTACCAAAAAGGAAATTATCCTTCAGCGATTGTCCGTTACGAAAGACTTCTTAACGAAAACTTTGCTGAGAAACAGCAGCTCACCTATGATTTAGGTTACGCTTATTTTAAATCGAAAAAGTTCGACAAAGCAAAACAGTATTTTTCTGAATACCTGAAAAACCCGAAATCAGAGTTTAAAAATGATGCAGAACTTCGTCTGGCAGATACTTATTATGCAGACAATCAACTGAGCGAAGCAATTGCGATTTACGACAAAGCTGAAAATGCGGATGATTATACCTTATTCCAAAAGGCAATGGCGCTTGGTTTTAAAGGCGATACTGAAGCTAAGATTTCTTCGCTTAAAAAACTGATTACCCAGTACAAAAACTCTGAGTATGTGGATGATGCGCAGTACGAAATAGGTACAGCATACGCTGCAAACGATGATTACAGCAGTTCTAATGACTATTTCAGTCAGGTGATCAGAAGCAGTTCCGACAAAGATTTGGTAGCGAATGCGCAGATCTACCGCGCGCAGAATTACATTGATCTTAACCAGAACTTGACCCGCGCGTCGTCGTCCCCGGCGTTCCCGGTGGCAGCATGGTGAGCAAGGGGCTGAACATGCCGCCGTTTGCGGAAGATGATCTGAATGGACGC
>JAANMX010002851.1_pt1 | contig 16317 bp, 12 predicted proteins | sample 7279681 | NCBI WGS metagenome assembly JAANMX01 (sample SAMN14094542, study PRJNA606508) | bioreactor metagenome | isolation source: A lab-scale SPAN reactor treating ammonium-rich wastewater day 351 | place: Ireland: Galway | collected 2018-01-01
TAGAACACGGATGGACACGGAAAGAACAGATTCGCACGGATTCAATCTGCGAAAATCTGCGCAATCTGCGTTCTGATTTTCATTGATTATGGGTGTGTTCCCTCGTGTACAACTGATATGTAAATAGAACACGGATGGACACGGCGGTGTCCTGAGCCTGTCGAAGGGAAAGAAGGGATTCAATCTGCGAAAATCTGCGTCATCTGCGCCCCTAAGCAGACGCCGAATTGATTCGGCGGGCCTGTCTCGCCCCGATTCTACGATGCACCCCAATCTGCGTTCCGGTTGAGAATAGGACAAGAGTATAGTACAATTCTACACCACATCCCACTTTACAACCACCCACTTTTTGGAGAAATGCAATGATCGACACTGCCCGGCTGCAAGACAAATGCCGCACTGCGATGGATTTCGCCGCGGGTCAATTGACCGCGCTGGTGGAAAATCACCCGGACTATTTCCCGATGTACACCCAAAACGGCAAATGGAAGCACGGCGGCGAGGCCTGGACCAACTGGTGTGAGGGCTTTCTGGGCGGCCAGTTGTGGATGCTCCATCGCCACACAGGCAGCGACTATTTTCGGGAAAAGGCCGAACACTATTCCCGCCATCTGGAAGAGCGCAAGTGGGATCGCAACGTCCACGACCTGGGCTTTCTCTTCTGGTCCACCTGGAAGCGCTGGTACAACCTGACCGGCGACCCGACGCTCAACGAGACGGTCATCCAGGCGGGCAAAACGATGGGGCTGCGCTTCAAAAAGAAGGGCCAATACCTGCGCTCTTTCGTCTCCGACGAGAGTCTTTTTATCGATATTATGATGAATGTGGGGATAATCTTCTACGCCGCGCTGCAAACCGACGACGCTGACCTGCTGCGCATTGCCAACCAGCACTGCCTGACCAGTCGGCGCTATCTGGTGCGGGGAGACGGCAGCACCAGCCACGAAGGGCTGTTCAATCTGGAGACCGGCGAGTTTATCCGCCAGAGCACCCACCAGGGCTGGCGGGACGACTCCTCCTGGGCCCGGGGGCTGGCCTGGTCGCTCTACGGCTTTGGCACGGCCTACAGCTTCACCGGCGACGCCCGCTTTTTGCAGACCGCCGAACTCAACGCCCAATTCTATATGGAGCGCACCGCCAGCCAGGGCGTGCCCCCCAACGACTGGGAAGAAGTCGCCCCCCAGAATCCCTACGAAAGCTCGGCCGCGGCCATCGCGGCCAGCGGGCTGATCAACCTGAGCCGTATTACCGGCGACGTCAGCCGCGCCCGGCTCTATCACGACTACGCCCTGCAAATTGTGGACACCCTGACCGGGCCGGAGTTTCTGGCCAACGAGACGCCGGGCTGGGAGGGCGTGCTGAAGCAGGGGATGTATCACGAGCGCCGGGGGCTGGGCGTGAATGAGAGTGTGATGTGGGGGGATTATTTCTTCCTGGAAGCGGTGAGTAAGGTGTTGGGGTATGAGTAGATCGGACTGAGAAGTGGACGTACTTTCTGCAAATGGACACCCAGCGCCTGCCCGACGGCCAGATTCACGACGCCCCGGACTCGTCGGAGTCCGAACTGGTGGGCGGCCCCATTCAGGAGAACCGGGAAAAGACGGCAAATCTCATCGTGCTGGTTTGGCTGCTTGCCACAGCCACCCGCCGCATCAACACCAAATTCTTGCTGGCATCCCTGATTTCTGTGGCAGCCTACCTGCTGCTAATTTGCGTTCTTCTATTTCGCCAGCTTTGTGCTTTCCAGCCCGCTTGTCGGCTGAGAAGATGGGGACAATCCCGTCACCAGCCTGCGCTTTCTCAGCCAACATTCCAACCTCTTCTTTCCTGGGCATACCCCTTTGGAGCCTAGCGATCGGGCGGCTCTCCTGCGTTTGAAAATTGTCACAGAACCACCCGCCCAAGTGGATGTCAAATAGATTGCCCGCTCCCGATAATTTCGCAGGAGCGGGCATATCTGGTATGATTCGCCTGTCCAACGATCGAACAGCTACTCGTTACCAGCGGGTTCAAATCCCGCCTGGGGCAATACGCCCCGGTGCCAGAGAAGGAAACGACGAACGATGACAAACATATCTGCGGCTGCGGTGGATAACGCCATCCCTGCCGGGCCACATTCTGAAGATAATCCGTCCAGTGAGATTCTCTCCACCACCACCGGACTGCTCTCCTCCCAGGTGGAAATCTCCTTTGCCGTCCCCCCCCTGCCCCAGGAAACCCTGGCCGAAATGTACCATCAGGCCCTCCGCATCCGTCGGATGGAGGAATTTCTGCTCGAAGCAGCGGAACAGGGCAAGATCGGCGGCGCTATGCACACGGCTATCGGTCACGAAGCCAACGCGGTCGGCGCGTCCGCGGCCCTGCGCGCCGACGACTATCTCACCTGCACCTACCGGGGTCACCATCACGGCCTGGCCCGGGGTATGGATGTGGGCCGGGCCATTGCCGAAGTGCTGGGCCGGGCCGACGGCTTCGCTGGCGGCAAGGGTGGCTCTATGCACTTTGTCTCTCCGGCACACGGAATGATGGGGTCCAACGGCATTGTCGGCGCACAGGTGCCCCACGCCGCGGGGCTGGCCCTGGCCAGCCAACTGCGGGATGAGGGCCGGATCGCCATCACCTTTTTTGGCGACGGCGCGCTCTTTCAGGGGGTAATGCACGAAACCTTCAACATCGCCTCCAAATGGAAACTGCCCCTGATTTTCTACTGCGAGAACAACCGCTATTCCGAGATGACCCCCACCTGGCGCACATCGTCCGTGGGCGAGTTCTATCTCTTTGCCCGGGCCTACGGGATGGAGAGCGTGCAGATCGACGGCAACGACGCCGAAGTGGTCCACGCCGCAGTGACCCAGGCCGCAGAGCGGGCACGGGCGGGCGACGGCCCCACATTTATCGAGGGCATCACCTACCGACTGGCAGGCCATATGGCCGGGGATTTGGAGACCTATCGCAGCGCCGCCGAGATTGAGGAGCAGCGCAGCCACGACCCGGTGCTCGTCCTGCGCAACCGCCTGCTGGAACGGGGCAGCAGCGAAGAGGCCATCGCCGCCATCGCCGCCGCGGTGGAGAAGGAAGTGGCCGCGGCCATCGCCTTCGCCGAAGCCAGCCCCTGGCCCGACCCGGTAGAGGCGTATACGGATGTCTATAGAATCTGAAACGTGAGGCGTGAAACGTGAGAGGATTCGGACCCACTCACGTTTCACGTTTCACGTTTCTGCCCGACGAAACAGTATCCGCGGAGCAGAAACTTTATGCGCAAGACGACATACATTCAAGTCATCAACGAAGCCCTGGCCGAAGAGATGCGCCGGGACGCCAACGTCTTTGTAATGGGCGAGGACGTGGGCCGCTACGGCGGTCTCTTCCGGGTCACCCGCAATCTCTTCGACGAATTTGGCCCCAAGCGGGTGATCGACACACCCATCAGCGAGCAGGGCTTCTTCGGGATGGCCCTGGGCGCGGCCAGCGTGGGGATGCGCCCCATTCTGGAGCTGATGTATATGGACTTCACGCTGGTGGCCGCTGATCAGATTTTCAATCAGATCGCCAAATATCACTATATGACCGGCGGCCTGCTCAATATACCCCTGGTCATCCGGGGGCAGCAGGGCGCGGGCAAACGCTATGGCAGCCAGCACAGCCAGAGCGTAGACAGCCTCTATGCCCACTTTCCCGGCATTAAAGTCGTGGCCCCGGCCACCCCCTACGACGCCAAAGGGCTGCTCAAATCCGCTATCCGCGACGACAACCCAGTGGTCTTTCTGGAGCACAAAATGCTCTACTTCACCCGGGGCGAAGCGCCGGCGGCCGGCGAGGAGTATACGATTCCCATCGGCGTGGCGGATGTGAAGCGGCAGGGCACAGACCTGACCCTCGTCACCTTCAGCTATTGCGTTCTGCAAGCCCTGGAAGCCGCCGCAGAGCTGTCGGAAAAGCACGGCATCGAAATCGAAGTGGTGGACCTGCGCTCGGTGGAACCCCTGGACATCGACACTGTGCTGGCGTCCGTGGCGAAGACGGGCCGTCTGCTGGCTGTCCACGAATCCTACGCCAACAGCGGCATCGGCGCCGAGATTGTGGCCCAGACCTACGAAATCGCACCCCACCTGCTCAAAAGCCCGGCCCGCCGCCTGGGTATGGCCCCGGTCTCCATTCCCGTCTCCCGCCCGCTGGAAGATGAGATTTTGCCCTGGAAAAAACAGATGGTGGCGACGGTGTTGGAGATGTTGAGATAATGAGATGCTGGAGTTGAGGGGCTGCCCCCATCTGCCCGGCCAGGCGTGAAACGTAAAAGGTGAGATCGAACGGACCTTTTCACGCCTCACGCCTCCGGGGGCACGAAGACTTCATCTGTATCAGATTCCTCCCTACAGGAGAACCTTATGGCAACCGAAATCAGACTCCCCGATGTGGGGGTGGACATTGAAGATGTGACGATTGTGCGCTGGCTGGTGAAAGAGGGCGACCCGGTGACCGCAGGCGCGACGCTGGTGGAGATCGCCACGGACAAAGTGGACACGGAAGTGACCGCACCCGCCAGCGGTACACTGCTCAAACGCAACTTCTCCGACGGGGAGATTGTGGACGTGGCAGCAGTGCTGGGTCTCATCGGCGGGGCGGAAGAAGCGGTGGAAGCTGCTTCCCCGCCCGCCCCATCCGCCCCCGCGACGGAAAGCCCCCCCGCACCTGTTCAGCCACCCCACCCTACCCCTCCCCATTCCAGGGAGGGAGGCGGATCGACTCCTCCCCCACAGGGGGGGAGGTTGGGTGGGGGTGAGCAGTTACCCCCCCCCGCATCGTCACCAGCCGAACCGCTAGATGAATCGATTAAAGCCACACCCGTGGCCCGGCGCGTAGCCCAGGAAGAGGGGGTCAGTCTGGGCGCTATTAGCGGCAGCGGCAGCGGCGGCCAGATCACCAAAGACGACGTGCTGGTCCACATCGCCCAGGGCAAAAGGGGCGACACGCCCACACCGGCCCTTGCGGAAGAGGAAGCCGCCCACATCAGCCAGCCCGTGCGCCGTCTGGCCGCCACCTACAATGTGGACCTGCGCCAGGTGGCCGGGGAGCGCGGCCTGGCCGCCATCACCCGCCACGACGTTTTGCGCTTTGTCGCCAACCGAGACGGGCTGGATCATCTGCCCACAGAACCGGATTACCCGACGGAAGCGCCAACACCGCTGGCAACTCCCATTGCAGCCCCAACTCCCGTCTCAGTCAGACCGGCTGCCCCGGCGACGCCATCGATGGATGGGGATGTGCTGCTTCCCCACAGCCGCATCCGCCAGATCATCGCCAAAAATATGGTGCAGAGCGCCTTCACCGCACCCCACGTCACCACCCTGTGGGATGTGAATATGGCGACGGTCATCGCCCACCGCACGGCCCACAAAAAGGAGTTCGCGGCCGCAGGGGTGAATCTGACTCTGACTGCCTATCTGGTCCAGGCGATTGTGGCCGGGCTGAAGGCTGTGCCCGGGGCCAACGCCAGTTGGAGCGAGGAGGGCGTCATCATCCGCCGCCAGTACAATGTGGGGATGGCTGTGGCCCTGCCCCCGAACGAGTACGGGCTGGGCGGGCTGATTGTGCCGGTGATCCACAACGCCGACGACCTGAACTTGCAGGGGATCGCCCGGCAGGTCAACGACCTGGCCGAACGGGCCAGGGCCAACAAACTGACGCCCCAGGATATGCAGGGGGGCACTTTCACCCTGACCAACTACGGCACCGGCGGCAGCATCTTCCAGACACCGGTGATTCTGCAGCCCCAGGTGGGCATTCTGGGCGTGGGCGCGATTGAGAAGCGGCCTATCGTCGTCAGCCAGGGCCACCCGTTGGAGGCCAACACCGGCGACTATCTCACCTTTGCGCCGATGACAACCCTGGGCTTCAGCTACGACCACCGGGTGCTGGACGGAGCCAGCGCCGACGCCTTCTGCGCGGCGGTGAAGAAGGCGCTGGAAGGGTGGAGGTAGAACGCCGCCAACGCCCTCACCCCCGACCCCTCTCCCAGCCCGACCGACAGCATCCGTCCATCAACCGCCCCGGCTGGGAGGCGGGCCGGGGGTGAGGGCGCAATACCTCCTTGCAGCCCTCTTCCCTCTGTGCTATCCTCCCCTCAGCGAGAATTTCTATCGCACAGCCCAGACTGTCCCGCCACAACGTTCCATAACATCGCATCACCGCCGGACGGTCGGCGCCACTCTGTCATTGTTTTGTCAGGAGTGTTGCTTGCCCTATGGCCGCTTTGCAGATCCAACTCCTGAATGGCTTTGCCCTGCGCTGGGCGGATGGCCCCGTCGTCACTATCTCCGCGCCCCGCCAGCAGGAGCTTCTGGCCTATCTCCTGCTCCGTTCCGGCGCGCCCCAGCCTCGGGAACAGATCGCTTTCCTCCTCTGGCCGGAGACAACCGACAGCCAGGCCCGCAGCAATCTGCGCCGGGAACTCTTCCGCCTGCGCAGCCAGTGGCCCGACGTGGAGCGCTGGCTGGTCACCGACACCCAAACTCTCTGCTGGTTGAACGACGACGCGGTAGCCCTGGATGTGGCCGACTTCGAGAGGGCGTTGGGTCTGGCCCAGCAAGCCCGCCTGGCTGACAGCAACGAAGATGAGATGGCTGCCCTGCAACGGGCGGTGGATTCCTACCCCGGCCCTCTCTGCCCCGCCTCCTACGCCGAGTGGATACTGTCCGAGCGGGAACGGCTGGCCCAACAGCACATCTGGGCATTGGAACGGCTGACCGAACTCTACGAATTCCAGCGCCGCTACAGCGAAGCCATCCAGACAGCCCAACGCCTGCTCCGCGCCGATCCCCTGGCCGAGAGCAGCTATCGCCAACTTATGCGTCTCTACGCCGCGGCCGGGGATCGCCCCCAGGCCCTGCGCACCTATCACACCTGCGCCACCACCCTGCGCCGGGAATTGGGCGTCGACCCGGACTTCGCGACCGCCGCCCTCTACCAGCGGCTGCTCAGTCGGGAAAAGGCGGCCCATCCTGAAGAAAACAGGGATCAGATGCCTGGGCGCAATGCGCTGGTGGGCCGCCAACGGGAGTGGCGGCAGATGCTGGCCCTCTGGCGACAGAGCGCAGCCGGTCAGCCCCACCTGCTCCTCATCGCCGGGGAAGCGGGCATCGGCAAAAGCCGTCTGGCCGCCGAACTCTACGAGTGGGTCAGCCGCCAGGGGATGGCCGCGGCCCGCACCCGGGCCTATGCCGCCGAAGGCGGTCTGGCCTATCTGCCGGTGGTGGAGTGGCTGCGCTCCGAGAGTCTGCGCCCCACCCTGGCCCGGCTGGAGCCCCTCTGGTTGGGCGAAGTCTGCCGCCTGCTCCCCGAACTCCTGGCCGAATATCCCCATATCCCGCCCCCCAAACCCCTGAGCGAAGGCTGGCAGCGGCGGCAGATGCTGGAAGGGCTGTGCCGGGCCTGCACGGTCGATTCCCAGCCCCGGCTTCTGCTCCTGGACGATTTGCAGTGGTGTGACGAGGCAACCCTCTCCTGGCTGGGTTTCTTCCTGCGTTTTGTTGCCCAGAAGCCGGTGCTGGTGCTGTGTACTCTGCGCCCCCAGGAGCTGTCGCCGGGGGATCCTGTGACCGGCCTGCTGGATGGACTGCGCACAGAGGGCCAGCTCACAGAGATTCTGCTGGGTCCGCTGGAGAATGGGGAAAGCGTGACGCTGGCTGCTCAGGTGGCGGGGCAACCTCTGAACCCATCCCAGCGCGAACTCCTTCTTGCCGAGACCGGTGGCAACCCGCTTTTTGTGGTGGAGACAGCCAAAGCAGGTCTGGCCAGGCGGATGGATGGACGCGCCCAGGCCAATGGGGAGCGGCTTCTGCCACCCAAAATCTACGCCGTCATCCACGCCCGGCTGGAGCAGGTATCGGCCCCGGCCAGGCAGATTATCGGCGTAGCCGCGGCTATGGGCCGGGCCTTTCGTTTCAACGAACTGGTCCACGCCAGCCGTCTGGACGAAGGCGCGCTGGTGGACGGGCTGGACGAACTGTGGCGGCGGGGCATTCTGCAGGAGGCGGGTCGGGATGGCTACGACTTCAGCCACGACCGCATCCGGGAGGTAGCCTACGGGGAGATCAGCCCCGTCCGGCGACCCCACATCCACCGGGCCATTGCCCAGGCCCTGGAACGGGTCTACCCGGAGGCGCGGGACGAGATAGCGGCCCGGCTGGCCAGTCACTGGGCTGGGGCTGGCGAGATGGCCCAGGCCGCGACCTGCTATCAACGGGCCGGTGAGGTGGCGTCGCAACGGCTGGCCTATGTCGAGGCTGTCGCTCACTTTGGCGAGGGCCTGGCCTGTCTGGAAAAGTTGTCCCAGAGCCGGGCAGTCAAAGAACAGATGCTGGACTTGCTGCTGGATGCAAATTTTTATTTGCGCTTGACCGACGGCTGGATTAACGAAAGAATGACGTCTTGCACGGCACGGGCTATCGCTCTCAGCCAGGAAGTGGGTACGCCCCGGCAGCAGATGACTGCCCTTAACATTCTCCGGAGCAATCTGATGATGCAGGGCCAGCAGCGGATGGCCCTGGCCTGCTGCCGTCAGGCTCTACAGCTATTCTTGGATCACCCCCACCAGTTATCCAGCAGCGATCGCGGCGAGACGAAAGGACAGATGGCATTGATTCTGATGCGGATGGGCCAACAGCGAGATGCCCTGGAACACTTTCGCGATAAGCCGGTTGAACCGCAGTTTCGCTATTCCCATTGGGAAATCCATACCCTTTGGCTAATGGGCTATGGCGATGAGGCCCGGCGACAGCTCGCCGAATTCCGCCATATCGGTAAGCGTCTTCCTTCTGATTGGATGGTTAGCCATACGGTCGCACTGCAAGCCTGCTATGGAATGCGCACCGATGAGTTTGTCCAGGGTCTGGTGCAGGATTTGATTCTGGGGGCAGAGCAGTATGAGGCTGTCTTTTGGATTGCGGTCGGTGCGCTCTTTCAGGGCTGGCTGCGGGTGCAGCAGGGCCAGGCCGCCGTCGGGGTGAAGCAGATGGAGTGGGCCATCCAACGCTTTGCCGAGACCGGCGCGGGCGTTCTCACGCTCTTTCTGGATATGCTGGCCAGCGGCTATCGTTTGACCGGTCAATACGCCGAGGCCCTGGCGACGCTGGAACGGGCCATCGCCTATGCCGACGAAGGCGGCGAGCATTTCTGGTACGCTGAACTGCTGCGCCACAAGGGAGAAATCCTGCTGGCAATGGGCAGACAGGCGGGGGCAGCGGAGCCGCTCTTCCGCCAGGCCGCCCACATTGCCCATTCCCAAAGCGCCCGTATCTTCGAACTGCGGGCGGCGGTCAGCCTGGGCCGTCTGTGGCAGGGCCAGGGCCGCCGGGACGAAGCCCGTTCCCTCATCACTCCCCTCTACGACTGGTTCACCGAAGGCTTCGACACCACGGATCTGCGCGAAGCTCGACAACTCCTCGAACAGTTGGCGTAGATTCCCCAACATCTGTGCTGATCAACGATAGCTTGAAATGCCAAAATTCACGCAAAGAAGCAGAGACGCAAAGCCGTTCTCTGCGTTCTTTGGGTCGCGGAGATGTTCACCTACAGCCTGTCCGGTAGACTCATCGACCAGCAGTTTGCACATCAGGCAGCTTTCACGGGTAGAGGATATACCTCTTCTTGACCGAGAAGGGATACAGCATACCAGAGCGCGGCTTGAATATCCGTCGTGTCCAAGGAAGGATAGTCTGCCAGGATTTCTTCGCTGGGAACCCCCTGTGCGACCAGGCGCACGAGCAATTCAACGGGAATCCGTGTCCCCCGGATCACAGACTTTCCGGCCATCACCCGGGGGTCAATCACAATTTTCTCCTGCACGAACGGGTGCATCGTCGTTTCCTCCTGCTAACCCTCTTTCTAAACGTACCGTCTATTCTACAACGTCTATTCTACTACGTCTGAATGGACTGCTCCAACCAGGCGCAAAATGGATCGCCCTTCCCCTCCTGCCGGATCGCCTGTGGATCGCCGCTGCCTGTAGAGTCGATGCAGGCGCAGTTGGCCTGACCAGCAGCAGGTGGCCGCCAGATGTGCGGCCACCGACGATTCCGGCAAAGGCTGACCCGCAATGTCGTCTCCCTCTCACCTCTTCCTTGCCCGTATCTGGAAAGAATCCCGCAGCGGAGAAGCCAGCGCTTTGCGGGTGCAGATCCGCCACGTCCTCAGCGGCGAGACCCGCTACTTTCGCCGCTGGCGGGATGTGGTGCGCTTTGTGATGGAACGGATGGAGGAGGAAAGCCCAGGGCCGGGGCCGCCGGGGGAGGATCCTTTCGGCGTACCTGTTCAGCCACCCCAGCCTACCCCTCCCCATTCCAGGGAGGGAAGTGGATCGACTCCTCCCCCAAAGTGGGGGAGGTTGGGTGGGGGTGAGCAGGTATCTTCCGACTGAAAAGGGAGCGCCCCGCATCGCTCGTTTGGGGCAGTTGACGCAGAAAGGAGAATCGCCTATCGATCCACAAACTACAGGCTCTTTCGTCGTTTCTGTGCTGATCAACGAGATGGTGAAACGTAGGTGCGGTTACAAACCGCACTTTCACCCGGAGAAGTGTGGTTACAAACCGCACCTACAGATTCCACCATCTTCTTGATCAGTACACTCTTTCGTCGTTTCTGGTCCGTGCAGCGGACCGCGATTTCACAAAGGAGAACTTCTGTGCAAACTGTCCGTTACAGCCATCTCTTTGTCTTTGCGCTTCTGATTCTTCTGTTGGCCGGGGGGGTAGCTCACGGGGCCGAGCCAAAGGCGACACCCGCCCCAGACCCGGAGAGCGTCGCTAAAATTCAGTCGGCGATGAGCGCCGCACCCCTGGCTGTGGCGCGCCACGCCACAATTTTGGACTGGCCCAGCCAGCCCGGCGCTGATTTCACCACCCTGCGGGAAGGCAGCAACGGCTACACCTGTCTGCCCGCCCGGGCCGGTCGCCCCACACCAGACCCGATGTGTCTGGACGAAATCTGGATGGACTTTCTGACGGATCGCCGGGCCGGCAATGTGCCCGAAAAGACGGGTATCGGCGTAGCCTATATGCTGCAAGGGGGCAACTCAGCCAGCACGGATGATCCCTCTTTGGCCAAGCCCCGGGAAGGCGAAGATTGGGTCATCGACCCGCCCCACGTGATGATTCTTTCGCCCGATCCCTTTGACACTGACTATTATCCTGTCACCCCGGACGAGGGCGGGCCGTGGATTCTCTACGCGGGCACACCCTATGAGATTCTGATGGTGCCGGTGGACGCGGACCTGGCGCTGACTGGCGACCGCATTAACGACGCCATCGCCGCCGCGCCCTCCCACGCCTCCCACAACGCGACTGTGTTGGAATGGCCCGCCGCGCCCGGCGCGGGCACCACCGAACTGCGGGCCGGGGATACCCGCTACACCTGTCTGCCGCCCCGACTCACCCGCCCGACGCCGGATTCGATGTGTCTGGACCCGGTCTGGCTGGCCTTCTTTACGGCCCGGATGGCGGGAGAGGTATCGGTGAAAGAGGGGATCGGCGTGGCCTATATGCTGCAAGGGGGCAATTCGGCCAGCATCGACGATCCCGCTCTGCCCAAGCCCAGGGACGGGGATGACTGGATACTCGACCCGCCCCACGTGATGCTCCTGTCGCCCGATGGGCTGGACAGCGACTACTTCCCCAACATTCCAGACGCGGGTGGCCCGTGGATTCTCTATGCGGGCACGCCCTACGAAGTATTGATGGTTCCGGTCGAATTGGGGCTGACCGACGCCCAAACCCAGCGGGCGCTGATGCCTCTGCCTGCCTCTTTGCGGGATACAGCCAATATCGTTATCTTTGACGACGACTGGAACTCGATTGTTGTGCGTGACCGCGGCAGCGATATGAACTGTGTAGCTGGCGCGCCCTTTATGGGAATCCAATATGCCGTGTGTCAACACAGTAGCAGCGAGCCTTTCTGGGTAATGGGGATGCAGCTTGGCGCGCAGAGAATCCCCCAGGGCCAGATCGATAAGGCCCGCATCCAGGCGATGGAGGCCGGGGAATTGGAGACACCCAGCGTGGGGGCAGCCCGCTACTTCCTGATTGGCGGCAGACCGCAAAATCTTCTGCCATTGATGGCGGTGACTCTGCCCTATGCAACCAGTGAATCGTCGGGTTTCTCCACCGAGCCTGACTCCTTTCGGCCCTGGCTGATGGACGCAGGAACACCGAATGCTCATGTGATGATCCCCGGTAAATAAGAGAGAAACCACTGGGCCACAGGTGTGCTGGGAATGCCCCTATTCCCAATCTGCTCTGTGAAATTCTCTGCCCTCTGTGGCTCAGTGGTAGATTTCCTATGTAACTGCTTACCCCCTCCCAGCCTCCCCCAAACTGGGGGAGGAGTCGATCCACTTCCCTCTCTAGCAGCTTGTCGGAGTAGCACAGAATAGAACGCGGATTGAGCGGAAAGTACGGAACAAGCCGGATTTCTTCTTGATTTTATCCGCGAAAATCATCTCTTTCCCTTCGACAGGCTCAGGACACCGCCGCGTCATCAGCGTTCTATTTCTTGCCTCTCCGACAGCCTGCTAGAATGGGGAGGGGTAGGGTGGGGTGGCTGAATTTATTCCAGACATCCCCGCAACTGGGCGGGTGAGATATTGCCCCCGCTCAGAATCAGCGCCACTTTCTTGCCCACCAGTTCCTCTTTGATCTGCAAGGCCGCGGCCAGAGAAGCCGCGCCAGCCGGTTCTGCCAGTGTCTTGGCCTTTTCCAGATAGAGCCGCACGGCTTGCATCATCTCAGCATCTTCGACCAGCCGGTAATCGTCTATAAATTGCCAGAGCAGCTGTTGGGGCAGCATAAAGGGCGCGCCCGTTGCCAGCCCCTCGGCTGCGGAACGGTTGGGGGCCTCCCGCCAGGCCCGCTCCTTCCACGTCAGATAGGCCGCGGGGGAGGCGCTGGCCGAGACGGCAATCGTGTGGATGGCCGGGTTGACCGTCTTTGCCACCAGGGACGCGCCGGCCCCGCCGCTGCCCCCGCCGACGGGGACGATCACAACGTCGATATCCGGCTGTTCTTCCAAAATTTCCAGGGTGTGGGTGGCGACCCCGGCGATGAGAGATGGCTCGTCGCCGGAGGAGACAAAGTAGAGTCCCTCGGCCTGGGCGATTGCGGCGCAGTGCTTCTTGGCCGCCTCGAAATCCGCGCCCAGCAGACGGACCTCTGCACCGTAGCCGCGCATGGCCGCTACCTTCACCGGGTTGGCCCCTTCCGGGGCTACAATCACCGCTTTGACGCCGAAAAGCCGGGCCGCATAGGCCACGGACTGGCCGTGATTGCCGGTGGAAGCCGTCGCCACGCCCAGAGCCCGCTGCGCGTCCGGCAGTTGGGCCATAAAGGCGATACCCCCCCGCACTTTGAAAGCGCCGATGGGCTGGTAGTTTTCGTGCTTCACCCAGAGCTGCGCGCCCACCAGTTCGTCCAGCAGGGGGTAGTTGTGCAGGGGGGTGGGGCGCAGATAGCGGGCGATCACCCGGCGCGCGGCCAGCACATCGGCGAAGGTGGGCAAGGGTGGGGTGGATGGTTGGGTCATTGCAGAATGCCTTTCCCTATTGAAATTGGCGCAGAATGGTTGTAGCGATAACTACTACACGGCGGCGTAAATACGCCCACAATTCATTGTGAGGCGTAGTGCGTGAACTGGATACGCACTACGCACTACGTCAGCAACTATTGGTCTACTTACGCCGCTTTGTACTACTGTCCTGTCAACTTACGCGTGACAGAACACTACTCAGCCAACGACAGAAATAACCACTGAATAGACAGAATACGCGGAAGTTCTTCGCTTTTTTCAGTGTGTTCAGTGTTTTCCGTGGTTAATAAGCCGTGGATGCCTGAGCAGTTACCTCTCAATAGATCACCTGCCCCGCGGATACATTCAGATCAGCCCCCACCACCCAGCCCATCCGATCCGAGCAGAGCAGAACCATCGGGTAGGCGATATCCCGCGCGCTGCCGATGTAGCCAAAGACGATCTCCTGCTTGAGTTGCTCCACCCGGGCCGGATCGGAGAATTGAATTTCGGTCATCGGCGAGTAGACATTGCCCGGCGAGACGCAGTTCATATTGATGCCGTGGCGTCCCAACTGGCGCGCCCCGCCCAGTGTAATTTGGGTGATGGCCGCTTTGGCCGCGCAGTAGTGGCTCATCCCGCCCGCGCCGCTGTGGTTGCACAGGGAGGCTACGTTGACGATTTTGCCAGATTTGTTGGGGATCATCACCCGCTCGGTCACCTCTTTGATGCAGGCCACTGTGCCCTGGACGTGGACGGCGAACATCAGATCCCACTGCTCCTTCTCCGGCAGATTGCGGACGGCATTGCCCCCAATGCCCGCGGTATTGATGAGAATGTCAATCGTGCCGTAGGCTTCCAGCGCCCGGTCCACCATCCGGGCAATGTCGCCAGGGTTGGTGACATCCACGCGGACATAAATGGCATTGCCCAATTCCGCGGCCAGGGCCGGGCCAGCTTCGTCGCGAATGTCGGCCAGCACCACCTTTGCCCCCTCCTCGATGAGAATGCGGGCGCATTCTTCACCCATTCCGCCCACTGCACCGGTAATCACAGCTACTTTGTTTTCAAATCCGAGGTTCATCTTCTGCTCCATTTTGTTGGGGAATTTATACAACTGCCTCTTCAAGCAAAGTCAGCGTTCCTGCTTCTACGTCCAGCTCCGCCTCGCAACCTATCGGGACCGCCGCCAGGCTGCATAACGTCTTCTGTGGCGGTGTCGGTCCCTGGCCTGATAGTGCAATCATAACAATAAGCAGCGAACCACAGACGGCAGGCAGCCACAGTGAAGAGGCACGGAGTGGTCGGTGGTCCGCCGTCTACTAAAAATAACATACCACATCCAAATTACGCATTTGCAACTCTTTTGACAGACGGCCTGCATAGGCGTACAATCGACTTACGGAGAATGCGGGTTTTGCATCTGTCGGACTGAACGACCCAGTTGTAGCCACAAATGGAGCATCAGTAGGGATCAACTGGGCCTGCCTGCCGACTTGAAAGGGGGATCGTATGTTTGCCATCAACCGCCGTTCTGTCGTTCTTGCTCTGACTTTGTTGATTTTGGGGTCATCTGTGATGACATTCGGTTTGCGTATGCCGCCGCTCACCTCTGCATCTTTGGATGGCTCGAACCATCCAGGGGCGCATAGCCAGACTGGCAGCGAAATGTTGCACAGATCGCCTGTCGTGTTTGTGGAAAATGTGGGACAGTACGGCGAAAGCGCTCGCTTCTCGGAGTTTGCCGTGCAAAAGCAAGCGGAGGCTAAGGCAAATGAAGTACTTATCTTTAGTGATTTTTTTGACGTAAACACTCTTGCTGATTATCGAATCGTGAATTCGGTTACATGGCAGCCCAGTGTGCAGGATGTTCATCTGGGTGGTGGCGTGGAATCCGACCATCGATTGTATAAAGCGCTCTGGTTCAGTCATGACTTTACCATCCGCAGTCGCCTTTACATTCCCAGTTCAGGTATTGGTCCTTTCGACACGATTGCGATAGCAATACGTCGAGAAGATGTTGAGTATTGGGCAACACTCGCCTATGGAACTGATCTGGGGGAACGCAATCACATTGGATTCATACGCAACGACTCGTGGGGCGATTTATATCCCCTGACACTCACCCCCGGTTGGTATACCGTAAAAGTGCAGGCAAGTTACGAAGAACGGATCCTGCGGATGAAAGCATGGAGCAGTAACAATGAGCCAGGGTGGCAAGTATCCATACCACTCAATGACGGTTGGTCCGCGACAGAAATCGGCTTTCGTCATTTTGGCAAAGGAACAGAGGTGGACAACCTCCAAATATTCGCCCCGGAAGGAAAAGTACAATCCGCAGCACTAGATGGACGCATTTATTGTAAACCGTCAGGTGGTGGATTACAAGCACTGTCCGGAGTGCCTGTGAAGTTGTATACCAACGATGGACGGTTATTCGATAGTCAAACAAGCGACAGTGGCGGCTATTATGGCCTGTGCAACTGGTTGGTACAAGCCGACAGTCAATATAAGTTAGAGGTATGCTGGCAAGGTGTATGCCGTACTGAAACTGTGGATGCTATGTCCAACCAGTGCCGCATCCATGATTTCAATATGTGCGCAGATGTTGCAACACCGACGCCAACGGCATCGTCCACTGCAACTAGCCCCCCAACCGCAACTGATACCTTATTTTTGCACGTTTTCGTGCAAACAGAGGGTGTTTCTATTCAAAATGGACGAAATAATGCAAACAGAGGCCAATTCTATTGCGATTTTGGCGCT
>JAANMX010002853.1_pt1 | contig 16298 bp, 15 predicted proteins | sample 7279681 | NCBI WGS metagenome assembly JAANMX01 (sample SAMN14094542, study PRJNA606508) | bioreactor metagenome | isolation source: A lab-scale SPAN reactor treating ammonium-rich wastewater day 351 | place: Ireland: Galway | collected 2018-01-01
AAAGGTGCGACGCACTCGCCACACAATTTTTGCACAGAAATACTCTCCTGGCGAGTGCGTCGCACCTGAGCAGTAACAAATTGAAAAAATGGACACCAATCCGACGAACCGCGGTCTGTCGTCCACGGTCTGCTGTCCCAGAGCTATATAGCTGCGCGTTACATCCAGCCGCACGCATATCCCGTCTCGTACATCGCCACCACATTCTCCGCAGGGCTGACAGCCTGGATGTTGTGGCAGGGGGCCAGGATGTAGCCGCCACCCGCGCCCAGCACCGCCAGATTCTCCTCCACTTCGGCCCGCACTTCTTCCACCGTGCCAAAGGGAAGGGTCTGCTGGTTGTCCATCCCGCCGTGGAAGACGACCTGACTGCCAAAATCCCGCTTGAGCGCCTCCCGCTCCATCCCTGGCGAGCGCCACTGGATAGGGTTGAGGATGTCAATACCCGCGGCCAGCATATCCGGGATAATCGAACGGATGGCACCGTCGCTGTGAAAGAAGACCTTTGCCCCGTTCTGGTGGGCCAGGTCCATCATCCGTTGCATACGCGGGATGAAGAAGGTGCGGATGGTGGCTGGGGAAAAGAGGAGAGAACTCTGGCCGCCAAAATCCTCGGCCACGTAAGACAAATCCACCCGGCCCGGTATCTGCTCGTAGATGCGGCAGGTATTCTCGTAGGCCAGGGCAAAGAGCTTGTCCAGGCAGTAGTGGACGATCTCCGGGTTGAGCGCCAGGTCCACGTAGGCCTGCTCCCGCCCGCGCAGGTTGGCGTAGATGAGGAACGGCTCGGAGCCGCCGCCCCGCACAGGATAGGCGTCTTTGCCCTTCACCTGATCGGCAATCTCGGAATAGTCAAACCAGTCCGGGCTGGGCCAGGTGTACTGGGCCTCAATCTCTTCGGCTGTTGCGTATTCCGCCAGAGGCGCGGAGACCACTTCCCGGTATGCGCCCGTGCCGTAATCCACCATCTGCAACCGGCAGCCATACATATCGTAGCCCCGCCGCCGGGGGCCGACATACTTGGGCGCAACACCGATTACTTTGTCGACGCGCAGCTTGCGAAACATCTGCCAATTGGTCTGACAGCCCAGATGCTTGCGCACTTTGGCATTGGCCTCCTTCGTGCCCCAATAGTCCATAGGCACCCGATCTGGCTTTTTCCCCGCCAACACAGCCAGCCAGCGTTCGCGTGGGGTCATACTCTCTTTGGACATAGCACAAACCTTTCAATGGATGTACGATTATCGACGGGGATGATGGGATGATGACGAACACGCCCCTATCACCTCATTATCCCACTATTTTATCCAAGTATCTGCATCTCCGCCTCGCTCAGCACAATCCCGGCCGCGGCCAGATTGTCTGCCTGGTGCTTGGGATTGCCCGACATGGGAATTGTAATCACCCGCTTCTGCTGCACCAGCCAGGCCAGGGCGATCTGCTGAACCGTAGCGCCGTGGGCGTCGGCGATGGAGCCCAGCGCGGGGTTGATTTTCATCCCGCTCTGCGCCACCGGGGAATAGGCGGTGAGCAGAATGTCGTTCTCCTGGCAATAGGCCAGCATCCCATTCTTCACATACGACCGATCTCCCAGGCTGTAGGGGACCTGATTGGTGACAATCGGCGTGGCGCACAGGGCTTGGGAGCGCTGCAACTGCTCGACGCTAAAGTTGCTGACGCCGATGTGACGCACCTTTTCCTCCTCCACCAGTTGGTTGAAGGCGCGGAAGGTATCTTCCAGGGGCATATTAGGGGCGGGCCAGTGGATCAGATAGATGTCCAGATAGTCCATCTGCAACCGGCGCAGGCTGCCCGCGCAGGCGTCCAACACGCTCTGATAGCCCAGGTGGGCCGGTGTCACTTTGGAGGTGATTAGCAGACTTTCCCGATCAATCCCGGATTCACGCACGGCCTGACCGGTCAGTTCTTCCGAATGGCCTTTGGCGTAGGTTTCTGCCGTGTCGAAATGGGTGTAGCCCAATTCCAGGGCCGAGCGCAGGGCCGCCAGGGACCAGCCGTCCAGGGAGGGGTCCGCGCTGTGTTCGCCGCCGATCTTCCAGCAGCCAAAGCCAATTTTCGGGACCGACAGGCCATTGGGTAGGATTTCGTAGTTCATTCGCTGCTTCCTTTCAATCGCAAGCTAACAGCTTGCGCTACAAGGGTGTAGTTTTATTGCCCAGTGCGGGGGCTGTAGATGCGCAGGGCATTGTCGTGCATCACCGCGTCCCGGTTGGCCTCTCCCTTGCCCGCCAGATAGCTTTCCAGAATGTCGATCTGCACGTTTACGCTGTCCACACCCAGCCCGGCCACATTGCTCACCGGCCAGTTGCTGCCAAAAATCAGCCGTTCCGGGCCGAAAAGATCGTAGAGAGTATCCAGCACAGAGACGTAGCGGGCTGGTTCGCTTAGAGGGGTGAACTGCGTCGGCCATTGCCCGCCCTGTTCTGTGCTGCTCAGCCGGTGAATATCGCTGACTTTAATGCACACCGCCGGCGCGCCAGCCACCGCCTGCATTGCGGATCGCCAGCCATCCTCCACATTCAGGGAAGGGGGCTTCTGGGCAAAGTGATTCATCACAATTGTCAGCCCCGGCACGGCCCGGGCGATGGCAGCAACCGCGTGGCCGTCCAACCCCAGGGTGTCCAGCATCAACCCCCGGTCAGCCAGCGCGGCCAGGTTTTCCAGCACATTCGGCTGAAGCCTCTCCCCGCTTTTCTCCCCCTCCTGCAGAAAAACCCCGCTGCCAATGCGCAGCCCGACCCACCTTTTATCGGCAGCCAGGGCAGCAAGCCCACGGCTAAACTCACGGACGGGTTGGGACGGATTGAGTTTGCCCACCACCGAAAGAATCTTCGGGTCAGCCGCGGCCGCGTCCAACATCCAGCGGTTGGAGTGGATGATCTTCTCCGGGGGCGTGGAGCCGCTTGACTCTACCACCACAATTTTATCCACCCGCTGGCCGCCAATTGTGCGGTTATAATCAGCCATCAGCGCGTCGACTTCCAGCCAGGGGATTTCGCCGCAGCAGCCGGTGGGAAAGTTCGAGTCGTCGCTCATTGGCGGCGCTGTGCGGGGCAATTTCCAGAGATGAATATGGGTATCAACAATCGGTCTGGGCATAGGATTTCCTCGGTTTTGAAGATAGTCGTCGTAGGTCGGACTGTTAGTCCGACCGTCCGTTGTGTCACCGGTCGGACTGACAGTCCGACCTACGGGTGCGCCGTTAGGAGAGATGGCGATTCGCAGTTTAGCTGCTCCGTATATCCAATCGGGCCCGGGTAAACCAGGCCGGTTTGATGGCAGCGTCCACACCAGCCGGGTGGGGCGCGTCCGGGGGATCGGCGAAGGGGTGGCCCGGCTCGGCCACCGGCCCCAGCAGCAGCGGATCGTGCGTGCGCTGCATCCAATTATCCAGCCGCGCCCGCATATCGGTCAGGACATCGGCATAGGCAGGGTCGTTGACCAGATTGGCCGCCTCGTTGGGGTCGTAGATCAGATCGTAGAGCGTTTCGGGATGGACCGGGCGCTGGGCCAGGCCGTGGCGCATCAGATACTGCTTGCTGGCCCCGTCGTCGATATTGGGCATTGTCGTAATCGCCCGGTCGTCGTAGCGGCGGATGTATTTCCAGCGCGGGGTGCGCACGGCCCGCTTGGGTTCATAAGCGGCGTGATAGGTGACTTCGCCGTAGATTTCCTCGTTCACTTCGGCCACCTCCCCATCCACCAGCGGCAGGAAGGAACGCCCCTCCAGCCAGTCCGGCTTGGCCGCGCCGATCAGATCGCAGAGGGTGGGGAAGATGTCGATCTGGGAGATCATCCCGTCCACCACTTTACCGCCGGAGAAGCCCGATGGCCCGCGCACGATCAGCGCCACGCCCATCCCGTGATCGGTGAGGGTACACTTCATTCCGGGGAAGGCCAGGCCGTGATCTGTCGTGTAAACGAAAAGGGTATTGTCGGCCAGCCCGGCCTCGTCCAGGGCCACCAGCACCCGCCCGATGTGCTCGTCCAGCATCTTTGCCATCCGTTTGAAGGCGGCCATATCGTAGCGGGTCTCCGGCGTGTCGGGCAGGGGTGCGGGGGGCAGGGTGTAGCGGGGGTCTTCGTCCGGGCCGGGTTCGGGGAAGACCCGGTGGGTCTCGAAGTAGCCGATGTCGAGAAAGAAGGGGCGGTCGTGCTGGCTGTGGATGAACTCGACCGCGGCGTCGGTGATGCCCACACCGTCGGTGGCCGTGGGGCTGCCCGCTTCCACAATCCACTGGTAGCCCAGTTCTCGTGGGTCCAGCACCAGATGTTGAATGCCGCAGAGGGCTGTGTGATAGCCGTGCCCGGCCAGAAAATTCGCCAGGTGATGTGCCGGGTGGGCCAGATAGATGCCCCGGTTGGCAAGCCCCAGTTGGCCGTTGGAATGGGCACTCTCGCCCGTCAACAGGCAGGCCCGGCTGGGGGAACAGGTGGGCGCGGCGTTGAAGACTTTGCGAAAGAGCACGCCCTCCTCGGCCAACGCCTGCAAATTGGGGGTGGGCACGGCGTGGCCGTAGGGCTGCAAATAACGCCCGGTGTCGTGGGAGTGGAGGTAGATGATATTCATTGGCTGGGGTCCTGTGGGGTGGTGGGTAGGAAGCCGTTGTATGGGTATTGTAACGCACCCCGCGCAGAGACGCCAGCCGACTGGATTTCAGGCTGCGCTGCTGAGAAAAGTGCTGGCGTGATTGATGGAGAGGACCTCACACAGGACGATACGGGAATTTCAGTTTTTCGAGAAGTAGGGAGAGCCTAACGCCCGCGCTTCAGCCGACCCGTTCGCTTCGCCACACGGGTGGATCGGCTGGAAGCGCTCGTTAGCCTGCCGTGTCTACTCGAAGTGCCTATCTGTGAACATCACCTTTCCAAAGCGCAATATACACCCAACTTGGAAAGTCGCCGGGGCTCGTTACAGGCTTCCAATGTCTCAATGTGCTTGGCAATGATGCTACCACATTGCCCCACTCTTTTGAATCAGGAGAGGGGTAGACAAAAGCGAGTACCCATTTGTTTGAATTGCCTATCTCGTCCAGTTTCTTGAAATCTTTTATCAACCCAACGTGGTCATTTCGGAAGTAAAAGCGCAAATTGCGAGGAGTACCTGCCGCTTGGCTAATGCATAATGCTTTCAGCTCACAGAGATGTTCTTGGCCCTGAATTTGAAGCCGAAAGTCAACCTGCTTTCGCTTGCGATCTTTCGGCGAGGGAACATTGGCTTCACGCTCAAACTCTTGAATCACTCGACTTGTCACTAGTCGGTTGAACAGCACAAGCAACTCCGCTTTGAACCAGCCTTCTATACGGCTATCTGCCTGTGCAAAAGCTGCAAAATGCTCCCGCTTATTTAGAAACCACTCTGAAATGTGGGAAAGCAGAATTTCCATTTTGACTCACCAATCGGTTGATGCGAAGGCAGGTTAACTATCATCATCCCGCAACTGACAAAATAACTGTAGCACAGGGTGACGTATGCCGCAACAGACTGCACAATTTCCGCTGCGCAGATAGATCACCGCCACTCCCAGGGAGATCAGCCCAAACGCTCTACAGCCCGGACTGAATCGCCAGGATGGCCGCGTTGGTGCGGTCGGGGAAGACTGAGTTTGGCGAGGATGGCGCTGACGTGGTTGCGCACTGTGCCTTCGGAAGGATAGCCTTCGGTCGCCCCGATCACCTGCAGAGCCTATGGCTTCGCACCTCTCAGGCGAGATAGCTATATCCCACCACCAGAAAGAGCAGGCCAAAGATCAGCGGCACCCAGATGCCGATAGCGCGGCTGTTTTTGTCCAGCGCAACTTTGAGACGGTTGAGGATCGCAGCCGCCTGGCGGGGCACGCTAACAAAAATAAGCACGGGGAGCAAAACCGACAGACTGAAGACGAGCGCGGCAACCAGCGTAATTACAATCTTCTCGGCCAGGGAGAGAGAACTGAGAATGACCACTGACTGGGCGGTGAGAAAGAGGGCGAGATTTTTGACGTTGATGACCGAGACCAGCCCACCGAAGCCCAACGCCCGGATGGGGGAAATATTATCAACCATCGCAAAGAAACGGGGCGGCTCGGGCTTCTCCACCGGCGGCTTGCGGCTATTGCGCCAGCCCACCCAGAGTAGCAGCCCGCCCAGGAGCAGCAGGACGGAGGGGAAGATCACACCAGGGCCGTCATTGGATGGGTTCGTGCTGCGATAGCCCAGCATCACTGCTGCCACGCCCAGAAGCGCATAGCCGCCAAGATAGCCCAGAGCAAAGGCCAGCCCGTTCAGCCAGCCCCGATCCGAAATGAGCAAGAGAATCGTAAGTGTAATGGCTCCGAAGGAGAGGATACCGGCAGAGGCCAGAAGTAGCGTTTCGATGAGAACCGGAAGCATTCTAGATTTTGTCCTGGAATTGGAGCATCCGTATTAGTTTTTCCTCAACCGTTTGCGCCATCGATGCCCGATAGGCACGGTGATCTCGAGGAAGTGTTGCATGACTGTGTTCCAGCCGTCGGCATCTTGAGCAGATTTCCTTGGCCCGATAGAGTTCTCCACCGCATCGTAGGCATTTCATATGCTTCAATCTTTCTGTTATAAATCGCGCTGTACTGATTTTGTCCGTCGCGTTGACCCACTATGCCAATGCTACAAACATCCGTCAGGGTTGTCAAGTAAGCGTAAACATCCACCAAAAGGCAAGTATTGACACCGTCACCCTTGTCCAGTAAGATGTTTGCAGAAATGCGCGTTATTCTGCGCGTAAATATAGGTTGCTTGAGAGGGGAGAGTCAATGAGTGTCAGTGTATCCTCCAACGAAGCTCGTAGCAGTTTAGGGCGGCTGCTGCGCCTGGCTGCGGAAAAAGATGAGAAAGTTGTGATTGAGGTGCGGGGCCAGCCGAAAGCAGTGCTGGTCTCCTACGCCGACTATCAGGAACTTCTGCGTTGGAAGAAATCCCAGCAGGCAGTGAGCGCGCTGGAAAAAATCCGGGCTGCGCGCGAATCTGTCTTAGCGCGCACTGAGGAACTGTCGGAAAGAGATGCCTATCGACTGGCAGGCTTTGGGGAACGGGCGGCAGACGAGATTGTCAGCCACGACCGGCAAATCGGCGGTGACAAGCAGTGAAGGTGATTCTCGACGCAAACGTATACATCAGTTATCTTCTGGCTCGGAGAAGCGGACGAAGTATCACGGAAGTAGTGGACTCCTGCCTGTCCAACCCGCAGATTGAACTGATTGCGCCACAAGAACTGTTGGCCGAAATTCGCCGTTCCGTCCTGGCAAAACCCTACTTGCGTACCCATATCTTCGAAGACGAATTGGCCGCCCTGGAAGAGGCCCTAGCGCTAATCGCTGAGACGCCTTCTCCCCTGTCCGACATTTTGCCCCACTCCAGAGACGCCCAGGATGACTATCTGCTGGCGTATGGGCTGATGGAGAGGGCAGATTATCTGGTGACGGGCGATGACGATCTGTTGGTGTTGGAACGAATTGAAAGTCTCCGCATTGTCAGTGTTCCCGTCTTCTGGTCAATTTTGCGCACTTCCCCTGGTGAGTCTGAATAGCCTCTACCCGATCCCCGGAAAATAGCCGGCCAGGTGACGCACGAAGGCCCGGGCTACCGGCGACAGGGGATTCTCATCGTTCCACAGCAATTTGAGCGTGCGCTGCATCGGCTTGTCCGTCACCCGCAGTCCACGCAGAACGCCCGCCTCCACTTCCGCGGCGATGGCATAGCCGGGCAGCACGGAAATGCCCATCCCCTTGGCCACCGCTCGCTTGATGGATTCCACATTGTCAAACTCCGCGGCTATCTTCACAACCGTTCCCGCAGCCTGAAAGCGGCTGTCCAGCCAGAGTCGGCTCTGGCTATTGCGCTGGCGCATCACAAAACTCTGGCCGTTCAGGTCTGCGCAGACAAGCGATTCCCGCCCCCACCAGGCGTGGGACGGCCCCACCACCACGTATTGTTCCACCACCTCCAACTCCTGTACAGCCACAGCCTCCCTATCCAGCGGGCCTAGCTCCCCCTCCACCAGACCGATGTCGATCTTTCCCTCGCCCAGCGCGGCCACAATCTCCGGTGTGATGCTGGTCTGGCTGTGGATGTTCAGGTTGGGATGGGCGGCCCGGAAAGCCTGAATCCAATCGGGCAGGTAGTAGACGCTGACGCCGGGAGTGGCGGCCAGAGTGACCTGTCCCTCGGCCAGTTGGGTCACATCCGTCACGGCCACTTCCGCTTCCGCCACCAGACGCAAAATCTGCCGGGTGTAGCCGTGCAGCGTCTCCCCCGCGGCGGTCAGCGTCACGCCCCGGCGGCCCCGGTCAAAGAGCCGGGTACCCAGCGCCGCTTCCAAATCCTGGATGTGCTGGCTGACCGCAGGCTGGGTGAGCAGCAGCCGATCCGCCGCAGCGCTGAAGCTGCCGGTCTGGACAACGAGTGAGAATATCTCCAGTTTGTAGAGGTTGAGCATTGGATAGTAGTGGATGCGTGAGGCGTGAGGCGTGAGATCAATGGCGCCGGTCTCACGTTTCACGTTTCACGGGCGGGATGATGAGAGATTCGGGCTACACAATCGCTGACGCTGAGAGATAAGTCTTTCCTTATGGCAAGTATAAACGGTTGGGGGGCGCTGGGCAAGGGGGAATGGGTGTAGAATGTGGAGCATTGAAACGCAGCCCGGCAATCAATTGCTGTCGGAAAGTGCAAGTCGGCTCCAGCCGACTGGAGCGCCGCTGATTCAGTCCGCTTCAGTGGACTTGCGCTCTCAGACCGGATTTCAATCCGGGGCTAACGACCCTACATCTACCGGAGCATCACCCAATGAACCTTCTCTCACGACTTTTCGGTGGGGCCACCCACCCGCTGATCAGACCCGACGAATATACGGCCCGGTATGTAACCGCCAAGACGCCCCACACGTTGCTGGATGTGCGCACGGCGGAAGAATTCAGCGGCGGCCACATCCCCGGGGCGGTCAACATCAGTTTGCCGGATCTGCCCCAAAAACTCAAACGCGTTTCGAGCAAAAAGCCAGTCATCCTCTACTGTCGCAGCGGCAACCGCAGCGCCACCGCGGCCAAACTTCTGCTACAGGCGGGCTACACCGAAGTCTACGACCTGGGCGGCATCATCGACTGGCAGCGCCAGGGGCTGCCCGTGAAACGTAAGGCGTGAAACGTGAGAAAGTCCGAATGCTTTCACCCTTCACGTTTCACGCTTCCCAGGGAACAGATCACATAACTTTCGGAGGACCAAGCAAATGTTACTCAAATACTTCTACGACGAAAAGTTGGCCCAGGCCAGCTATCTGGTGGGCTGTTCGGCCACGGGCGAAGCCCTGGTCATCGACCCGGCCCGGCACATCACCCCCTATCTGCGGGCGGCGGAGAAAGAAGGGCTGCGCATCACCCACGTCACCGAAACCCACATCCACGCCGACTTTGTGAGCGGCAGCCTCGAGCTGGCCGGGGCCACCGGCGCCACAATCTATCTGAGCGATATGGGCGACGCGGATTGGAAGTACGCCTATGCCAACGATACGAATGTCATTCTGGTACGGGACGGGGATAGCTGGAAAGTGGGCAATGTCAAAGTGGATGTGCTCCACACCCCCGGCCATACCCCGGAACAGATCGCTTTTCAGATCACCGACACCGCCGGCGCCGACAGACCCATTGGCATCTTCACCGGCGACTTTCTTTTTGTGGGCGATGTGGGCCGCCCGGACCTGCTGGAAGAGGCCGCGGGGCTGGCAGGCACAAAAGAGGTGGGGGCGCGCCAGCAGTTTGCCACCGTCCAGCGCTTCAAAGAAATGGCTGACTATCTGCAAATCTGGCCGGGCCACGGCGCGGGCAGTGCCTGTGGCAAGGCCCTGGGCGCGATTCCGTCCACAACGCTCGGCTACGAAAAGCTCTTCAATCCGGCCTTTCAATTTGAGAAGGAGAGCGAATTTGTGGCCTGGCTGCTATCCGATCAGCCAGAAGCACCCTTCTATTTCGCCCAAATGAAAAAGGTGAACAAAATCGGACCGGCTCTGCTGCGCGCCTTGCCCTTGCCCACCAACTTTGACCGGGCAACGCTTGACGCAGTGATCGAGGATGGCGGCCAGATCTTCGATCTGCGCAACCGGGGCCAATTCGCCGCCACCCACGCGCCGGGCGCGGTCAATATCCCCGCAGACAACAGCGGCTTTGTTACGTGGATAGGCTGGCTGGTGGACTACGAACGGCCTGTCTATGTGCTGCTGCCCTCCATAGACAGCGAACAGGCAATTTTGCGTGACCTGCACTCCATTGGCATTGATTACATACCCGGCTACTTCAGCCCAGAGGTGTTGAGCCACCGCACCCAGGCCCTGCCGGTGATCACCGCCCGCCAGTTGGCCCAGCGCTTGCCTCTGAATGGGCTGCAAATTCTGGATGTGCGGGGTAAGGGCGAGTACGCCGACAAACACATTGTGGGTGCCCGCCACATCCCTCTGGGCTACTTGCCCCAGCGGCTGGCCGAGTTGCCCAAAGACCGCACAATCATCACCCTGTGCGCCAGCGGCTACCGCTCCCAGATTGCGGCCAGCCTGCTCCAGGCCGCAGGCTTTGAAGATGTGCTCTCCCTCAACGAGGGCGAAGAGTGCTGGTCCCGCTTCCTGCCCACCGAAAGCGGCGCATCAAATTAGATAGCCACGTCTGATTCAACCAGGAGAAACAGTGTGATGGAACAAATCCTTCTCGACCTGCTGCTCGGTTTTGGCATCGGTCTCTCCCTGGGATTGCTGGGCGGCGGCGGTTCGATTCTGACTGTGCCCGCGCTGGTCTATATCGTCGGTCAGACACCCCAGGCCGCGGTGACTGCTTCGCTGGTGATTGTGGGATTAAATAGCTCGATGGGCGCGCTGATGCACCGCTCCCAGGGCACGCTCAACTGGCGGGTGGCTCTGCTCTTTGGCGGGGTGGGGATGGGCGCGGCCTACATCGCGGCGGGCTGGTCAAAGGCCCTGCCCCCGACAACACTGATGATCGCCTTTGCCCTGCTGATGATTCTCGTCGGTCTCTTTTTAATTCTGAAACCCCAGCCCCAGGACGGGGATACGCCAGGCCGTGGCTGGCTGGTAACGGTTGTCAGCGGCCTGGGTGTGGGCTTGCTCACCGGTCTGCTGGGGGTGGGCGGCGGGTTTTTGATCGTCCCCGCGCTGGTGATGTTTGTGGGGCTGCCCATGCGCCAGGCCGTGGGCACGTCCCTGGTGGTGATTGCGATGAACAGTCTGGCCGGTTTTCTGGGCCATCTGGGCGGGCCTGCCCTGGATTTACAGGTACTCACCCTCTTTGTGGCCGCCGGTCTTGTCGGCGCATTGGCGGGGGCGCGCCTCACCCGTACTATCCAGCCCCACCAGCTACGCCGGGCCTTTGCCTTCTTCGTCATCGCCCTGGCCGTCTTTCTTCTGGCGGACAATATCCCCCAAATAACTGCCCGTTATTAACCTGGCGGTTTCGTCGGCACGATTCCGGGAATCGGCCAAACCTACAGGGGAATTCAAAAGCTTGCGTGGCCGATTCCCGGAATCAATGATGCCCTTTTTCTTCCAACCCGGCACGGCCAACTGAACGAATGCACACACACCAAGCAAAACTTGCTATTTTCTTGACAACTGGCGTACAATCTTTTTGTTCGATGCTTTGCATCAAACGATTGTCGGCAGATCCCACTCTCGCCAGCTCCTACTTTGGAAAGCTGGCTGCGGACTGCCAATTGTGCGGACTGGACATTTGCTGATCCAGGCGCAGGATGAACAGCGGTACGCCGAAACGTCTTTTGCCACATTTTTGTTATTTGGGCGGGACGGTGTGCCACCACTGAATTTGCCGTAGCCATTGATACTCGACACGGACATACGCTGACATTTTTTCACTTTGTCACCCGGTCATTTTGTCACCTTGTCAAGTATAGCGCTGCGTGCTTTTTGATGGTCCTTTGTTTCAGCTTGACCGCCTGGGTCTGCCCGAAGCCAGCCGCTCCCTTTTAGTTTTCAGAAATGGAACGGTTTCGTGAGCAGAAGAAGAAAAACACCCAATACCTCTACCCCCACCCCCCCACCGCCCCGCTCGGATACTTCCAAGTTGCGCTGGTTCAAAGCGGATATGCACCTGCATACCCCCGCTTCCGGCGACTACGAAGAACCCAATGTCACCTATTTGGAATGGCTGCGTCAGGCCAACGAGAAGGAACTGGACATTGTAGCCATCACCGACCACAACACTGTGGCCGGCGTGGCCGCGGTGCGCCGGGAGATCGAATGGCTGGCCCGGCTGGAAGAGCAGAACCGGCTGACCGACGATGAGAAGAAACGGCTGGACGAATGGCGCACCCTGGCCAACAAAATCCTCGTTCTCCCCGGTTTTGAATTTACCGCCACCTTTGGCTTTCATATCCTGGGCATCTTCCCCCCAGAGACGAGCGTGCGCCATCTGGAATATGTGCTGCTCAATTTGAATGTCCCCGCAGAGAAGCTGGACCTGGGCAGCACAGAGACGGGGGCCACCACCGACGTGCTGACCGCCTATCAGGTCATCACCGAAGCGGGCGGACTGGCGATTGCCGCCCACGCCAATAGCACCCACGGCGTGGCTATGCGCAATTTCCCCTTTGGCGGGCAGACCAAAATTGCCTACACCCAGAACGAGCATCTGGTGGCGCTGGAAGTGACCGATCTGGAGAGCCGCAGCCGCAGTAGCACCTCCCGCTTTTTCAACGGTACAAAGCCCGAATACCCCCGACGGATGCACACCCTGCAGGGCAGCGATGCCCACCGGCTGGTCGCCGACCCCAAGAATCCCAAACGGCTGGGCATCGGCGAGCGGGTGATCGAATTGCTCCTGCCCGAAGCCAGCTTCGAGGCCATCTCCGAACTCCTGCACAGCGACAATTTTGACCGCACCCGGGCCTATCGCCCCAAAGACAAGCCCATCGACCACCTGGCCGTAGCCCGGGCCGAGGGGCCAAATCAGGTGCAGAGCTTCCACGAGACTGTCACTGTGCGGGGCGGACGCCAAGCGGCTGTGCTGGCCGATCTGTGCGCCTTTGCCAACACCGACGGCGGCGTTGTCTATGTGGGGGCCAGCGTGCGCAAAGGGCCGGTCAAAGGGCTGTCCAACATCAAAGGGGTGCAGAAGGAGCTACAGGCGGCGATTGCCGAGCGCTTGCAGCCCCAGTTGGAAGTGCGCTTTGAGATTGCCCAGAGCGACAACGCCCAGGTATTGCGCGCCAGCGTGGACGAGGGCGACGAAAAACCCTATTGTCTGGACCAGTCCAAATTTTACGTGCGCAACGACGCCGAGACCAGTCTGGCCGTGCGCGATGAGATTGTGGCCCTGGTGCTGGAAAACGCGGGGATCAGCCGGGGCGGGGCTGCGGAAGTCGTGGCTGTGGCCGAAAAGACAGGGGCTGCCGCTGCCGCCAGTAAGAGCAGCAACGGTAGCCGCCGCCGCCGGAGTGGACGCAGCAGTGACACAGGGGCCAGTACTTCCTCGACCTCGACCGTGACCGCGACTACCAAAACCCCAGAGACAAGCGATCCTTTCGATCTGCCCCAGGTGGGTGTGGAGATTGTCTCCAGCGAGAATCGCAACGGTGTCAATTATTACGTGGTCAGCGATCTGCGCAACGCCCGCTCGGTGAGCAATGTCACCCGCAAGGGGGCGCGCAAATTGTGGAACTACGCCATCGCCCAGGTGGAGGACCACCCGGTGGAGATTGGCAAAGTCCAGTGGAAGGGCGATGTGGGGCTGGTGCGCTCGGAGAGCCGGGCGGGGAAGGTGCGCTATGACCTGGCCCGACGCAACGGCAAGAACATTCGGGTCTTCTACGGCGTCACGGAGGACGGGATGGAAGGGCCGTGGGCGGAGTTTGTGGGGAAATGAAACGTGAGGCGTGAAACGGGATACGTGAGGTCCTTCGGACCTGCTCACGCATTCCGTTTCACGTTTCTGCGTAACTGTTCAGCCCCTGGGAGCGCCGCCATCCCTGGCGGCAGATGTCGATACTGACCGCCAGGGATGGCGGCGCTCCCAGCCTAAATAGGTACGTTTCTGTGGGCAAAACAGGCTGCATCGGTAGGGGTTCACCCCCTACCACAGATAAATCACCACCACCACCGACAGCCCCCACAACAGCACAGAGAGCAAAAAGGGGCGGTCTTCGAAGAGCAGATCTTCGGGGGCACCGCCCCTTTTTTCTACGTGGATCAGGTAGAGATAGCGGAAGGCTGCGTAGAGGATAAAAGGGACAGTAAGCAGCATATGGCCGTCCTGGGCCAGGGCCGTCTTGGCTTCAAAAGTGTAGAGGGTATAGGCCAGCAGCCCGCTGGTGGTGACGATCCCCAAAATCTGATCGAGCAGGGGCAGGTTGTAATGGGCCAGGCTGGCCCGGTGTCCCACCGCGTCGCCTTCCAGCAGCGTATACTCGTGGCGACGTTTGCCAAAGCCCAGAAAGAGCGCCAACAGGCTGACGCAGACATAGAGCCAGGGGCTGAAGTTGGCAACGTCCACGGCTACGACGCCTGCTACCACCCGCAGCACAAAAAAGCCGGCAATCATCAGTACGTCGATAATCACCAGGTCCTTCAGCCGAAAGCTGTACCAGATATTCAGAATCAGATAGCTCGCCACAATCACCCCGGCCCACAAGTCCACCAGGCCAGTCACCAGAATACTCATCACCGCCAGCAGGACCGCGCCCCCTTTGGCAAAGCCTGGGCTGAGCTGGCCGCTGGGCAAAGGGCGCAGACGCTTGCGCGGGTGTAGCCGATCCTTCTCAATATCTACCAGATCGTTAAGAATATAGACACTGCTGGAGATCAGACAGAAGCCCACCATCACCAGCAGGGCGGCCGCGGTCATGGGCAGATCAAAGAGTTTGCCATCAAAGATCAGCCCGGCCAGGACAAAACCATTTTTTGTCCACTGTTTGGGACGCATGGTTTTGAGAAGTCCAACCAGATTGCTGGTAAAAGAGGGCGTGACAGATGTAACGGGCACGGATTTCGCGGAGTGGTTCATTGGTCGATTCGTTGACTGGTTGGCGCTTCCCATCTTTGTAGAACAGACCAGTCAATGATACTGTAGCAACTGTCGGACTGCCAAAGATTGTAGGGCGGAATGGTATTCCGCCCGGAATCGGTGATTTTCGGGCGAATTGTGTAGTGAAATCTGTAGGTGCGGTTTGCAACCGCACGGCTCCGCGTCAAAGTGCGGTTACAAACCGCACCTACATTTTACTGCCAAATATCCTACAGGAAAGACAGATGAGCAACGCCAAACAACGGCTGGACCTGCTGCTGGTGGAGCGGGAGCTGGTCGAGAGCCGGGAGCAGGCCCGCCGGTTGATAATGGCCGGCGAAGTTTTTGTGGACGAGCAGGTGGCGGACAAGGCCGGGCGGCTGGTGCCACTGGAAGCCAGCCTGCGGGTGCGCACGCCCCCCCGCTATGTCAGCCGGGGCGGGCTGAAGCTGGAAGCCGCCCTGGACGCCTTTGCCATCGACCCGACCGGACTGACAGCCGTGGATGTGGGGGCCAGCACTGGCGGCTTTACCGATTGTCTGCTGCAACGGGGCGCGGCAAAAGTCTACGCGGTGGACGTGGGCTACGGCCAGTTGGCCTGGAAGCTGCGTTCCGACCAGCGGGTGGTCACTATCGAGCGCACAAATATCCGCTATCTGGAAAATCTCCCCGACGGCGTTCTGGCCGATCTGGCCGTCATCGACGCCAGCTTTATCGGGCTGGAACTGGTGCTGCCCCCCACCCTGCGCCTGCTCACCCCCGCCGGTCAGGTAGTGGCGCTGATCAAACCCCAATTCGAGGCAGGCCCGGCGGATGTGGGCAAAGGCGGGGTTGTGCGCGACCCGGCAGTCCATCGCCGGGTCATCGATCAGATCTTTGCCCTGGCCGAAAGCCTGGATTTGTGGGTGGCCGGGTTGACAGTCTCCCCCGCGCCGGGGCCTGCGGGCAACATCGAATTTCTTGTCTGGCTGGACAAAAAGCAACGCCCGCCCCTGGATAGGGAGGGCGCGGTTGACGCCGCGCTGCTGTTGGCCGCGGCGCTGCGGGCAAAGTGAACAATAGACAGGTGCGGACGAAGAGCGTTACCCGTACCCGTCTACAGGCTTAGGAATGGCGCTTACTTAGGACTCGTCAAAAATAAGTTCCATCCGGTGCGTCGCACTGTCCACGAAATGACTCTAGTCCGCAACCTCATCTGGACAGTGCGACGCACCAAAACGGGACGTTATTCTTTGACAAGCCCTTAGC
>JAANMX010002856.1_pt1 | contig 16277 bp, 8 predicted proteins | sample 7279681 | NCBI WGS metagenome assembly JAANMX01 (sample SAMN14094542, study PRJNA606508) | bioreactor metagenome | isolation source: A lab-scale SPAN reactor treating ammonium-rich wastewater day 351 | place: Ireland: Galway | collected 2018-01-01
TACGAAGACGAAGCCGAGATGATGATGGACACCATGGCTTCTGCCATCGAGCCGCTCATGTTGGCGATCATGGGCTGCATCGTGGGTTTTATCACCCTGGCTTGCTTCATGCCGATGGTCCAGTTCGTCAGCGAAATGTGAGCCAAGCTTCTGAGCTGGGAACGGTAACTTGGCAGAGAGCCTGAAAGGTCAGGTCGCACCGAAGAGCCCACCAGGGGCTCCGGCGCACGTACAGCACCTGCTGAGCAAGCTGTCCGAGTCACTCGACCTGGACGCCCCGCGCACGGCTTTCCTGGCGTTGCGCGAGAACCTGATCTACCTGTTGGAGTTCTTCGCGGGCACCTCGGCCGCGGCAGCGTCTGAGGCCGGCGCTCTGGACGCCAAGACGAAGGCTCTCTGGAAGAGCGACGCCAGTCTCACCGACGTGGAGAACCTGCTCTGCCAGGCGCTGACGGCCCTGGAGGCTTCCCGCTCCAACCCGGCTATCGGCAACTTGCGCTCGGTTTTTTTTGTGGGCGATACCACCAGCAAGCCTTCGCCCCGTCGTCACTCGCGGCTCTTGCGCATGGCCGGGGCCCCCTTTCGGGGCTACGTCTTTCTGTCCGAGTTCGCCGAGCTCAAGCCCGCCTCGCGTGATGCCTTCGCGGCCGAGGTCAAGCGCTATCTGCCAATCTTGAAGGAATGGCTCACCGCGGCCCAACCTTTCTTCAAGGACCTGCGCATCACCGAAGAGGGCGTCACCGCGGAGGGACATGCCCAGGTGGTGCTGGAGGCGGGCAATTACAGACTGGATCTTGGGCCCGCCATTCGGGTTTCCGAGTGCGCCCTCTGCCCGACGGTGACAGCCCGGGCGGTCGAGCCAGCCAAGGTGCCCGCGGCTGCAGCCAGGTCGACCGCGGCCGCGAAGTCCGGTTCGGCCAAGACGGCGGTGGCCAAGAAACCGGAGGGTGAAGCTGCGACTCCGGTCAAGAGTGGCGTCGTCAAGAAGGTGCTGGTCGTCAAGCGTCCCGATGGCACCATCGTGCGCAAGGTGGTGCAGACCGTGGCGGCTTCCGACGCTGCCAAGACGGCTGCCAAGGCCGAGCCTGCCAAGACAGCGGAGCCCGCCAAGGCGCCGGTCAAGGCGGGCGAGCCTCCCGCGCCGCGACCCGAGCTGATTGCGCCCGAGGCGGGGAAGTCAGTCCCCGTCAAACCGGTCGCGAAGAAACCCGAGACCGATGGCAAGCCCGATGTCGGGTCGAAGGCCGGACCGGTGGCCGCCGAGCCCGAGAAGGCCGAGAAGAAGGCCGAGCCGGTAGCCGCCAAGCCCGAGAAGGCCGAAGAGAAGGCCGCGGAGGTCGAAGGGGCCCAGGAGAAGGCTGAGCGCGTTCAGGCCGAGGAGAAGGTTGAGCCGGTGCCGACCGAGCCCGAGAAGGCCGAGAAGGCGGAGCCGGTAGCGACCGAGCCCGAGAAGGCGGAGCAGGTAGCGACCAAGCCCGAGAAGGCCGAAGAGAAGGCCGAGAAGGCGGAGCCGGTAGCGACCGAGCCCGAGAAAGCCGAAGAGAAGGCCGAGAGGGCGGAGCCGGTAGCGACCGAGCCCGAGAAGGCCGAAGAGAAGGCCGAGAAGGCCGAGCCGGTAGCGACCGAGCCCGAGAAGGCCGAAGAGAAGGCCGAGAAGGCGGAGCCGGTGGCGACCGAGCCCGAGCAGGCGAAGGAGCCGGTCTCTGAGAGTGCTGCCGAAGAGCAGACCGAAGCGGCGGTGCCCGACCAGCCCGAGGCTCAGGTTGAGCCCGAGAAGGCCGAAGCGAAGGCCGAGGCCTCCCAGGCCGAAGAGAAGGCCGAGAGCAAGGCGGAGCCTGGGCCGGCCCAGGAGAAGACCGAACCCGAGAGGGCCGAGCCGGTGGCGAGCGGCGCCCCCGAGGCCGCGGTCCCGCCGGAGCCTGAGAAGCCCGCGAAGACAGAGGCCGGCTCCGGGGCCGTCAAAGCTCCGGTCAAGCCTCCCAGCTCATCCGGAAAGTTCGCCAAGATCAGCGAATCTGAGCCTGAGAAGCTCGAGGCGAAATCCGGCGGCGTCAAAGCGCCGGTCAAGCCTCCGAGCTCTTCCGGGAAGTTCGCCAAGATCGACTCTGTGAAGCTCGAAGAGGAGAGACCGGTAGAATCTGGCGAGGCGGCAGAGCCAGAGCAGCCCAAGGTGGTCAAGGCGCCTGTGAAGCCGCCAAGCTCGTCCGGCAGGTACGAGGCTGTTCAGTCTGAGCCTCAGAAGCCCGAGAAGGCCGAGCCCGAGCCCCCACTCCCCCAGCCGGGTAAGCTTGCGCCCGAGCCCGAGGTCGCCCCGGTCATCCCTGACCAGGTGGCCCTGCCTGAGCTCGAGCCGGCCCCGTCACCCGAGCCGGTTGGCGTTCTGGATGAGGCGTTCGAGCCTGTCGGAGAAGATGAACTGCTCATGGGCGCCCCGGAAGAGGGCGACGTCGTCCTCGAGGAGGTTGAGCTTTCCGAGGAGGAGCTGCTGCTCGGGGCTCCCGATGAAATGGTCGAGGAGGCCGCGCCGCCTCCGCCCCCGGCTCCAGCTCCAGCCGCAGTCTCGCTCTCCTCCCAGGCGCCAGTCGTCATCCCGCAGGGTGCTCCCGACCACCTGCGCCACATTCTCGAGGCTTTGAACGCCGCCATCAAGAGCAATGACGCTTCCAAAGCGGCCGCCGAGGTGCAGGCCGGCTGGGACTTCATGCTCCGCTACTATGCCGGCGTGGTTTCGATGAGTTGGAGGAGCGCCGAGCGCAAGCTCCCCGAGAATGCCCGCCAGTTGATGCGCAACTGGGCGAGTCTGGGCGCCTGCCGCGAGCTTCTGGTCATGGGCCTTGGCCGCATCAACTCCTCCGAAGCCATCAACGCCGCTCTTGTGGCCGCCTTCAAGGGCGGCTTCTATGATATCATCCAGAAGCGGGGCGCCGACCTCGTCGCATGGTGCGAGAAGCCCCTCGAGGGCAGCGGCACCACCGAAGCGATCAACACCTACCTGCCGGAGCTGCGCGACTGGCTCAAAAAGTCGGAGGATTACCTCGAGGGCTGCGAGCACTTCGCCGAGCCCCCGTCCGCCGAGGGCCACCTCGAGATCGTGGTGCAGTATGGCGAGTCCTTCCTCGAGCTGTGCGCACCCGATTTCGTCATCCAGATTCGCGAGTGCCCCGTTTGCCTGCCCAAGCTGCGCACGGCGAAGGCCGCCCCGGCACCGGTGGTCGAGGAGAAGGAGGCCGCCCCCGAGCTGGCTGACCTCCTGTTCGGGGGGGCGCCGGACGAATTTGGCACCTCCCAGATGCTGGGCGCCGCCGCTCCGCCCCAGACCCTGATCGTCAAGATGGGCGGCCCCGGCCCCGCCCCGGGCAAGACGGGCATCTTCGCGGGCCTGTCCAAGAAGATGAAGGTCTCCATGCCCGCGCCCCTGTCGGCGCTGGGCATCGAGATTCCCGAGAGCATCCCCGAGCACCTGGGCCACATCCTCAATCGCGTCAGTTACGGCGTCTCCCACCAGGACCCACAGGAAACCAGCCTGAGCGTGCGCGACGCCCTGGAATACCTGGTGCGCTATTTCGCGGGCGTGGCCGGCATGGCCGCCAAGAACCTGGGCAAGGCCGGCCCCGAGATCACCGACGGTTGGACCGCAGAGCCCATGTCGGTCAGCCGCTGCGAGCACATCCTGTTTCACTCGCTCAAGGCGCTGTCGGCCTCGGATGACCCGATGGCCGTGCTGCTGCGCCAGGTTTTCCCCACCGGGGTGGGAGACGCCCACACCCGCACCATCACCCTGGATGTCGAGAACCGCCTCAAGGCCCTGGGAAAGTTCTGCGCCCAGACCCAGGCCAACTGGGACAAGGTCCGGTCCATCCGCGAGAACAGCCGCTTCTTGCCCGTGCTCAAGGACTGGCTGACTGCCTCCAAAGGCTTCTTCAACGTGGTGGAGACCCTGGCCGAGCCACCCTCCGAGGACGGCAAGATGGAGATCGTGGTCAACTACAAGGACCACTTCCTCGAGCTGTTGCCGCCCGACTACTGCATGGTGGTCCGCCGCTGCCCGGTCTGTCTGCCTAACTACAAGGGCACCGATCCCCCCGTGCCCGAGGAAGAGGAGGCGGCTCCTCCCCCCCGCCCCGAAACGGTCTCGCCCCTGCCAGCCGAGCCGGCCGAAACCAGCGTTCCCGGGCGGCGTCTGGACCAGGAGATGGACGACCTGCTCCAGGGCAAGGCGCCCAGAGCCGAAGAAAAGCCCCCGCCTTCCGGCGAGGCCCCCAGGCCTCGCCCGGGCCTTGCCTCACCGGCCGATGATGAGGAGCCGGCCATGGCTCACGACGTTTCCTTCATCGGCACCGGCAAGTCCGAGGACGGGCGTATCATCCACGGTGGCTACATCAACGTGGTCAACGTGGGGGGCGGGGTGCTTTCGGCCACGGTGCGCGGCACCCATCCTTGCATCAGCGTCAAGCCGGTGCGCTTCAAAGGCAAGCACTGCCGCATCGAGTACCAGATCGACGAGGCCGACCTGCCCAGCTCGCGCAAGGTCTACGTGGTGATCCGCTCGGCCAACGAGGCGCGCGAGATTCCGGTCTGGCAGATGCTGCCCCCGACGAGCACCCTGTCGATGTCCGACAACGCGTTTCGAGCCTTCATGGCCATTCCTATGATCGTCTACTTCTTTATCTTCACCATTGTCCACACCCAGAGCAACCGCCTGGTGGAGGGCATTCTGAGGACTGCGCTGACAGCGAAGGGCCTCAACTCGGACATCCACTCCCTGACGCCGGGCTATCTCTCAACCGTCAAGCTTGATGGCATCTACATTGGACAGCTGGGCGGGGTGGCCCAATTCGACGGGTTGGTGTTCATCTTGTTCAGTGGGTTGGTGCCGTTGGCGGTGGCCAAGATCTTTTCGCTGGCCCCGCCCGATCAGATCCATCGAAATCGCAAGTGGTTTATCGGTTTCCTGCTGGCTCCCCTGGTGATTGTGACGGCCATTGTTGTCCCATTCTTCCATTCATTGGTCAGTCGCCCTGAACTCAAGCCGATGATTTTCACTTCCTCGATGTATCTCTGGTTCTTGTTCCTTAATGGATTGGCAGCCTTTTATCTTTACATCACCAGGCTGAGCGAGTTGGAACAGTGGATACAGATGCCTTTCATGCGCAATGTCGTGGGAGTTGTTGTCTGGTCCGTTTACTTGCTTTGCGTGATGCAGGCCGTCCTTTTACGTTGAGTAAGCGTCAGAGCCCAGGTCCGGAATTGAAGAGCCCCCCCATCCTGGCGAATTTCGAGCGCTTGATGTTGCGCAGTGCTTCCCTCGGCTGGCGGGAGTTTCTTGCCCTGAGCCTGGTTGGTGCCTTAATTGTGGCAATCGTGCTCCACCCGATCCTGCTCACCACGAAGTATTTTTACGGCTCCGGCACCGACCTGGTCTCGCTGGAATACCCGCTTCGTGAGTATTTCTTCTTTTGGTGGCGCCAGGGCGTCTGGCCGCTCTGGAATCCTTACGTTTTCAACGGACTGCCGCTCCAGACAGGTATCCATCCCATGGCCTATCCACCATTGGCAATCGGTGCTCTGGTAGGCACGGCGAAGGAGATCTGGTTCTATATCCTGTTCCATTCGTGGTTAGGCTGGTTGGGGATGGCCGGACTGCTGAGGTGGCTCGGACACTCACGGGCAGTAAGCCTTGTGGTCGCCAGTGGATACAGCCTTGGTGGTTTTCCTCTCAACCACTTGTTCGGAGGACATCTCGCAGTTTTTGCCTGTTTTGCCTACATCCCGTGGATCGTTCTCGCTACCTTGCAGGCCATGCGATGCAACGGAGTGGTTTATTGCGTGTCGACTGGTGCTCTGCTCGCCTGGGTTGCACTTCTGGGAAGCTATCAGATGCTCCATCAGATCCTTTTGCTGGCTCTCTCCATGACATTCTTAACTGCCTTGCTGGGCAGCCGCTATCGGATCTTGCCGCTGAATTGGCGCAACCCCTGGTCGAACACGATGGAGGACAGGGCCAGTGAAAGCCCTGCCGGGGCGATGTTGACTTCCGTGCCATGGATTTATCGTTGCTTGGATGCGTTGCACACAGCGACTCGCTGGCTGGTAATATTGACGGTGGGTCTTGCTCTCTCAGCCTTCCAATGGTTACCTCAAGCGGCCACCTTGGGCGAGTTCAATCTGTCGCGCGTGAACTTCAGCGACTGGCAAGTGACCCCGGTCCATCTCTTGACCCTGCTGATTCCCCACCTTTTTGAACGCACGTTTGTTGCCCAATCATGGACTTATTGGATAGGGTGGGAGTCTGGAATCTATTTGAGTATCCCTGTCGCTCTATGCGCCGCAATGGCATGGCTCCAGCCTGTCCGTCTGTGGGTCCTGCAGACATTGATGGCTTTGGGCTTTGCCGTGCTGTGCCTGGGAGGTTCTCCTCTCTCCTGGTATGCCAGGTTCGACCCTGTAATAGGATGGTTCGAGGCACCCGGCCGGTTTACAGCTGCGGTCAGCTTCTGTTTGTGCCTGCTAGCAGCAATTGGATTCGAGGCGACTCTTCGAGGCTTCAGGTTGGAATCCCGAAGGCTCCTGCTCTGGACCCTCTTCGGGTTGATGCTCTTGCTCGTAACCATGCTCTTTTATCTTGATCCACGCGCTGGATGGTGGCACGCGCTTGTCCGCAGCCTGACGACTTCCGAGGAATGGCGTGAAATGACCACACGTCATCGCTTTCCTGAGCGTCCGGAAGCTTTGCTTGTCGCCACCACCTTGAGAACCGGTCTGGCTACATCGCTTGTCTTCGTGGCCGTCGTCTTGTTGTCGGCCCGTCGTGTGGCGCGCCATACCGGAACGCTCCTGTTGCTCACCCTCATTGACCTGACCGTGGCAGCGAACCCTTACCTCGAGCTAGCCCCCGAGAGTCGTTTTCATATCGAGCCTGAGTTGGCTCGTTTTTTTAACGCACAGCTCGGCGCGCAACGCTGGATCCCGTTTGAGATTTCTATCCCAGCTAATTGGTCTGCGCCGGCCGGGCGGTCGACTTCGGCCGGGTATGACCTGGCGACCCTGCGCTCATACGACCGGGCTGTCTCGGTGCAGCTGGGCTTTCCTCCCGAGACTCGGGTCATGCGCCTTTCCTCCGAGAAGCCCTCGAATTTGCTCCGCCTCCAGGGCACCTCTTTCTACCTGGCGGGTCGCGGACCAGATGGACCTCTTGAAAAAGTCAATCTCAGTGGACTGAAGCACATTGGGGAGGTGGTGCGTGGAGCACACATCTTCGTCGACCCTGGAGCGCTTCCTCGAGCGCAGCTGGTTGGGAACGTTCAGGTGGCTCCGGACCAGAACGTCCTGGAGCAGATTCTGAAGGGTCCTGCAGCATTTCAAAGTTCTGTATTCCTCTCCGAAGCCCCCCCGGGTTTCTCGGCTCAATCAGAAGCTCCGGCCAGGCCAGTAAGGTCAATCCGAATCCTGCCAAATCAGGTCTTGATTGAGACTGATGTCGGACCGGCATCAATCCTGGTACTTTCCGACGCCTACTTCCCTGGTTGGCGAGCTGAAGTGGACGGACAACCTGTCTCGGTGCTGCGGGCGAATGCCGGACTTCATCGGGCGGTCATTTTGCCGCCGGGAAGCCATCGAGTCAGGTTCTTCTTTGAGCCTCTCTGGCTTCGACAGGGTCTCTGGATCAGTCTGGCTTGCGCCCTGGTGCTAGGTTGCTGGCTCACTCTGGCTCGGCTCGCTCACGGCCGTCGCTTTCGCTCCTCGAGTCGCTCATTCCACGCTGCGGCTTCCTCGAGTCGCCCCTGACTGCGATACAGGTCCACCTTGGCTGCCAGCGCCAGAGGCATTTCGGGCTCAAGAAGAAGCGCCTCGTCGAGAAGCTGCTCGGCTTGCTCCCAGCGCCGCTCGTCCATGCTCAGGAGAGCGAGGTTTACACGGTCCTTGCCGCTGTAGGGATCCATCTCCATTGCTTTGCGCAAAGCGCGCTCGGCGAGCTCAGGGTACTTGGGGTACAGGTCGCTGGCTGTGGAGCGATAGGCTCGAACCCAGGCCCCGATCACGTAACGGAGCCAGAATGGCTGCAGCCGAAGGTCCATGCGATAGTTCCCGCGGCGTTGGGAAGAATCAAGAAACTCCAAAATCTCCTTTGCCTTCTCAGCGCGTTCTTCAGGAGTGGGGGGAATCTCGTCTTTGCTCAGATAGCGGAAGACCAGGCCCTCAGGAATGAAGTGCCCTTCCTTCGTTTCGCCAAAAACTGAGGTGGTGTAGACTGGGATGTTCCTGGCCCGGCATTCGTCGAGGAGGAACTGAGTGTGCTTCAGCTCGGCTGGTTTCTTGGCGGTTTTGAGGGCTTCCTGAAATCTCTGGTCACAGGCCTCTCCCAATCCATCTCGCATCCACATATTTCGGTACCATGGCGCAGCAAGGAGTCCGGGAAAGACTCCTAGGACATCCGGCCTGTGGCCTTGGACGTAATGGAGGTAGTCCCATTCGCCCGCTGGGAGATCGCCGTCGATCAGAATGACGGCGTCTTTCGGGAGATAGCGACAGATGGCCAGCATGTGGTCGTAGGGTTGGTACTGACCGCGCTGTGAACAGGCATTCCAATTCATGAGAAGCGAGTAAAGGGCCAGACAGGGCATCAGCCATACGGCTCGTGCCCACCTGCTTTGCCTCCAGCCCTCCTCGAGCCAGGCCAAACCCAAACTGATGAACCCGGCCACGCCCATGTAAGAAATGCAATAGAACCTTTCGACCATGTCCATGAAGAATTCTACGGGGGGCTGGTCTGAATAGAGCGCAAATCCGGGTCCGTTGATGAAAAACGTCCAGCCGTACAACCAGAGAAGAGCTGGCTGCCGCAGGGAGAGCAAGACGCCTCCTACGGCGATCAAGATCAGGGGAAAAGGAAACTGATTGCGCACTAGGGATGCGAAGAATCCGATTGCTTGAGCTCCACCCCCTCGCTCCACGGTGCCCGAAGCCGGGTTCAGCTTCCCTGTTCCATATCCTCGGCGCAGAACGTGGTCCATGAACAGCCGGTAGTTGCAGGGATTCCCCCAATTGAGTGGCTTCTGTTGCTTGGCGCGAAAATACAGGTAGCTGTAGGGCGCCAGGCCTAGAACGAGAGTCAGAGCAAGGGCGGTCCAGGTGAGTCCCCAGGCTCGTCCTTGCCGGGTGATGAGAAACCACATGAAGCAGCCGGGCACCATGAAGATGATCGTGTGGTGATGAGCGGCTGCCAGGCCAAACACGGCAAAGCCAAAATAGATGACCTTGCGACGTCCGCGGTCGCTGGCATCCCGCCAGAGAATGCAGCCCAGTATCAGTGCGCTGACGAAGAGGATGTGGAGGGCAAAGACCTCAGCTCCTACTCCCTGGCGCCAGGGAGTGTAGGAAAAGCCGAAGAGAAGAGCGGCTGTAACCCCAGCAGCCGGGGCTTTGACCGCCCGTCCGAAGGCGACGCTGAGGCAACCAACTGCCGCCGAGAGGGAGAATGCCGAGAACAGGTTGATTCGGTAGCCGACTTCTCCGATCGGGAGATAGCTCCAGAGGTGCCCGAGCATGATGTAGAGTGGATACCCGGGAGGGTGGCCGATGCCCAGAATGATGGCATTGGACATCATTTCCCCACTGTCATGACCGCCCGGTATCGAAGGTGCTACGCTGGGGACGATGATCAGGAAGTGGGCCAGAAACGTGATCAGGCCAAGGCGAATCCAGTAGCGAGCCGTTGTCACCCCTAGACATTGGTGTCCGGGCTGCTGGCCTCCTCCATTGCATGGAACAAAAAAAAGGCCCCGCGCATAGCGCGGGGCCTTTTGGGCTGTTATTGCCTATTGTCCATTTGTCTGGTAGGTCGCGGAGGGATACTCCTCTTGATAGATCTGGGCTGAGAATTGGCTGGTCGTCGGGAAGAACGGCGGTGGTACCTTTGCGGACCACTCGTCGTAGGCCATCTGCACATCCCAACCTTGAGGCGTGGAGCCGCCGCCAGGTACCGTCCAGTTGGCCGCGCCCCGCCGCTCGATCAGACCGCCGAAGAGCTTGAAATAACCGTACTGGCTACCCTGGATTGTTGCCTTGCCATTGCGGAGATTCTGCCCGTCGGTGTTATTGAAGAGGTTGAAGACCCGGAAGCCACCCTTCATTTTGTTAGTCGTTGAGTCATCATCGGTGGCCGAGCCTCTCCCGGCAAGGAGCACCGCGTAAATACGCAGGGGAGGTTTGCCACCGGAACTGTAGGTGACTGACGGATTGTTTCTGTAGACGGTGTTGAGGTCGTCGCGGTGGACGTTGAGGCCTACTCGTTGAGCCACGATTCCCAAGGAGTTGCCACCGAGCGCCGGCTCTTCACCCGGGGTCACTCCCCACTGCAGGAGGTCGGCCCGGTCATTCATTGCGCCACTCGCGTGATTGTAGTTGAAGGACCTGCGATCAGGGTTTGATGGGACGTCGTTCGGATACTTGAACGAGCCGTGGTTCTGGCGTAAGTTAATCCCCCCTTCAGCACGGTTATTGAGCGTCCCCGAGACGGGAACTCCGATGGATACCAGTTTTCCCGGGCTCGAGCCCGAACTGCCAAGGTCGACAGCCAGGGTATGCTTGCCCTTGTTCACCCCGTGCAGGTTGTGGACATTACCCTCGGAGTAGATCACGCCATTGAGCGTTCCTGACAGGACCTGAACTTCCGCCAGGCGTCCATTGACCCGACTGTCCTTGATGACCACGACACTGCCTGTTCCGACCGGGATAGGGGCGGTGATCGGAACGCCATTGACTGCCATGGTCTTGCCGCTCAGGGTGAGCGGAATTGACGTGGGCACGGTGTTCACTTCGATCACGCGGTCGGTGGGATAGAATCGACTCGCGGTGACCGTTCGGGTGATGTCTGTCGTCGCCTGGGTGACCGAGTACTGCGTCTGAGTCGAGTAGGACGGAGTATAGCTCGTCGAATACTGAGTCACAAAGTTGGAGTAAACTGATTGTGACCAGCCAACAGCTACCGAATTGGTCGTGTCGATTACGTTCTGGCCGGTGGAAGTGCTGTGGTAGGTGGTGGAAGTGAAGGTATTGGTGACGTCTTCACCAAAGCCCCCACCGCCGCTGACCACCTGAGTCGAGTAGTTGTACTCGGTCGAAACCGAGTAAAGGATCTGAGTCGACGAGGAGACAGAACTCGACCAGGCAGTCGCCACGTCCGCCGTGTGGGTCTCCCAGAAGGAAGCGGTAGCGGCCGAGTTGGTGATCGTTGATGTGTGGGTGATTTCTCCGGTGGAGATACTCACGGGAGCCCCTACGGACTGGGTGACCGAGAGCACCGGCGGGTTGACCGCCACGCTCACAGTCGCGCTCTGCTGCATCATCAGCGCGGGGTTTCCTGTCTGGGTGACTGCGGTATCGCCGTGGTTGACAAGACCCGCGGCGTCAGCAACGCCAAATACGGCCTCACGTGTGTCTCCCCTGTAGTAGACGCCGCCGTCCGTCGCGCCAGCGTTACTCTTCACGAAGATTCCCTGGGTTCCACCTTCAGCGCCAGCCACCGGGTTCGGGGTATCGAAGCCCCAGGCGGCTAGTGCCAGGTCCGAAGTCGTTTTGGGCAGCCCGATGGCCTGCACACCCTGAATGTTTGCGCGGCCGCCGCTCAGCTTTTCATAGGCATTTACCTTGTCTGCCCCACCATTGTCCCAAGGCAGGAAGTTGTTGGAGAAACTCTGGAAGTTTCCGCCTTTGTAAGCAATTCCGTCCCGGCCACTAAAATTGGGCCAGTCGATCTCAGCCGCGCCCTGTGGTGGGGAGCCCGCGTAGGTCATCCTGTCGTAGGAGGAAACCCCGTTCCAGGCAGAGGCCGGACTGAAGTAGGAAGCGTTCGCTGGTCTGATTCGGAAATACTCGTTGGTGTGGAAGGGGCCATCGACGCTTTTCTGACCCAACGTGGCTGTATAGGGCGTCTGGCCTGGCCAGGTATCTACGAAGCGGGCATACAGAGCGAAGCTCTGCTGGCCGATCGTAACCTTGGACCGCATACGAGGCTGGGTGGTATCGGGGTCTCCGAAGGGATAAGCTTCAGAAACGATCGTGTAGTAGCGGAGGGCCAACGAGACTGACGAGTCACCGCCAGGCTGGCCGGGATTGACGAGCAGTCCTGGAAACTTCTCCGGAATCGGATAGGTCTGTCGATCCGGGAAGATCCAGACGCGTACAGCCCAGTTGCCCACCTGAAGATCGTCCTGAATGACGAGATAAGGCTTGGCTCCAAAGCTGACTCCATCAAAGTCGGCCCCGGTCGAGCCGTTGAAACGAGCCAGGGAAGGATCAATCGTATAGGTCTCCGTGCTGCTATTCCCGCCGGGATTGCGATAAGCGATGCGGTCCGCCGCAGCCTTATCCATTCGGAAAGGCTCATTCTGCGTCTGCATGCCATTCCCGATGCTTCCCGCCACCAGCGGCGGATTCGGGTCGCTGGTGTCGACCACGGCCGACAGCCACGTCACGGCGTGCTTTGTGCCGAAGCTGCAGGCATAGTGTGCCTGCAGATCCTGGCGCGACCGTCCCGCCGAGTGCATTTCGGTTGGGACAACTCGGAACAAAGCCAACGCCAGCAAGAATAGCAACATCAGGAAAAAGATCGCCAATAAGAGCGCGCTTCCCCTCTGTTCCTTTCTGGGGACTCCCCTGGGTATTTTCATTGGACCCACCTCCGTTCGTTCCTGAACCTTGACCATTATCGATTAATTCCCGTATACACGGGCAGGATCAGAGCTGATTCGAGCGCGTAAGTGCGCCGGTCACCCCCATTAACGTTGTCAGCGTCAGCGCTCAAGTCGTAGCGCCGCATGAGGTCGCCCGTGTGAACGACCCCACCGACACGGTTTGAGGTTCGGATGGTGACGATGACAATCGACTGCAACGACCGGGTGAAGGTTAACTGGTCGATGTGCTGGCCCAACACTTGAGGAGCGCGCGCCGTGGGTAGAAGACTGTTGATGTCAAGCTCGCTCAAGCGAACAGAGAAGTCACCGTCCCAGCTTATGCGGTAGGCATACTGAACGACGTTTCGAAAGTCGGTAGCTGAGCCAACAACCGCCATCTGGTTGAAGAGGTCGACCGAGCTTCTCCAGTCGATTCGGTTATAACCGGCTTGATCCGCGGGCGGGAAGAAGAGCGGATCGGTGTTGTCATCTTGGGAGACCTTAGCCGCAGTCGTGATCATGGGGACCATCTTGTCCATCAGCAAGCGTGCTTGCTGCTGCAGGGCCATCCGCCCGGTCGCGTGCTCCGCCTCGGTGAGGCCTGAGCGGTAGATAACAATGAGAGCCACCGACAGCAGCGCGAGGATGAGCATGCTGACGAGGACCTCGAGGATCGTGAAGCCTGAGCGATGAGTCTTTCTCATGGTCTTGCGCAGTAAGCCCAGGAGGAATAAGACTTCGCGACGCCGGTGGATTTGTCAAAGAAAGTTATGGTCACCTTGACGCGGGCCAGTCGAGTATTCTCCCAGGTCGAGGTCCCGACGACCTTGTCGGTCACGGGTTCTCCGTCCGGGTCGGGGTCGCCGGGCAGGATGTACTGGATCTGTCGGTAGTACATCGCTCGGTCTCCCGCATCATTAAAGAGCGTGTTGTATGGACTTGCGTCGACCGGAGTCCAGGTGTTCTGATCGGTCGGGTCAAACTTTGGCTCGCTTCCGTTGACCATGTTTCCCGTCCAGGCTCCATCAATGATGATCCGCTCGAGCAGACGACGGCTGAAGTTCGTGCACTTTGACATGCGGCTGCTGTTCTCTCCTGCCTTCAACCCGTAGGACAATGCGCCAAGCATGCCCATGATTCCGATCGCCAGCACGATAACGGCGATCAGAATCTCGATGAGGGAAAACCCTCGCTTGTGATGTTTCTGTTTTTGTCTCATTCTTGCACTCCCCTAGCAGTCTATCCAATAACTCTCGCTTCGTAACCATACCGAGGTATGACATGTCCTGGGAGGAAGGTTAGCACAGAAATCCACCCCCGACCACAACTCTGTAGGGTTGTGAGTCGCTGAAGGTGAAAATCCTCAAGTGATCGGTCGTGCAGTCTTGCTTCTTCTTGTCCTTTGGGCACTGGCTGCGGCGACCGTGGCGCCTCCCGTTCCCCAGCCGCCTCTCCAACCGCCACCTCCATTGACTCTGTCGGCGGAGGAGCCTCCACCCTGGGCTGTTCGTGTCCAGCTTGATTCGGGCTGGACGGCACTGTCATTCGCAGTGGCGGATCTGAGTGGCTTGCAGGGGCTGGAATACAGCCTTTACCGACAGACCCCCGAGGGTTGTGTGGCCGTAGGCGAACTGAAAGGCCTGGACACCTCTCTTGGATATTGGGCATACAGCCCCCGGCCCGCGCAAATGGTCTACTGGGGCGATCGGTTGGCACGATCTGGCAGTACATCTCTCTTTCCTGGCTGGAATTTGCTTGGATGTCCCAGTCCGGAGCCTCTTGAGCTGGCTCAACTGAGTCTGACCCCAACCGACCTCGGGCCGGTCCGAACGTTGGGCCAGGCGGTGGGCGATATCCATGAGCCGTGGCTCGCCTCCCCGGCCTATCGAGTCAAGGGAGCTTTCGGTCTGGACCCGGTGGACCTGGCTGGTGCGGGGAATTTGCAGCCCGGTCAGGCCGTCTGGGTTTACTGCTATCAGGCTCTGGAGCTCCGCTGGCAGGCCCAGAGCGCCTCGCCTCAAGTAAAATCGTTCGGCGACGAGTCCACTCGTCCCGGGGAGACCATCATCCTCAGAGGCAGTCAGCTTGACCAGGTGGACGGCCTGACTCTGAAGGGATTGCCCATCCCGGCGGCAGACATTCTTTCGAAGGGGGGTGAGCAGCTTACGGTACGTGTGCCCGACTGGGCAACCAGTGGACAGCTAATACCTTATCAGGGAACACGCCCCCTGGAGCCGATCAATCTCAAGATCGATGCTCCTGATTTTCTGAATATGGGTCTCTTGATGGGTCAGGTCGAGGATCCGGACGGACAGCCACTGGCAGGGGCTCGGGTTGAAGTCGGCGCAAGGGAGGCCGTGACGGGACCGGATGGTCGATTCTATCTGCCTCACCTGCCCAGCGGACCGTACGTGGTGAAGGTCGAGCGGGACGAATTTCGACCGGGCACCGGGCAGGTGGAGATCTCACCGGGGAAACTGTCTCGGTTATTGACCACTCTGAACTGGGTCCAGCCGCCCCCAGATCGGAAGGCTCGCCTCTTCCTGACAGTCTATCCCTTCCGCCTGGAGGGGCGACTTTTCTGGGTTCGACGCGTGCGAGTATGGGAAGTCGGCAACTACCACAGGCGCTGGACTGAGAACTTCTATCTGGACGCTCCCAGCCGCCTTATTGACTGGGGGGATGCTCGTCTCGGCTCACGTGTTCGGGTGGAGATCACCTGGGTGGACGGGCGAGGCTCCGAGCGCTTCGAAGCCTGGGACCGTCGTATCTGGAAGGATTGGCAGCACGAGTATTTCTACTCGCCCTGGGATTGAGCCGGATATTTGGCGTCCAGCTCCTGCCGCAGCTTCTGAGCCTCCTTGATTCCCTCCGAGGCTGCAGCTGAGAAGCTCTCCATCTCCCGACTCAGCTTGGCCATCTTGTTGAGGTCTGCCGCTCTTCCTTTTTTCATTTCCAAGGCTAACTCACGGTAGTTTGCTTGAAGTCTCCCGACAATCTCGAACACCCCATCGACCAGTTCTTTATACTTGACCGCCTCCTTGGGAGCAGGTGGGGCCTCGCGCAGCAGGGCCAGATTACTGTCATAGCGTTTGCCTAGGACATCCAGGGGGGTCGCCAGGTCCTCGGCAATGCGGGCTGCCAATTCGGGCGTCATTTGTACGCTGTCCATTCGGGTCTTGACCTGCCCGCTGAGATGGGCATAGTCTGCCATCAGTTCCACAAGCTGGTTGAGGGGAGCATCGGTGGCGGCCGTGTACGCGCGCACCTGGGGGCCCGGATCGCCGCAGCCCACCAGCAGGCAGGCCAGAAGACAAAGAGTCAATGCGCGCATGAGTCAACCTCCTCGAGATGGTGGAGGGAGCATTCTAGCAGTCCGGCCGCAAACCCCCTGTGGTGTCGGAGGGAACCGGCCGCAAAACCCCTTGTGATCCGCCACGAAGCGGCTGGACCTCCGGACAATCTGCTGGGCGTCGCTGCGCTCCTATGGAGGGGCCGGCAGGCCTCTCGTGGTATAAGCGCCCTCTCATGGTCATCCTGCCCACCCAGATCGATCCCGGCTCGGCCGAGTTCCGGGCCAACCGCGACTTCATGCTCTCGGCCGTG
>JAANMX010002860.1_pt1 | contig 16261 bp, 14 predicted proteins | sample 7279681 | NCBI WGS metagenome assembly JAANMX01 (sample SAMN14094542, study PRJNA606508) | bioreactor metagenome | isolation source: A lab-scale SPAN reactor treating ammonium-rich wastewater day 351 | place: Ireland: Galway | collected 2018-01-01
GTGGAATGACGGCGGTCTGTCTGGCTTGGTGGTCTCCATCGGGACTTTGGCATACAAACGATACCACGTGCAGTCTCGAGCCGTGCCAGCGCTTCTGTCGTGTCTGCTGTACGCACTTCAATCCGGATGTCACCAGTCCCGGATGGTGGGCGTGCGTCGGGACATGTGCGACACTCCCGACGAACTGCACCGAGCCCGAGAAACCCGGCGACCCGCAGTACCCGTGATGTGACTGGAGTTCCTCATATGCGGCGAACCCAGGTGTGGGTGCTTGCCGGTGTCGGCGCTGCTCTGGCGGTCGTTTCGAGCACGGTTGCGGTCATTCGTCTCGGCGCGCCCGATGACCAGCGGGATTCGTCCGGCAGGCCCCTGCAGGCAGCAACGACAGGTCTGCTCGATGACCCGGATTCGTTCTTGCCTCACCTCTCCGCCGAAGAGCGTCAAGCTGTCGGCATGGCAACCGACGGTGAGCTTCGCAAACTCCTCATCATCAACTTCTATCTTCGAGATCGTCTCTCGGGCGATCCGCGTGAGTTGCGCCCATTCCTTGACGCCCTGCGAAACTACCGATTCTCGGATCCCGGCGATGATGGTGAGACCGCGTTTGAACGGGCCGCTCGGGCATATTGTGCCTTGGGCTTTCTTGCTCGTGCCTGGGCTCGAGTCGGTCCTGTGACCGCGGTGGAATCCGAGTGCGTCGAGCATGCCGTTCGTGGCCTCGAAGACCCGGATGAAACCGTTCGCCTGCTGTCCGCGAGCCTTCTGACGGTGATTCAGATGCGGCGCCCCGATTCAGTCCTGCCCGCCGGCGCGCAACGTGCGCTCGACGAGGCTACGAAGAACGATTGGTTGCGGTTCGAACTCGGGCGCCAAATGGACGTACTGCGCGAAGCGGCCCGCGCGGTCGGCCGAGACCTGCCGGGCTGACCATGAGCGGTATCGTTGAGGCCGATGCTCGCCAGTCTCCGCGGATGCCCGGTCGCAGTATTCTGCGGAGCGTGATCGGTGCGCTGTTCCTCGCGAGTGCGGCGCTGAAGGCGTGGCAACCGGCAAGCCTGATTCCGGCGATGGAATACGTCGGAGTAACGGGAGCACTCCGTTCGTTGTCCGTTGGAACGATCGTCGGCATCGAGGCCGCTGTAGGCTGGGGCTGCTTGGTTTCGGGGGCACGTTCTCCGCTTGGGTGGCGGTGAGCGTGATCGGCGGCTTCTCGGTTGTCTTGCTTTGCTTTGCGGCATCGTCCCGCCCGCCCGCGTGCGGGTGCCTTGGCGTTGTCAGAGTGTTCGAGTCGAACCGTGCTGAGGCGCTCTTCGGGGTCGGCAGGAACTTCGTGATTATCGGCGCCTTGTTCTGGACCTTCGGTTCCCATGCCAAGCGTCGGTGAGTCGGGAACGGGTCATATCCTGCAATGTGTGGGTGCCGCGGGAATTGGGAAGGAGAGTACGGCATGAACACCACGGCGATCGTCGATCGGCTGGAGGCGTTCGGGCGTGCGCTGCCGGGCGTCGTGGCGTGCGTAAGCGAAGCGGACGCGAAGTGGAAGCCGCCGAGCGGGGCGTGGTCGGTGCTCGAGGTCGTGAACCACCTCGCGGATGAGGAGGCGGACGACTTCCGGGCGCGGCTGCGGTTCGTGCTGGAGCAGCACGACGGCGCGTGGCCGCCGATCGACCCGGAGGGATGGGCGCGCGAGCGTCGGTACAACGAGCGCGACCTGCGTGAGAGCGTGGCTCGGTTTGTGCGCGAGCGCGAGGCGTCGGTCGCGTGGCTTCGGCAGGTAGTTGCGGCGGGGGCGGACTGGTCGCTGGCGTATCAGCACCCGAAGTTCGGGCCGATCCGGGCTGGGGATCTGCTGGGGGCGTGGGCGGCCCACGACGCGCTGCACCTGCGGCAGATCGCCAAGCGGATGTTCGAGTTGGCGGGGCGCGACGTGGCGGGGTTCGTCACGCTCTACGCGGGGGAGTGGGGGGCGTAGGCCCCCGCGGGCAGCGCACGAACAAAGGCCCCGGCACAGGGGCCGGGGCCTCGATGAGGGACCAGAGGTCGGTGGAGTGTCGTCGGCTCAGCGGCGGCGGCGGGCGCCGAGCAGGCCGGCGATGCCGAGCAGCGCGAGGCCGCCGGGCGTCGGGATGAGCACGAAGTCGATGTATCGGCCACCGCCGGCATAGACGAGGGTGCTGCTGGTGCCGTCCCAGACGTGTGCGCCGGAGCCGTTGGTCCACATGATGTTGCCGTTGCCGAGCTGCCAGACGCCGCGGTTTCCGGAGCCGGCGATCGAGTCGAGCAGGGCGCCGGTGTTGACGTCGAGAACCTTGGTTCCCGCGGGCGAGGAGAATCCGGCGACGAGGACGTTGCCGTTGGCGTCGTAGTTCATCTGCTCGGCGAAGTTCAGGTCACCGCTGTTGTGGAACGTGCCGAGAGGCGTGCCGTCGAGCGCGAAGCGGTGGATGTCGTCGTTCGCGCTGGAGGACGAGACGAGCATGCCGCCCTGGTGCGCGAGGATGCCGAAGGGGCTTGGCGCCAGGCCGACGGTCGAGAAGAAGCCGAGGTTGTTGCCGTTGGTGTCGAACATCACGACCGAGTTGCCGGGCGCTCCGTTCGACGTTCCCGAGTTGGTCACGTAGACGGTGTTGTTGATGAGGCCCATCCCACGGATGTTGTCGAGTCCGCCGGAGATGTCGCCGAGGTGCGCGCCGGTGACGACGTCCCATCGCGAGACGCGATCGCCGACCTGCTCGGAGACCCGATCTGGTTGCCGACCTGCATGGCGTGGATGGGCGTCCCGCCCTGCAGGGCGAAGTAGTTGGAGTTCACCACCGAGCCATCGAATGGATCGAACAGCACAAGGCGGTTGTTTGTCGAGTCGGGCATCATCAGATACTGCGCCGAGGCGCCGACAACAACCGTGGCCAGAGCGGCCATACCAACACACGCCAGTCTCATGGGTCATTCCTCCGTGTGGGAAAGTACCAGCCGAGTTGTGCCCGAGAACTCCCCCGCGCACTCCGGTGCCCAGCATACCTGAAAATGCCCTTCCTGTGAGCAGGGCAATACCTGTGTTTTGGCGTTGGTTCGCAGGTGGGGTTCGCATTATGTTTGTTGCGAGAGGTCGATTCGCTGACGCATCACGCCCCGGCGGGCCGCGAGGGTCGGCGATCTACTGACCCCGCCACCGCTGGGCGATCGGCCTGCGCCGGCCCGTGCCGAACGCGACGGACGTGATCTTGATGCCCGTGGCGAGTTGGCGGCGTTTGTACTCGTTGACGTCGATGAGGCGGACGATCTGGCGCACGGTCTGTTCGTCGAAGCCGGTCTCGTCGATGATGCGCGAGGGGGACTCGTGCCGCTCGACGTAGCGGGCGACGATCCCGTCGAGGACGTCGTAGGGGGGGAGGGTGTCCTGATCGCGCTGGTTCGGCGCGAGTTCCGCGCTCGGGGGCTTGGCGATGCTGGCCTCTGGGACGGGAGGTCGTGAGAAGCCGGCCGCGCCGGGGTTGGCGTTCATCCAGCGTGCGAGGTCGTAGACGAGCCGTTTTGTTACGTCCGCCAGCACGGCCAGCCCGCCGTTCATGTCGCCGTAGAGAGTGCAGTAGCCGACAGCGAGTTCGCTCTTGTTGCCGGTGGTGAGGACGAGCGCGCCGGTGCGGTTGCTGAGGGCCATGAGCGTTGTGCCGCGGGCGCGCGACTGGAGGTTCTGCTCGGCGACGTCGGGGAGTCGCTCGCCGAGGGCGGATTCGCCGAGTTCGCGCATGGCGGGGTCGAGCGACGCGCGGAAGCCGTCGAAGGCCGGCCCGATGGGCACGGTGAGGAGGCGGATGCCGAGGCGGTCGGCGAGGTCGCGCGCATCGCGGATCGAACCTTCGGACGAGTACTTTCCGGGCATGGCGACGCCGGTGACGTTCTCGCGGCCGAGAGCGGTGACAGCGATGCAGGCGGTGACGGCGGAGTCGATGCCGCCGGAGAGGCCGATGATGGCGCGGGCGTGACCTGTCTTGCGAACGTAGTCGCGCGTGCCGAGGACGAGGGCACGGAAGGCCTGCTCGGTCTGCGGCGCGGCGAGAAGCGGGTCCGTCGGCTCTGCCCCACCCCCTGGCGCGCCGCCTGGCTCGTCCGGCAGGTCGGCGAGGACGATCGACTCCTCGAAGCCGGGTCCGAAGGCGGCGGCTCGGCCGCGCGGGTCGTACAGCGCGGCGTGCCCGTCGAAGACGAGGTCGTCGTTGCCGCCGACCTGGTTCACCGCGGCGACCCAGACGCCGTGGCGCGCCGCGTGCTTGCGCAGGATGTCGCGGTGGCGTGCGCCCTTGCCGAGCACGAAGGGGCTTGCCGAGGGGTTGACGAGCAGGTCCATGCCGGCACGGGCGAGCGCCTCGACGGGGTCGGGGTCATGGGCGTACCGCGACGCGAAACCGGCGTCCTCGCCTCGCCAGAGATCCTCGCAGACGCTCAGGCCGACGCGCCATGCGCCGACGCGCACGACGACCGCGCGATCTCCCGGCTCGAAGTAGCGGTCCTCGTCGAAGACGTCATAGGTGGGGAGCAGCCGCTTGTCGTGGTAGTCGAGGTAGCGCCCGTCGGTGTAGGCGAGCAGGCTGTTCGCGGTGCCGTGCTGGGGGCGTTCCTGATCGACCGGAAGCGGGCAGCCGAAGACGACGGTGAGGCCGGCGGTGTGGCGCTCGCCGAGGCGCTTGGTGGCGCGAACGCACGCGGGGACGAAGCCCTCGCAGAGCAGCAGGTCGCGGGGGGGGTAGCCGCAGACGGCCAGTTCAGGGAAGATGACGAGGGTCGCGCCGTCGTTTCGTGCCCGGCCGATGAAGCCCGCCATGCGTTCGGCATTGCCGTCGATGTCGCCGACGGTGGGATTGAACTGCACAAGGGCGAGGCGCATGGCGAGAGGATGATATGGGTGGGTCGCGCGGGCGTGGTGGTCCGCCACGAGCGGGACACCCGGGTGCCTGTCACGCCGCCCGCATGTTTCTTGATCTCGTTCTCCGCAGCCAGAGCACTGCCAAGGCCGCGCCCGCGAGGAGCACGACGGACTCCGTGCCGGTGATGAAGAGGGTGACGACGACAAGGGGGTGCGTCGTGGCGTCGCTCGCGCCGACGAGGCCGAGCGCGGCGGCGAGCCAGACCGTGCCGGCCTCGCGCGTGCCGAGCATCCCGAAGGGCGAAACGACGGAGATGAGGAAGTAGGACGAAGCGACGAGCGCGGCGTGGTCCCAGGGCAGCGCGACGCCGAGGATCGACGCCGCGAGGACGAATCGGGCGGTCTGCACGGCGACGTCGGCGAGCCGGACGGAGACGCCGGTAGCGACGGCGCGCGGGTCCGCGAGCATGGTGACGCCCGCGTGCAACTGCGCGAAGCGTTCGCTGCGCAGGGCGCGCCGGAGCGGGCCGACGGCGAGCGGGTCGAGGATGGCGTGGAGGCGGGCCAGGCCACGCTCGTCGGCGAACGGACGGGCGAGGGCGACCAGACCCCCCCCCGCGGCGATCGGCCCGAGCAGGGCGACGGCCCACCACGCGGCGTCCACGGTCTGCCGCCAGAGGCTCGCCGCCACCAGCGGGACGAGCGAGGCCGCCATCACGCCGAGGACCGCGCCGAACCACCCGCCGATCGTGAGCAGCGGCACGCGGTCGCGCCGGTTGTGGATGACGACGCGGCTGATCGCGCTGAGTTTGAAGGGAAGATAGTTGAGGAATGTGGCGAGGGCGTTCGTGGCGATGACGTCGGAGGCGTGGAGGCGTCGCGCGGGCAGGAGCGCGCTCCAGAACGCGAGGCCGTTGAGGGCGACCGAGGCCGCGGACAAACCCAGCAGCACTGCGACGGACCAGGCGGGTGCATCGCCGAGTCTGGCGAGTTGCTCGCGGTTCTCGGGGGAGAGGGCGGCGCGCACGCACCAGCCGAGGAGGGCGAGGCCGCCCACGAAGCCGACGATTTGCAGAGCGAAGCGCAGAACCGGCCTGCGTCCGGCGTTGGGCGTGTTCACGGCGCGCCCTCCGGGAGGGCGTACAGGGCACGTCCCTCGCCGGGCCAGGCACGGATCGGCACGGCAGCGGATTCGAGCCAGCGGGCGACGCGCTCGGGGGTCACGCGAGGGTCGGCGTAACCGCTGCGCCGGAGGCGTTCGAGTTCGGGGTAGCAGACGAGCACGGCGTCGATGCCGCGTTTGCGCAGCGAGGCCGACCATGCGGCGGGGTTGTCCGGTGCGGCGTCGATCGCTTCGCCGAGAGGCCAGCGGTCCCAGGTGGTGTTGTAGACGACGCGGCCAGTGAAGTAGAACGGTGTCGCTTCGCCGAGGAGGTACACGGTGCGTCCTGCGGGAGCGCGACGATTGAGGAAGCCGAGCGAGCCTGCGTCGGCCTCGTCGGGCGAGGTTGACGGGACGGCGTGGAAGTCCGTACCCACCGGAAGGAGCAGGCTAGGGCTTGATGACCGCTGGCCCGCGTAGATGCCGAGCGTGAGTCCGCTCTGGACAAGGGCGCCGATCGCTCCGACGACGACGGCGGCGCGGCGTACGCCGGTGCCGCGATCGGCGAGGCCGCAGAGCCCGAGGCCGATCAGGACCGTGCCAGGCGCGAGCATCGGCATGAGGAACCGTGATTGGAGATGCGTGGCGAACATCCAGGCAAGGAGTTGAGCCATGAGACCAACGCCGAGGATGATCGCGCCGATTCGTGCCCGCCCAAGGAGCGCGGCCGCGCCCGCCGCCGCAAGGAGGGGGAAGAAGACGCCCCACTGCGCGTGCATCATGCCACGGTGTCGGGGGCCGGCGGGGTCGGACTCGTCGCGCAGCACGAGCAGACGGAGGCGGTCGGCGAGCGAGCCGTCGAAGGCGTGGGCGGCGGCGTAGCGGGTGGTCTGCTCGTCGGTCCAGTGGGCGGAACCGAAGACCGAGGCGAGGAACGGGAAGACGGGGTTGCCACCGTGCATGGCGTTGCGCGCGAGCCACGGGATGAGCATGGCGACGCCGGCAACCGCGCCGAGCGAGGCGGCGCGCAGCCACTCGCTGCGGGGCGTCGTGGTGATGAGCATCAGCCCGACGACGGGCGTGGTGAAGAGGAGGGCGGTGGGCTTGACCCCGCACGCCGCGCCGACGAGCGCGCCCGCGAGCAGCCAGCGGCGCGGCGCGCCCAGCCCGCGGTCGACAGCGGCGATCATGGCCGCAGCGGTGAGGGCGACGACGCCCATCTCGTTGTAGGCAAGAGAGCCGGACACGACGGTCCAGGGCGTGGCGAGGACGATCGCGCCGGCGAGTCCCGCGCACGCCGTGCCGGCCGTGCGTGGCAGGTCCGTGCCGTTGTTCGCAGGCATCCAGCGGTCGGCCGCGGCGAGTGTGGCTCGCGCGACAAGCCACGCCGCGCATACCGCGAGGCCGGCGTGGAGCATCTGGCAGGAGAGAGCGCGCCAGCCGTCGGCGGCGAGCAGACCGGAGGGCGTGCCGTCGGCGACGGGGCGCGGAGCGCCGGTCATGGCGGCGAGGTGGAGGTAGGCGGCCTCGACATAGCCGGGCAGGAACGAATAGACGTTGTGTTCCAGAGGGCGAAGCACACCGAGGGCGAGCCACTCCTGCGGCAGCTGGAGGTGGTAACTCAGGACGTCGTAGCCGCCGAACTCCGAGTCCCACAGCCAACCCGGCGGCATGCAGGAGGCGACCAGCAGCACCGCCCCGGCCGGTGCAGCGGCCAGCCAGGCCCCGCCGCGCGTCCTGCCCGTGGCTTGCTTGCCTTCCCGTGCGGCTCGCGCCCACTGTTCGCAGGCGAGCGCGGCCCCGACGACACACACGCCCAGACCGATGGGGAGACCCGCCCGTCCGTTCAGCAACCCGGCGACCCCGAGCAGGTGACTCGCCGTGAGCATGAGGGCGAGGCCCGCGCCGAACTGGAGGGGAACGGCAAGGGCCGCGCCGCGCCACACCCGGGAGACAAGCCGTCCGAGGCCGTGTGCGCCGAGGAGGTAGAGCACGGCGGGCCACGCCGAGCCTGCCTTGAAGATAACGGCCCCAAGCGCGCCCGCTGCCCCGGCGGGCGACCCGATCGAAGCGACCGCCGCGAGCAGCATGACGCCGCCGCACGCGCCGAGCGCGAAGGTCCAAGCCCGTGCGCCGGTGGGCGTGCGAGTCGAGCCGGTGGCGTCCATGCGCCGCGAGTGTACGGCAGGGCGGCACCACCGGCCTGAGGCCCGCCCGCGACGGGCCGCGTCCTACCATGACAGCATGGAACTCCGCTCCGTGGCGACCCTGCACGACGACGAACTGAGCATCGTCGAGCCGCTCTGCGCGGTCTTCAGGCGCAAACTGAAGTCCGAGGGCCTGAAGTACACGCCCGAGCGGGCGCAGGTGCTGGACACGATCATCCGCTTCGACGGGCTGTTCGAGGCCGAGCGACTGCTGGACGAGGTCCGCCGGAGCGGGTTCCGCGTGTCGAAGGCCACGGTGTACCGGACCCTGAAACTGCTCCAGGAGGCGGGGATCATCCAGCGTGTCCTCTCCGGCGACGATCAGGCGCACTACCAGATGGTCTACGGCTCGCGCCCGAACGATCTGCTCGTCCGGGTGGACACCGGTGAGGTCGTGCGGATCGACGTGCCGGAACTGATCGCCATCCGTGACCGCATCTGCCGGCAGCACGGGCTGGAGCCGCGCGGGCACAGGCTGCACGTCTACGCCGCGCCGCGGGCGTGAGGGTTGTGTACCGGCCGTCAGCCGCTACCGAAGAGCGCCGCCTCGGCTTCGGGCGTGGGCGTGAGGCGTTGCACGACGCCGCCGGGAATCCGGCGCGGAATGACCCGGAGCGAGGTAGGCTCGGCAGCGGCGCGATGCACCCAGATGGTGACTGCGTCGTCCGTCGGTTCGATCATCGTGAGGCCGAACGGGAAGGACGTGATGACCGAGTCGGCGACGCGCGCGTCGTCCGTGCGAGCGGGCGCGAGGCCGCCGATCACATCGCCCTGCTGGAAGCCTGCTTCTGCGGCGGGTCCGGCGGGGTCGATCTCGACGACGCGTCCGAAGCCCTCGCCGTCCTCTGTCCGCAAGCCAACGTAGGCGAGTTCGGCAGGAAACTCGCGCCATTCGTATCCCAGCGAGAGGAGTGCGTCGCGGACGGTCGGCCCTTCGGCTCCGGTGATGTACCGTGATGCGAAGTCCGCAAGCCCGAGGCCGCGGAGGCGCGCCAGGATTGTCTCGTCGGAGTATCGCATCTCTCGTTCCGCGATCATCTCGCGGAGCATGACTGCCAGCCCGCCGTGTCCGTGGCGTCGGAGCGCTGCGTCGAGCGAGAGTGCGAGGACCGCTCCGCCCTTGTAGGCCATTGTCTCGCGCGGGCCGTCGCCGTCGCGCCAAGGCTCGTTCGTGCCGATGAAGGGCGTGGAGCCGAACGCGGACCCAGCCGCGTCCCGTTCGATCTCGAGCGTCCGGGTGGCGAACCACTCGCGGGGGAGCACGCCGCAGGCCGCGCCGTGCCAGAGCGAGAGATAGTCGGTGAATCCTTCCTTGAACCAGACGGTGCGCTCGGATTCCGTCTCTCGGAGCACGCCGCCAAGCCAGGTGTGGAAGAGTTCGTGGCAGATGAGGTGCCGGAAGTAGGGCGAGTCGAGGAGCCAGTCCGGCGAGCCGGGCGGGAGACCGACGACCAGGCCGTGGTCCGTGAGGTAGCCGCCGCTCGTCGTGCCGCTGATGCAGATCCGGACCGGACGGGGCGGAGGCGCGTGCAGGGTCGCGGCGACGTGTGCGACGAAGGCTGAGGCAACCTCCAGCGTCTTCTCGGCAACGCGGTCGCCGGGTGCGAACTGGAAGACCTCGATCGCCACGCCGTCCGACTCCGCCCGGCGTGCGTCGAGGGGCGTTCCGATGGCGTAGATGGCGTTGTCGCCGGGCGGCGGGAGTTCGACCTTCGGTCGTTCGGTCGCGTCCCCTGCCCAGCCGGTGAAGACCGTCGATCCGGGCGGCGTGTCGAAGGTGATCGACCTCGCCAGGCCCTCGCGCGATGAGCCGCGAATCTCCGCGATAGTGTTCACCGTGGCGCACGCGATGTATCGGTCGTCTGCCGCGGGGAGGATGGTGCGTGCTCGCTGTTCTTGGGAGCCGATCGGGAGCGCCGGGATCGTGTACGTCACGCGCAGCGACCCGTCCCAGCCCTCTGGGATGACGAACGATCGAGACTGTCCCTCCTCATCCGACAGCGGCGGGTCGGCGCTGGTGACGACGAAATACGGCCGGTCGAGGTCGGTCCACCCTCCCCACCCGTCGAGCAGGAGAGACCATGGGCCGTCGTTGCGCGACAATCCGCTCGCGATCATCGTCACTTCAATGAGCATGGGGTCGCGGGACGGGTCGTAGCGCAGCGTGTAGGCGCACTGCGGCTGCGCGGACGCCCAGCCGACGACGATGGGAATGACGCCCGATGCACACAGGCGCTCGAAGCCGGTCATCGAAGCGGCATGGAGGCGGCGCATGGTCTGGCTCCCGTTCTTGTACAAGGATGCCGGTCCCGCGTGGCAGGGCGGGGTGCCGTTATTCCTCGTCCTTTTCGGCGACCTCGCGTCCGATCGCGTACTCCCCGCTCATCCAGCGGTAAAGGTCGGCCAAGCGGGCGCGCTCGTCGGCGAAGGGCCAGGTGGGCGCATCCGCCGGGACGGGTCGGCCGGTGATGGGGCAAACCGTCGCTGTTCTCGCGCCTTCCGCTTCACCGCTCCAAGCGATGCCCGCTCGCTGCGCCCAGGAATCGGGCGCTTCGATCGTGGCTCGGCGTGAAGCCACGCCCATGACGGTGAGCGTGACCCAGACAGTGCGATCGGGCGGGAGCGCGCCCGCGATGCGGTTCGCCCATTCGACGATGAGTACCGACGAGCCATCGGCGAGCCGGTCCCAGCCGAGGGTATCGAGGTCGCCCTCGCCGCGGAGGCGGTAGGCGTCTGCGTGGACGATCGCCGGGCCGCCAGGGACCGGGTATTCGTTGACCATGACGAAAGTGGGGCTGGAGACGAGGGCCGGGTCCACGCCGCGGGCCTCGGCGATGGCGCGCACGAGCGTGGTCTTGCCCGCGCCGAGCTCGCCGCGCAGGGCGAGAACGTCGCCCGCGCGGAGCGCACCGGCGAGGGCGCGGCCGAGCGTCGCAGTTTCGTCGAGGGTGCGTAGTTCAATCTCGGCGTGCATCGACGAAGGATACACCCGGCCGCGTAGCATCCGGCATGGACCCGGACGACCACGTCTGCCTGTGCTTCCGCGTCTCGCTGCGGAAGATCAGGACGTTCCTGGCGGTTGAGAACCCGCCGGTGGCATCGCTGATCTCGGAGTGCCTCAGCGCGGGGACGGGATGCCACTGGTGCGTGCCGTTCCTGGAACATCTGCACGCCCAGCACGCGCGGGGCGAAACGCCCGACCTGAAGGTCTCGCCGCAACGCTACGCGGAGGCACGGCTGAAGTACCACAAGTCGGGCACGCGCGACGCAGACGTGGTGCGCGAGGCGAGCGAAGACGGTTCACCGGCGTGATCGGGCGAGCGAGGCGGGGATGGGATGAAGCCGCCACGGAACGGCGGGGTACTCGAAGTCGGAGCGCCCGGTGGCTCGGGTTACGCCGGATCGAGCGTGCGGAGTCCGAGTCCGAGTTCCCCGAGGCGCTCCTTGACTTCGGTGAGCGAGGTTGCGCCGAAGTTCTTGACGCCCATGAGTTCGGCCTCGGTGTGGCTGGCGAGGTCGCCGAGCGTCTGGATGTTGAGCAACTGCAGCGCCTTGCGGGCGCGAACAGAGAGCTGCAGGTCGGAGACGGGCTTGTTGAGGACCATCTCCTTCCCCGAGCCGCGCAACTGGTCCATCATCTGGCGTCGGGCGGCGCGGTGTGCGTCCTCGCGCCCCTGGCCCAGGCGCAAGCCCTTGGAGGTGAGCATCCGCTTGATCTCGGCAAGGCTCGACTCGCCGAAGTTCTTGTACGACATCAACTCCGCCTCGGTGTAGTTGATGAGGTCGCCGAGCGTGCGGATGTTCATCTTCTTGAGGCACGTCCTCGCGCGCACCGAGAGCTCGAAGTCCGAGACCGGCGTGTCGAGCAGCGCCTTCTTCTTGATGACGTCGCGATCCGGCTCCTCCTCGACGACCATCTCGCGGCTGGCCTGCACGTCCTTCATGTACAGGCGGGCACGCGGATGGTTCGGGTTCGTGTCCAGCACCTGCCGCACGCACCGCTCCGCCCGGGTGTAGTCGCCCCTGTCCTCGTACAGGATCGAGAGGTTCAGCAGGGCGTTGACGGGCGCGGGGGGCGTCTCGCAGATGCGCTCATACAGGGCGACGGCCTCGTCGTCCATCCCCATCTGGTCCAGCAGGTAGGCGAGACTGAAGGCCGAAGTGGCGTCCGCCGGGTTCGCAGCGACCGCCTTGCGGTACTCGGTGACGGCGGAAAGCCGGTCGCCGGATTTCTCAGCTTCACGGGCTGCGGCGGCGTGCCTCGCGGCCGCCGCGGCGTCTCGCTTCGCGGATTCCTCACCGATCACCAGGTCGAGCGGGTCGTGCGGCATGGGGCCTCCAACGCCTCTTCGGGCGAGCGGAACTCTATGGACCCGGCCCGCAAGGCTCAAGAGCGTCGGATCACGCCTGCCCTGGGCTGGCGGGGGCAACGGCCTCTGCCGCCGCGGCCAGGTCCGGCTCGCCTGCCGAGGCCGAGCGGGACAGCAGGTCGATCCGCTTCCAGTTCCCGGCCAGGAAACGTGCGAGCAGGAACACGCCCAGAAGGATGATGTACGCCGACGCCCCGACCCACGGCCCCATCGACCCCCAGTGCGGCACGAGGGCGATGGCCAGATGCCCGCCGCCGACGATGCAGACCCACGACAGGACGATGGTGACCACGCCGGGCCAGACGGTATCGCCCGCGCCGCGGAGCGCGCCGCTCATGGTGATGGCGATGGCGTCGAAGAGTTGGAAGACCGCGGCGGCGATCATCACCGACGATCCGACGGCGATCAGCCGTTCGACCTTCTCGGACGGCATGTCGTCCGGGACGAAGACGCCCACGAGCGTTTCGCGGAAGAGTACGAAGCCGAGGGCGCACGCGCCCATGTACGCCATTGTGACGCCCATGCCCAACCAGGCGCGCCGCGCGGCCAGGTCCGGCCGGCGCATCCCCATGCACCGACCCACGAGAGCGGTCACGGCGATCGAGATGCCGACAGCGGGCATGAACGAGAGATGCATGTAGCGCAGCGCGATCCACCCGGCGGTGTTGTGGACTTCCGGCGGATCGCCCATCGCCTGCCCGCCCTTGCCGAGCAGGACGGCCATGAGGTATGCCCAGCAGATCATCTCGTTGCCGAACATGAGACCGCCCGGCCAGCCGATGCGCCACACGTCGCGCACGTGCCGCAACGACGGCCGCCACGCCGAGCGGGTCGCGTAGCGGCGGTTCATGCGCGGGCTGAGAAAGACGGCGAGCGGGATGAGGAGTTCGATCGAGGCGCCGATGACGGTGGCGACGGCCGCGCCCGCAACACCCATGGGCGCGATGCCGAGCGTCTCGGCCGTGGACCTGAAGAAGCCGGCGAGCGGCGTCCACGCGGGCGGGCCGTCCGTGCCGAAGATCAGCAGGGCGTTGAGCGCGACGTTCACGACGTTCGCGGCCAGCACCGAGACCATGACCACGCCCGGCCGGTGCAGGCCGTAGAAATAGTGGGCGATCGAGCGCGAGCCGAGGACGAAGAACGCGCCCCAGACGTTGATCTGCGCGTACTGGGTTTCGAGGCGCAGGAGTTCGTCGCCATGCCCCATCGCGCCGAAGATGGCGGGGAGGGAGAGGGCGTAGGGGACCATGAGCAGCGCCCACGCCGCCGACATCCACAGCCCGTTCCAGGCGTAGGCCGAGCCACGCTCGGGGCGGCCCGCGCCGAGGTTCTGCGCGACGTACGTGTTGATGACGCCCATCGCGCCAAGCGCGATGGAGACGACGAGCCAGACAGCCATGCCGCCGTTGCCCTGCGCGGAGACGTACACCGGGTCCGGACCGATCCGGCTGACCATCAGCCCGTCAATGAACTGCATGACCGTGTAACTGGTCATGGTCACGACAGTGGGCGTGGCGACGAACAGCATCTCGACGAACGGATGCCGCTCGCGCACGACCGCGTTGGCTGGACCTGATGACGACATCACACTCACCCGGAGTCTGCCCGCCCGCCGGGGCCGGCGGCGAGTCTAGGCGGGGAGAACGAAAAACGAACAACGAACAGTGGGGCAGGGGTCGTTACGGCCTCTGAAGCCACCCCGGCTGCGAAGTCGGCTGTTCGCCGCCCGCTGTTCGTTGATCTCGCTCCCCATTCGCCATCCGCGCGGCCAGGCGGAGGGCGGCCTTCATGCTGCCGGCGTCGGCGCGGTTCTTCCCGGCGATGTCGAACGCGGTGCCGTGGTCCGGGCTGGTCCGCACGGTGGGCAGGCCGAGCGTGATGTTCACCGACTCGTCGCGGAAGAGGAGTTTGACCGGGATGAGGCCCTGGTCGTGGTACATGGCGACGACGAGGTCGTACTTCGCCGGCCGGCCCGGCGCGCCGACGGCCGCGCTGAAGATGGTGTCGCCGGGGAACGGGCCGTGCACGTCCATACCCTGCTCGGCGGCGATACGGACGGCGGGCGTGATGAGACGGTCCTCTTCGTCGCCGAGCAGGCCGTGCTCGCCCGCGTGCGGGTTGAGGCCGCACACGGCGACGCGCGGGCGTGCGACGCCGAGCCGGATGCAGGCGTCGTGCCCGAGATCGATCGCGTCGTAGACGCGCCCGATGGTGAGGATGTTTCGCAGGTCCATGAGCGGCACGTGCGCGGTGGCGAGGACGACGCGCAGGCTCGGGCCGACGAACATCATGGCGTGGCGCTTCGAGCCGAACCGCGTGGCGAGGAGCTCGGTGTGCCCCGGATACTTGCCGCGCCCGGCGAGCGACCACGCCTCCTTGCTGATGGGTCCGGTCACGATCGCGTCGGCGTGCATCGGGTCGCCCCCGGGCAGGCGCGCGGAGGCGATCGCGTCCTCGACCCATCGGAACGAGAGTTCGCCGGCGACGCGGTTCGGGGCGCGGGGGTAGCCGGCGCGGCCCTCGTCGCGGTCGTCGATCAGAACGACTTCGTGCGCGCGCGCGGTCTCGACGAGGGGCGAGCCGCGGCGCGCCTCCCACCAGAACGGCTCGACGCCCGCGGCCTGCGCTGCCTCGTGCATCGCGTCCGCCGCGCCGTGGATGACGAACCGGGCGAGAGCACGCACGCGCGTGTCCGCGAGCGCCTTGACGAGCACCTCCGGCCCGATGCCGCCGGGATCGCCCATGCTCACCGCGAGACGAGGGCGCGAGGGGGGGGATGGGTCGGGACCGCGGGCGACCATGCGGAAGTGTAGAAGCGCGGCCGCGGTCCGATGCCTTCTCGTAGGGCACGACAAAGGGTGCCGCTCACGGCTCGAAGACGACTTCGAGGAACCGCGCGAGAGGCGCGAAGCCGAGCGAGCGGTAGAGAGCGTTCGGCCCCGGCTCGGCCTCGTTGGTGAAGAGCAGGATGTCCCGCGTGCCGCGGGCCGCCAGCTCGCGCGCCACGAGTGCTGTGATCGCGCGTGCGTATCCCCGGCGGCGTGATTCGATCGGCGTGTAGACGAGATTGATCGAGCAGGTCCGCCCGGTGGGCCGCGACCAGCCCGCGAGCGAGACGGGCACGCCCCGCTGCTCATGGACATACAGCCTTCCCGAGTTGATCGAGCGTTCTGCCTGTGCGAGCGGGTCCGTCGGCCGCACGATCGCGCCGGTGTCGTGGTGGAAAGCGACGATCCACCGGGCGATGGTGTCCGCATCGTCGAGCGTTGCCGGGCGCGTCCGCCCCGCGGTGGGGGGTAGGGGCGCGAGGTTGCCGAGGCGGTGTAGGATGAGCGTCCGGTGCCGGCGCCAGGTCACGCCGCGACGGCGGGCGAACTCGGCGGCGAACCGCTCGGCCACGCCCTCCGGCCCGACCGCGCCGGTAATCCGCGCGTCGCCAGCCCCACCCGCCGCCTCGGCGAGCGCGTCGGTTGCTTCGTCAGTCGCGTGCGACAACACAAGCACGGCCGAGGTCGGCAGGAGGGCGCACCCCGCGACGCCGTGGCCGTCGCGCACGGTCCAGCCGGTCGTCGCCGCGCCGCCGTCCGCCGATTCTCGCGCGGCCATCGCCAGACCGAGTGGCAGGCTCGACTCGGCCTCTCGCTCGCGCAGGAACGCCTCGGCCTCGGCCAGCCACATCCCCGCCGAACTCGACCGACGAACCTCCACGGCCCCCCCTTCG
>JAANMX010002863.1_pt1 | contig 16247 bp, 10 predicted proteins | sample 7279681 | NCBI WGS metagenome assembly JAANMX01 (sample SAMN14094542, study PRJNA606508) | bioreactor metagenome | isolation source: A lab-scale SPAN reactor treating ammonium-rich wastewater day 351 | place: Ireland: Galway | collected 2018-01-01
TGTCTACGGGCCCTACTGGCAGCCGGTCGGCCGCGATGAGGGGCTCGTCGTTGCCGCCATCCAAGACGCCCTGCTGGAGCCGCGTGCGCCACGCATAGCGGCCCGTGAGCAGGCCGTAGCGCGTGGGCGTGCAGACCGAAGACCCGCTGTGCGCGTCCGTGAACGCCATGCCCTGCGAGGCGAGCCTATCGATGTGCGGCGTCCCGATCTTGCCGCGCTCCGGGTTCAGGCACCGCACATCGCCGTAGCCCAGGTCATCGCAGAGGATGTAGACGATGTTGGGTTTCGCGGGAGAAGATCCGGCGGCGCGCGACGCGGCCAAAGGAGAGGTGATCCAAAGCGCGGCGAGGAGGATGGCGGCCTGTCCCATCTGCGGGCTATCCTCGCAAGCGCGCCCATCTTATCAAGGATCATCGGCCCGCCCCCTCCTCGGCGGGGCCGTCTGCCGCCGCAGGAAAAATGGGTTGCCCCTTAGTCATGCTGACTATATGTAGTGCATTATGAAATCGCCCGCCGGCACCTCGCGGTTCAGCGTGCCCAACCTCGACCGCGCGCTCTCCATCCTGGAGTTGCTGCGCACGCGCGCGGGAGGTCTGACGCTGAGCGAGATCGCGCGCGATCTGGGCCTGCCGCGCAACAGCGTGTTTCGGATTGCCAACACGCTGCTGATGCACGGGTACGTGGAGCGGGATGGGGAGACGCGGCGGCTGGGGCTCAGCCCAAAGCTCTTCGGGATGGCCTGCGGCAGCGCCTCGTCGGCGACGCTGATGGAGGCCGCGATGGGCCCGATGCGGGACTTGCGCGACGCGACCGGGGAGACGACGATATTGAGCGTCATGGCCGGCGACGAATGCCTCGTGGTGGAGCAGGTGCCCGGGATCCACCCGTTTCGCCTGGTGTGTGACGCGGGCCTCCGGCAGCCGCTCAACGTCTCGGCATCGCCGAAGGCGCTGCTGGCCTTCATGGAGCCCGGCGGGCGGGAGGCGATCCTGCGCGCCGCGCGATTCCGGCGCTGGACGCCGGCGTCGATCACGGACAAGAGCCGCTTTCGCGAGCACCTGTCGCAGGTCCGGAGACGGGGATTCGCCCTGGACAGGGGAGAGCACCTGGAGGGCGTCCATTGCGCGGCCGCGCCGATCCTGAACCGGAAGGTGCTGCCCATGGCTGCGGTGACGGTGATCGGCCCCGCCTTCCGGCTCAAGGTCGGCGCGCTGGATGGCCTGGGGCGAAAGGTCCGGGAGCATGCGGATCGGATCTCGCGGCGATTCGGGTACGGGCTGGTGGGCGCGCCCGCCCGATCGGGGGGCGTCGGGACCCGATGAGCGCCGGCGCCGCCATCTCGCGATGGGTCGCGGCCACCTGTCTGTTGGCCGTCGTGACGTCCGCCGCGGTTGCGGCGGGATTGGACGAGGGGCGATTCGGGAAGGCGCTGGACGCCCGGCGGGGCTCGGCGCTCCTGCGGCCACCGCCGGCATGGGTGGAATTTCCGCTGACCTTCGAGTGCTGGGTCCGGCTCGAGAAAAAATCGGGTTACAACGTGATCGTCGCGCGCGATGCCAAGGCCGCGCCGGGGCACTGGGAACTGTTCACGGCGCCGCGCACCGGCGCGCTCTGCGCCTATCTTCCGGGCCGGAGGCCGGATCACGCGCGCACGGCCTGCGACATCGCCGATGGCAGATGGCACCATGTCGGTGCCGTGCTGGAAACCGACCGGATCCGCCTCTATGTCGATGGCGAGGAACAGTGCGATCAGCCGCTGGCGGGCCCGGTGGCCCAGGACCCGCCGAAGGCATTTTGCATCGGGAGCCTCGTTGACGGGCAGTTGGCGTGCGGCGGGTGGATCGACGAGGCGCGGCTGTCCCGTGGGGCGCGGCCGCCCGCGGGACTCCCCGACCGCGCCCCCGAGGCGGACGCCTCCACGCTGGGACTCTGGCGCTTCGATGCGATGGACGACGGGCATTTTGCCGACGCCTCCCCGCACGGCCTCCGGGCGCAGTTTGCCGCTGCCACCAGGGCGGGCCCGGGCCCATCGATCCCGAAGATGAGCGCGGCGTTTCAGCCTCTGCCGCCCGCGGAAGACACCGCACCCGCCCGCGCGGCCTTGCGCGACATCGCGATTCGCCTCGCCCTCGCATCCGTCGATCCCCGGGCAGTCCGCGACGCCGTGCTGCGCGAGTGGCTCTACGATTTCAGATGGATCGGCAAGCTGGAGCATCCCGAGAGCCGGAGGCCGTGGTACCCGGCGGCCGAGGCGGACATCGAACGGCAGGCCTACGATCGCCATGCGCTGATCTGGCCCGATGACGGCGGGCCGACCGGCACGGTGATACGGCGGGCCGTGGCCCTCGCGGACCGCCTCGGGTACGCCGGCGCGGCGCGAAGCGATCTGGAGGCCTTGCGTTCCGCCCTGCTGACCTCGCGCCCCGCGGCGGAATCGCCGGAGGCGCTCTCCCTCTATCTGGCGGCCTGCGCGGTGCGCCGCCAGATCGCGCTGTCCAATCCCCTGTTGGATTTCGACGGGATCCTTTGCGTGGCGCGCGGGACCTTTGCGGGTTCGGTCAGATCCAACCCCGTCACGAAAGACCCCCAGGGCGGGCACTTCACCACGCAATATTTCGGTTGCACCGCATTGCCCGGGGGCGGCCTGTACGTCGTCCGCGACTGGGGGAAGGCGCCCCGGGTCCTCGACCTCACGCGGGACGCCGTCGTCCAGAATGGCCGCATGGCGGGACGCCGGTTGGATCATGGCGCCTTCGCGACCCCGGACCTCTCGTACGACGGACGATCGGTGGTCTTCGCGTGGACGGACAACCGCGAGCACGAATGGGGTTTCGGCACGAAGTCATGCTTCCACCTGTTCCGCATCAACGCGGACGGCACCGGACTCACGCAGCTGACCGACGGCCCCTATAACGATTTCGATCCCTGCTGGTTGCCCGACGGCCGCATCGCCTTCGTCTCCGAGCGGCGCGGCGGCCACATCCGGTGCTTTGCCGGCTATCTGAAGGTCCGCACCTACACGATGTTCTCGATGGCGGCCGACGGCACCGATATCCGCCCCATGAGCTACTTCGAGACGAGCGAGTGGAACCCCACGGTGAACAACCATGGCCAGGTCGTCTTCACGCGCTGGGACTACACCGACCGCGAGAATTGCCTCGGCTCGCGGATCTGGCTCTGCCGGCCCGATGGTTCCGATCCCCGCGCCCCCCATGGCAATTACCCGCAGCCGTATCACTCCTTCCCCGACCGGCCGAGATTCGAGATGGTCGGGGGACGGGAGATCGACGGCCGCATGGGGACACCGCTGGTGGAAATGGGCATCCGCGCCATACCGGATTCGCCATTGTACGTGTTCACCGCGGCACCGCACCACGGCGAGGCGTTCGGTTCGCTCTGCACCCTCGACCTCCGCATCCCCGACGACGGGCGCATGTCGCAGATCCGCCGCATCACCCCGGAAGAGCCCTTCCCCGAGAGCGAGAACGCCGGACGCCGCCACTACAAGTACGGCAGCCCCTGGCCCCTGGGAGAGGACTTCTTCGTCTGCAACGCGTGGGAGAACCTCGTGCTGCTCGACCGATACGGGAACAAAGAGCTGCTGTGCGAACTGACGGCCCTGCCCTGCGCGCACGACGAGCGCCTCCGGCTCATCGACCCGATCCCCCTTCGGCCCCGCCGGCGCCCGCCCGTCGCGGCACCGGAGAGGGCAACGCGTCCCGCCACCATCGCGGTGATGAACGTCTACGATTCCGACATGCCCTTCCCGCCGGGCACGAAGATCAAGTGGCTCCGCGTCACGCAAAATATCCTGAAATCCAACCACGCGATGGGCGAGCCCATGATCGGCTACGAGCGGGAGAATACCCCGCGCATCCCGCTGGGCGTCGTTCCGGTGGAAGAGGACGGCAGCGCCTATTTCGAGGCGCCGGTCGCCAAGGCGCTGATCTTCCAGGCGCTGGACGAGCACTATCGCGCCGTGCACTCGATGCGATCGGTGGCGTTCGTTCGCCCCGGCGAACAGCTCACGTGCCAGGGTTGCCACGAGCCCGTGCAGCGCGCCTCGGCCCTCGCGGGCACGCCGCTCGCGCTGCGGCGCGCCCCCTCCCCCATCGCGCCCGAGGCCGGGCCCGTCGAGCCAGTTAGCTATTACAGGCAGATCCGGCCGATCTTCGAGCGCTCTTGCGTCCCGTGCCATGCGGAGAAGCAGCGGGGACCCCGGGACATGGGCTACGAGGCGCTGAAGGAGGAGTACACGTTCTGGTTCTCCGGCGCGATGTTCCGGAATATGGCGTCGGACTACAGCGGGGTGCACGGGGGCTCCCGCACCATCCCCGGCCGCTTCGGCGCACGCCACTCGCGGATCGGCCGCGCCCTGTTCGACGAGAACCATCGCGCCGCCATTTCGGAAGCCGACCGCCACAAGATCGTCCTCTGGCTGGATTCCAACTCCCTGCGCCTCGGCGCCTACGTCCGCGAGGAGGCCCAGCTCCGGGGAGAACTCGTCTGGCCCGAACTGGATGTCGACCCCGAGAATGTCGTGGGCACTGAATTTCGCGGCGCACCAATGAAGGGCAACTTCTGGCACGAGAATCTCTGGGGCCCGCGCGCGATCCTCGCGACCAGCCACCAGCTGAAGAAGGTCTTCCTGCTCGACGAGGGTGGCGAGGTCGCCTGGGACTACCCCGCTCCCAACCCGCAGGACGCGTGGATGCTGCCGGACGGTAACGTGTTAACGACCCACCTGCACGGCGTCCAGGAGGTCACACGTGACCGCAAGGTCGTCTGGGAATATCGGGTCCGGGCGCCGGACGAGGTGCCCACCTGCCAGCCGTTGCCCGATGGCAACGTCCTGATCGGCATCGTGGGGCAATGTCGCCTCATCGAGGTCAACCGCCGCGGCGATGTCACTTTCGAATTGCCGCTCTCGACCACCGAGAAGAGGCCGCACGCCCAATTCCGCATGTGCCGCAAGACGCCGCAGGGCACCTACCTGGTGCCTTTCACCGCCGAGGGCGCCGTGCGCGAGTACGCGCGGGATGGGTCGATCCTCCGCGAGTTTCCCCGGAGGCCCACGCCCGTCTGCGCCATCCGCCTCGAGGACGGCAACACCCTCATCAGCGCCGGCAGATCCGTGACGGAATACGACCCCCACGGAAATGTCGTCTGGGAACTCGCCCCGGAGGACATCCCCGACATCCACGTCGCGGTCCCGGCGGGAATCCAGCGCCTGCCCAACGGCAATACCGTCGTCTGCAACTGGGGCACCAAGACCGAGGGCGACAGGCTTGGCGCGCACATCTTCGAGGTCGCGCCAGACAAGCGCGTCGTCTGGCATGTCGCCGGGACCAACTTCCGCCAGGTGGCGCAATGCCAGTTGCTGGCGCCGGGACTTCGCCCGCGGAACGATGCCGTAGCTCGCTAAAACTTCATTTTGGTCGGGGTGGTGCGCCTATCTTCAAAGGCGCCGCTCGATGCGGGGGGGCGACCCATTTTGGACTTGCGGTGGCAGAGCGCAGCGGCGACACCGCTTTTCCTTCCGGCGAAGCCGGGATCCCCCCGCCGGGGCCAGTGCGGATCTCAAGGCGCGATCGCCCGCCTCATGGCGCGGATGCGATCGTATTCGTAGTGATAGCGTCCGCCATCCGGCCTGTATCCCCTCTGTGTGGCGTAGAAGAGATACAACCAATCGCGGCCGTCCACATTCGTTACCAGGGCCTGCGGCACGTGGCAGGCGGGCGCATCGTCATCCGGCGGAATGAAGTCCATAAGCCGCCAATGGATGCCGTCGCCGGAGACGGCCTCGCGCAACTGGCGGCCCAGCCAGGGGGCGGCGTCGGGCTTGGTATCCGGCGGCACGGGATAGCCAACGGGATCGGCAAAGGAATGCCAGCTCCCGCCGATGCGCACCATCTCCGGATTGGGCCAGTTCGCCAGCAGCGGCTCGGCAGGGTCGTGCTGCAGGGCGAAGCCGCCGCCGCCCATGAAATCGCCACGATTCACCGCCAGCCCGAGACACACGCCCTTGCCTGGGACCCAGAAGTCGAACCACAGTTTCCATGTGCCCGCCTCGCGCCGCAGGCACGGCCGGTGAAAGTCGCCGATGCGATCCGGCTCCGGTCTGGGCGTGGCGGTATCTTCCTTTCGGATGAGCAATGGCTGTCTTGTCTTTTCCCAGCGCATGCCGTCGGTCGAGGTGGCGCCCATGATGCACTGCATCATGTCGGAGGGATAGCCGGGCGTTTTCGCGAATGGCTTCGAGGTGGCGCTGTAGGCCATATAGAACCTCCCACCCTCCCAGACCACCGAAGGATCGCCATTATGCCAGTTATCATACCAGCGCTCGCTCGCATGCAGGACGGGCCGCCATCGCCCGGGATCCATGGCGGCGTCCCACTGCCCGTCGCCGCCCCACACCTCCCATGTCTTCAGGTCTCGCGATCGCGCATGAAAGATCGCATCGCACCCCCAGCCCATGCCCTCGTTCGCGTGACGTGTCGCCCAGCCGAAGAACCACATCCGAAAGCGCCACTCACCGCCGGTCTCGACCACGCAGGGGTTATACATGTTGACGAATCCCGACAGCAGCGGCGTCGCCTCGCGCTCCCAGGGCGAGGCGTCGATCGACGCAACCGGCGGTTTCACCACGCCCTCCTTCTCCTTGGCGGGAACAATGCCCTCCCCCGCGGCCTCCCCGCCGAAATCCCAGCGTCGAATCGAGGCCCCGGACACCAGTTCGATCCAATCGATCGCGATGGGCCGTTCTTGCGCCGGGAGGTACAGGCGCATGAGCCCCGTTTTGCCCACGGGCGCGGGCAGGTCGGCGGCGACGACCTGCCAACCATCACCCGCCATCGTGAAAGGCGTGGATCTCACCTCGGTCGCGGGGGCACTGACGCCGGGCATCCAGACTAGCTTGCCTTCGCCAACAGCGCCCCGGACGCGGAAACGCAACTTGCACGGCGGATCGAGCCTCCCGATCGCAAAGCCCAGGAACGGCGCGGCATTCGTCCTCGTCACAGAGAGGAATCCGTCTTTCACCACCGCGATGCATTCGCGCGGCACCCATCCCTGCAACGGCCCGGCGGCGCGCGCGCCCGATGTGGGGTTCGGCTGGCGCGTGTAATTCGGATTGCGCGCGGGAATGACCGCGCCGGTGTCAGAAAGAAACCCTGAGATGAGCGCGTTCAGCTCGCGGACGAGCTCTGGCCTTGCGGCGGCTAGGTCATCCGTTTCGCCGGGATCGTCCTTCAAATTATAGAGTTCGAGGCAATCGCCCCCATCCTCGTTGTCGGCGAAGAACCGGATGAGCTTCCAGTCGCCCCGGCGGACATAGGTGCCGGGCTGAAGCCCGATCCGGGCGGCGCCTCGGGCCCCGGTCGCGTTGCCGTGCGGGTAGTGGCAGAAGACGCGGTCTCGCGGCGAGGGTTGCCCGAGAAACATGCCGGACTGGTCAACACCATCGATCTGCAACCCGGCGCCCGGTTTCAGCCCGCACATGGCGAGCAGCGTCGGGTAGAAATCCGTGCTATGAAATAGGGCGTCACTGGTCGTTCCGGCCTCCGTCTTGCCCGGCCAGATGACGACGCATGGCTCGCGGGTGCCACCCTCGTAGAGCGAGCCCTTGCCCCCGCGCAGCGGGGCATTGCTCGTGACCGGAACGCCCTCAAACCCCTCCGGGTCGGTCGTCTTCGGGGCGGCGACGTAGCCCCCGTTGTCGGAGAAGAACACGATGATGGTGCGGTCGGCGATCCCGGCCTCGTCCACCGCACGCATCAGGCGCCCCACCGCGTCGTCGAGGCTCTTGACCATCGCGGCATACAGCGGATTGCGCTGCGGGTTGGTCTCGTCGGCCTTCGGCCGGAAGCGCTCGACGTAATCGCGGCGGGCGTTGAACGGCGCGTGAACGGAGTAGGCCCAATAGTTCAGGTAAAAGGGCCGATCCTTGTGCTCTCGGATATACTTCGCCGCCTCGCCGGACATGCGGTCCTCGATGTGTTCGCCGGGCTCGCCGGTCAGCGGGGGCTCATGGATGAATTTCCAGGGGGCGAGATAGCCGCCTGCGGGTCCCGGCGCGGCGGGGGTGTGAGGGAAATCGACGTCGAAGCCCTGGTCTTTGGGCTCATAGGGGCCGTTGTAGCCAAGATGCCATTTTCCGAAGTGGGCCGTCGCATAACCCGCCTCCCGAAGCGCTTCGGCGAGCGTGAAATACTCCGGCTTCAACCGGTTCAGGCTCTGGGCATTGAGCACTCTCACGGATGGATCGCCCGGGTCCAGTTTCTTCTCCAACTGCGCGACCGCCTCATGGCATGCCGGCCAGGTGATGCCGATGCGGGCCGGATCTTGGCCGGTGAGGATGCTCGCGCGCGTCGGCGAACACAGCGGACTCGCCGCATAAGCCCGCGTCAGCCTCAGTCCGCGAGCCGCGAGGCGGTCGATGTGGGGAGTCTCATAGAAAGTGCTACCGTAGCACCCCGTGTCGCGCCACCCCAGATCGTCGGCAAGGATGAAGAGGACATTGGGCTTCTGCATCCCGGCGACGCTGGGCGCGCTTGGCAGCACCAGCGGCGCGAGCAGCAGGCTCAGCAGGAATCTTGTCTTCGGCATAGTGACTTCCCATGCACCTTCGCCATCTTCATCGGCAACGTCTTTCCGGCTTCCTCGATCCTGCCCGCGCGCCGGTTCGCCCTACTCCACTTTCGGCCCCGATGCGACACACAGCCTCACCGGACCGAGCAGGCCGGCGGGGCGCAACGGCGAGTCTTTCTGGAAATAATTCCAGGTCGTGAAGCAATAGCGGCCTTTCGATGGCCGGGGCTCGCCGCGGACAAACCAATCCGGGAACCGCTGCAGGAACTGGCCGCAATAGGGCATCTCTCTGCCGGTCTTTTCCCGGACGTGGGCTTCCATATGCCCGCGCTCCCACTCGCAATCCGGCGGTTCCTGCTCGTCGCCGATCAGCCGGTTCGCCCAGGTGTTGGTCACCTCGATCTCGATCCGGTTTCCCTTCGGCTTGAGCAACCCCATCGGGATCTCAATGTCCCACGGGGCGCACCAGACGACCCCGAGGTCCCGACCATTGATCCGGACCCGCGCGAGATCGTGGACGGTCCCCAGCCCCAGCCTGTCGCCGTGTGCGCCGTCGAACGTGGCGCGATAGGTCGCCGTGCCGGAGTAGTAACGGATGCCGGCCTCCGGTCGCCGGGTCCAATCTTCCAATGTCGCGAATCCCACCGGCGCCTCCGGTCCGCCCCACTTGGAATCGAAGCTGACCTGCCATGGCCCGGCGATGTCGGCCACCGATCGGAACTCGGGGAAATTGGGCCGGCCTCGCCCCCCATCGGCCACGACCGCTTGCCGGAACACGATGAAATGACTTTGGGCCGGGGCGAACTGCAACGTGACGAGCATCCTGCCGTCCCGATGCTCGAAATCCTCCAGCATCCGCCGCGTCCCCCGGACGGGATCCCACAGCTCCGGCTGCTTGCCGCTCACCGCAAAGGCGCAGGTCGCCATGCCTGCGGCCCCCGGATCCATGTTGGCGACGAAATAGACATCCGCCCGATCGTTCTGCCGATGGGTGGCGCTCACCTGCAGTCCGGGCGCCGTCGCCATGACCTCAAAATCCCCGGGGCCGCCCTTGTGCTTGCCCCATTGCAGCAGCGCCTGGCACCGCTGCCAGTATTCCACCATGGCCTTGCCCGGTTCCCACCAGGTCTGCGTTCGGTCGAAGTGCGTCCCCCACTGGCCCATCGCGTTGCCGGGCTTGTGGCGGTCGTCCCACGGCTGCGGGACGTAACGGTGGAGGACCAGCCGGTTCACGCCGGCGCAGTAGGCGCCATCGCCGATCGGCTTGAGCCACGCGGGGGTCTCGCTCCATTTGCTATCCTGGGGGCTCCCGGTGAACGCCTCCGCCTCGACGATGTTCTGCCCCGACTTGCGCAGCGCGGCCACGGTCTCCAACAAGTCGCGACGGGCGACGAACTTCCCGCCGCTGGTCCAGAACTCCGTCATCACGCGATGGACGTGCGGCATCACTTCGTCGGGCCGCCACGGGCCGCCGTAGGGCTCGCAGGAGAACACCAGCTCCGACTCTCGCAGCATCTTCGAGGTCAGCGCAAAATGCACGTCCCGGTAGAGATCCTTGATGGTGTCCTCGAAGTCCGCCCTGAACTTCGCCGTCTCCTCCGGGCCGCCGATGATGCGTTTGGCGAAGGTGGCCAAAAATGGCGTCATGTCATAGCCGCGGCGCGCCGCGAACTCCTCCCTCATCCGGGGCGTCCAACCCGGTCGGCCCGCCTCGTAGCTGTCCAGGTGCACGAAGGTGAACGCGTCACCGACCAGCTCCCCGAGGTGGCGCTTGATTTCGCCGATGACGTGGCTCATGTGGGCCGTCACCGCCTCGGGGCTCATCTTGTCGCACTCGAATCCCGTGGCCTTCCACTGCGCCGGCTGGATCAGCGTGCCCATCGTCGTGTGGCCGAAGCGATAGACGATCCAGTCTCCCGCGGGCGCATCCCAATGCGCCTTGCCGGTCAGGTCGAGCACCCGATCCTTCGCCACGATCCCATCGGCCGGCATGGCCAGCACAGCGATGTCGCGATAGAACGTCTTGCGCTCGGGGATCTCCGGTTTCTCGACCTTTCCCGTGTTCGGATTGTACAGGGGAAACAGTTGCACCGCTCGCGCATCGACCGTCGGTCGCGGCAGATCGAGCGCCAGCCCGCCGGGGCCGCGCATCGGGGTCTGCGAGAAGCACACTTCTTGCATCGAGTGCTCGACCTTGACCCACGGCCCGCCGCTCGTCTCATACGACGGGCCGTTGAACATCCCGAAATCGATGCCCAGGCGCTTCGATTCCTCGACCGCGTGCCGGACCAGTCGCCACCAGGGCTCGGTCCAGGCGATCACTTCCGGGTGCGGGCTGTTGCCGATCTCTCCGGCCCAGGGCGTCGTGGTGTCGGACAGGCTGAACATGAGGATGCGACCGAAACCCGCATCGTGGAGCGCCTCCAGATCGCGGGTGATCCCCCCGGTGGTGACATTCCCCCCCATCCACATCCACATAACACCCGGCTTGGCCGAGTCCGGCGGCGACTGGAAGAGGCTTTCCAACTCGTCGGCGGATACGGCCGGCGCCATGACGAGCAGTCCCAAGAGCGTGCGCCAGATCCGTTTCATGATATCATAGATGTCTATCGCGCGGGCGGGATCATCGCCCGGTTGGTTTCGGATGGTAGTTCGTCCGTCGAGCGGCAGGAAGCCGTTTTGCCCCTCGTTTTCCGCCACCCGGCCCTACCGCGGACGCTGCCTGTTCGTGGCATCCAACTCTCAACAAATCACAGGGCGTGCGTTGTTGAGAGTTGGCCCCGCTTACGACAAGAAAGGCGCCGCCCGCACTCACGGTTGGCGCGCTTTCGCGTACGATCGTGCGTCGGCCAAGGACAGGCCATCCACCCGCCCGAACTCCTCCTCGTTGAGCGTTGCCAGCCGATGCCCGTACCTCAGACAAGTCGCCGCAATCAGCATGTCATGCGCACCGATCCGTTCCCCGGCGCCTTCCAGGGCCGCCCACAACGCCGCGTGGCGTCTCGCACAGGGCAAGTCAAAAGGCAGCGTGGGGGTCTCCCGGAGCAGGCCATCCACAAAGGCCCCCCTTCTGGCACGATGCTCGGCCGTCGCCCGATGCACCCCGTGCAACAACTCCGATGCGGTGACCACGGAGAGGAATACCGGTTCCATCGGCGCCTCGGCCTCGATGAACGCCTCCATGTCGAAACGCTCCCTCTCGGCGGCGATCAGAACGGAACTGTCCAACATCAGTCCCATGGCGACTTCGGGGGAACGAGGTTCTTCCGCGCACTCTCGATGTCGGCGGCAAAGTCCTCCGCCTCTGCGGTACCCAAACGGGGCATCCCCCGCCAGTGGACCAGCCAATCCCTGCCCGTCACGCTGGCCCCCCCAACCGGCACCACCATGGCCACCGCTTCTCCAGACCGGACCAAAACGGTCGATTCGCCTCGGTAGTATGTGCGATTCACGACATCGGCAAAGTGACGCGCCGCTTCCGTCACCGTCATCCGTCGATCCCTCATGCGATTATCATAGAATCGGATAATCAGATTGTCAAGCGGTCGTGTATGGCACCCTGCTGATAAATGCCAGATGTTCTCCAGAACGCGCCGCGTCATTCATGTGGAAACTTCAGGTTGGGGTGAGAGGCCTTGTGGCTGCGGTGGCAGAACCCCGGCAAGCCCGTCCCATTTCATCGCGCCTTCTTTCCCTTCTTCGGTCCCGGCGCAGGGCGGCGAGGATGTCGCTGTCGGCCAGGGATTCGATCAGGTTGTTGCGTTCGCCCGGGTCGGCCTCGAGGTCGAAGAGCATCTCGAACTCGGGTTTTCGGCCGGCGAAATCCACGTCGGCCTCGCGGTAGTCGGCCTTGCCGTCGTACATCCGGATGTACTTCCATTTGCCGAGGCGGATGCCCTCCTGGAAGGGGTTGTCGCGCCCGGTGAAGAGGCTCTCGAGGAAGAGGGCCTCGCGCCAAGGCGCGTCCCTGCCCTCCACGAGTGGCCGGAGGCTCTGGCCGTCCATGAACTCGGGCGCCTCGACGCCGGCGTAGTCGAGGATGGTGCGGACGTAATCGAGGCTGGAGACGAGATGGTCGAGCTGGCGGCCGCGGAACTCGTCCGGGACGCGCGGGTCATAGATGAGGCAGGGGATCTTCGACGCGAGGTCGTAGAGGAGGGCCTTGCCCCCCATGCCGTATTCCCCCATGAGCAGGCCATGGACGCGCTCGTGCATGCCCGTGAAATACGACACGCGGCTCGGCGCGCACACGGGCTCCGCGATGTAAGCGTTGCGGAAACGCACCGACTGCCGCATCAGCCGATCGAGGTTCGGGGTCTTGACGAAGGGGTGCCCCATCGCGCCAAAGGTGTTGTCCCGCTGGTCGTCGGTGAGGAGGAAGATGATGTTTGGGCGCGGCGTGGGCGCGCCGGCCGCGCGCGGCGATGCCGGCGTCGCCAGCAGCAGGAAGGCAACGGTCGCGCTGGCGTGTTTGATGCACGAGTTCCGACAACTCTCTCGTGCCTTGCCGTCGTCGTCATGGCCGCACCTCAGGTTGCGGGTCGAGCGGAATAATCACCAGAAACGACTCCCCCGACTTTTCGGGTTGGGCGGCGAGGCTCAGGAGCCGCGGGCGCCCGTCTTCCAGCAGGAGTTTCGGCATCTCCAGCCGCTGGAAGTCCTGTCGCGCGCCATCGTCCCACGCGATCGAGAAATCCTTCACGAGGGCGTGCGGGGATGGGCGCCAGTCGAGGCCGTCGGGCGACTCGAAAAGCACGAGGCTGCGGCCATGCGGCGTCATGAAGGGCGCGTCGTGGTCCTTGACGATCGCATAGTAGCGGTCGCCCTGGAACCATTCGAAGTGGTCGTCGATGTGGAAGTTGAATGGCCTGTCGGTCTTCAACAGCGCGCGTTTGTCCACCATCTGTTTTGGGTGCCGCCGGAACGGGCCGAGTGGCCCGGGCGCGGTCGCGGCGTAATGGACGACGCCGCCGCCGAACTTGCCGGGGCCGGGCGCGAGCGTCTTATAATAGAGGCGGACGACGCCGTCCGGCAACGCGATGGCGTTCGGCACGGCGATGATGCCCTGGCCGGATTCCTCCCCGACATCGAGCAGGGGCTGGCCCGATCGTTCCCACGGTCCGCCGGGATGATCGGCGACGGCCACCCCGATGCGCTGGCGGTTGCGCTGCAGCCACCATTCTTCGGACGACGCATTGATGGCCCGGTCGGGGCGCCACGCGTCGGAGCCGCGGTTGCCGGTGTAGTACAGGTAGAACTTCCCCCCGTGCCGGATGACGCAGGTATTATAGACGGAATGGCCATCCCAGAACCCGCCACCCCGGGCGGGAAGCACGACGCGGCGAAATTCGTATGGCCCTTCCGCGCGCCCCGACGTGGCCCACGCGATCTCGGCGTGGGTCGCCCACGCGTCGAATCCGAGCGACTGCCTCCAGCGCGAATACAACAGGTGGTATGTGCCGTCGTCTGTCCGGGCGACGCACGGATCCCACAAAAACCAGCCTTCCTGCCGATATATCGCCGAGCGCGGCAAGGTCGAGGGGATCCACTTGGCGAAGTCGAGCGCATTGCCCGATGAGGCCGACGCCAGCATGGACAAGACTAGCGACGCAATTTTCACAGGGACTTTCAAAAGGCCTTCTGTTCACCGTTGAAGCCCGGCAGTGCCGTGACGCCCTTGGGCCAGCCTTGCTCGCGGATGCGGCGGCCAACCTCCCGCAGGGTCGCCGCGTCGGCCGGGAGCACGGAGCCGTCGGGGAGCGGGCCGACGTTGAGCAGGTAATTCATCTGTTTCTCGCGGGTGAACGCCAGCCGCTGCATCACCCAATCAGCGCCGAGTGGTGATTTGTTTCATGGCGATGTCGGTGGGATCTTCTTCTGCTTCGCCTTCTTCGGCGCGGCGGCGCGAGGGTAGCGGACGACCTCGACATCATTCTGCTGTTTCACGCCGACGGTGCTGCGGCCATCGACAATCAGCTTTTCCAGCAGCGCCTGCATCTCGGCGACCTTCTCCGGCATCGCGGCGGCGAGGTTCTTCGTCTCGCCGATGTCGTCTGCCAGATTGTAGAGCTGCAGGGGTTGGGATTGGTCGCCGCCCTCGCCCCAGCCGCCGGATCCGGGCGCGGGGATGTATTTCCACGCGCCGCTGCGCACCGCAGGCGTGCCGCGACTGGAAGCGCTGACAGCGTTTTCGCGGACGGGCCTGTCCTCGCCCCGGAGCAAGGGCAGCAGGCTGAAGCTGTCCTCGCCGGCATGGTCGGGCAGCGCGACACCCCACAGTTCCGCAAACGTGCGCAGCAGGTCGGCCTGGCTGACCAGCTGGCCGCAAACCCCGCCGGGTTTCACCACCCCGGGCCAGCGCACGATGAAGGGCACGCGGTGGCCGCCTTCCCAGGCATCCGCCTTGGCCCCGCGGAGCGGACCGCTGGGGTAATGGCCCATCGTTTCGAGGTCGGCCTTGCCGATATAGGGGGCACAGCCATTGTCGCTGGTGAAGACGACGAGCGTTCTGGCCGCCGCCCCGCTCGCCTCCAGCGCATCGAGCACCCGGCCCACGACGGCATCGGTCTCCATCACAAAGTCGGCGTACGTGTTGAGCCCACTCTTGCCCTTCCACTCCGCATTCACCGCCAGTGGCGTGTGCGGTGACGTCAGTGGCATGTAGAGCAGAAACGGCTGCTTCTGGCCCGCGGACTCCCGGATGAACCGCACCGCGCGGTCGCCCAGTGCAGGAAGAATGGGATCGAGGGTCCAACCGCTCAGCGCCGGGCCCTGGGTGCTCGCCTGGTTGTTGCCTAGCAGTGTCGCGGGCAGAAACTCCGTCGGGATCCCCTGCGTCCGGTCATTTTCGATGAAGCAATAGGGAGGCCAGTTCGGCACATCGGTGCCAAAGTACAAATCGAAGCCGCGGGTCGTCGGCCCTCCGGCGATCGGCTTGGAAAAGATGTCGCGCCACGCCGCGATCTGCTCGTCGGTCGCCACGGCATCTCGCGCCGCGGCCATCTTGTCGCCCCGCTTGGCCTCACCACCCGGCGGCCGCCGCGGCGCCAGCATCGGGCGCTGCTCACTCGTGATCGGCCAGTCCCAGCCGAGGTGCCATTTGCCAATGCAGGCCGTGCGGTAGCCCTGCTGCTTCGCCAGCCTCCCGATGCTCGTGCGATCCGGCGCGATCAAAGGCTCGCCGAAGACGCCCACGATCCCCGCCTGCAAACGACTGCGCCAATGATATCGCCCCGTCAGCAGCGCGTAGCGCGATGGCGAGCACACGCCCGAAGACGAATGCCCATCCGTGAACCGAATCCCCTGCGCCGCGAGCCTGTCGATATGCGGCGTGGGTATCTTACCGCGCTCGGGATTGTAGCACCGCACGTCTCCGTAGCCGAGGTCGTCGGCGAGGATGACGAGTATGTTCGGCGGGCTGGCGGGCTTTGTCGCCTCCGCGGCGCGAGGGGCCGCCAGCGGCGCGAGGAGCAGGGCGAAGAGGAGGGCGAGGGTGCGTCTCATCTGGTTCCTACTTTTTCTTGGCCTTCACTTTTTCCACCGCCGCCTGTGCCAATGGCGCATCGCCGCCGGCGGCGATCATCTCGGGATAGATGGCGTCCCACCAGCGGTCGGAGGCCTGGCGGAGTTTGTCGGCGATGACTGGGGTTGTCGCGGCG
>JAANMX010002864.1_pt1 | contig 16232 bp, 19 predicted proteins | sample 7279681 | NCBI WGS metagenome assembly JAANMX01 (sample SAMN14094542, study PRJNA606508) | bioreactor metagenome | isolation source: A lab-scale SPAN reactor treating ammonium-rich wastewater day 351 | place: Ireland: Galway | collected 2018-01-01
CATCAGCGAATCCGACATCCTCGACGGCATCGCCCTGGGCCTGCTGGGGTCCTGACCGGAGGCCCGGACCACGAGCCTTCGGGGCGACGGGCCACTAGGATCGGGGCCGTGCCCCCGTAGCCCAATCGGCAGAGGCAGGCGGCTTAAACCCGCCCCAGTGCGGGTTCGAACCCCGCCGGGGGCACCCCACCGGGATACGCCGAAATCAGGCGCTCGACGCCGGCCGTCCTGGCATCCTGGCCGGCCCGCCGCGCGTCTGACGCCGTGGGCGAGGAGCGGCATCTGGGAGCCGCACCATGTCGCATCGGGCCGATCGCGTTCGTAGACGTAGTGAAGCCACCGACACGGGTGGCCAGGACAGGGAGCAACAGCATGAGCACCACCTTCACCGTCGACTTCTTCTGCAGCCTGGACGGCTACGGCTCGGCCCGCGACTGGCCCGGCTACTGGGGGAAAGAGGGTCCCGAGGTCATCGAGGATCGGGTGCGCACCTTCGCCCAGGACCAGGTGCTGGTCTTCGGGGCGACCACGTTCCGGGAGTTCCGGCACTTCATCACGATGTTCGACGAGCCGTACTACGAGCGGATGAACCAGCTGCCGAAGCTGGTGTTCTCCAGCACGCTGGAGGAACCGCTCGGGTGGCGGAACTCGACGGTTCTCAACGAGGACGCCGTCACGGCGATCGAGCGGCTCAAGCGGACGACGGACGTCCCGATGCGCTCCCACGGCAGCATCACGCTGAACCGCGCACTGCTCGCGGCCGACCTCGTCGACCGCCTGGAGGTCATCATCTTTCCGGCCGTCACCGGCCGTGCCGGCGAGGCGGCCCTCTTCCACGGCGGGGCCGAGCTCGACCTGGAACTCATCGAGTCGACCGTGCTCGACGGCCGGACGCAGAAGCTCGTCTACGCCCCGCAGCTGCACGGCGAGGTCCCCGAGGGGGTCGGGCCGCAGCGCCGGCGGGCGAGTTAGGTGTGCCGCGAAGTCTGGAGGTGGCGAGCCCTCGACTCTGCGCTCGGGCCCCTTGACTCTGCACTTGCTTTTTGCAAGTGTGGATGTCGTCAGCATGCCAGCCCACCATGAGGAGAGACCCCGATGCGCATGATGTTCGTCAACCTGCCGGTGACCGACCTGGAGCGCGCGAAGGCGTTCTACACCGCACTCGGATTCACCATCAATCCGCTCTTCACCGACCACAACGCCGCCTGCGTCGTCGTCGAGGAGGGCCACAACTACTTCATGATCCTGGTGCGGGACTTCTTCCAGACCTTCTCCGACCGGCCGATCGGCGACCCGTCGGTGACGGTGTCGGTGGCGACCGCGATCTTCCTGGACAGCCGGGAGGCGGTCGACGAGACCATGGCCGACGGACTGGCCGCGGGCGGCGTCGAGGAGCGTCCGGCGTCCGACTACGGGTTCATGTACCAGCGTCAGCTCGCCGACCCCGACGGCAACATCCTCGAGTTCGGCTGGATGGACCCGGCCGCCGCCGAGCAGGGCCCGGAGGCCTTCGCGAGCCAGCAGGCCTGAGGCCGGTGGCCGCACGCGACTACGGGCAGTACTGCGGCGTCACCCGGGCCTTGGAGCTGGTGGGTGAGCGCTGGGCGCTGCTCATCGTCCGTGACCTGCTGGTCGGTCCGCGCCGCTACGGAGAACTCGCCGCGGGGCTGCCCCGCATTCCGAGCAACATCCTGGCGGCGCGGCTCAAGGAGTTGCAGGGGGCCGGCATCATCCGCCGGGCGCCGCGTTCGCGGGTCATCGTCTACGAGCTGACCCCGTACGGCCGCGAACTCGAACCCGTCGTGCTCGCGCTCGGCGCCTGGGGGTTCAAGGCGATGGGCGACCCGCGGCAGGAGCAGATCATCACCCCCGACTCGATGACGATGGCGCTGCGTACCGCGTTCCGGCCTGGGGTGGCCGCCGGCCTGCCGGCCACCGCCTACGGCGCGCGGTTCGGGCCCGCCGAGTTGCTCATCAGGGTGGACGGCCCCGCCCTGGCCGTCACCCGCGGGGACGGCCCGGTCGACCTCGCCTTCGCCGCGGGTCCGGGCATCCGCCGGCTGATCTCGGGCGAACTGCCTCCCGATCGCGCGATCGCGACCGGTGTGGTCGAGGTGCTGCACGGACCCGGCGACCTGCTGCACCGCTTCGCCGACACCTTCCACCTGGCCGCCTGATCGCGCCGGTGCACGAGCCGGCCGTGCTCGCGGTCCGCTCGGCACGCGGCGGGGCTATTCCTCCCCGCGCAGGTAGGCGACCCGCATCTGCCGCAGTTCCCCGGTCATCAGCCCGGACGTGATGGCGGGGTCGGCCTCCATGATGGCCCGGGCCGCGGCCTCGTCCGGGGCTTCGAAGATCGCGACACCGTCGTTCATCGGCTGACCCCAGGTCGGTCCGGCGAGGATCAGGATGCCCTCGTCGAGGAGACGGGCGAGATAGGGCGAGTGCTGATCGCCCATGATCGCGGCCTCGGAGGGCGTGATCGTCTCGATGAAGTGCTCGCGCGGAGGGTGGAGCAGGTAGAGCCAGTGCGTCATGACGCGAGCGTAGTCCCGCCGCCGGGACGCCGGCGTCCGAGCGCGGGCCGGCCACTCACCCGGGCGGGCGGAGGTCGCCGTCGAGGAAGTCGATGATCAACCGGTTCACCAGCTCGGGAGACTGTCGATTGGCCCAGTGGCCATGGTCCTTCAGCAGTTCCAGCCGTGCGCCGGGCACGCGGCCGGCCGCCGCGATCGTGTGCCTCGGCCGGACACCGCGGTCGCGGTCGCCCTGGATGAACAGGGCCGGCGCGCTGATCTCATGCAACCGCGGACGCAGATCCACCGTCATCCGCCAGAAGCCGATCGACGACTTCTGCCAGTCCGAGGCGCCGGCGCGAGCCCGTCGCGCCTCGGCGAGGACCTCGTCGACGACGTCGTCGAAGTCCTCGACCGGCCCGGCGAACAGCGCCTGGCGGAGGAAGCGGGCGATCTGCTCGCGGGTGCGGAACATGGCGTTCGGAAGGACCTCGTTGAGCAGCCGCGACTTGGCGGTGAGCCAGAGGAGTTGGTGGACGACCGGCGGGAACGCGATGATCCCGCCGGGCGCGAGGGCGACGATCCGGTCCACCCGCTCCGGGTGCTCGATCGCGGTGGCGAGGGTGAGTGCTCCGCCCTGGGACAGGCCGACCAGGTGTGCCCGCTCGATGTCGAAGGCGTCCAGGGTCTCGATCACACAACGCAGCATCCGCTGGTGCGTCGCCGTCCCGTGCCAGGGCCGGCTGCGCCCCTGCTTGGGCCAGTCGAGGGCGAGGACGCGGTGCGCCGCGGCGAGCGGTGGAATGAGGTGACGCCAGCTCAGCAGGGCGTTGTCCACCCCGGCGCCGCTCAGCAACAGCACCGGGGGACCGGCCTCACCGGCCCGGTAGACGTGCAGCCGGCCATCGTCGAGTTGCAGGTACTGGCTCCGCAGCCCCGGGATGTCGGTCACCATCGGTTCCTCGGTCGGTCCGTGGCTAGGCCGTCGCCCCGACGAAGCTGCGGAAGTCCTGCGCGGACAGGTCGGCGTAGGCCATGCCCCATTCGGCGATCGCCTCGGCGGCGGACCGTCCCGAACCCAGGTAGCCGACGACCGAGGCCGCTCGAGGCGACTGGCTGTGCGCCCGGGCGAGGGTCACACCGCAGGCCATGGCGTAGAGAGTGAACGGCCCGTCGTCCAGGCCCTCGACGTCGATGCCGCCCTTCATGTCGTGGAACTGCCGCACGTACAGGTCGGCCTGGGTGCCCCGGAGATGCCCGAGGAAGGGGTCGGAGACGGCCTGCAGGATCTGCTGCAGCGCGACCACCCGGGCACCCTGGCCGCGCGCCGCGATCAGGTCGGCGAGCACGGGCGGCTGCTCGATGCGTCCGTACTGCTCGAGCACGCTGGCGTTCGCCTCCTTGGACTGCAGAATGAAGGCGTTGTCGTCGCCGTCCTGCAACAGCACCAGCGTGCACCGGGTGCCGACGCTGCCCACCCCGACCACGCGGCGCGCGACGTCCGCCACCGTGTAGTGCGCCAGCACGAACCGGATGTCCGGGGAGGCGCTGGCGTAGTACCGGTCGACGTAGTCGTGCACCTGGGACTCGATCGCCGTGCTCAGCCGGGTCATCGTCGGCGGGCGCTCCACGAACCGGGCCCGGCCGTCGGCGTCCCGGACGGTCAGCCTGCGGACGGCGCGCTCACCGGTCCGCCGCTGGGCGGACTTGATCGCATCCTGGAGCACCCGCCGGGATTCCTGCGGCACCCGGTCGATGCCGGCGGCCGCGTCGAAGTGGGTGAAGAACCGCTGGGTCGGCGACAGCTCCATCGCCTCGGCCAGCGCCCGGCGGTAGGCCAGCGTCGTCCGGATGGCCGCCGCGGTGATCACCTCGCCCGAACGCCCCGAGTGCCGGCCGCCGATGATCACGCTGGTCACCAGCCGTTTCAGGTCCCACTCCCAGGGCGCCCAGGCGGCCTCGTCGAAGTCGTTCAGGTCGAAGACCAGGGTCCGCTGCGGCGAGGCGTAGAAGCCGAAGTTGGCCACGTGCGCGTCGCCGCAGGAGGCCACCTGCAGGCCGGTGTGCGGACCGTCGGCCAGGTCGGCCGCCATCAGCGCCGCGGTGCCGCGGTAGAAGGCGAACGGGCTGGCCGACATGCGCTCGGCCCGCAGGCCGATCAGTTCGGGCAGCCTGGTCGCGTTCTGCTCGGTGAGGATGCCGAGCGGGTCGCGGACGCCACTCGACAGGGTGGCCAGCGACGCCCTCGGCACCTGCTTGCGGAGCCGCCGGCCGCTCTCGACGAGTTGGTGGGTGGAGGGCAGCGGCGTCCAGTTCATGCGCCCTGAGCCTAGTGGTTGTCACCGGGGCTGCGGCGAACCTCCGGGGCCGACCACGGATGGGGAAGGTCCGGGTGCGCCGCCGGTTGCGCCCCGACCCGGCCCGCTGGTGGGACGCCGGGTTGCGCGCCACGGCGCGACGGGCTCGCTATCCCTCCCCGGCCGACTGCAGGACCGGATCCTCGGTCGCGGTGCCCACCCGGCTCGGGACGAGCATGCCGGCGGCGTAGGCGCCGACCAGCACCAGCCCCCAGACGATGGCGGCGACCGTCCCGCCGACCAGCACGGGGAAGTTCCACACCGAGATGCCCAGCACCAGCAGCAGGCCCACGCCGCCCAGCACGGCCGCCGCCGTCACCGTCGCCGACGGGGCGGCCTTCGCCACGCCCCGGAGCTTCGAGCCGTAGCCGACGACCGCGAAGCTGGTCAGCGTCATCATCACGATGACGCCCAGCGCGCCCGCGCCGGAGTACCAGGTGTAGATCTGCATCACCGGGTCGAGTTGCAGCACCGCGGAGACCACCACGATGGCGGAGGTGAGGATGCTCACCCAGGTCGAGGCCACCGACGGCGCCCGGTGCCGGACATGGACGTCGGCGAGGCGGACCGGCAGCACCGAGCGCTGGCCGAGGGTGAACAGGTAGCGGGTGACGATGTTGTGGAACGCGAGCATGCAGGCGAACATGCTCGACACCACCAGCACCTGCACGATGTCGGCCATGATCGCCCCGACGACCTCGCCGGTCAGCCCGATCACCGCGTGGTCGGGGCTGTCGGTGGAGATCCGGACGGCGTCCGCCGCGCCCAGCCCCGAGATCACCAGCCAGGACGAGACGGTGTACAGGATGCCGATCGAGGCGACGGCGATATAGGTGGCGCGCGGCACGGTGTGCTCGGGGTCGCGGGCCTCGTTGCGGAACACGGCGGTCGCCTCGAAGCCGAAGAAGCCGAGGAAGGCGAACAGCAGGCCGAGGCCGGGCGCTCCGGACAGCGCCTCGGCCGGGTTGAACGCGCGGCCGACGAGCTCGCGTCCGGAGAACAGGACGCCGAGGTCGATCGCCAGCACGGCGAGCACCTCGAGCACCAGCACCACGCCGAGCACCTTGGCGGACAGGTCGATGTCGCGGTAGCCGAGCAGGCCCACGATCACCAGCATCACGGCCGAGATCAGCCACCAGGGCAGGCTGGTGCCGGTCCACAGCTCGATCAGGTTGCCGGTCTGCACCCCCAGATAGCAGGTCATCGACACCGTGAGCAGGACGTAGGAGAACAGCGCGATGGACGCCGCACCCAGGCCGGCGCGGCGTCCGAGCCCGCGATCGATGTAGGAGTAGAAGGCGCCGGCGTCCGGCACGTGCGGCGTCATCCAGGAGAACCCCACCGCGAACAGCAGCAGGATCACGGTGGCGACCAGGATCATCAGCGGGGCGCCAGCGATCCCGAGACGCTGATGATGATCGGGAAGTTGGCGGCGACGACGGTGATCGGGGCCGCCGCCGCGACCACCATGAAGACGATGCCGATCACCCCGAGCCCGCGATGCAGGTCGGTGTGCGGCGGGGACGCCTCGTCCGGGACGGTGTTCATCGCACGATCTCCCGGCTCAGCGGCGGCGGAGGGACACCGAGGTCCCGTGGGCGGGCAGGTCCTCGGCGGCGGCGAGGACCTCGATGTGATCGGCGACCCCGGCCAGGCCGACCTCGTCGTACTCGATCAGGTGGACGCCGCGCAGGAAGGTCTGCACGGACAGGCCGCTGGAGTGGGCCGCCGCGCCCCCGGTGGGCAGCACGTGGTTGGAGCCGGCGCAGTAGTCGCCGAGCGCGACCGGGGCGTAGCTGCCGACGAAGATCGCCCCGGCGCTGGTCACCCGGCGGGCGACGGCGGCGGCGTCGCGGGTCTGGATCTCCAGGTGCTCGGCGGCGTAGCCGTCGACGAGCCGCAGCCCGGCCTCCAGGTCGTCGACGATCAGGATCGCCGACTGCTGCCCGCCGAGCGCCTGGGTGATCCGCTCGGCGTGCTTGGCGGCGGCGACCTGCACCCGCAGCGCGTCCTGCACCGCGGCGGCCAACTCGGCCGAGGTGGTGACCAGCACGGACGCGGCGATCACGTCGTGCTCGGCCTGGCTGATCAGGTCGGCCGCCACCCACTCGGCGTTCGCGCTGTCGTCGGCGAGGATCGCGATCTCGGTGGGGCCGGCCTCGGAGTCGATGCCGATGGTGCCGCGCAGCGCGCGTTTGGCGGCGGCCACCCAGATGTTGCCCGGCCCGGTGACCATGGCGACCGGCCGGCAGATCCAGGAGCCCCCCTCGACGTCGCGGACGCCGAAGGCGAAGGCCGCGACCGCCTGCGCGCCGCCCATCGCGTACACCTCGTCGACGCCGAGGAGTTCGGCGGCGGCCAGGATGGTCGGGTGCGGCCAGCCGCCGTTCTCGGCCTGCGGCGGTGAGGCGATGGCCAGGGACGGCACGCCGGCCTCCTGCGCGGCCACCACGTTCATCACCACCGAACTCGGGTACACGGCCCGTCCGCCGGGGACGTAGAGCCCGACGCGGGCGACCGGCAGCCAGCGCTCGACGACCCGGGCGCCGTCGCCGAGCACCGTGGTGTGCTCCTCGCGCCGCTGATCGCGGTGCACCAGGCGGGCGCGCCGGATGGATTCGGTGAGGGCCGTGCGGACGTCCGGGTCGAGGTCGGCCAGCGCGGTCCGCACCACGTCGGCGGGAACCCGCAGCGCGGGCGGTCGGACGCCGTCGAACGCCTCGGCGTACTCGTCGAGGGCGGCGACGCCGCGGGTCCGGACGGCGTCGATGATCGGCTGCACCTTGGCCAGCGCGGCGTCGATGTTCAACTCCGCCCGGGGGACGACGTCGGCGAGGTCGAAGGGTCTGCCGCGCAGGTCGCGAACAGCGATCATGGTGGATTCCTCTGTCTTGGCGATGGTGGCCGCCTCGGCGGTGACGACCGGCCGAACCCCTGAGTTTGATCAAATGTTCAGCTGAACAGATGATCAACCTCACCGGCTCCGGTGTCAATAGGTGTGACACACTGTTCACGTGGGACGCAGCGGAGCCCCCAGCCGCCGTCGTGTGCTGGATGCAGTCGGGCGGATCGTCACGGCGAGCGGCATCGAGGGCATCCGGGTCCGCGAGATCGCGGCCGAGGCCGGCCTGTCGCCGGGTGCGGTGCTGTACCACTTCCCGGTGCACGGCGAGTTGCTCTACGCCGTCCATGTCGACACGGTCCGCCGCTATGTGGAGGGCCGGACGGCCGCAGCCGAGACGCCCGGGGCCGATCCGGTCCAGCGACTGCTCGCCGTGCTGTGCGCGGGGGTGCCGCCGTGGGCCAACGAACACGTGATCCGGCTGCTGTACGAGATGCACGGCCTGGCCAGGCGCAGCGATCGTCACGCGGAGCTGCTCACCGAACTGTGGCGCGACGAGCGAAGGCTGTACGCCGACGTCATCCGGACCGGTGTCGAGGCCGGCGTCTTCGAGACGGCCGGGACGCCCAAGGAGGTCGCCGCCGGCCTGCTCGCCCTGGAGGACGGCCTGGTCCTGCACTTGGTCAGCCACAATCGGGAACTCGGCAGCGACCGGGTGGTCGCGATCTATGCCGGCATCGCCGCCCAGCAGTTGAACTGCCCGCGGATCGTGGACGCCGCGCGCCGGCTGCGCGTGGAACGGAGCGCACCGGAGGCCGGGGCGGCGGAGTCCTGAACTCGCTGTTTCCCCTGGCCGGGACGCGTTCAGCCGAGCAGTGAGCCGACCAGGACGCTGGTGCCGAGCGCGGCGACCCCGATGAACAGCGACCGCAGGATCGTCGACCAGATCCGGGTACCGCTCAGCCGGGAGAGGATGACGGCGGTCACCGTGAGTGAGACCGCGACACCGACGAAGATGTACTCCTCTACCCACACCTCGGGAACCAACAGTGCGATCAGCACCGTCACCATGGCGCCGAACAGGAACGAGATCGCCGAGCTGATCCCCTCCCTGAACGGCTCGGCCACGGTCAGCACCTCACTGATCCCGTACTCCGTCTCCAGCTGGGCCGTCAGGGCGTCCGCGGCGTTGAGTTCCTCGGCGACCCGCCGCGCCGTCTCGGCGCTGACCCCCTTGTTCTGGAAGTGCTGGGTCAGCTCGTCCAGTTCCTCGTCGGGACTCAGTTCGAGCAGGTGCTGCTCGGCCCGGATCAACTCCTGCTGCACCTCGAGCTCGGCGGCCACCTCGGTATAGGTGGCGCCGCCGATCGAGACCGCGCCCGCGACGGCGGCCACCGTCACGATGGCCGGCAGCGAATGGGTGTCGAGAACCAGGGAGAGCCCCTCGGCCAGGCCGGCCACGCCCAGGACGCCGTCGTTGACATCGGCGACCCGCGCCCGGACGTCCGCCTTGGAGAGTCCCCACCAGGTGTCGCCGCTCATCGCGTGCCCGCACCCGGGACGCGACCGGCTCGCCTGCTCACAGCGCGAGGGTAGCAATCCCCGTCCCGCGGTGGAGTGCGCGTCGGCCGGTTCGAGCCCGTCGGGGCCACCGCGTCCGCGACCGAGCCGACCGGGACGCTTCGCTCGTGCGTCGGCTCAGGGGGAAACCAGGGCGTGGAAGTATCCGCGCCCTCGGCGCGTTGCCTACTATGGACGCAGATTTCACAGGAGGAATACCCACATGCGCAGCTCCAACCCCGTTCTTTCGAGGCCGGACGCTTTCACCCCGCAGCAGCAGAACCCGCAGGGCTACCAGCAGTACGGTCAGCCCCAGGGTCAGTACGGCTACCAGCAGCCCGGCCAGCCCTACCCAGGCCAGCAGTACTACCCGCAGGATCCCGTCCAGGCGACCCGCGGGGTGATGACCATCGACGACGTCATCACCAAGTCGGCGATCACCATGGGCACCGTCATCGCCGTCGCGGCGATCACCTTCATGTTCATGCCGGCGACCCTGCTGTTGCCCGCGATGATCGTGAGCGCGCTGGTCGGCTTCGTGACCGTGATGATCGTCGCCGCCCGCCGGGTGATCAACCCGGGCGCGGTGCTCGCCTACGCCGCCATCGAGGGTGTCTTCATCGGCGCGGTCAGCAAGTTCTACGAGTCCGCCTGGAACGGCATCGTCCCGGCCGCCGTGATGGCCACCCTGGTCACCGCCGGCGCGACGCTGGCCGTCTACAAGTTCTTCCGGATCAAGGTCACGAGCAAGTTCCGCAAGATGGTGATGATCGGCACCCTGGCCTACGCCGGCGTCCTGCTGGTGAACTTCATCCTGTCGATGTTCGGCATGGGCTTCCTGTTCTCCGGCGGCAACCTGGCCTTCCTGCTGCTGATCTCGGCGATCGGTGTCAGCCTGGCGGTGTTCAACCTGATTCTCGACTTCGACTACATCGAGCAGGGGATCGCGATGGGCGCGCCGGCGTCCGAGTCGTGGCGTGGTGCGTTCGGCCTGACCGTCACCATGATCTGGCTCTACATCGAGATGCTGCGCCTGCTGTCCTACTTCCGCTCCAACTGAGTCGCGGACCCTCCGGTCCGCTGGTCTCGGACGCACGAACGCCGCCGGTACGCCGGCGGCGTTTCGTCGTCTCCAGCCCCCCACACCAAGCGCTCGCCCAACCACTCCGGGGGTCGACAGAGTCCTGAACGGAGTCAGGTGAGCGCGAGGGAGGGCCAGCGCTGGAGCCCGCGCCGCGCATGCGGGCGGCGTCCGGAACTCAGCCGGCGCTGCGCCGGCGGTAGCCGAACCGGGTAGACAGCCGGGTCAGGTGACGGTCGAGCAGGGCGCGGGAGCCGGCGGCCCAGTGCATCCGCTGCCACTGATGCAGCGGCACCCAGCGGGCGGACGCCGTGGTGCCCCCGACGTCCTGCACGACCGGGTCGGTGGGTTCGGGGCAGGACGCCGCATAGATGATCCGGACGGCGTGGAAGTCCTCCACCACGCCGCTGGGGGAGCGCCCGATCCAGTGGTCGGTCTGGATGTCCAGCAGCTGCAGGATCTCGATGTGCTGGCCGGTCTCCTCGACGGCCTCCCGGATCACCGCCTGACTCGGGTTCTCGCCCGCGTCGATGCCGCCGCCCGGAAGCCCCCAGGTGTGCGGCACGGCCGTCCGTTCGGAGAACTCGGTGGCGAGCAACCCGCGCGAGCTCAGCACGATCGCGTAGGCGGCCAGCCGCTGGCGCACCAGCGGCTCGCGGATGTCGGCCTCGTCCAGGTCGGGATCGAGCGCCCGGCGCCGCTGCTGGCCGCGCTCGGACACCTTGCGGCCGTGTGCGGAGACCTGGACGGTGAACGTCAGGTCGTCCCCCTGGCCGGTCGCCGACAGCGGCCGCACGATCCGGTAGCCGAGCTCCCAGGCGAGCCGGTAGGGGTCGGCGCCGTGTACCAGCGGGCGGACGAAGACACTCGACCCTCCCGCGACGACGACGCCCACGATCTGCATCTGCCCATGATGACCGAGGCATTAGGGCTGACCAAACCGACTCCCCGGCCGCTCCCTCGCCGCCTCGAGCGACAACCGGGAGGGCGCACCTCGCCGGGCGGCGGAGGTCGGTGACCGCGGCACTAGACTCCAACCCACGGGTCGGCGAAGGAGCGGGCGGTGCAATACAGGGAATCGGCGAATCTCGACAGCTCGCAGGTGACCAGCAGTTCCGGCGGTGGTGGTGCGGGCGGGAGGCTCGCGGTCGGTGGGGTCGGCGGGCTGATCATCATCGTGCTGGCTATGTTCCTCGGCTTCGACCCGAGCGCGCTGCTCGCGGGCACCGAGGCGGGGCCGCAACAGACCGCGGACTCCTACGCCGAGTGCCGCACCGGCGCCGACATCGAGGCGAATCGCGATTGCCGGTTCGTGGCCTACACCAACTCGATCCAGGGCTATTGGAGCAAGGCGCTGCCCGGGTACCAGGCCACCAGGACCCATATCTTCACCGGCTCGGTGAGCACCGGGTGCGGCACGGCGACGTCCGCCGTCGGGCCGTTCTACTGCCCGGCCGACCGGGTCGTCTACCTGGACACCGGGTTCTTCGCCCAGCTGACCCGCCAGCTCGGCGCCAAGGGCGGGGACGCCGCCGAGGCCTACGTGATCGCCCACGAGTACGGCCACCACATCTCCAACTTGACCGGCGTCCTGGACCGGGTGCAGCAGGCGGGCAATCAGACCGGACCCAACTCACCCCAGGTCAAGCTCGAGTTGCAGGCCGACTGCTACGCGGGCGTCTGGCTGGCGAACGCCGCCAAGGACGTCCGCTCGCCGATCGCCTCGATCAGCCGCGACGACGTCCTGCGGGCCGCGGACGCCGCCCGCTCGGTCGGTGACGACCGCATCCAGGAACAGGCCACCGGACGGGTCGACCGGGAGTCCTGGACGCACGGTTCGGCCCAGCAGCGGGAGACCTGGCTGACCAGGGGTTTCCAGACCGGCGACCCCAACCAGTGCAACACCTTCGCCTCCTGACCCGGGCCACCACCCGCCCCGGCCGCCGCGCACCCCAGGATGGGCGGAGTCCCGCTCAGCGGGTGATCTCCTCGCCGTCCAGGTCGGTGACGAGCGAGCCGGTGCCGATGGTGAAGTACATCCGGGGGACACCGGTGCCGACCCGGTCGTCCACGGTCACCTGCCAGCGGGTGTCGGCGTCCAGGCGGCCCTCGGTGCGGGCCTCCGACAGCACCCGCCAGATGGCCGCGGCGCGCACCCGGGTGACGTTGAACGCCGGCAGCTCGGGGCGTTGTGAGCGTTCGTTGATGGTCACCGGGACGGTCGACGTGCGCAACCGGCGAATGGTGGTCGTGGCGCTGCCGGGGAAGTCCAGCCAGGCGCCCAGGTTCGACTGGACGCCGATCGCCAGCGCGGTGGTGCGGGTGCCGGTGACGTCCGCCAACCCCTGTCGGATCGCGCCCTCGGTGGTGAAGTCCAGGGTGGGCAGCAGGCCGCCGTCCGGGTAGAAGAAGACGGTGCGTGACTCGGGCACCGTGGAGACGCTCATGAACACCTCGCCGGCGGAGGAGTCCACGATCTGCAGCTCCTGGCTGCTCTCCGACCCCGAGATGCCGGCGGCCGCGCGAAGCAGCCCGCCGACGTCGTTGATGTTGAAGTCGTCGATCGAGAAGACCGTCTGCTGCACGTAGGCGACATCGGTGTCCACCTGCTTGATGGTGTCGTCGCGCCACGCCCAGGTCTCGGCGCGGTCGTCCTTCACCACGGTGATCGAGGCCCAGTCCTTGGTGATCTCCACCTGGATCAGCCGCGGGGTGCCCGCCTTGGCGATCAGCCGGCGGACCATCGCGCGCGCCTGTCCGGGTGCGGTCAGATCGACGCTGACCACGGTCGGGCGGGCGCTCGGGGTGGGCGTCGGCGCTGGCTGGACGCAGCCGCCGAGCAGGCCGAGCGCGACGATCACCGCGGCCAGGGCAGGGGTGCGCACCAGCCGAGACTACCCTCCCGGGCCGGACGGGGGCGCCCCGGGGCAGACTGGGCCCATGGACCTCACCCGGGACGCCCTGGCCGTCGCCCCCGATCTGCTCGGCATGCGGTTCCGGCTGGGTCCGGTGACGGTGCGGATCACCGAGGTCGAGGCCTACCACGGGGCCGAGGATCCGGCGGCGCACGCCCACCGGGGGTGGCGTCCGCACACCAGGCACCTGTTCGAGCGGCCCGGGACGCTGTACTGCTACCGCTCCTACGGCATCCACATCTGCGCCAACGTGGTCTGCGGGCCGGTCGGCAGCGGCTCCGCGGTGCTGTTGCGCGCGGGGCAGGTGGTCGACGGCCTGGACGTCGCGCGGGCCCGCCGTCCCGGCGTCCCGGACGTCCGCCTGGCGCGTGGGCCGGGATGCCTCGGCCAGGCGCTCGCGCTCACCCTGGACGACTCGGGACGCCGGATCGGCGAGCGGGATCTGGAACTGCTGCCGCGGGACGAGCCGGCCGGGCCGATCGCGACCGGGCCGCGGGTGGGGGTCTCGGTGGCGGCGCGGCGTCCGTGGCGGTTCTGGTTGGCCGGCGAGCCGTCGGTGTCCGCGTACCGTCCCAGTCCGCGGGCGCGGACCCGCCCCGTCGTGGGCACGGGTGAGGATGGGGTCAGAATTGAGGCGGGGCCGGATCGAGTATGAGTCGATCCGGCCCCTGTTCGTTCGGGGAAGACGACTCCCGAACTCCGGTTGGTTCGCCTACCCGTCCGCTCGTCTTGCGGAACGCCCTCGGATCGCTCCGTGGGCAAGGGGTCCCGATTACCTACCGTTCGCTGAATCGCTGATGACGTCCGTTGAGGTCTTGCGACTTCTGTTCGTCGGATTCGGCGTAGGAGCATTTCTACTCCGCGAGCGCGAGCCGCGCAAGGGTTTCGGACGAACTCGCCGAGCTCTTTTCGGGACGCCGAAGGGAGCGCGCGTATCGACTGTCACAAGGAGTTTCATTCGTCCCACCAGCATCAGCAGTCACGGCCGGCGGAGGTTCCGAGCCGAGCCCGGGATGACCCGGCAAGGGCCGGACGACGAGGCCTGGGTCGGCGGATCGCGCTCTCCGAGCCGGCCGTTCCCCGTGATCCCTGGGGTGGCCAGATCGCGGAACGGGACGCCCTCGCGGCGCCGGGAGCGGCGTCCGGGAACGACTCGACCGGACCACCTCATACGTGGTCCGGTCGCACGTCCTTTGTATCTTCCGGGCCGTCGTGAACTCTGGATCGACACGCCGCGCGCGTCGTCTCGGCCGGAGGTATGGTGGCCCTACCGGTCGCTGTGGACCGGGTTCGGACCGATCGGATCGAGGTTTCAATGTCGGATCAGAGTGCGAGCGACTCGCTCGTGGAGTCCCAGGACACCACCGTTGTCGTCCAGCGGTCGGTGTCCCAACCAGTGAAGGAAGTGTGGCGTCTGTTGGCCACTCCCGCCGGTGCCGAAGCCCTGTTGGGCGAGGGCGGCCTGCTGGGTGACAAGGGCGACAGTTGGCACGCCAGCAACGGCACCTACGGCGTCGTGCGGAGCTATCACCCGCTGGAGCAGATCCGCTTCAGCTGGCACGCCGAGCCGGATGCCCCCAAGTCGCTGGTCGACCTGCAACTGCTGCAGCAGTCCGAGGATTCCACCGTGGTGGAGATCCGTCACGAGCACATCCCCGGTGACTGGGACGTCGACGCGATCACCCAGCACTGGGAGACCGCGCTCGACCGGATCGCCGAGGCGTCCTGATCCTGCCGGCATCACGGGCGGGGTCGAGCGGTCGGCCCCGCCCGCTGCTTTTCCTGGGCTGACGGCTTCGTCGTCCGGGCCCGTCGGGCCGCACGGGCCGGCCGCGGCCCGGGTCGATTCAGCTGGCGAACCGGGCCGCCGAGCGGGCGCGGGCCTTGGCCGCCTCGGTCTCGCGGTTCTTGGGCGGAGCCGACGTGGTCAGATGGTCGAGCAGGTGCTGGGTGATCTGAGCGATCTCCTCGACGGCCTCGTTGAAGTGCTCCTCGTTGGCCTTGGACGGCTTGGTCGTCCCGGAGACCTTGCGGACGAACTGGAGTGCGGCGGCGCGCACCTCGTCGCTGGTCGCCGGCGGTTCGAAATTGTTGAGCGGGCGAATGTTGCGGCACATGCGCTTCACCCTACGCCGTCGCTCCGGCCGCCCTGCGGGTAGGGACCGGTCGGGCCGGGCGCCGGGGGTCGGCGTGGCGACCATGCCGCGGTCGACGTCCGGACGACGCGGGCGGCTCAGCCGCGCAGCCGCCACTCGATCGCGGGGCAGGTGTCCATCACCATCGGCAACCCGGCGGCCCGGGCCCGGTCGAACGCGTCGTGGTCGATCACGCCCAGCTGGAACCACACGCCGCCGGCGCCGACCGCGATCGCCTCGTCGACGAACTGCCCGGCCGCCTCCGAGCGCCGGAAGACGTCGACCACGTCGATCGGGAACGGGACGTCGGCCAGGGTCGGGTAACCCTGCTGGCCGAGCACGGTCGGGGCGGCCGGATGGACCGGCACGATCCGCTTGCCGCGCTGCTGCAACAGCCGTGCGATGCGGAACGCCGTCTTGTCCGGGTCGCCCGACAACCCGACCACGGCCCACACCTCGGCCTCGTCGAGGAAGTGGTCGACGACCTCCTGGTTCTGCCAGGCCGGGCGGGTCTGGGTCACGTCCTGAGTCATGCGGCCAGCCTACGACGCTCGCGCCCCAGCCTCGGGGACGGTTCTTTTCGTTCCAAGTTCGCACGCCGGGAACCGTCCCCGATTGCGCGAGAACCCGAACGTGGGGACGGTTCCGTTTCGGTTCAGGGGACGGTTCCTTCCGGTTCAGGGGACGGTTCCGTGAACGGTTCAAGGAACCGTCCCCGATTGCGGAACCCGATTGCGCGAAGCCCGAACTGAGGGGAGGCCGGCCCAGCGTCAGCCGGCGGTGGCAGCGACCAGGGGGTTGGACGGCCTGAGGGTGATCCACAGCG
>JAANMX010002867.1_pt1 | contig 16191 bp, 13 predicted proteins | sample 7279681 | NCBI WGS metagenome assembly JAANMX01 (sample SAMN14094542, study PRJNA606508) | bioreactor metagenome | isolation source: A lab-scale SPAN reactor treating ammonium-rich wastewater day 351 | place: Ireland: Galway | collected 2018-01-01
GCAGGGGCACCAAACGCAGCATCGAGCAGGCCGCCGCCAGCGCCATGCTGGAACAGATCGAAAGAACGCCATGACCCAGACACGCGCGGGCTTCGTCGCCCTGATCGGCGAGCCGAATGCCGGGAAATCCACCCTGCTGAACCGGATGGTCGGGGCCAAGGTCTCGATCGTGACGCATAAGGTGCAGACCACCCGCGCCCGCATCCGCGGCATCGCCATGCGAGGGGACAGCCAGATCGTCTTCGTCGACACGCCCGGCATCTTTCGCCCGCGCCGCAGGCTCGACCGCTCGATGGTCAAGGCGGCCTGGGGGGGCGCGGCCGATGCCGATGTGATCCTGCTCTTGATCGAGGCGCATCGCGGCTTGACCGACGGCGCGCAGGCGATCATCGACAACCTGCGCCAGCATGCCGGCCAGACCCCGGTGGCGCTGGTCATCAACAAGATCGACCGGGTGAAGTCCGAGGCGCTGCTGGCGCTGTCGCAACAGCTGAATGCCGCCTTCGACTTTACCCGCACCTTCATGATCTCGGCCGAAAAGGGCTATGGCTGCGACGACCTGCTGGACTGGCTGGCGCAGGAAGTGCCCGAGGGGCCGTGGCTTTACCCCGAGGACCAGGTGGCCGACCTGCCGATGCGCATGATCGCCGCCGAGATCACCCGCGAAAAGCTGACCCTGCGCCTGCACGAGGAAATCCCCTATCAGCTGACGGTGGAAACCGAGAAATGGGAAGAGCGCAAGGACGGCTCGGCCCGCGTGGACCAGATCGTCTATGTCGCCCGCCCCGGCCACAAGGGCATCGTCCTGGGCAAGGGCGGCGAGACGATCAAGGCCATCGGCCAGGCGGCGCGGGCCGAACTGGCCGAGTTCATGGGCCGCCCGGTCCACCTGTTCCTGCAGGTGAAGGTGCGCGAGAACTGGCTGGACGAGGCCGAGCGCTATAACGAGATGGGCCTCGATTTCCGCGACGGCGATGCCTGAGGCGCCCGATGCCTGAGCCGCGCCTGGCCGCCGGCATCTGGGTCGCGGCCTATCTGCGCCGGCTGGGGCTGGCCGGCCTCCCGGCCTATGTCACCCGGCATGGCGACGACACCGCCGGCAGCGTGATGGTGAAATGCGCCACGCTGGACGGCCGGGCGAGCCTGTGGATCCGGGAATGGGATTTCGAGACCGACCGGCGGGCCTGGCTGCAGCTGAACGAGGCCGAGGAGCGCGAGATCGACGCCGGGATCGCCCGCAACATCGCCCGCGACCCCGACCTGTGGGTGATCGAGATCGAGAGCCGCGACGGCCGGACCCTGCTGGAGGAGGACGGGCTGGCTTGAACCGGCCTGGGTATCGCCCGAGAGGGTGGAAGGCCGGACGGGGCGGGGCACAATGCGCGCCGGGCGGGAGTATTTGGGAAACGGTGAAAGCCCAAGGACAAGGCGGCGGGCGGGGCGCCTGGCGGGGCGGGCGGCATGGGTATTTGGGGAACGAAGAAGCCGGAGGTTTCGCGCCGGATGGCCGGGCGCGCGGCACGGCGGGCATGGCGGGGCGCCGGCCGGTGGGAAGCCGCTAAATCTTGTGGCTTTCCCGTGACATTCCGTGCGGCGCACACTATAAGATGCGAGTCCAAGGCAGGATAAGAAGACAATGACCGAACCCGCCCCCCAGACCTCCGACTACGGCGCCGATTCCATCAAGGTTCTCAAGGGCCTGGAAGCCGTGCGCAAGCGTCCCGGCATGTATATCGGCGATACCGACGACGGCTCGGGCCTGCATCACATGGTCTATGAGGTCGTGGACAACGGCATCGACGAGGCGCTGGCCGGACATGCCGATTTCGTGCGGGTGAGGATTCACGCCGACAGCAGCGTCTCGGTGCGCGACAACGGCCGCGGCATCCCGGTGGACATGCACCCGACCGAAGGGGTCAGCGCGGCCGAGGTCATCATGACCCAGCTGCACGCCGGCGGCAAGTTCGACCAGAACAGCTACAAGGTCTCGGGCGGGTTGCACGGCGTCGGCGTCTCGGTCGTCAACGCGCTGTCGGACTGGCTGGAGCTGCGCATCTGGCGTAACGGCAAGGAACATTACGCCCGCTTCGAGAACGGCGACACCGTCGAGCACCTGCGCGTGGTCGGCGATGCCGAGCCGGGCGAAAAGGGCACCGAGGTACGTTTCCTGGCCTCGTCCAAGGAGGACCGGGCGGACGGCACCTTCTCGAACCGCGACTTCAGCTACAAGGTGCTGGAGAACCGGCTTCGGGAGCTGGCCTTCCTGAACTCGGGCGTGCGCATCATCCTGGAGGACGAGCGCCATGCCGAACCGCTGCGGACCGAGCTTTTCTATGAAGGCGGCGTGCGGGAATTCGTGAAGTTCATCGACCGCTCGAAAACCCCGGTCATGCCCGAGCCGATCTTCATCACCGGCGAGCGCGGCGGCATCGGCATCGAGGTGGCGATGTGGTGGAACGACAGCTACCACGAGACCGTGCTGCCCTTTACCAACAATATCCCGCAGCGCGACGGCGGCACGCATCTGGCCGGCTTCCGCGGCGCGCTGACCCGCGTCATCAACAATTACGCGCAGACCAATGCCCAGGCGCGCAAGGAAAAGGTCGATTTCACCGGCGACGACGCGCGCGAGGGGCTGACCTGCGTGCTGTCGGTGAAAGTGCCGGACCCGAAATTCTCGAGCCAGACCAAGGACAAGCTGGTTTCCTCGGAGGTGCGTCCCGCGGTCGAGGGGCTGGTGGGCGAGAAGCTGGCCGAATGGTTCGAGGAAAACCCGGCCGAGGCGAAATCCATCCTGGGCAAGATCGTCGAGGCGGCGCTGGCGCGCGAGGCGGCGCGCAAGGCGCGCGAGTTGACGCGGCGCAAGACCGCGATGGACGTGGCCAGCCTGCCCGGCAAGCTGGCCGATTGCCAGGAAAAGGATCCGGCGTTGTCGGAACTGTTCATCGTCGAGGGCGACTCGGCCGGCGGGTCCGCCAAGCAGGGCCGCTCGCGCCAGAACCAGGCGGTGCTGCCCTTGCGCGGCAAGATCCTGAACGTGGAGCGGGCACGCTTCGACCGGATGCTGTCGAGCGACCAGATCGGCACGCTGATCACCGCGCTGGGGACCGGCATCGGCCGGGACGAGTTCAACCTGGACAAGCTGCGCTACCACAAGATCGTCATCATGACCGATGCCGACGTGGACGGCGCGCATATCCGCACGCTTCTGCTGACCTTCTTCTTCCGGCAGATGCCCGAGCTGATCGAGGCGGGGCATCTCTATATCGCGCAGCCGCCGCTCTACAAGGTCAGCCGCGGCCGGTCCGAGGTCTATCTCAAGGACGAGGCGGCGCTTGAGGACTACCTGATCGAGCAGGGCATCGACGGCGCCAGCCTGCGGCTGGGCAATGGCGAGACCCTGACCGGCGCCGACCTTGCCCGCGTGGTCGAGGAGGCGCGCACCGTGCGCCGCATCCTGCGCGCCTATCCGACGCATTACCCACCCCATATCACCGAGCAGGCCGCCATCGCCGGCGCGCTGGTGCAGGGCCGGGTCGATGCCGATGCGCAGGGCGTGGCCAATGCCGTGGCCCAGCGGCTGGACCTGATCGCCGAGGAATACGAGCGCGGCTGGACCGGCCGCCCGACCCAGGATGCCGGCATCCGCCTGACCCGGCTGCTGCGGGGCGTCGAGGAAAGCCGCACCCTGGACGGCCCGATGCTGCGCAGCGCCGAAAGCCGGCGGCTGGGCGCCATGACCGATGCGCTGCACGAGGTCTATGGCCAGCCGGCGCAGCTGATCCGCAAGGATCGCGGCATCCCGATCCACGGCCCGATGAGCCTGCTGCAAGCCATCTTCCTGGAGGGCGAAAAGGGCCTGTCGCTGCAACGCTACAAGGGCCTGGGCGAGATGAACCCCGAGCAGCTTTGGGAAACCACGCTGGACCCGGCGGCGCGCACCATGCTGCAGGTGCGGGTCGAGGATTTGGGCGAGGCCGACGACATCTTCACCAAGCTGATGGGCGATGTGGTCGAACCGCGCCGCGATTTCATCCAGCAGAACGCCCTGAGCGTGGAGAATCTGGACATATAAGGCTTAATGGTGCCAATGGCGCCGCAAATCCCTTAAATTTTACACGATCTTTAGTTTTATTGTTGCTATCATGTCGCGATCTGCGCCACAAAACGGCGGCGCCTTCAGGCACCGCTTGCGGCCTTCCGACCGCAGGCTTAGTTGTTAATTGATTTCGATGCCGGGGATTTTGGACCTTCTATAGGCATCACGCATAGGAGATGTGGACATGTGCGCTGTTCGGATGAACGCCCTTCACGCCACTGCGGCCGCCACCTCGCTGACGCTGGCCGCCGCTTTGGCCGCGAATGCGGGAGGTTTTACACCGCCGATCGTTGACAGCGGCGTCACCGCCCCGATCGTCGAAGTCCCCGCCGGCGAATGGGCTGGCGGCTATGCCGGTGTGACACTGGGCTATGCCTTCGGCGAGGGCGAATACGTGGGCTTCACCGAGATCCCAGGCGGCTATCTGGGCACCGCCGGCAAGCTTGAGCTTAGCGGCGCCAATGCCGGGCTGCGCATCGGCTATCGCTGGCAGCGCAACCGCTGGGTGTTCGGCCCGGAACTGGGCTTTGAAGGCGGCAATATCGACGACGTGCTGACTTATGACAACGCATACGACGGCTCGACCGATGTGTCCTCCAAGGTCAAGAGCGTCCTGGCCCTGCGCGTCAAGACCGGCTATGTGGTTCAGCCCGACCTGCTGGTCTATGGCGTGGCAGGCCTTGCCAGGGCCGACATCGAGTATCGGGTCGCTGCCACGGATGACGCAGGCGGTTCCTTCAGCGACGAGGCGAATTACAAGCAGAGCGGCTATATCCTGGGCCTTGGCGTCGAAAAGAAGCTGAACGATCGCATGTCGGTAACGGGCGAATATGAATATGCCAACTTCGGCAAATCCACGCGCACCTTCACTCTCAATAGTGAAACGGCATCGACTCAGGCCACCCCCGACTATCACAACCTGAAACTGGGCCTGAACTTCAAGTTCTGACCCCGAACGCTTGATCCGGCTCCACGGACGGGAAAGGGTCGCCCTGGGCGGCTCTTTTTCGTTTCTCACGACCGTCGGCGGCCCAGCGGCAGCGGGATGGCGCGGGCGCCGCAAGCGATGGCCAGCCCCTGCGGCACCAGCGCCGCCAGCGCCGGATCGTCCTGCAAAAGCCCGCCGGTATAGGCGCCGAAGGCCGGCAGCAGCAGGTGATCGCCGCCCAGCAGGAAGGCGCGCCGCCGCTCTCCTGCCAGCCGCACGGCGGGGTGGAAATGGCCCGATATGTCCGGCCCCTGCCCCGCCTGGTGCCGCAGCGTGACCCGGCCCAGCCGCAGGCTGTCCGCCGCCCGGCCCGGCAGGCCCGCCGGCGCGCTGGGATCGTGGTTGCCGCCGATCCAGACCCAGTCCCGCCCCTGCGCCAGCCGGGCCAGGGCGCCGGCGACCAGCGGGTCCAGCGCCTCGGCCGCCGCCAGGTCGTCGAAACCGTCGCCCAGGCTGACCACCACCTGCGGGTCCAGCGCCGCGATTTCGGCCGCCAGCCGCTCCAGCGTCGCCAGCCCCTCGTAAGGCGGCAGCAGCGGGCCGCCGCGCCGGGCCATGCGCTCGGACTTGCCCAGGTGCAGGTCGGCCACGACCAGCCAGCCGCCCATCCCCCACCACAGCACGCCCGAGCCCCGCGCCTCCAGCCACAAGCCGTGGAAGTCAAAGACATATCCGCTCATGCAATCCCTTCCAGCCCGGCGTCGCGCATCAGTGCCTCGGCCTCGATCTGCGCCAGCCGCTCGCGGCCCTCGCCGCGGATCGGCACCCGGCCGACCTCCAGCAGCAAGGGCGCGGCCATGGGCGAAACGCGGTCCAGCATCCGATGCTCGCGCCGGGGCGAGCGGTCCAGCATCTCCTCGATCCGGCCGAAATCGACAAGGCCCCGCCCCGCCTCCTCGGCGGTGATGCGCAGCATCAGGTGGCCGGGGTCGTATTTGCGCAGGGTGTCGTAAAGGATGTCGCTGGAGAATGTCGCCTGCCGCCCGCTCTTGCGTTGGCCGGGCATGTTGCGCTGGATCAGCCCGGCGACGGTGGCCACGTTGCGGAAGGTGCGCTTCATCACCGCATTCCCGCCCAGCCAGTCGCCCAGGCCCGCCCGCAGCCGCGCCCGGTCCAGCAGCGGCGCGGGATCGCACAGCGGGTCCAGCGACCAGACCAGCAGCGCGTAATCGGTCGACAGGAAACCCAGCGGGCCCAGCCCCTCCTCCTCCATCTCGCGGGTCAGCAGCAGGCCCAGCGTCTGCAAGGCATTGCGACCGGCGAAACCGTAAAGCGCGAAATGCCACAGCCCGGCATGGGGAAAGCTTTCGGACAGCAGCAGCCCCGGTTCCGGCAGGGCCGAGACCTCGGCCTGCAAGCCCAGCCAGTCCCGCGTCTGCGCGGGCAAGGCATCGTGCCGCGACGGATCGCCGATCAGCGCCAGCACCCGATGCGAAAGCTGCGTGGACATGGCCAGCTTGACGCCGGAATAGACCGCGATCTTGGGCTGCCGCGTCGGGTCGGGCGTGACCTCGATCACCATCTCGCGCATCGCGTCCATGCGCACCACCCGCCCGCCGATCAGGAAGCTGTCGCCCGGCGTCAGGCTGGCGGCAAAGGCTTCCTTGACCTCGCCCAGGGGCGCGCCGCCGCGGCCGCGCAGGCGGACCTTCATCATCTCGGCCTCGACGATGGTGCCGACATTCATCCGCAGCAGCTTCGCCGCCCGCGCGTCGCGCAGATGCCACAGGCCCCCGCGCAGCATCAGCCGCTGCCAGCGGTCATAGGCGCGCAGGGCATAGCCGCCGGTCGCGGCGAAATCCAGGCAGGCGTCGAAATCGGCGCGGGAAAGCCCGCGATAGGGGCCGGCGGTGGCGACCTCGGCATAAAGCGCATCGGAATCGAAGGGCGCAGCGCAGGCAGTCAACAGGATATGCTGGCACAGCACATCGAGCGGCCCCGGCCCCCGCGGATCGCCATCCAGGTCGCGCGCCCGCACCGCCTCCAGCGCGGCGACGCATTCGATCTGCTCGAAACGGTTCGCCGGCACGATCCGCGCCTTCGAGGGCGCATTATAGCGATGGTTCGCCCGACCGATGCGCTGCACCAGCCGCTTGACGTTCTTGGGCGCACCGATCTGGATCACCAGGTCCACCGCGCCCCAGTCGATGCCCAGGTCCAGGCTGCCGGTCGCGACCACCGCGCGCAATTCGCCCGCCGCCATCGCCGCCTCGACCCGCGCCCGTTGCTCGCGCGCCAGGCTGCCGTGGTGCAACCCGATGGGCAGGTTCTCGTCATTCGCGGCCCAAAGCGCCTGAAAGAACAGCTCGGCCTGGGCGCGGGTATTGATGAAGATTATGGTGGTGCGCGCAGCCTTCACCGCCGCCAGCACCTCGGGGATGGCATGATGCCCGCCGCCGCCGGACCAGGGCGCGGGCCGCACGGTGGCCAGCATGGCGATGTCGGGATCGGGGCCGGGATCGGCCTCGACCACCGTGACCGGCGCGGCGCCTGCCATGAACCCGGCCAGCGCCTGCGGATCCTCGACCGTCGCCGACAGGCCCGTCACCCGCAGCCCCGGCGACAAGGCCCGCAGCCGCGCCAGGCCCAGCATCAGCTGGTCGCCGCGCTTGCTTTCCGCCAGGGCGTGCAATTCGTCCAGCACCACCCGGCGCAATCCGCCAAAAATCGCCGGCGCCTCGGGATAGCTCAGCATCAGGGCCAGGCTCTCGGGCGTGGTCAGCAGGATCTCGGGCGGATCGACGCGCTGGCGCCGGCGCTGGCTCTGCCCGGTGTCGCCGGTCCGGTCCTCGACCCGCACCCCCAGCCCCAGTTCGGCCACCGGCCGCGCCAGGTTGCGGCCGATGTCGGCAGTCAATGCCTTCAGCGGCGAGACGTAAAGCGTATGCAGCCCGCCCCGCGCCGCTTCTCTGTTGCCCAAATACCCATCCGGCCGCGCCACCTGCGCCAGCTCCACCAGCGAGGGCAGGAACCCCGCCAGCGTCTTGCCGCCGCCGGTCGGCGCGATCAGCAGGCTGTCGCCCGTCGCCGCCAGCAGCGCCAGCTGATGCGGATGCGGCTGCCAGCCCTGGCGCGCGAACCAGTCCTGGAACGCGGGCGGCAGGATCACAGCATCGCCTCGAGCGTTTCCAGCCGGTCCGCCTCGGCCGCCGGCTTGTCCCAGCGGATGCGGCTGATGCGGGGAAAGCGCATGGCCACGCCCGAACGATGCCGGGCCGAGCGGTTCAGCCCCTCGAAGGCCACCTCGACCACCAGCTTCGGCGCCAGCGCCCGCACGGGCCCGTAACGCTCGACGGTGTTCTGGCGCACGAAGCGATCCAGCTCGCGCAGCTCGGCATCGGTAAAGCCGAAATAGGCCTTGCCGACCGGCACCAGCTCACCGCCGTCCCACAGGCCAAAGGTGAAGTCGGAGTGAAAGCCCGAACGCTTGCCATGGCCGCGCTGCGCATAGATCAGCACCGCGTCCACCACCATCGGGTCGCGCTTCCACTTGAACCAGCGCCCGCGCGGCCGGCCGGCGACATAGGCGCTGTCGCGGCGCTTGACCATCACCCCCTCGATCACCGCCGCGGGCGGCTCGGCACGCAGCGCGGCCAGGTCTTCCCAGGTGGCGAAGTCCAACAGCGGCGAGATGTCGATGCGGGCACCGAAATCCACCGCCTCCAGCACCCTGCGGCGCGCCTTCAGCGGCTCGGCACGCAGGTCGCGGCCATCCCACAGCAGCAGGTCGTAAAGCCGCAAGCCCGCCGGGTGACTGGCCAGCAGGCCCTTGCCGACGGTCTTGCGGTTCAGCCGCTTTTGCAACTCGCCGAAGGGCGCGACTTCGCCCTCGCGGCGCACGATCAGCTCGCCATCGGCGCTGCCGTGGAAATCCATAGCCTCGATCACGTCGGGAAAGGCGTGCGAGATGTCCTCGCCGGTGCGGGAATAAAGCCGCCGCATGCCGCCTTCGGCCACCGCCTGCACGCGGATGCCGTCCCATTTCCATTCCGCGAAATAATCGCCGGGCTCCAGCGCCCGCAATGCGTCCAGGTTGGTGGGCGTCGACAGCATCACCGGGCGAAACGGCGCCAGCGCCGCGCTTTCCGGCCGCGCCCCGCCGCCCAGCCAGCCGAACAGCGGCGCATAGGGCGGCGTAAGCCCGTGCCAGATCTCCTCGATCTCGGGGACCGAGGGCACGCCCATCGCCGCCAGCGCCATCCGCGCCATGCGGGCCGAGACGCCCACGCGCAGGTTGCCGGTGGCGAGCTTCAGGAAGGCCAGCCGCTCGGACGGGCCCAGCCGGTCCAGCATCGCAGCGATGGCGCCGGGCAGCGCCGCCTTGCCGGTGCCCTGCAACAAGGCCACCGCCTGGGACAGCGAGGGGTCGTCCTCGGCCCCCTCGGGCCAGACCAGCGCGATGGTCTCGGCCAGGTCGCCGACGAAATCATAGCTCAGCGCCAGAAGCTCGGCGTCCACTCGCTCGGCCGCCAGGGCCCGCAGAAGCGAGGGCGTGACCCGGCGCAACTCCAGATCGCCGGTCAGCGCCGCCAGGGCCCAGCCGCGATCCGGGTCCGGCGTGCGCTCCAGATAGTGCTGCAAAAGCTGCAGCTTGGCATTGCGCGCCGGCGTGAAGGCCAGCCGTTCCAGCAGGGCGGCAAAACCCTTCATTCCGCCTCGTCCTCGTAGCCGACCAGCCGCAGCGGCCGGGCGGGGATCTGCGCCAGTTCGCACCAGCGCATCACGCCCTCTTCGGCGCCATGCGTGACCCAGACCTCGGACGGCGCCAGTTCCGCCAGCGTGCCGGTCAGCGCCGGCCAGTCGACATGGTCGCTGATGACCAGCGGCAGTTCGACCCCGCGCTGCCGCGCCCGTGCCCGCACCGCCATCCACCCCGAGGCAAAGCCGATCACCGGGTCGCGAAAGCGCTGCACCCAAGGGCTGGCGAATGCCGAGGGCGGGGCGATCACCAGCTGCGCCGCCACATCCTCGGCCGTGGCGGGCACCAGCGCGCCCAGGTCGATGCCGCGGGAGGTGTAGAAATCGCACAGCGCCTTCAGCGCGCCATGGATGGCGATGGGCGCGTCATAGCCGGCCTCGCGCATCAGCGCGATGACATGCTGCGCCTTGCCCAGCGCATAGGCGCCGATCAGGTGCGGACGGTCGGGAAACTCGGCCATGCTGGCCAGAAGCTTGGCCACCTGCACCGCCGGGTCGGAAAAGCGGAATACCGGCAGGCCGAAGGTCGCCTCGGTCACGAAGACGTCGCAGGGCACCGGCTGGAAGGGCGCGCAGGTCGGGTTCGGCTGGCGCGCATAATCGCCCGAGACGACGATGCGGCAACCGCCGGCCTCGACCGAGATCTGGCTCGATCCCAGCACATGACCGGCCGGGTGGAAGCCGACGGTGACGCCGCCGATGCGCGTCTCGGCCTCGGCCAGTTGGGTCGCGCCGGCAAAGCCGTCGCCCATGCGCAGCCGCATGATCTCCAGCGTCTCGGCCGTGGCCATGACCGCGCCATGGCCGAAACGGGCGTGGTCGGAATGGCCATGGGTGATCAGCGCGCGCTCGACCGGACGCAGCGGGTCGATGTGAAAGCCGCCCTCGGGGCAGAAAAGGCCGGCTTCGGTCGGGAACAGGATGGAATCGGCGCGCATGACCCGAAGATGTAGAACATTTCGTGAAAATCAAGCCGGCGCCAGCGGCCGGCCCTCGAAGATCGTCTCCATCGAGAAAACGCCGGTGACGCGTTCCAGATCCATGTCGGCGATCAGTTGCTTGTAAAGCGCGTCATAGCCCGCCATGCCGCCCACCACCGCCTTGGCCATATAGTCCCATTCGCCGCCGATGCGGTGGAACTCGGTGATATGCGGCAGCGATTCGATGCGGGCGCGAAAGCGCCGCGCCCAGGCGTCGTCATGATGGCGGGTGCGGATCATGACAAAGACCGTCAGCCCCAGCCCCAGCGCCGCCGCGTCGATGACGGCGCGGCTGCCTTGCAGCACGCCGGCCTCGGTCAGCCGCTGCAGGCGCCGCCAGCAGGCGTTCTGCGACAGGCCCACCCGCTCGGCCAGCTCGCGCTGCGACAGGCCGGCATCGCGTTGCAGCAGCGCCAGCAGGCGGTTGTCGATTTCGTCGATGGAAAAGGCTTTGTCGTTCATTTGACAACCGATCAGTGGGAAATTGGCAGATATTCAGAATGATTTCTCGCCAGCGGCGGGTCAAGATGCGCGCATGAAGACGAGGAATCCGATGCCGCCTTTCGACAGCTATCTCGCCCGGCTGGGCGACGACCCGATGCAGGTGATCCATGACGGCGTGATCGGCCGCGACGCGATGATCGACGGCCCCTTCGGGCCGCGCCGGATGATCTATGCCGATTACATCGCCTCGGGCCGGGCGCTGCGGCCCATCGAGGACTGGGTGATGGAGAACGTCCTGCCCTGGTATGCCAACAGCCATACCGAGGCCAGCCATTGCGGCGGCACCATGACCCGGATGCGCCGTGCCGCGCGCGAGGCGATCGGCTTTTGCACCCATGCCGGGGCGGAACATGCGGTGATCTTCACCGGCTCGGGCGCGACGCAGGGCATCAACCGGCTGGTGCATCTCATGGCCGCCGGGCCGGGAACGACGGTGCTGATCGGGCCTTACGAGCATCACTCGAACATCCTGCCCTGGCGCGAAAGCGGGGCCGAGGTGGTGACGATCCCCGAGGCCGCGACCGGCGGGCCGGACCTGGCGGCGCTGCGGCAGGCGCTGGCGCGCGCGGGCGGCCCGGTGATCGGCAGCTTCTCGGCCGCCTCGAACGTCACCGGCACGCTGACCGACATGGCCGAGGTCACGCGCATCCTGAAGGCGGCGGGGGCCAGGGTGGTCTGGGACCAGGCCGGCGGCGCGCCCTATCTGCCCATCGACATGCGGCTGGGCATGGATGCGGTGGCGATCTCGCCGCACAAGTTCATCGGCGGGCCGGGCGCTTCGGGTATCCTGATCCTGCGCCGCGACGCGGTGCTGGCCGGTCGCCCCACCCTGCCCGGCGGCGGCACGGTGCGCTTCGTCTCGCCCCAGGGCCACGATTATGCACCGTCGCTGGAGGCGCGCGAGGAAGGCGGCACCCCGAACGTGATCGGCGACATCCGCGCCGCGCTAGTCTTTCTGACCAAGGCCGCCGTGGGGCAGGACGCCATCGACGCGCGCAATGCCGAACGGCTGGCGCTGGGGATGGCGCGGCTGCGGAACCATCCGCGGATCGAGCTGCTGGGCAAGCTGGACGCGCCGCGCCTGCCCTTCTTCAGCTTCCGCATCCGCGACGGGCGGGGCGGCTTTGTCCACCAGCAGCTGGCGACGCGGATGCTGTCGGACCTTTACGGCGTGCAGGCGCGCGGCGGCTGCGCCTGCGCCGGGCCCTATGTCCATCACCTGCTGGGGCTGGGCCCCGAGGATTCGGCCCGGCTGCGCGCCGCGATCCTGGCCGGGGACGAGATCGAGAAGCCCGGCTTCGTGCGGCTGAACCTGTGCTGGGCGGCCCCGCGCGCCGAGGTCGAGGCGATCCTGGATGCCGTCTGCGACCTGGCCGACCACGCGGCCGACCACCTGGCGCATTACCGCTGCGACCGCGCCACCGCGATCTTCACCCCGGTTGCGGCCGCCTAGCGCAGGGGCGCGAGATATAGTCCCGCACCAGGGCCACCCGGCGCGGGCGAAAGCTGGTGCCGCCGGGACGCATGGCCCGGATGCGCGGCACGTGAAAGGTGCGGAAATCCTGCCGCAGCGTGCAATGCGCCAGCAGCATCATGTGGTTGTCGCTGTAGCTGAGGCCCAAGGGCCAGATCTCGCGCGTCGTGGCGGCGTCCTGCAGGTCGAGATAGTCGATGACCAGGCTGCGCTCTTCCCACAGCGCCTCGCGCAGCAGCGCCATGTCCACCTGCGGGCTGGGACGCTGCGCCGGTTCGCGAAACAGGCGCATGGTGGTGTGCATGGCATGCCGGCCCTGGCTTTCGGGCAGGGTGGCGATGATGCGGGCCAGCGCATCCTCGCCCGCGCGGGTCAGTTCGGGATCGCCCAGCGTGCGCAGGCCCGAGACGGCCAGCAGCAGCGCCTCGATCTCCAGCCGCGAAAAGCTTTGCGGCGGCAGGGCCGGGTCTTCGGTCAGCGCATAGCCCAGCCCCGCCTCGCCGTCGATCAACGCGCCGCCGGCGCGCAGCGTGGCGATGTCGCGGTAAAGCTGGCGGCGCGAGACGCCGGTCTCCTCGGCCAGCCGCGCGGCCGTCACCGGCGCGGGCAGGCGGCGCAGCGCATCCATCAGGCGCATCAGCCGGTCGGTGCGGGACATGCTGTCACCTTCTGTCAGGGGCCCTGCGCCATTCTGCCCCCGTCAACACAGGAGGCCAAGATGCCGACCCTATACCACGCCCCGAAAAGCCGCTCGTCGAGCATCCTTGCCCTGCTGGAGGAACTGGGCATCCTCGACAAGATCGAGATCCGCCAGGTCACGATCCCGCGCCAGGACGGCTCGGGCGGGCGCGACCCGGCGAACCCGCATCCCGAGGGCAAGGTGCCCTATCTGGTCGATGGCGAGGATCACCTGCGCGAACGCGGCGCCATCATCCTGTATCTGACCGACATGTTCCCCGAGGCGGGGCTGGGCCCGCTGCCGGGCGATCCCAGGCGCGGCCAGTATCTGAGCTGGCTCAGCTGGTATCAGGGCGTGCTGGAGCCGGTGGCGATCCTGAACTTCTTCAAGATCCAACATCCGGCGCTGGAGGCGACTTTCCGCGACTACGACACCGCGATCCGGCGGCTGGACGAGGTGCTGGGCAAGCAGCCCTGGCTGCTGGGCGACCGCTTCTCGGGCGCCGACCTGCTGATCGCCAGCCCCTTCCTGTTCTTTGGCGAGGGGATGCCGCGCACGCCCGCCATCGACGACTGGGCGCGGCGGGTTCAGTCGCGCCCCTCGATGGCGCGGGCGGCGGAACTGGACGGCTGAGGCGGCGCGGCGGCGGCGGGCAGCTTGGCCAGCTGCACCATCAGGATGCCCGCCGCCACGATCAGCGCGCCGATCACGTCCGAGGCACCGAACCGCTCGCCCAGCAAAGCGGCGGCGATGGCGACGCCGAAGATCGGCGACAGGAAATGAAAGGTCGCCGCCCGCACCGCGCCGATGCGGTTGACCAGCCGGAACCACAGCCAGGTCGCGCCGATGCCCGGCGCGACCACCGTATAGGCAAAGGACCAGAGCAGGCCCGCGCTCCATTCCACCGGGCGGCCCCATTCCATCAGCATGGCCGGGACCAGCAGCAGGCCGGCGCCGACCGCCATCTGCAGCCCGACGATCATCATCATGTTACGGCTGCCCCCGGCCCCGCGCGCCGCCAGCGTGGCAAAGGTCAGCGCCACCATGCCGATCAGGCACAGGATCATCCCCGGCACGTCCAGCCCGTGCCGGAGCCGCACCCCCATGATCAGCGTGACGCCGGCCACCCCCGCGACCAGCCCGGCCACGGCGATGGGGCGCAGCCGCTCGGCATAGAGCAGCCAGCCCAGGAAGGCCACGGCCAGCGGCATCATCGAGGCGATGATGGCCGAGACGGATGCCTCGACATATTGCATCGCGACCCAGCTGAAGCCCAGGTAAAGCGCGTTCTGGCACAGGCCGAACAGGATCACCGTGCGCCATTCGGCCCGGCTGAGGCGCCAGTTCTGGCCCATGGCGCGGGCCAGCGGGATCGCAACCATGGCAGACAGGCCGAAGCGGATGACCAGCGCGGTCAGCGGCGGCGCGGCCGTGACGATCATGCGCGTCGAGGTAAAGGCCGAGGCCCAGACGACCGCAAAGCCGAAGCCCATCAGAATGGCCCTGAAATCCATGTCGCCCCCCCTGCCCGCACCCCCATGGGCTAGCAGATGGGCCGGCGGGCGCAAGAGCCGGAAACGACAGAAGCCGCGCAGGTCATGCGCGGCCCCTTCTGCGGCGAAAGCCGGGATCAGGCGTTCACGCTGTCCTTCAGCGCCTTGGCGATGGTGACCTTGACCACCTTGTCGGCGGGCTTCGTCATCATCTCCTGGGTTTGCGGATTGCGGACCTGACGCTCGGGGCGGGTGCGGCAGGCAACCTTGCCGATGCCCGGCAGGGTGACGGCACCACCTTCGGCGACCGTGCGCGACACGACGGCCGAAAGCGCGTCCAGAGCCGCCGCGGCGGTCTTCTTGTCGCTGCCCATTTCATCGGCCAGCGTGGCGACGAGCTGGGTCTTGGTCATCGGTTTCGAAGCGGCCTGGGCCATATTCTGTCTCCTCGTTGTTCCCCGTTCGGGAAATTTTCGGACGCCACCTTGGCGGCACGCTTGCCGCTACACAAGCTTTTTAAGCGCAGATCAAGCTTTTTCGGCGTCTTTCCCCAGCAAACGCTGCGAAATTCGTCGCCAAGGGCCCTATTCTAGAGAAAGGCGGTCTCGTTGAACGAGCGCAACTTGCGCGAGTGGATGCGCTCCAACGGCGTCTCGCGCAGCTTTTCCATGGCCCGGATGCCGATCAGCAGGTGGTTCGCGACCTGGGTGCGATAGAAATCCGTGGCCATGCCGGGCAGCTTCAACTCGCCGTGCAGCGGCTTGTCGCTGACGCACAGGAGCGTGCCATAGGGCACGCGAAAGCGGAACCCGTTCGCGGCGATGGTGGCGCTTTCCATGTCCAGCGCGATGGCGCGCGATTGCGACAGCCGCTGCACCGGGCCGGACTGGTCGCGCAATTCCCAGTTGCGGTTGTCGATGGTGGCCACCGTGCCGGTGCGCATGATGCGCTTGAGCTCATAGCCCTCCAGCTGCGTGACCTCGGCCACCGCCTCTTGCAGGGCGACCTGCACCTCGGCCAGGGCCGGGATCGGCACCCAGACCGGCAGGTCGTCGTCCAGCACGTGATCCTCGCGCAGATAGGCATGGGCCAGGACGAAATCGCCCAGGCTCTGGCTGTTGCGCAGCCCGGCACAATGGCCGACCATCAGCCAGGCATGCGGGCGCAGCACCGCGATATGGTCGGTCGCGGTCTTGGCGTTCGAGGGGCCGACGCCGATATTGACCAGGGTGATGCCGTCGCCGTCCGCGCGCTTGAGGTGATAGGCCGGCATCTG
>JAANMX010002871.1_pt1 | contig 16161 bp, 17 predicted proteins | sample 7279681 | NCBI WGS metagenome assembly JAANMX01 (sample SAMN14094542, study PRJNA606508) | bioreactor metagenome | isolation source: A lab-scale SPAN reactor treating ammonium-rich wastewater day 351 | place: Ireland: Galway | collected 2018-01-01
CTGATCTTCGCGGGAACTGGATTATTGTCGGATTCCTTGTTTCGGTATTTGCACCGTTTGGTGATTTGGTAGAAAGCCAGCTGAAAAGAAATTTCGGTGTAAAGGATTCCGGAAATGTTATTCCAGGACACGGCGGAATATTAGACCGCCTCGACAGTTTTATTATCTGCGCACCTGTCGTATATTTGTACTTTATTTTAGAAAAATTTATATAATCCCCCATGAAATTACATAAAGAATCAAAAGGAACTATTATTGTTGCAAGCATCGTATTTGCCGTCGCAGCATTTCTCTCGGTTTATTTTCTTCGGGAATGGTCGATGCTAATTATAATTCCGCTTCTAATTATTTATGGCCTTGTATTCTGGTTTTTCAGAGTTCCAAACCGCGACATTCAGGATCACAAGGAAAATGTAATTGCACCGGTTGACGGAAAAGTAGTGATGATTAAAGAGGTTGAAGAAGATGAATTCATCAAGGGAAAGGCCATTCAGGTTTCCATCTTTATGTCGCCGCTTAATGTACACATCTGCAGATATCCGGTTTCCGGTAAAGTAATTTATAAAAAATACCATCCCGGGAAATATCTTGTTGCCTGGCACGAAAAGTCTTCCACCGAAAATGAAAGAACAACTGTTGCTGTCGAAAGTCTTACCCACCATCAAGTAGTTTTCCGGCAGATTGCAGGTTATGTAGCCCGAAGAATTGTTTTCTATTGTAATGAAGGTGATACTGCAAAGGCGGGCCATGAGTTCGGATTTATTAAGTTCGGTTCCCGAATGGATGTATTTTTGCCGCTGGACACTGAAATCACCTGTAAAATTGGTGATAAAACCAAAGGTGGAATTGATGTGATCGCCAAAATGCAGGCGTAAAACCTTTACCTTAAAATAAAATACAGGAGCCGGGATTTTTCAGTCTTGGCTTTTTTTGTTATTTTTAAAAACACCAAAAATATTTACCCATGAGGATTTTGCCACTTATCTGTATTATCTTGATTTCAATGTTAACTTCCTGCTCCGATTCTGAAAAGGAAAAACAGCTTCAGGAAAGAGAAAACAGCTTGATTTCCAAAGAAAAGGATTTCGCAGCGAAAGAAAGTGAGTACCAAAATCTTCTTGCAATGCGCGACAGCATCATTAAGGAGGCAGACTCAGTAGTCATCAATACGCTGCCTGCCGATATTTTGGGAAAATGGAACGGCAAGATGATCTGTACCGAATCCAATTGTGCAGAGCACGCCATTGGTGACCAGAGAAATGATATTTGGGAGTTTTCTGAAAACGGCAAAACAGTGCTGGCAAAAGTAACCGACCGATCCGGCAATCTGAAGGTTTACAGCGGAAATTACAGCGGTTCAGAACTCAAGCTTAATTCGAATGAAGACTCAACAGCCACAAGAAAAACAGAAATCAATCTGATCTGGAATAAACTTCAAATAAATAATCTGAAAGGAACCCGCAAAGTGACGGCAAATAACAACTGTGTCGCGAAATTTACGCTCGAGTTAGAAAAAGCAAAAAAATAAGTTATGATTACAGTTCTAAGCATTGCCAATCTCTCCTTACCCCTGGAAGACCCCGTACTGAAGTTTCTGGTCGTTCTGATTATCATCTTATCGGCGCCACTTCTTCTGAACAAAATAAAAGTTCCGCATCTTCTCGGGTTAATTATCGCTGGTGCAGTAATTGGCCCCAATGGTTTCAACGTGCTTTCACGGGACAGCAGCATCGTAGTGACGGGAACTACCGGACTTCTTTATATTATGTTTCTGGCAGGACTCGAAATTGATCTCGCTGAATTCAAGAAAAACAAATGGAAGAGCATCACTTTCGGACTATACACTTTCGCCATTCCTTTTATTCTGGGTATTCTGAGTGCTCACTTTCTTTTTAATTTCACGTGGCTTACTTCCATCGTATTTGCAAGTATATTTTCATCTCATACCCTTATTTCCTATCCTATTGTCAGTAAACTGGGCATATCTAAAACGCTGCCGGTTAATATTACAGTTGGCGGAACGATGATTACCGATATCCTTGCGCTACTGGTACTCGCGGTTTGTGTGGGAATTACACAAGGCGAAGTAAATGCAGCTTTCTGGACCAAGCTTTCAGTTTCTATGGTATTGTTCAGCGCAGTGGTGTTAGTCGGTTTCCCCATCGTGGGGCGGTGGTTTTTCAAGAAAGTAAATGATCATATTTCACAGTATATTTTTGTATTGGTGATGATTTATCTCGCAGCACTTCTGGCAGAACTGGCGGGTGTGGAAGCGATTATCGGTGCATTTTTCGCAGGTCTGGCACTCAACAGGTTAATTCCTCATACCTCTGCATTAATGAACCGGGTAGAATTTGTCGGCAACGCGATTTTTATCCCGTTTTTCCTGATCAGTGTCGGGATGCTGATTGATTTCAAAATCTTTTTCAAAGACAGTAAAACGATAGAAATTGCTGTTTTAATGACGGTTATTGCGGTCATCGCAAAATATCTGGCTGCGGTCGCCACACAGAAAACCTTCAGACTTACGAAAGAACAGGGCGGAATTATTTTTGGATTAAGTGCAGCCCATGCCGCAGCAACATTAGCAATCGTGATGGTTGGATATAATATCATCATTGGGGAAACCGAAGCCGGGCAACCCATCCGTCTTCTTGATGAGAGTGTTTTGAACGGCAGTATTCTACTGATTTTGGTATCGTGTACCGTGTCATCTTTTGTTACACAGAAGAATGCGCAGAAACTCGTAAAATCGGAGAATGAAAATCCGATTACTGATAACAATCCGGAAGAAGAAAACATTTTACTGGCGGTAAACCATCCGGTTACCGTGGAACCGATGACCAATCTTTCGCTCTTACTGAAATCCAAAAGCAATAAAGAAAATATTTACGCATTAAACATTATCAACGAAGAAAAAAACGAATCTTCCAGAAAAAATGCAGAAAAGCTTTTAAACCAGGCACAGCATATCGGTGCGGCGGCAGATGTGAAAATTACCCCGCTAACGAGATATGATGCGGATATCATTAAAGGGGTAAGTAACGAGATTAAGGTATACCAGATAACCGATCTGATGATTGGAATAGATCCCGACAAAGGATTCTCGCCAAGTTTTGTCTATAATCTTTATAGTGGCTACCTCAATAATTTTTCGGTAAACCTGTTGGTTTATCACGCCTCGCAACCTGTCAGCACGATACAGAAGTATTTTGTAATCCTGCCGGAGAACGCCCATTTGGAATCCGGATTCTTCCATTCTTTGCTGAAAGTATGGAATATTGCTAGAAATTCAGGATCGAAAATTGAATTTTACGGAAATGAGAAAACCATAAAAGTCATTGAAAAAATAAGGAAGAAAGTTAATATCGATGCGTCTTTTATCATCTTTAATGATTGGAATGAGATGCGTAAGATTTTCGAAAAGATGAAGGAAAACGATGCGCTTATCCTGTTTATGGCCAACCGCGAAATGGCGTCATTCCTGCCACAAATGCAGCAGGTTCCGAAATATCTCAATGATCATTTCAGATACCGCAACTATCTTCTGATTTTCCCGTCCCGCAAAAACGAAACAGAGTTCGAAAAGCAAACGCGCGATATAGCCAATGCCGATGATTTTGTAGAAATAGGAAACATCGTCGGTAGAATATTTAAATAAAAAAAGACTCAGGTATTTCTGAGTCTTTTTTTTATGTGAATTCTTTATTTTAAATCGGTATGAAAACTACAGCGGCTACTGCTGCTAATCCCAAAATAATTGACGAGAAAATATCCACTTTTTTTACTTCACGTACGTCTGATTTCGCAATCGCTATATCTTCTCCCGTTTTTGTTTTTCCGTAAATAGTGGTTTCATCCTGCTTCAGAACTTCCATTTTCGTCATTTTTCCATCATTGGTCTGCACGGTATATTTCTGGTACAATTCAAGAGAATTTTTCTGCATTGGTTTCTGTACGCTCACCACTCTTGTCTGGCAAGATGTTAAAGTAAGGATGATTAATAGAGTGAGTATTGAAAAGTATTTCTTCATTTTTTAAAATTATTGTCCCAAAATTAATAAAATAAATCTTTACTGAATCATTTCGGGGCCGTTATATCATTTGGAATTCAAATCCTGGGCCATCAGCCAGGCTTCGCTCCAGCACGCCTGAAAATTAAATCCGCCGGTAACTGCATCAATATTAAGAACTTCGCCCGAAAGGTAAAAGTTAGTGAGGATTTTAGACGACATATTTTTGAAATCGATCTCCTTTAATTCTACACCGCCTGCCGTCACAAATTCGTCCTTATAAGTAGATTTTCCTGTAACAGTCATTTGGTTTTCGCAGAGATTTTCAGTAATCTTCTGAAGTTCTTTTGTGGTAATATTAGAGATGTTTTTATCCAAATCAACCTTTGAAAGCCACAAAATGCGATGCCAAAACCGAGTTGTAATATCAAAAATTTTGGAGGCGCCAACCGTCTTTTTAGGGTTATCATTTCTGAAACTTTTAAAAGTTTCTTCTGCATCAACCCTATCGGTTCCTAAAAAGTTAACGACAATATTGAATCTGTATTGCTGTGCCGCAAGTTCCCGGGCTTTCCATGCAGAAATTTTCAGGATTGCAGGTCCGGACAATCCCCAATGCGTAATCAGCATCGGCCCGGATTCCTCCATTTTCAGGCTCGGAATCGATACTTCTGCGTGGGGAAAACTTGTGCCCATTAAATCCTTTAAAGTATCATTTTTAATGTTGAAGGTAAAAAGCGATGGAACCGGTTCCACAATATTATGCCCGAGGTTCTTTATCAGTTTCAGCGATTTAGGCGAACTTCCGGTGGTGTAAATAACGTAATCTGCAACATACTCAGCAGTATTTGTGCTAACCACATACTTTGCGTCCTGTTGCTTAATATCCAGTACTACAGACTGGGTTTTAACTTCGAATTTCTTATTAGCTACTTCATTAACCAAAGTATCAATAATCGTTTGCGACGAATTGCTTTCCGGGAAAATTCTGTTGTCACCTTCAATTTTCAGGGCAACATTTCTTTTATCGAACCAATCCATCGTATCTCCAGGCTGAAATTTATGAAAAACGCTGAGCAGTTCTTTGTTCCCACGCGGATAAAAGCTAACGAGTTCTTTGGGATCGAAACAGGCGTGCGAAACATTGCATCTACCGCCACCGGAGATTTTCACTTTCTGCAGCACATCCGAATTCTGCTCTAAAATGGTAACACTATACCTGGTTTTATCGAGATTTGCGGCACAAAAAAATCCTGCTGCGCCGCCTCCGATAATAATAATTTTCTTTTTGCTCATCTTTTTTATAACGTCCTGAATCATTTTTCTTGAAATGAAATTCGCGGTGATGCAAAAATACAATTTTTCCACCCCATGATTAATGCTTAATTTTGTGGCTGCAATAAATGGGGAATGAATCCTGAACCGCAATAGGGATTGCAATGAAAATCCTTTTTTTGGCAGCGCCGGAAAAAGATTGGAATGAAAAGCCCGACCCGAGGAAGGGACAAAGCGGAGCGAGGGGATTGCCCAAAATAAATCTAAAAAAAATGTCGGTATACCATTACAAATTCGAAGTTCGCTGGAGCGATATTGATGCCAATAAACATCTTGCCAACTCGTCTTACGTTCAGTATTGTGCGCAAACGAGAATGGCTTTTATGAATACCCATAAAATGGGCCTAAAGGAACTCAGCCGATGGGGAATCGGGCCTGTGATCCTCCACGAAAGATACTCGTTCTTCAAAGAAATTTTTGCAGATCAAACGGTTTACGTAAGTCTGGAAATCGCCGGAATGTCGGAGGACGCAAGTATTTATCAGTTCATCCATAAATTTTATCTTCCCGATGGGACGCACTGCGCTACATCTGAAGCGACAGGAATCTGGATCGACATGATGCTGAGAAAAACCACTACTCCACCTGAAGAAATTGAGGAAGTAATGAAGGAATTCAGTACCGAAAACACAAAGATTCTTACCAGAGAAGACCTTAGAGATCTGCCTTTCAAGCCTGAAAATGTAGAAGCTTTTCATAAAAGAGGAACTTTCACCTGGAAAAAAGACAAAGAAGAAAACTAAACATTAATTAGCTACTAACTATACTATTATGCTCGAAGATAAAGCTCCGCAACTCACCCCGATCTCAGCTTACGGCGAATTTGGACTCATCAAACACCTGACCGAAAGTTTTAGTTTCGAAAACGAATCCACTGAAGTTTCGATCGGCGACGATGCTGCGGTAATCAATCCGGGAAATCAGAAAGTGGTGGTTACGACCGATGTTCTGGCTGAAGGCGTACACTTTAATCTGGGGTATGTTCCGTTGAAACATTTGGGTTATAAAGCCGTTGTAGTTAATCTGAGCGATATTGCAGCGATGAACGCTGTTCCCACACAAATTCTGGTGTCACTCGCAATTTCCAACCGGTTTCCGGTAGAAGCGCTGGAAGAAATTTATGCCGGAATCGCTTTGGCCTGTAAAAGGTATAAGGTTGATTTGGTAGGCGGCGACACCACGAGTTCGACATCCGGCCTGGTGATGAGCATTACGGCAATCGGTCTTGAAAATTCCGGGAATATTGTGAAAAGAAACGGTGCGAAACCGAATGATCTGCTTGTAGTGACAGGCGATTTAGGAGGCGCTTATCTCGGTCTTCAGATTTTGGAACGCGAACATGCCGTATTTCTTGCTAATCCCAATATGCAGCCGGAAATGGAAGGCTACGATTATATTCTGGAGAAACAGCTGAAACCGGAAGCAAGAACCGATGTGAAGAAAATTTTGGAGGAACTGGGCATAAAACCAACTTCTATGATTGATGTTTCTGATGGTTTGTCTTCTGAAATTCTTCACCTATCGGATCAAAGTAAAGTTGGGTTCCGTTTGTACGAGGAAAAAATCCCGATGGATTCGCTTACGATCTCTACAGCAGACGAACTGAATTTAAACCCTGCAATGTGTGCGATGAACGGCGGCGAAGATTATGAACTGTTATTCACCATTGCACCTGAAGATTTCGAAAAGATTAGAAATCACCCGGATTTCAGTATTGTAGGTCATGCGGTGGAAGCCGACCAGGGGAATTATCTGGTAGCAAGAGGAAGTAACGAACTTATTGCGCTGAATGCTCAGGGTTGGGATGCGTTCCTGAAAAAATAAATCAAACCTTCTTACCTACAAAGGCTGCAAAAATATTAGGATGGATGAGCTCTTCGACATTCACAGAAATATCATTGGTTTCAATTTCGGGTTTTTCAAACTTTGTTTCATCGAAGAAAAGGAGATTCCACCCCCCGTTGCTGTATTCCAGATAAGATAAATTTTCGATCCAGTCCCCGCAATTCAGGTAACGGACGCTGCCAGTCGGTTTGGTAACGATACGGTCTGCGGGCTGGTGAATGTGACCGCAGATTACGCAGTCGTATTTGTTTTCGATCGCCAGTGCAATGGCCTTTTCCTCAAAATTACCGATAAATTTCACGGCATTTTTTACGGAGTTCTTTATTCTTTTTGAGAGTGAAACTTTTTTCTGTCCTATACTTTCAAGCATAAAATTAATAGCCCGGTTCACCAAAATAAGCCAGTCGTAACCCATTCCGCCAATTTTGGCAATAAACTTAGCACCGCCTTTTGTGGTATGATCGAAAATATCGCCGTGAAAAAACCAATGCTTTTTACCATTGATTTCCAGCAGGTATTTATCCGTAAGAAAGAGATTTCCCATGGTTAAATCCGAGTACTTTCTTAAGAATTCATCGTGATTTCCTGTGATGTAGATGATTTGGGTTTCGCTTTTCATCATCCGGAAAAACTCACTCAGCACCGCCATGTGTGCGTTGGGAAAATATTTTTTCGAAAACGCCCAGCCATCGATAATGTCACCGTTCAGGATCAGGAGTTTAGGATTGATTGATTTCAGGTAGGCCACCAATTCAGTAGCGTGACAGCGATAAGTTGCCAAATGGATGTCGGAAAGGACAACGATTTCTACTTCTCTTTTTTCCATTAGCGTTTTTTCAAATTTAGAATTTGAATTTGAATCCTTAATGAATTTAAAATTAAATTTTCTGCCTTTAAAGTTAACTGAATAAATGAGATGATTCTAATTCAGCAAAAAAAATCCCCAAACTTGCGAATGGGGATTTAATTTATATTCCGACTGAATCGGGACGCAAATATTATGCGTTTGGTTCAATAGATACGAAAGATCTGTTGTTTTGTTTCTTTCTGAAAACTACTTTTCCGTCAACCAATGCGTGTAGTGTATGGTCTTTACCCATTCCCACGTTTTCACCCGGGTGGTGTGTAGTACCTCTCTGTCTCACGATGATGTTACCGGCAATAGCTTCCTGACCTCCGAAAATCTTTACACCCAATCTCTTGGAATGCGATTCTCTACCGTTTTTGGAACTACCAACTCCTTTTTTGTGTGCCATTTTATTTTAAGGTTTTTGGGTTAAAATTATTCAGCAGTTTCGCTGTCTGCTTTTTTAGTTGTTTTTTTCGCAGGCTTCTCTTCAGCAGCTGCTGCTTCTTTTTTTGCTTTTGGCTCAGCTTTTTTCTCTTTCTTACCGTTATCGAAACCAGTGATTCCTGTAATAACGATTTGAGTTAAAGATTGTCTGTGACCGTTTTTCTTTTCGTAACCTTTTCTTCTTTTCTTTTTGAAGATGATTACTTTATCCGCTTTCACGTGATCCAAGATTTCAGCATCAACAGTGATACCGCTTACAGCCGGGGCGCCGATTGTTGTAGAACCGTTTACAGTAAGAAGAACTTTATCGAAAGAAACTTTTCCTCCTTTATCTCCTTTCAAACGGTTTACAAACAACTTCTGGTCTTGCTCAACTTTGTATTGAAGCCCTGCTATTTCTACAATTGCAAACATTGTTTATAAATTTTGTTAGTTAATTCGAGGTGCAAAAGTAAGAAATATTTCTGATTTATCCACAATGATGCAATATTTTTTGAATATTTTTCTACTTAAAAAGCTGAAAATTACATTTATAGCTTTGGAGACAAAAAAAAATAAAACCTCCTCAAGCCATTTCGCTTAATTTTAATTTAAATTTGATTTTTCCTTATACCATGAAAAGAGATTTATACATTGATTTTGCCAAAGGTTTCGCCACGTTAGCCATTATTTTTATCCATACCGTTTTTTGGTCGGGGCAGTTTTATGTGCCCACAGAAATGCGGGTTCTCTCTCTATTGATTGATGTGCCTCTGTTTTACGCATTAAGCGGCCTAACCTCCGGTGGAAATGTAGAGAAAACCCTTTACCGGCTTCTGAAACTCCAGATTACTTTCATGATTTTTGTAACCTTTCTTTTCTTTCTCGATTACTTTTTTAAAGTTTTCGGAATGAATGTTTTTGGATTGGACTGGATGAAAGACTTCTACTCCACTTTCGGGGCGAAGTATGTTCCGCAGAATATTTCTGATGTTCCGCAATGGCAGAATCTCGGGAACTGGTATCTTCACCAATACACCAATGCAGATACTTTTCCCGTGGTGATGGGAAGTTTCTGGTATCTGAAAGTATATTTTATCCTGACGGTTTTCGGCGTTCTCATCTTAAGATTCTTCCCGAAACACATCAACTGGTTTATTGGTCTATGCTTTGGTTTAACCTTACTTTTCAATCTGCTGCCGCATTATTATCCTACAGGACAGGTTGGTTACGTTGCACTTTACTTAGGATTATTCCTCGCAGCGCATCAGTTAAAGGGAAAAAAGATTCCCTCGAAATGGATTCCCGTTTTATATGGAATATTGGCGGTCATCCTTATCATCCTGTTCTGGAATTACGGGAAAGATATTTTCATGAAAATGAATAAAGCCAAATTTCCGCCGAAACTGCTATATATTTTCTGGTCATGTTTTTCACTGGTTACACTTTTCGTTCTTTACAACCGACTCAAAATAACCAAGGAAAGTTTCATCACTTACATCGGAAAAAATGCGATTTTCTTTTATTTCGCGCAGGGAATGAGTTCTTCCCTAGTATATTTTCTTGTTGTTCCGATGCAGGAGGCGATGCCGTGGTGGACTTTAATGATTCTGATTTACCTCATCAATATCGTTTTGGCAGTAATTATTGCTGAAGGACTTAAAAAACTCGACGTTTTCGGCTGGAAGATTTTGGAATTCCTGCGCAAAAAAACCGTTTCAGAATAAACTGAAACGGTCACTTATATTATACCTGAGTATAATAATTAATCTGTAGTTCTGTTACCTCTTGCAACAACTGCAATGATAATGATTAACAATAATGCACCAATTACCCAATAAATCGGATTTGTAAACCACTCTTCTGTAGTGCTGGTGGTTTTGGTTGTTGTTACATCAACATCGAGATCCGGAGTTTTGGTTGCATCCTGAGCAAATGCCATTACACTGAAGAAAAATGTAAGAATCATGATTCCGAATTTTTCTAATCTGCTGGTTAATACCTGTGTGTTCATAATTTAAATTTTTTAATGTTGTAAATTCAGTGTTCAAGATTTGTGCCATAATTTGCCATTCTTTTTCACTAAATTTAAAAATCACTCTGTTCTGTTAAAGATTCCCCAGGTTTTAACTGCGGAAAATATTGAGTAATTTTACCCAAACTTTTTTAGCATGTTTAAACTGAAACTCCTCACCGATCCCCGCTGGGCAAATATCGCCGAAGGTAATCTGGAAGAAATCCTTACCGACCACGCGTGGTGCGAACAGAAAGCGACAACCAACGCCATCACCCTCATCACAATGCTTCCCGAATATCCCGAAATCATTACTGAACTTTTAAATATCGCAAAGGAAGAACTCGAACACTTCCAGATGGTTCACGAAATCATCAAAAAACGTGGCTACGAATTCGGTCGCGAAAGAAAAGACGATTATGTTGGTGAACTCATTAAATTCATCCGACACGGAGGAACAAGGGACGAAAGGATTATCGACCGCATGCTTTTCGCGGCGATGATTGAAGCCCGAAGCTGCGAGCGCTTCAAAGTGCTTACCGAAAACATTAAAGACGAAGAGCTAAAAGTTTTTTATAAAGAACTCATGATCTCTGAAGCCAATCATTACACCACTTTCATTGGTTTTGCAAGACAGCTCGGCGACCCGGAAAAAGTAAACAAACGCTGGGAAGAATGGCTGGATTACGAAGCCGAAATCATCAAATCCTACGGTAAAAAAGAAACGATTCACGGATAGTATTTTTTAACTCAGGTTTTCGGATTTTTAGTATTTTTACTGCCGACAAACAAATCATCCTTATGGATCGTAACCGCCTTGAACAGATTCTGAACACCCTTGCGAAATCATTTTTCCAGGGCTTGCTGATTATCGGGCCTTTTGCAGTTACGATCTGGATCATTTGGTATATTGTTTCGAGTATCGATAATATCATCCCTGCACTTTCAGAGAAACTGTATCCCGGCATCACTTTTCTCATCGTGATTTTAGGAACGGCATTAATCGGATATTTAGGCAACAAATTCATTATCGGGCGTGTGGTGGTCGACAGTTTCGACTATCTCTTAGAACATACGCCAGGCATTAAATTCATTTATACTTCGCTGAAAGATGTTATGACTTCTTTCGTGGGCGATAAAAAGAAATTCAACCAGCCGGTTCTCATCAAGACCACAGACGATCCCGAAGTATGGCGCATTGGTTTCCTTACGCAGAAAGATCTTTCTTCGGTAGGTTTTCCCGATTATGTTTCGGTTTATCTGCCGCATTCCTACGCGGTTTCGGGTTGGGTGGTTTTCGTGCTGGCAGAAAATATTGTACTCCTCGAAAATGTGAGCGCTGCACAGGCGATGAAATTCGCAGTCAGTGGCGGCGTTGCCGGATTCCATTCGGATGACAATATCTTTAAGGCACCGGAATGAGTTTGAGGTTAAGTTACAGATTAAGCTTTTAATCTCAAGATATCTTCTCCGCTCAACCTCAACCTTAAACTTGAACTTTAATGAAACTCCCTTACGCAGAACCATACCGTATTAAAATGGTGGAAGAAATCCGCCAATCCACGCCTGAAGAAAGAGAACAGTGGCTGAAAGACGCCAACTATAATTTATTCAACTTAAAATCCTCGCAGGTTTTTATCGATCTGTTAACCGATTCCGGAACCGGCGCGATGAGCGACCGGCAGTGGGGCGCACTCATGACCGGAGACGAAAGTTACGCAGGATCGAAAAGTTTCGAACAGCTGCATAACACAGTAGAAAAAATCACAGGTTATAAATATCTTTTACCTACACACCAGGGACGCGCCGCGGAGAATGTGCTGTTCTCCGTTTTGGTGAAAGAAGACGATGTGGTTCCCGGCAACTCCCACTTCGATACCACCAAAGGACATATCGAAATCAGGAAAGCCCATGCCATCGACTGTACCGTTGATGAAGCATTCGATATTGAAAACCTTCACCCTTTCAAAGGAAATATCGACCTCGTAAAACTCGAGGAAGTTTATAAAAGCTATCCGAAAGAAAAAATTCCGTTCTGCCTCATTACCATTACCTGTAACTCTTCCGGCGGACAGCCTGTTTCCCTGGAAAACATGAGAGCCGTAAAAGAACTTTCAGACCGGTACGGAATCCCGATTTATTTCGATTCCGCGAGGTTTGCGGAGAACGCGTATTTCATTAAGAAAAGAGAAGCCGGCCAGGAAAACCGCAGCATCAAAGACATCGCGAAAGAAGTATTTTCTTACGGCGTTGGGATGACGATGAGTTCCAAGAAAGACGGCCTGGTCAACATCGGCGGTTTTATCGCTTTGAATGACGAAAACATTTTCAGAGCCGCTTCCAACATGACCATTATTTACGAAGGTTTCATCACCTACGGCGGAATGGCGGGCCGGGACATGGCCGCGCTGGCGGTCGGTTTGAATGAAGCTACAGAATTCGAATATCTCGAAAGCCGTATTTCCCAGGTGGAATATCTCGGAAACAAACTTATCGAGTTCGGAATTCCCGTGCAGAAACCCATTGGCGGACATGCCGTGTTCGTAGATTCCCTGAAGTTTTTGCCGAATATCCCGAGGGAAGAATATCCTGCACAGACTTTGGCAAACGAAATTTACAAAGAAGCCGGCATCCGCACCGTAGAGATCGGGACGCTTTTGGCAGACCGCGATCCGCAGACGAGAGAGAACCGCTACCCGAAACTCGAACTCGTAAGGCTTGCCATCCCGCGCAGAACCTACACGAATAACCACATGGATTATACCGCTGTCGCCATCAAGAATGTGTTTGACAGACGCGAAGAAATAGAGAAAGGGTACAACATTACCTGGGAATCCGAAATCCTCAGACACTTCACGGTGAAACTGGAAGAAGCTTAAAATAATAATATCCGTTCGGCCTCGCTGAGCGGATTTTTTTTGATGAAGTATCAATCTAGAAAGTCGTTACTGTTTGGTAAATTGAGGTATTAGTTGGATATTTGAGAGTTAGCTGCACACATTTACAAAATATGACAATAAAACATCCTGAAATTGAAATTGATTTAACTGAACCTTTCAAAAACTGCAAATTAGAAAGGGCAAAATATGCCGATATATTAACCAGCCTAGTTGGTAGTTACTCAGATGGTTTCGTATTAGCTATTAATAATAAATGGGGAACGGGTAAAACTACATTTGTAAAAATGTGGCAACAACAGTTACGCAATCATGAATACGAAACCATTTATTTTAACGCGTGGGAAAATGATTTTGAAGACAATCCACTTACTGCATTACTTGGAGAACTCAAAACGATTACAAAATCTTCAGATGCTAACTTTAAAAAGGTTGTAAAGAGCGCTGCAAAACTTTCAAAAAATGTAGCTCCAGCAGTTGCCAAAGCGCTCCTCAATAAATATATAGATACCGAAGTTATTGTTGAAGCAATAACAGAATCGCTAAAAGCCACAACAGAAATATTTGAAGAAGAAGTCAACGATTATGCGACTCGAAAAAAATCTATATCAGATTTTAAAAATGATCTGGCAAAATTCGTTGAACAAAATACTTCTAACAAACCCCTTATCTTTATTATTGATGAGTTGGATAGATGCAGACCCAATTATGCTGTATCACTCTTAGAGCAAGTAAAACATTTCTTTACTGTTAAGAATATCGTTTTTATTTTATCAATAGATAAAATACAATTAGGAAATGCAATATGTGGAGTTTACGGATCTGAAAAAATCGATTCTGCCGAATACTTAAAAAGATTTATCGATGTAGAATACACAATTCCGAATCCATCAAAGGGAAAATATTTTAATTATTTGTATCACTATTTAGATTTTGACTCATTTTTAACCAATAGAGAAAGGACTCAACATTATGAATTCCAGTATGACAAAGATTCATTTATTTCAACATTTGAATTATTATTTGCGGATTGTACTTTAAGACAATTAGAAAAAATCATGTTTTCAACAAGATTAATTCTTAGAACTTTATCTCCAAATAATTATCTATTCCCTACATTTTTTCTCTTTTTAGTTTATATTAAATTTTTACATTTTGATTACTACGAGAATATTATCCAAAAAAAGTACTCTATAAAAGATTTGCAAAACAAATACTATGAATTGATCACGTCTAAGATCTCTAAGGAGAACGAAAGAGTCTTTGTTGAAATAGAAGCTTGCTTACTTGTATTTTATACAAATTATATATCTCAATATAGAGGTTTAGAAAACATTTATAAGTACAATAGAGAAACTTCAAAAACAGAATTAACAATCGATTCATGCATCGACAATATTTTGTTATTGGAGTATTTCGAAAATAATGATAGAGGCTTTTTGAGATCTTTTGAATTAAGTTTAAAGTACTTTATTGAGAGGATTGAATTATCGGAAAACTTTAAAATGTGATTTAACCGCTGCGCATTCTATGACAAAAACCTAATAAAATCTGTTAAATTTCACGATGCAAATTTATAGGTATCAATATAGGGCGTTCCTCGGCTTATCACAGCGAAAACCCGGCTTATGAGCTTGCACCGTATGTTGTTCAAAATCAGCATAGGATTTTTACCTTCTGCTTTCTTTTTATGATAGTATTGTTTTAGTTGTACATCGTATTTCATCGTGGTCATAGCGCACATTTGTAACAGTGACTTCATTTTCTTGTCAGCCAGATGATTCACTTTGGTTCTTCCCTTTATGCTAGAGCCGGAACTGTATTCAAAAGGTGCAACACCAGAATAGCAGGCAAATTTTCTCCAGTTTGGGAACGCCTTAAATGCCTTAGTGGCAATAATGAGATAAAGACTTGTTTGCTCACCTATCCCAGGTACTGTTTTGATCAGTGCAGTCTGTTGTTGTAGTTCCGGATTGGATTGAATGATCTGCTTCATTTTATCCTCTATTGCCTTAATGGATTTTCTGATAGCGGCTACTAAACCCTTATTAATCTTTGAAACTTCTTTAAAAACTTCCCTACTTACAAAATCGGCATTTTCTTTTGAGGTCTGTATAATCATTAGAGATTTTAGGGCTTTTTCTCTTTCGGTATAAAGCAGTTTCAATTTCTGAACATCCAGATCAGCCAAAGTGTATAAGGCTAATTTATCAATGTTTCGAAGACTGTAGTAGGAAATATCTTTCGCATCAGTCTTATCATTTTTACCTCTGGAAATTCCTTTGGCCCGCTTTATTTCAATGGCAGGAACAACCCACAGATCAAGTTTCAAATCTGCCGAAGTATGAATTAAATGATTGGTATAAATACCTGTGTGTTCGCAACAGAATAAGACTGAGCCAATATCAATCTTTCGTTTCACGAGCGTCTTGATGAATAGCTTGATAGCCTTTACACTGTTTTCCAATACAAAATGTTCGGAGTCAAGGGTTTGAATGTTCAATAGATTCACATCCAATTTCAATTTTGAAACATCAATCCCAATGTGGAAGCAATAATTTTTCATAACTTTGGATTTAGGATAAACAAAATGTTGAACTTCTTTAGAGCCTTTATTAGACCTTGATGTCTATCATTCTATTTGAAGCTGTTCAACGGGATTCAAGGAGAGGGCAGAGGACTAATGCGCAGCTTGGTTCTTTACCAGCAAAGTGTAAAGTTCACCTCTGCTCTCCTTTGAATAAATTTACTTCATTTTATTAACTTCCAAAGTAAAGGCAAAGT
>JAANMX010002874.1_pt1 | contig 16150 bp, 9 predicted proteins | sample 7279681 | NCBI WGS metagenome assembly JAANMX01 (sample SAMN14094542, study PRJNA606508) | bioreactor metagenome | isolation source: A lab-scale SPAN reactor treating ammonium-rich wastewater day 351 | place: Ireland: Galway | collected 2018-01-01
GTAAAAAAGCAAAGCCCATCCAGGTGATGAGGTTAAGGGGATGGGCTTTGAGTGAGTAATTCCGGCAGTGACCTACTCTCCCGGCTTTCGCCAGTACCATTGGCGTAAGAGGCTTAACTACCGTGTTCGGAATGGGAACGGGTGTTTCACTCTTACTATGCCCACCGGAACATAAAGGACATATGATGAACAGATGAATATCTTAACGGTAACAACAGATACTTTTGGATAAGGCAATCAAAAAGAGTCAAGCTTTTTGACGAATTAGTACCAGTCAGCTGAGCACATTACTATGCTTACACCTCTGGCCTATCGACCTCGTAGTCTTCGAGGTGTCTCTCTTCTTTACAGAAAATGATATCTCGTCTTGGAGTAGGCTTCATGCTTATATGCCTTCAGCATTTATCCTTTCCGTACGTAGCTACCCAGCTATGCCGTTAGCACGACAACTGGTACACCAGAGGTACGTCCATCCCGGTCCTCTCGTACTAAGGACAGATCTCCTCAAATATCACACACCCACGACAGATAGGGACCGACCTGTCTCACGACGGTCTAAACCCAGCTCGCGTACCGCTTTAATCTGTGAACTCCAGAACCCTTGGGACCTTCTCCAGCCCCAGGATGCGATGAGCCGACATCGAGGTGCCAAACCGCCCCGCCGCTATGGACGCTCGGGGGCGATCAGCCTGTTATCCCCGGAGTACCTTTTATCTGTTGAGCGATGGCGTTTCCACACACAACCACCGGATCACTAGGCCCTGCTTTCACATCTGCTCGACTTATAAGTCTCACAGTCAAGCTTCCTTCTGCCCTTACACTCTTCGTGCGGTTGCCAAGCGCACTGAGGAAGCCTTTGGACTCCTCCGTTACTCTTTGGGAGGAGACCGCCCCAGTCAAACTGCCCACCTATAACTGTCCCAAATCCGGATTCACGGACTTTGGTTAGAATTTTAACATAGTAAGAGTGGTATTTCAACGTCGACTCCATCCTGGCCAGGGCCAGGACTTCTCAGTCTCCCACCTATCCTACGCATACTGTGCCAAAACCCAATAATAGGCTACAGTAAAGGTTCACGGGGTCTTTCCGTCTTGCCGCGGGTACGTGGCATCTTCACCACGACTACAATTTCGCCGAGTCCCTCGTTGAGACAGTACCTAAGTCGTTACGCGATTCATGCACGTCAGTAATTATCTGACAAGGAACTTCGCTACCTTAGGACTCTCATAGTTAGAGCCGCCATTCACCAGCGCTTCGGTTCTGAGCTTCGCATCCTTTCGGACACTAACCCATTCCCTTAACGTTCTGGCATCGAGCACGCGTCAGTCTCTATACGTTGATTTTAGATCTTAGCAGAGACTTGTGTTTTTAGTAAACAGTCGCCCAGGCCTTTTCACTGCGACCCTGATAGTATCAGGGTACTCCTTTTCCCGAAGTTACGGAGTGATTTTGCCGAGTTCCTTAACGAGGGTTCTCTCGAGCGCCTTGGGATCCTCTCCCCGCCTACCTGTGTCAGTTTTAGTACGAGCACCACACGAACTTGCAAACGAGGCTTTTCTTGGAAGGTGCTCCGGTTACTTATCGGCTTACGCCTACGTACTCACCTTTGATGCCATATGTCCCGGATTTTCCTGAGACAACACCTCCGGCTTGAACAAACCGTGTCTAATAGGTTTGCTAACCTTCACACCTCCGTCCCCCCATGCTCAAATGCTCGTATGGTGGCGCAGGACTATTAACCTGCTATCCATCGTCTACGCCTTTCAGCCTCGACTTAGGTCCCGGCTAACCCTGGGCGGATTTACCTTCCCCAGGAAACCTTAGGCTTGCGGCGAATAAGATTCTCACTTATATTATCGCTACTTATACCGGCATTATCACTTCTACATCGTCCAAGAGTCTTTTCAGTCTCTCTTCAACCTACCGTAGAACGCTCCCCTACCACTTGTAAGATTACGCATAATCTCACAAATCCGAAGCTTCGGTAATAGACTTGAGTCCCGTAATATTTTCGGCGCAAGAATGCTCGATTAGTAAGCTATTACGCACTTTTTAAATGATTGCTGCTTCTAAGCCAACATCCTAACTGTCTTCGCACTCTCACTTCCTTTATCACTTAGTCTATTTTAGGGACCTTAGCTGTCGGTCTGGGTTGTTTCCCTTTTGACCATGAAGTTTATCCCCCACAGTCTGACTCTTATGATACATAGAACGGTATTCGGAGTTTGACAGGATTTGGTAGTCTGGTGGACCCCAAAATCCAATCAGTATCTCTACCCCCGTTCCACAGTTCCATAAGGCTAGCCCTAAAGCTATTTCGAGGAGAACCAGCTATCACCAAGTTTGATTAGACTTTTACTCCTCCCCTCAGTTCATCGCCTCGCTTTTCAACGCAAGTGCGTTCGGACCTCCACGAACTTTTACATCCGCTTCATCCTGACCAAGGGTAGATCACCTGGTTTCGGGTCTACTATGCACTACCATATATCGCGCATTTCACACTCGCTTTCGCTACGGCTCCGTCCTTCACAGACTTAACCAAGCAATGCACAGTAAGTCGCCGGTTCATTATGCAAAAGGCACGCGGTCACACTGTATCTTGCGATACATAGTGCTCCCACCGCTCGTAAGTACACGATTTCAGGTTCTATTTCATCCCCCTAACAGGGGTGCTTTTCATCTTTCGCTCGCGCTACTTGTGCGCTATCGGTCGCTAAGAAGTATTTAGCCTTAGAGGATGGACCCCCCTAATTCACACCCGCTTCCACGAGACGGATGTTACTTGGGAAATTGCAAAGAAAGCGAAATTCTTTTCGCCTACAGGACTATCACCTTCTATGGTTAGGCTTTCCTGCACTATTCAGCTAAAAATTTCGTTAGTAACTTTCCCGGCAAGCCTTGTCTTGCCGAATGCAATCCCCACGACCCCGGCTGTGCAACACACAAGGGCTTGACACACAACCGGTTTGGGCTTCTTCCCTTTCGCTCGCCGCTACTGAGGAAATCGAATTTCTTTCTTCTCCTGGAGTTACTGAGATGTTTCACTTCTCTCCGTTCACCTCGATACCCTATGTATTCAGATACCGATACTATGGCATAAACCCATAGTAGGTTTCCCCATTCGGAAATCTCCGGATCAATGCTTGTTTGGCAGCTCCCCGAAGCTTATCGCAGTCTTCCACGTCCTTCATCGTCTCTTAGCGCCTAGACATCCACCATGTACCCTTCTCTAGCTTGACAACTTTTGTAATCATCTTATCCAAAGAGGATCTAATTGCTACCCGTTAAGTATTCACTTTTCAAAGAACAAAATTTAGTATTTTACGTATTCTTTAATTACCTTAAATCCTTATGCCGATTTAAAGTGGTGGAGATGAGCGGGATCGAACCGCCAACCTCTGCCTTGCAAGGGCAGCGCTCTCCCAATTGAGCTACATCCCCCGCTTCCAAAACTCCATACATCATAATCGGAAGTGGTGGGCCTAAGTGGATTCGAACCACTGACCTTTCCCTTATCAGGGGAATGCTCTAAACCAACTGAGCTATAGGCCCAAAATGGTATCAATATCTTTGGGCCTGCACCTTCCCTTACTCCTATCACTGCTTGCCTTAGCTCTGATAATGAAAACGTATTTTTATAAAATAACATAAGAAGCCTTCCGCGTGCGAGCTGAATTGAATCAGTTCTTTTTACTCCTTAGAAAGGAGGTGATCCAGCCGCAGGTTCTCCTACGACTACCTTGTTACGACTTAGTCCTCCTCACAAAACACACCTTAGACACTTCCGTCCCTTGCGGGTTAGGCCAGTGGCTTCGGGTGCATCTTGCTTGGGTGGCTTGACGGGCGGTGTGTACAAGGCTCGGGAACATATTCACCGCGGCATAGCTGATCCGCGATTACTAGCGATTCCTACTTCATGGAGGCGGGTTTCAGCCTCCAATCTGAACTGGGATCGGCTTTATTTGGGTTTCGCTCCGTCTTGCGACTTGGCATCCCTTTGTACCGACCATTGTAGCACGTGTGCAGCCCGGGACATAAGGGCCATGATGACTTGACGTCATCCCCACCTTCCTCCGTCTTGACGACAGCAGTCTCTTTAGAGTGCCCAGCTTGACCTGTTGGCAACTAAAGACAAGGGTTTCGCTCGTTAGGGGACTTAACCCAACGTCTCACGACACGAGCTGACGACAGCCATGCAACACCTGTGATAGCTACGGACTGGATACCGTTCGTTACCCTTTCGGGCTCCTACTTCTACCATGTCAAGCCCCGGTAAGGTTCTTCGTGTTGCATCGAATTAAGCCACATGCTCCACCGCTTGTGCGAGCCCCCGTCAATTCTTTTGAGTTTTAGCCTTGCGGCCGTACTCCCCAGGCGGGGCACTTAACGCGTTAGCTCAGGCAGAGAGATAATCAAAACCCCTCTACCGAGTGCCCATCGTTTACGGCTAGGACTACCGGGGTATCTAATCCCGTTTGCTCCCCTAGCTTTCGCACCTCAGCGTCAGTTACGGGCCAGAGAGTCGCTTTCGCCGCCGATGTTCCTTCTGATATCTACGCATTTCACCGCTCCACCAGAAGTTCCACTCTCCCCTCCCGCACTCCAGCCCTATAGTATCAACTGCCGTTCTTCCGTTGAGCAGAAGGATTTCACAGCTGACTTGTAGGGCCGCCTACGTGCTCTTTACGCCCAATAATTCCGAACAACGCTTGCCACCTCTGTATTACCGCGGCTGCTGGCACAGAGTTAGCCGTGGCTTCCTCCGGAGCTAACGTCAAGTAAGAGGGCTATTCACCCCCTTACACTTCTTAACTCCCGACAGTGGTTTACAACCCGAAGGCCTTCTTCCCACACGCGGCGTCGCTTCGTCACCCTTCCGGGCATTGCGAAAGATTCTCGACTGCAGCCTCCCGTAGGAGTCTGGGCAGTGTCTCAGTCCCAATGTGGCCGACCACCCTCTCAGGCCGGCTACCCGTCTTCGCCTTGGTAGGCCTTTACCCTGCCAACTAGCTGATAGGACATTGACCCCTCTCTGAGCATATGGAACCTTTCAGCCCCAAACCTTTGACTCCCGATACCGAAGCACCATGAGTTTTATCGGGTATTAGCAACCCTTTCGGGAGTCCCTTGCGGAACGTTGTTATCCCCGTCTCAAAGGTAGGTTATCAATGCATTACTCACCCTTACGCCACTCGGTTTGTGCCCCTTTCGGAACACTCCCTCGTTCGACTTGCATGCCTAATCCACGCCGCCAGCGTTCGTTCTGAGCCAAGATCATACCCTTCATAATCTATTATTACATAGAATATAAAGCGCTAAGCTCTCGCCTAGCTCTCTCTTAGCTTACTCCTCGACTCAATTCAACTCACTTCTCGCACGCTTATGACTTCTTATGTTGCCAAAGAACTAGTTGCTTACAAAGTCTCGTTATTATACAACAAATTTTTTAATATTCAAGGCCTTGCGATAACTTTTTTACAAATCAACAAAGCTCAATATTATATATTAAATTTTTTAAAAATCAAGAGGAAAAAATATTTTTTTATATCTTTAAATTAAGGTATTGTATTACAGAAGATCCAAAACACATGGCAAACTATAGAGCTCTTTAAATTCCTCTCTAGTAGTCGATCTTCTACACACCCGGAAAAGCGATTAATTATATATTGAATTTTTTAATAGTCAAGGAAAAGAAAAAAAATTTTTATCACCTGTCTCCTAAATTACTATTTAAGATTTTTATTGAGTTGTACTTACTAATAAATTTCTGAAGTTCACTTTTTCCCATCAGGTAATCAATTCGTCTCTTTATCTCAATATTCCTTGACAAGAGAAAGAGCTTTGGGGTAATCTGAATCTTGTCTTTTTTGCATCTTCAAGATGATAAATAAAGATTTATCCAAACTATTTTGGTCATCAAATAGAGAAAATTCACTATGGCAAAACTGATTAAAAAAAGGTCAAAAAAAGCTGGCCTCCCTCCCGGCACTCTCATCCATGTCGGGGAACGGAAGGCAGAAAAAGCAAAGATTACCATCGTAGATTATGATGATACTCACTTCCTGGGAAAAGAAGTGAAAACAATTGAAGAATGTTTCCCTTTCAATGATAAAAATAAACTTACTGTAGCATGGATAAATATAGATGGTATTCATCAGATTGAGGTTCTGGAAAAAATTGGTAATTGTTTTGGAATTCATCCCCTTATTATGGAGGATATTCTGAACACAGATCAACGCCCAAAGATGGAGGATTTCGGCGAATACATCTATATTGTACTTAAAATGTTCTACTATAATAATAAAACTAATGAGATAGTTGCGGAACAAGTAAGCCTAGTGCTAGGATCAAACTTTCTTATTTCCTTTCAGGAGAAGGAAGGGGATATTTTTAATCCGGTAAGAGAACGAATAAGAGGGAATAAAAGCCGTATAAAAAAAATGGGGGCTGATTATCTTGCTTATTCCCTGTTAGATGCGATCGTTGATAACTATTTTATCGTCCTGGAAATACTGGCAGAAAGGATAGAATTGTTAGAAGAAGAGCTCGTCGATCATCCGGCGCCTAAAATTTTACGTATACTATACAAGCTGAAAGGAGATATGGTATTGCTACGCAGGTCTATTTGGCCTCTCAGGGAAGTAATAAGTGAATTAGAAAGAGGAGAATCCCCACTTATTAAAGACTCCTCTACGATATATCTTAAAGATGTTTATGATCATACAATTCAGGCAATTGATACCCTGGAGACTTTCCGTGATATGGTTTCCGGGATGCTTGAAATTTATCTTTCGAGTATCAATAACAGACTGAATGCCGTGATGAAAGTACTAACAATGATTGCAACGGTATTTATGCCGCTCACCTTTATTGCTGGAATCTATGGAATGAATTTTAAATACATGCCAGAACTTGAGTGGCGCTGGGGCTATCCCAGCATCCTGCTCGTAATGGTTGCCGTGGGCGTCTCTATGTTAATTTACTTCAAGAAGAAAAAGTGGTTGTGAGAACCTGAATAAAACCAAATGTATATTATAATCAAATACCTATGATATTATAAATTTCAGCGCCAGAATCGGGCTTAAAATCAAGAGATTCTATAAAAACTTTTCGAAAAATAGATTTTTTGACTATACATTGGTATTTATTTTTCTTCATCCTTTTTTGGAGATTGTTTTTCCTTTAAAAGCTCACTGATTCCAGCGATACTTCCCAGAATCCCCGTGGCCTCATAAGGTAAAAATACTTTGGATGCCTTGCCATCGGCAATCTTTTCAAGAGATTCGAGATACTTTATCGCAATCAAGTCATTTGTCGGCCTGCCATTGTGAATAGCATTGAAAACGGTCTGAATTGCCTCTGCTTCTCCCTTTGCCACCGTTAATTTCTGATATTTATCAGCATCGGCAACTTTCATTATCGCTTCTGCCTGTCCTTCGGCCTTAAGGATTGCAGATTTCTTTTGTCCCTCAGCCTCGAGGATCGTTGCCCGTCTTTCCCGCTCTGCTTTCATTTGCCGGTGCATTGCCTCGGTAACATCTTTCGGCGGCTCTATTCTCTGAAGTTCAACCCGGGTAACTTTTGTGCCCCATTTATCAGTAGCCGCATCCAGGATCTCGCGTAATTTTGTGTTTATTATTTCTCGTGAAGTAAGCGATTCGTCTAAAGCTAAGTCACCGATGAGATTCCTCAAATTCGTTTGTGCAAGTTTCGTTATTGCCATGTAATAATTGGCCACGTTATAGGTAACCTGTACCGGATCAGTAACCATATAATAAATTACCGCATCTACCTCAACGACAACATTATCTTTTGTAATAACCCCCTGCGGGGGAACATCGACTACCTGCTCACGCATATCAACCTTTATCATTCTCTCCAAAAAAGGAACGATCACGGTAAGCCCGCTATTCGCTGTGCGTTGATACTTCCCCATTCTCTCTATCAATCCTCTTTGCCAGGGCCTGACAATCTTTATTCCTGTCGCTGCAATTACAAAGATTACAATCGCTGCAATAATAAATAATAGTATCTCATTTGGTATTATCATCTCATTCTCCCTCTGATAAAGTTTTAACTACGAGATGTGTTCCTACCACCTTTACAACTTCAACCCTTTTCCCTGCCGGGATAGTTTCATTTGTATAGCTATCCGACCTCCAATGCTCATTTCTTATCCTGACAATACCGGTATTTCTTATCGCATCAATTTCTTCCAATACTATACCTTTTTCACCAAGAAACCGGTCAGCGCCAACACCCGAAGGCTGCTGTATGGTAAATCGTTCCGCAAATCTTCGTGAGGTAATAAAAAGTACTGCCGAAATGCCTATAAAAGCCCCCCACTGCCAGCCTTCGCTCATGCCGAGAACCGCAAGGATACCTGCTATCACAGCTCCGATACCAAACCATAAAAGAAAAAATCCTGCAGTAAATATCTCACTAATAATAAAGATTGCTGCAAAAACCATCCATATCCACCAAACCGTAACAGGCATTATTCAACCTCCTCATATTTATGGAGAAATTTTCATTATATCAGGGTTAAGAGATATTCTTAGCAGAGATAACAAATCACTTATGCAATTTTTATTATTTACTGTAACATCTAAATTACCTAAAAGTAAAAAAAATTTCAAAAATACCATGAGAATAAGTATAAGAACGTATCGCAAAAAAATCAACCGGACCGGCAAGCAAAGGTAATAAAACATGATTTTTTTATGGTTTAACTACGTTTATAACTTCTTGAATATTTTGAATTTTTGATTGACTTGAAATACAAAACTATACTAATAATAGAGTATATATATTTAATTATAAGCAAATAAGTTCCCTTGTATTAAGGGAGATTAAGGGAGGGGATTAATGTACGTTGTTTACTATAGCACAAGGCAAGAATATTAATTCTATCCCAATCATCTCTTTATGAAAGGAGCGAAGCTATGAGGTTCGCAAAATTAAAATCTGTAATTGAATTTATCAAAACCATATTCTCCGAGTTTGGTGAGGATAAAGCATCACGCTTAGCAGCAGCAATGGCATACTATGCCGTTTTCTCTCTTGCACCGTTATTAATTATTGCTATAGCTATTATTGGTTTTGTGTTTGGAAAAGAGGCAGCTCAGGGTAAAATTGTCGAACAAATGCAAGGCCTCGTCGGCGAGAGTGGTGCAAAAGTCATGCAGTCAATGATCGAAGCCGCCAGCAAACCGAAATCAGGCCTTATTGCAACCATTGTTGGTGTTGCAGCGTTAATGTATGGTGCAGGCAAATTATTTGCTCAGCTTCAGGATGCGTTAAATACCATTTGGGAAGTTGTACCAAAGCCCGGGCGTGGTATTATGAGTATTGTACGTGAGCGATCTCTCTCTCTTACCTTGGTACTGGGAACTGGTTTTTTACTCCTGGTATCACTTATTCTGACAGCAGGATTGGAAGCCTTTGGCGAGTACCTGATTGGCATATTGCCCGGCCTCGATTACATTCTCCAAATTCTCAACCTTGCCATTTCTTTTGCCATTGTCACCCTATTGTTCGCAATGATCTTTAAGCTTCTGCCCGATGTTAAAATTGCCTGGAATGATGTTTGGATCGGGGCTGTAACGACTGCAGTGCTATTTGTTATCGGTAAATATCTTATTGGCTTGTACCTTGGGCGCAGCAGTACCGCATCGGCTTACGGTGCAGCCGGATCGTTTATCATTATATTACTCTGGAATTATTACGCTACCATGATCCTGCTCTTAGGAGCGGAGTTTACTCAGGTTTATGCCAATAAATACGGCTCGCGCGTCGCACCTGCTGAACATGCCATACCCATAACAGATGAGATGCGCTCTGAACAGGGAATACCTCGCACCAAAGATGTTAAAACGAGGCCCACAGGCCGGCGAGAAGTTCCACGCCCGGCTTATGCTCATGAGCGTAGAGAAAGCTATGCAGAAGGGGTACTGTCATCCGAGAAACCTCGTAGTGATTCTTACGCCCTGGGATTTCTCTGCTTTATTGCTGGTATGGCTCTCGGCAATCGTAACGGCCGGAAGGTTGGTGTAACGAAAGAACCTACTAAGAAATAAACGTAATACGGCATAGCTTTTAAAGTATTGTAACTACAGAGATACAGAGAGGTTGAATTTCTTTGTATCTCTGTGGTATCATAGCATTTGTTGAAAGAATTGATACATTTCCTCTTGCAAACACACTTAAGGTGAATTCTTTAGCTCACCATATAAGGTAAGATCCGTTACCTCATATATCATTACATTCACCAATCTCCCTACAAGATTCCGTGGACTGTTGAAAACAACGATGTGGTTTTGCTTTGTTCGGCCTGACAGTCTGTTAGGATCTGATTTACTAGCACCTTCAACAAGTACCTGTACGTTCTTGCCGATTATCTTTTTATTCTCTTCCAGGCTGATACACTTTTGCAATTCCAACAATCTTATATTTCTTGCCCTTTTGATCTCGTCCGGTACATCATCTTCAAGCTCGGCTGCCTTCGTTCCGGTACGAGGTGAGTATTTGAATATAAAACAGTTCTGGAAACGCATATCTTCCATTAGCTTTACAGTTTCCTGGAAATCTTTTTCCGTTTCACCCGGAAATCCTACTATAAAATCACTGGCCACAGTAAGATGAGGAATAAGTTCTTTTGCAAACTGAATCAATTCCCGATAATACGTTGAGGTATATCCACGGCGCATTCTTTTGAGAATTTGATCTGAGCCTGACTGGGCAGGCATATGCAGATGCTCACAAACCTTTTCTAAGCGGCTTATAGTACGGATAATATCCCGTGACATATCTGCCGGGTGAGAGGTTACAAATTTGATTCTATCAAGTCCGCCCAGGTCGTTTAGTTCGGACAGCAAATCTCCAAGAGTAATAGCTCCTTGTAAACCTTTTCCATACGAATTTATATTCTGTCCAAGAAGAGTAATCTCCTTGCAACCATTTGCGATAAGCGCCTGAACTTCTTCTTTTATGTCGGTGATTGTTCGGCTAACCTCTCGACCGCGTACATAAGGTACGATACAATAGGAGCAAAAATTATCACAGCCCCGCATAACGGTAACGAATGCCTGATGAATATTTGGCCGATAGGTTACCGCCCTCTTTACGTTAACAATATGGTCTTCGTCTATAGCAAGAACATGTGACCCATGACTCCTGATCTTCAAAATTAATTCGGGCAACCGTGAAAACATCCGTGTCCCACAAACCAGATCTACATGTGGCATACGCTTAAATATAGCCTCGCCATCTTTTTGTGCCATACATCCAAGGACGCCCACGATAACATCGGGATGCCTTTTCTTCAGTGTTTTGAGAGATCCCAGATGTGAATATACCTTATCTTCTGCATGCTGACGCACGCTACAGGTATTGAACAAAATAACGTCGGCTTCGTTTACGTTATCGACAATTCTATAACCCTCTTCCTGTAACAAACCTAACGAAAGCTCCGCATCGAGCTTATTCATCTGACATCCAAAGGTCTCAAAAAAGACAGTCTTGTATTGCTGATCCTTATAAATAAAATCAGGAGAATTTACCATAATAGAGCTCTATAAATATTCACAATATCCAACCACTCAGTTCTTCGAAAAACATCATATCAGATAGCCAAAAAAATCTTTCTCTTTGCTAAAGAGATTTAAAGGGCTTACAATGTTTAAGAATAAGATGTAAGGTTCTTAATTTTAACGATCCTTTGGATGTAATCCAAGAAATTTTTGACTACTAAGGTAGTATTGTTTTGCAAATTTTACTCTTCCTGGGTTGCTTCTAACTCGCTGTATTTCATTTCCATTATTCTCGCATTAAAATTATAATGAAAAAGCAAAGGAAGGAGGATATATGCAACAGAGAATTTTAGTCGGAACAGACAATGGTCTCTATGAGGTACATGAGAACCGGTATATCCAATTTACTGGTCGTGAGGTAAAATCGTTAGCGAGTAACGCTCCTGGTTGGTGGGCTATCATTAACCATCGGGAGATCTGGCAATCAGGTATCAATGGCGTATGGGTACATATTGCCTCAATCGATTCTGCAAAAGCAAACTGTTTACTGGTAACTATGGATGGACTTTTTATAGGAACCTCAGAAGCCCATCTCTTTGTACTAAAGGGCAAAACTTTTGAGATAGTCCGCTCTTTTGAAGAAGTACAAGGACGGCAGAATTGGTATACTCCATGGGGAGGGCCGCCCGATGTGCGATCAATATCAGCGGACCCTACCGGTACAATTTACGTGAATGTGCATGTTGGAGGAATACTACGTTCTACCGATGGAGGAAAATCATGGCAGCCCACCATTGATATACATGCCGATGTTCATCAGGTCATCTTCGACCCGGATTCAGGCCTTGTGCTTGCAGCTTCAGCTCTTGGACTTGGTATCAGCGATGATGGCGGTGAGTCCTGGAAATTTATTACCGATGGGCTGCATGGTAATTATCTCCGGGCTGTTGCAGTTGTCGACCGGACAGTTTTTGTTACCGCCTCCACAGGCCCAACAACGAATCGCGCTGCCATTTATCGCAAGTCTCTGGACGAAGGCGCTTCTTTCGAGCGATGCCGGCAAGGCCTGCCCGAATGGTTCTCTGATAACATTAACACTTTTTGTCTGGCAGCATCGGACTCCTGTATATCTTTCGGCACCTCAGATGGTTTTGTGTTTGTCTCCTTAGATAAAGGTCAAAATTGGTCTGTTGCAGCTAAGGGACTTCAACCGGTTCGGTGCATGGCTTTTGCATAAAGAAAAGTAATCACCGGAATACAGTTTTACCCATATCTTTTACCTTTCCTTAACAGGAAAAGAGGGCTTGTTATAAAAATATACCAATATTCTTAAAAAAGAAATAAGCGTAAAAGAATGCGATGCTCCGCATCCCTACTTTTGAACAATGTAGTAAGCTTGCATTGAATTCCATTCCGGTAAAAATCCATCATTTTCTCGAAACAAATGCCTCAACGACGAGGATACAGAAGGCAAGGAACAGAATGGAGCCCCACAAAGTTTTTTTAGCCTCACCCAGAAGCACTTCGCGTCCTTCATCAATAGGAGAAGTTGTTATGGTAAGGTTGATACCACCCATAAGGGCTGTAATATCTTTCTGCTCCATTTTATCCAAACGAGACTCGGCGGTAGTAACATTCACAGGAAAATAGGAGGGAAATTGGGGAAGTGGCTTCCCATCTACGGTAAGAGTATAAATTCCAGGAATATCTGTCCTGGTATAGTGAAAAGATTTTTCGTTGTTGGCAAGTTGGGGTTGTACGGTAATTTTTGTGCCTTCAGGATTGGTTATTTCTATCGCATTGATATCATACGGACAAGGGGATTGCCAACTTTGTTTTACGAGAATCCCATTTTGTGTCTCCTCTGAAATGGTTCCTGACAAGTATCTGCAGAGTTGTTGTATGAGGGGAAGAAAGAAAGGTTTCACCGGCATATCTGTCCAATCCCTGTCTATTGACGATGTAAAGAGTATACATTTTCCCCGTTCTATCTGTCTTTCAATAACTGCAGGGGTATCATCGGAAAAGGAGAGTATGGTTTTGCTACTTCCCTGTGGTGTTGGATCGACATAAAATATTCGATAAAATCTTGCAGAAGACAACGTATTCATATCAGTTTCAGAGAGAACGTGCAATGCCTGGTGTACAGGCTCTTTCGCTTTCAAGTGAAGAGGCTGATCTTCTGACAGGGGACTATCACCGGAAAAGGTTCTTGTGGTATGGAGCCGATGGGGCAGTAATGCACCAAATGAATTATTGTAATAATCAGGATCAACCTTACTTCCAAGTGTGAAAATAACGGATCCGCCTTCTTTCACGAATTTCTCAAGTTCTCGGATCTTTTCATACGGAAAGGTTTCGATATTGCATAAAAAGATTATGTTAAAATCGCTAAAATGAAAGTTGTTCACTTCATGAACAGAGCATAGCGTTGGTCTGATAGAGGATATATGTTCACGGCCAGGATTTAATGCCTTCTCCAAATAGAAAGTTTCACTTTCATAGATATTGGTTCTTAGATCACCATCAACCAATAAGGCATCCAGTTTCTGTGTTGCATGCATGGTAAAATATCGTTTATTATCTATACCGAGATTATCGTCAGGAATCTCAACCCAACCTTCATGATCTTTCCCTTTTTCCAGGGTAAAGGAAAATTCCTTTGTTTCTGATGCGTTGCCCTCGATATTAAAAAAACCCTGAGTTACTTTCTTTTGATCCAGGAATACGCGCACCAGCAGACTCTTTACCCTTACCGGTGAGAAATTAGACACCGTTACTTTGATATAGCCTCTTCCGTCTTTCTGTGATATATCAAGCCCGGACTCAATATGGGTAATAGCTACATTATTCAGCATTCCACCTTTGGAAAGGTCTACGATATGAATACCCGATATATGGCTCTGCAACCGTTCATTTCCCGTCTTGAACCAATCGAAATTCCAGCTATTCTTCGTCATATCGGTAAGCAGGAATATCCTTTTAACAGATGCCTTTGCGTTAGTTAATATTTCTATTGCTGCATCCAACGCAGGAGTAATATGAGTAGCTGTAAAGGTTACTTGTAATTGTTCTGCAAGATTTAAAACAGTGTTTTTATCGTAATCGAGTTCCGGCAGGGCTTGTGATTCTACACCAGAACAAGTAATTATAGCAACATCGTCATCTTTCGTTAAACTATCAACGATCTTCTTTGCAGCAGTTTTCGCTGAGGCAAATAATGATTCACTATTGCTCACATACTGCATGCTGTATGAGTCGTCCACGATAATGACATTGCTTGTTGGAACGTTTTTTTCTGAGACTCCACCGCCAAAGGTTTTAAGAAATGGTTTGGCAAGGGCAAGGGCAAGGAAGGTAATCAGGGAAGCCCGCAGGATTAAAAGGATCAGTTGGCGAAGTTTGAACTTTACGGAAATGCGCTTATTCGTTTGTAAGAGAAAATCAATGGCTGCAAACCTATGAGAAATAGCCTTCTTCTTGTTTATCAGATGGATGATGACAGGTATGCTGGCGCCCAGGATACCGAGTAATAAAAGGGGATTAAGAAAAGAGATCATAGCTGAATTTTACCTTAATTTGTCGCTGGAAAGACAGAGAATATTATTGAATTAAAGGATAACATATCAAAGGCTAAAATACAAAAATATATAGCCAGGAAACCATCACTTTTGTATTTTGAATCAAAATCTTAATCCGGTGAGATTCTGTAAATATTTGTAGTTAAAATAGGCCTTCGGCTACTTTTATCTCTCCGTAAGATGTAAGGCAAGGCTTCACGGGCTGTCCGAGAATTCAATCGACCCACAAATGCCATACTAAATATTGTTATCATGCTAATATTTTGTCAGCATATAGTATAGAATTTGCCGTGTGAAAGCATTCCCGGACAGACTGTAAAGGTTCGACAGCAGCGGCGATATGATCCCGACCTGCGGCACTCCCTTCTTCCCGTTTGCCTTAAGGATGAGTTTTACCAGGTGCATGATATCATCGTCCTGCGCCCGCCGGGCTATCTTCTCCAACAGCAGGTGATGCCTTATGGTGTCGAAGTATCCGCTCAGGTCTACATCCACCACCCTGGTAAGGCCATGCAGTACCCCTTTCGTCACCCTGTCGATTGCCTGGTGTGCATGTCGTTTGGGACAATAGCCGTACGAGCAGTCCTTGAAGTCCGCCTCAAATATCGGTTCCAATAAAAGCTTTAACGCCCCCTGCACTACCCGGTCTTTGACCGTTGGTATCACAAGCATTCGGGTCTTTCCATCCCTTTCGGTATTTCGACCCTTCTGTTGGGCAACGGTCGGTACGTCCGGTTAAGGAGTCCTGCCCTATCCCTTCCAGAAATCCCTCAACTCCCTCTGCCTCGATGCCCGCAAAACTCTTTCCATCGATTCCGGGCGTACCATCGTTGGCCTTTGCCAATCGATAGGCCCCTCTCAGGACTTCTTTCTTGCAGACATGACAGTATAGCCCCCAAAACCTCCAGTGCTTCTCGGTCTTCGCCTTCCTGGTAACTACACATAAGTTGCGCATAAACCAGACAAAAATCGTGCTAACCAGCCATAGATAAGGGAAAGATGGCAGTCATGGCTGAGAGAGCCTGAAAAATCTTGTT
>JAANMX010002876.1_pt1 | contig 16146 bp, 11 predicted proteins | sample 7279681 | NCBI WGS metagenome assembly JAANMX01 (sample SAMN14094542, study PRJNA606508) | bioreactor metagenome | isolation source: A lab-scale SPAN reactor treating ammonium-rich wastewater day 351 | place: Ireland: Galway | collected 2018-01-01
GCATCCGCGTGAAGATGATCACCGGCGACCACGCCGGCACCGCGCGCGCGATCGGCATCGAGATGGGCCTGGGCACGGCGGAATCGCTGCGTGTGGTGTCGGGCGCCGAGATCGAGGCCGCCTCGGACGAGGAACTGCAGCAGCTCGCCCAGGACTGCGACATCTTTGCCCGCACCAGTCCCGAGCACAAGCTGCGCCTGGTCACCGCGCTGCAGGCGCGCGGCGAGGTGGTGGCGATGACCGGCGACGGCGTCAACGACGCCCCCGCGCTCAAGCGCGCCGACGTCGGCGTGGCGATGGGCATCAAGGGCACCGAGGCCACCAAGGAGGCCGCCGAAATCGTGCTCGCCGACGACAACTTCTCCACCATCGAGCGCGCGGTCGAGGAAGGGCGCACCATCTACGACAACCTCAGGAAGGCCATCCTCTTCATCCTCCCCACCAATGGCGCGCAGGGCTTCGTGATGCTGGCCGCCGTGGTCCTCGGCCTCACGCTGCCGCTGACCCCGGTGCAGATCCTGTGGGTGAACATGGTGGTGGCGGTGACGCTGGCGCTCGCGCTCGCCTTCGAGCCCGCCGAGCCGGGCGTCATGGAACGCCCGCCGCGCAAGCCGGGCACGCCGATCATGGACGGCGGGATGCTGTGGCGGGTGGGCTTCGTGTCGCTGCTGATCGGCGGCGCCACCATCGCCTCGTTCGAGTATTCGCTGTACGCCGGCATGGAGCTGCAGTCGGCGCGCACGATGGCGGTCAACACCCTGGTGATCGCGCAGGCCTGGTACCTGTTCAACAGCCGCTTCCTCACCGCCTCCAGCCTGGCGCCGGCGCGCCTGTTCACCAATCCGGCGGCGCAGATCTCGGTGCTGATCCTGACCCTGCTGCAGCTCGGCTTCGTCTATCTGCCCTTCATGAACACCTGGTTCGGCACCACCCCGCTGGCGCTGGAGACCTGGCTGCCGCCGCTCGGCATCGGCGCGCTGGTGTTCCTCATCGTCGAGGCCGAGAAGGCGCTGCTGCGCCGCCGCGGCTGATCGCGCCGGCGCAGCCGACCATCGACACAGCGATCGCACAGGGCAGGTGCAGATGACCCCGGACCAGATCCTCGTTCTCACCATCCTGCTCGCCACCATCGGCATGTTCCTTTGGGGGCGCTGGCGTCACGACATGGTCGCGGTCATGGCGCTGCTCGCCTGCGTGCTCGCGGGGCTGGTCGAGCCCGCCGTCGCCTTCGCCGGCTTCGGTCACCCCGCGGTGGTCACCGTGGCCTGCGTGCTGGTGCTCAGCCGCGGGCTGCAGGCCTCGGGGGCGGTGGATACACTCGCAGCCAGGCTTTTGCCGGCGAAGGCCGGCATCGCGCTCAGCCTCGCCGCGCTCGTCGGCCTGGGCGCCCTGCTGTCGGGCGTGATGAACAACGTCGGCGCGATGGCGCTGCTGATGCCGGTGGCGATGCAGCTCGCCTCACGCCTCGGCCTGCCGCCCGGCAGGGTACTGATGCCGCTGGCCTTCGGCACCATCCTCGGCGGCATGACGACGATGATCGGCACCCCGCCCAACCTGATCGTGTCCGGATTTCGCGCCCAGTTGGGCGAGGGCGGCTTCGCCATGTTCGACTTCACGCCCGTGGGCCTGAGCGTCGCCGTCTCCGGCACGCTGTTCATCGTGCTGCTTGGCTGGCGCCTCGTCCCTGCGCGCGACAAGGCGAGCACCGAGGGCTTCGAAACCGGCGCCTATGTCACCGAGGTCCGCGTCGCGCCGGACAGCAAGGCCGCAGGCATGCTCCTGCGCGCGATCGAGACCCGGCTCGACGAGGCCGGCGCACAGATCATCGGCCTGGTGCGCAACGAGGTCCGCATGACCGCCCCCCAGTCCAGCCGCAAGGTGCTGGCCGGCGACATCCTGGTCATCGAGGCCGATATCGAGGCGCTGCCCGAAGTCCTGGCCACGCTCGGCCTGAAGCTTGAAGAAGCCGGTTCGTCGCGCACGGGCGACGAACCGGAAGAGGATGCGGACGAACAGCAGCGCAGCCCCCCGGCAAAAAAGCCTGCACAGGCCACCGCCGACGCCCCGCAGGCACGGCGGACGAAGCAGGACGCGAGCAGGAAAGACGGGGGGCAAGACGGTGGAGAGGTCAGGCGCGAAGGCGACGAAACCCGGAAAAACAAGGATGAGGACGCAAGCGACGAGCGCGACGGAAACGACAGCGACGCCGCCAGGTCCTCCGCCGATGTCGAGATCGCGCTGATGGAACTGGTCGTCCGCCCCGAGGCCAGCCTGATCGGGCGCTCGGCCATGGATCTGGCGCTGCGCACGCGCTACGGCCTGAACCTGCTCGCCGTTTCGCGCAACGGCCAGCGCTCGAAGTCCCGCCTGAGAACGATGAAGATCCAGGCCGGCGACCTGTTGTTGATGCAGGGGCCGCTCGAGGCGCTCGCCGAGTTCGCGGCCGATTCGGGCTGCGTGCCGCTGGCCGAACGCGAGCTGCGCATCCCCGACCGCCGCAAGGCCTGGACCGCCGGGGCGATCATGGCCTGCGCGGTCGGCGGCGCCGCGCTGGGCCTGCTGCCCGCGGCCATCTCCTTCGCGCTCGGCGTGCTCGCCTCGATGGCCTTTCGCACCCTTCCCCTGCGATCGATCTACGACAGCATCGACTGGCCGGTCATCGTGCTGCTCGGCGCGCTGATTCCGGTCGCAGGCGCGATGGAATCCACCGGCACCGCCGACCTGATCGCGCACGCCCTGCTCGATGGCGTGGCGCAGGGCAACGCCATCGTTGCCCTCACCCTGGTACTGGTGGTCACCATGTTCCTGTCCGACCTGATGAACAACGCCGCGACCGCGGCGGTGATGTGCCCGATCGGGATCGGTACCGCCGCCGCGCTCGGCGCCAACGCCGACGCCTTCCTGATGGCGGTCGCGATCGGCGCCTCGTGCGCCTTCCTGACTCCGATCGGCCACCAGAACAACACCCTGATCCTCGGCCCGGGGGGCTTCCGCTTCGGCGACTACTGGCGGCTCGGCCTGCCCCTCGAGCTGCTGGTGGCGGCGGTATCGATCCCCCTGATCCTGCTGGTGTGGCCGCTCTGAGCGACAGTCCGGGCACGGGTGCCCGCGCGCTGCCGGCGGGCGTATCCTCCCTGCGATGAACGACGACAACCGAGACGACAGCCACGACCCCGCAGGCAAGGCCGCTGCGCGCACGCGAACGCTGAGCGAGCAGGTGGTCGAGGCGCTTGCCGACGGTCGCAACAAGCGCGTGCGCAAGCTGCTCCAGCGCCTGCATCCGGCCAAGATCGCCGCGCTGCTCGAGCGCCTGGAACCCGCGCAGCGCCTGGCGCTGTGGCAACAGATCCACGGCGCGCTCGAGGGCCGGGTGCTCGGCCATCTGAGCGCCGAATTGCGTCCCGCGCTGGCGCACGAGTCGCATGAGGACGGGGTGCCGGAAACCGACAGCGCCGCCGCATCGCAGCCCGCGGGCGACGGCGGTGCGCGCCAGCCGAGCGAGCTCGAGGCGGTGCGCGGTGCGCTCGAGGCCGGCAAGCTCAAGCGCGTCGGCAAGCTGGTGCACCGCATGCACCCGGCCAAGGTCGCCGGCCTGCTCGAGGCTCTGCCGCCCGCCGAGCGCAGCCAGGCCTGGAGCATGGTCGAGACCGAGCGCGCCGGTCGCGTGCTCAGCTTCCTGCACGACGAGATCAGCGCCGCGCTGGCGCAGGAGCTCGACCTCGAAGACCTGATCGCCGCGGTGCAGCACCTCGAACTCGACGACCTGGTCGACCTCATCCAGACCCTGCCGCACGCACTCGGCAGCCGGCTGGTGCTCGCCACCACCGGCGCGCGCCGCGAGCAGCTCGAATCGATGCTGTCCTACCCGGAAGAGTCGGCCGGCGGCCTGATGAACGCGGACGCGATCGAGGTGCGCGCCGACGTCAAGGCCGGCACCGTGCTGCGCTACCTGCGCCTGCTCGAGACCCTGCCGCCGCAGACCGACATGCTGATGGTGGTCGACCGCAAGGGCCACTACCAGGGCGCGCTGCGCCTGTCCGCGCTGGTCACCGCCAGTCTCGACACCCGCGTCGCCGAACTGATGCACACCGACATCGCCGGCATCCCGGTCGATACCGACAGCCGCGAGGTCGCCCGCCTGTTCCAGGACCTCGACCTGATGTCGGCGCCGGTGGTCGATGGCGAAGGCCGCCTGATCGGCCGCATCACGGTCGACGACGTGGTCGACCTGATCCGCGAGGAGTCCGAGCGCGCGGTGATGCAGATGGCCGGCCTGGACGACGAGGCCGACATGTTCGCCCCGGTGCTGGTGAGCTCGCGCCGGCGCGCGCTGTGGCTGGGCATCAACCTCCTCACCGCCTTCCTCGCTGCCTGGGTGATCGGTCAGTTCCAGGGCACGCTCGAGCAACTGGTGGCGCTCGCCGTGCTGATGCCGATCGTCGCCAGCATGGGCGGCATCGCCGGCAGCCAGACGCTCACCCTGGTGATCCGCGGCCTCGCCCTCGGCCAGGTGCAGAAGGGCAACGTGCGCGTGCTGCTCAACCGCGAGGTCGGGGTCTCGATCCTCAACGGCATGCTGTGGGCCGCCGTCGTCGCGGCGCTGGCCGTGGTGTGGTTCGGTGACTGGGGCATCGGCGGCGTGATCGCCGCCGCCATCCTGCTCAACCTGCTGTGCGCCGCGGTCGCCGGCCTGGCCATCCCGCTCCTCCTCGACCGCCTGGGCATCGACCCCGCGCTCGCCGGCAGCGTGATCCTGACCACGGTCACCGACGTGGTCGGCTTCTTCGCCTTCCTCGGGCTGGCGACGGTGCTGCTGCTATGAACCGCCGCCCCGCAGGCCCCGGCCTGTTTCGCCCTTCACCCAACGCAGCATTCAACCGGAGCATCCCATGAGCAAGCACCCCAAGATCGACATCGCCGACTTTCGCGTCAAGGGTGGCCACAAGGTGGACCTCGCCGACTGGCCGACGCAGGTCAAGCCTTTCTACGACTCCAAGGACGCCTACAAGGACATGCTCGAAGCCGGCACCGAGCGCCTGTCCGAACTGCAGGAGATGCTCTACGCCCACGACCGCTACTCGCTGCTGGTGATCTTCCAGGCCATGGACGCCGCGGGCAAGGACGGCGCCATCCGCCACGTCATGTCGGGGGTCAATCCGCAGGGCTGCCAGGTGTTCAGCTTCAAGCACCCGAGCGCCACCGAGCTCGACCACGACTTCCTGTGGCGCACCCACGTCGCGCTGCCCGAGCGCGGCCGCATCGGCATCTTCAACCGCTCGTACTACGAGGAGGTGCTGATCGTGCGCGTGCTGCCCGAGATCCTGCGCGGCGAGAAGCTGCCCGACGACACGCTGGCGGCGAAGGACTTCTGGGGCGACCGCTACCGCTCGATCGCCGACTCCGAGGCCCACCTGCACCGCAACGGCACGCGCATCGTCAAGATCTTCCTCCACCTGTCGAAGGACGAGCAGCGCGACCGCCTGATCGCGCGCATCGACGAGGAAGACAAGAACTGGAAGTTCGACGAGGGCGACATCGAGCAGCGCCAGCACTGGGACAAGTACATGGCCGCCTACGCCGACTGCCTCGCCGCCACCAGCACCGCCGACTGCCCGTGGTACGTGGTGCCGGCCGACGACAAGAAGAACGCCCGCCTGATCGTGTCGCAGATCCTGGTCGACACCCTGGCCGCGCTCGACATGCGCTACCCGGAGACCACGCCGCAACGGCGCGAGAAGCTGCTCGAGATCCGCCGCCAGCTGGAGGCGGGCGAGGTCTGATCCACCCCGTTCGCGGCTTGCGCCGCTCCTGCATCGCATCGGATCCGCGTCGGTTCTTGTAGGAGCGCCGCAAGGCGCGAACGCCGCGGCCGCGGGCGCGTTGATTCCTGCGAGCCGTGCTCAGCCCTGCAGGCTGTGGCCGATCTGCTCGCAATACTGCTGCAGGTCCTCGGGAACGCCGCCCGGACATTCGCCGCAGGCGCGGTTGCCCGGCACGGCGTAGTCGATGAACTTCGGATACGCGAGCCCGAGCCCGGCCATCAGCTTCTCGAACGCGGCCAGGCTCTGCTCGCCACCGAGACGCGGGTTGCGCGCCTTTTCCTGGGCGATCGAGGACACGCGGCGCTCCTTGTAGTCGTGGCCCGGGTACACCAGCGTGTCGTCGGGCAGCGCGAACAGCTTGGCGCGCACGCTGTGGTAGAGCGCGCGCGCATCGCCGTTCTGGAAATCGGTGCGGCCGCAGCCCTCGATCAGCAGCGCGTCGCCAGTGCACACGCGGTCGCCGACGCGGTAGGCGTGGTGGCCGTCGGTGTGGCCGGGGGTGAAGATCGGTTCGATGCGCACGCTGCCGACCTGCAGCGCCACGCCCTCCTCCACGCCGAGGTCGGCGCAGGGCAGGCGGTCGATGGCGGGGTGCGCGATGCGGCTGCCCACCTCCTCGCGCAGCTTGCGCGCGGCGGTGATGTGATCGGCGTGGATGTGGGTGTCGACGGTGTACGCGAGCGTGAGCCCAAGCCGGCGCAGTTCTTCCAGGTCGCGCTGCCAGGCCGGCAGCACCGGGTCGATGAGCACCGCCTGGCCGGTCTGCTCGCAGCCGAGGAGGTAGGTGTAGGTGCTGGAGAGCGGCTCGAAGAGCTGGCGGAAGATCATGCGTGGGCCTCCTGTGTCGGTCGCGATGCCTGGCTTACCTGGCCGCCGCGCCTTCGCGCACGGTCCACTCGACCACCTCGGCCGCCAGCCGGTCGGCAGCAGCGCCGAACGCCTGCACCACTGCGGGCACGGCGGTGTCGGTCGCCGGCGCGCGCAACGCAAAGCTGCGGCTGGCGACGATGCGGCGGGTGGCGGTGTGCACCAGGCGGGCGTCGAGGCGGACCACGGCCTCGGCGCGGCCGTCGCGGTACTCGCTCTGGAACGCGCGCAAGTCGCTGTCGAGCTCGAAGTCGGCCTGCAACTGCTTGTCGTCGCTGCTCAGCGCGGCAACGCGGCCGTCGGCACGGAAGGCATCGAGCAGGCGGTTGCGCACCAGCACCGGCGCGGGGTCGCTCCAGCCCGCGCCCTTGTAGACGCTGACGCGGTTGTCGGCGGGCACGACGACGATGCGCTGGCCCGACAGATGCACGCCCGCGGCCGGGCGCGCGACGCGCAGCGACCACGGCGCCGCCTTGGTGGCGGATGCGGATACCGGGGCGATGGCCGGCAGCAGATAGACCTCGAGCGGCTCGGGCTTGGGCAGGATGGTGCACGCAGGCAGCAGCAGTACCGCACCGAGGGCGACCAAGCCGACCCAGCGGTCAACGCGCCCGGCAACCGCAGGCCCCACCCGGCTCACGGCGCGCACAAGGCGCGCCCGGGGGCCACGACGCATGGGCACATCACCCTTGATGGCCGGCACGGATTGCAGGGTCGTCATGGCGTGAACTCCTTGGTCGGTTCGAGGCCGAGCAGGTAGTCGGCGGGGCGGTCTTCGAGCTGGCGGGTGATCGCGCGCAGCGAGGCGAGCGTGGAGCGCAGCTCGCCCACCGCGGGGCCGATCTCGGCCAGCCCGCGCATGCCGGCGTCGAGCTGGCCGCGGTTGTCGGCGAGCAGGCCTTCGACCGTGCCCATCGCGCGCTCGAAGGCCTGCATCGCGGCGCGCGCGCTGTCCAGGGTCTGGGTGCCCTGCTTGTCGATCAGGCGATTGGTGGTACCGAGCACGCGCGTCGCCTCGACGAGGGTGGCGCTGGCGTCGCCGCTGGCCTGGGTAATCTGGCGCAGCGCGGCGCCGAGGTCATCGCGCTGCGCGGCGAGCGCGGCGGTGGCCTGCTCGAGGTTGCCCAGGGTGCGGCCGATGCTGGCGACGTTATCGTGCGAGAACAGTGCGCGCGCCTGCACCATCAGCTCGTTGACGTTGGTGATCGCGTCTTCGCCGTCGGCGAGCAGGCGGCTCAAGGGCGACGGTGCGGCGATGATCTGCGGCACGCTGCCATCGGTGGTGACAAGCGCGGTGCTGTCGGGGTCGTCACCGCTGGTGAGCCGGATCATGCTCAACCCGGTGATGCCGGCCGGCACCAGCCGCGCGCGGGTGTCGCTGCGCACCGGCGCGGTGCTGTCCACGCGCACGCGGGCGATCACCCGGTGCGCATCCTCGGGGTCGAGGCGCAGGCTGACGACGTCGCCGATCTTGATGCCGTTGAACTCCACCGTGCCGCCCTTGGACAGGCCGGACACCGCCTCCTGGAAGACGATGTCGTAGACCTCGAACTGGCGGTCGGCGTCGCTCTTGCCCAGCCACAGCGCGAACATCAGCGCGGCGCCGACGACGAGCAGGGTGAAGAGGCCGATCAGCACGTGATGGGCGCGGGTTTCCATGTCAGTTGTTCTCCGTTGCTGCGGGCATGGCCTGGGCGGCGGCCACCGCGGTGGCGGCGGCGCGGCCGCGCGGGCCGTGGAAATATTCGCGGATCCAGTCGTCGTCGGTGGCGGCGACTTCGTCCAGGCCGGCATTGACCAGCACCTTCTTCTGCGCCAGCACGGCGACGCGGTCGGTGATGGTGTAGATGGTGTCGAGGTCGTGGGTGACGATGAACACCGTGAGCCCGAGCGCGTCCCTCAGCGTGAGGATGAGCTGGTCGAAGGCCGCGGCGCCGATCGGGTCGAGACCGGCGGTGGGTTCGTCGAGGAACAGGATGTCGGGGTCGAGCGCGAGCGCGCGCGCGAGCGCGGCGCGCTTGACCATGCCGCCGGAGAGGTCCGCCGGGAACTTGTCGCCGGCGAGCGGCGGCAGACCGGCGAGCGCGATCTTGAGCGCGGCGAGCTCGGCCGCATCCCCCCGCGACATCCCGGCGTGCTCGATCAGCGGCAGCGCCACGTTCTCGCTCACGGTCAGCGACGAGAACAGCGCCCCCTTCTGGAACAGCACGCCGAAGCGACGCTCGACCTGCTTGCGGCGCGCATCCGGCAGGCTCAGCAGGTCTTCGCCGAACACGAGCACGCTGCCCGCGCGCGGCCGATTCAGCCCGACGATGGTACGCAGCAGCACCGACTTGCCGGTGCCCGAACCGCCCACCACGCTGAGGATCTCGCCGCGGCGCACGTCGAGGTCGAGACCGTCGTGCACCACCTGGGCGCCGAACTGGTTGCGCACGCCGCGGACCTCGATGACGTTATCGGCGCACTTCCCCGCTGCGCTCGCCAGCCCCGCCGTCACCACCCCATCTCCATGCAGAACAGCGCGGCGATCGCATCGACCACGATCACCACGAAGATCGACTGCACCACCGCCGAGGTCGTGTGCTCGCCCACCGACTGCGCGCTGCCCTCGACGCGAAAGCCCTCCAGGCAGCCGATCACCGCGATCAGGAAGGCGAAGATCGGTGCCTTGGCCATGCCGACCCAGAAGTGGATGAGGCCGACGTTGTCCTGGATGCGCGACAGGAACAGCGTCGGCGAGATGTCGAGCGTGGTCGCCGACACCAGCATGCCGCCGACGATGCCCGACACCATCGCCACGAAGGTCAGCATCGGCAGCGCGATCAGCAGCGCATACACGCGCGGCAGCACCAGCAGTTCGACCGGGTCGAGACCGAGCACGCGGATGGCGTCGATCTCCTCGTTGGCGCGCATCGAGCCGATCTGCGCGGTAAAGGAACTCGCGGTGCGGCCGGCGACGATGATCGCGGTCAGCAGCACGCCGAACTCGCGCAGGAAGGAGTAGGCCACCAGATCGACGGTGAAGATGCTGGCGCCGAAATTCTGCAGCACGGTGGCGCCGAGGAAGGCGACCACCGCGCCGATCAGGAAGGTCAGCAGGGCGATGATCGGCACCGCGTCGAGGCCGGTGCGCTCGAGGTTGGCGACCAGCGCGGTCGTGCGCCAGCGCCGCGGCCGCACCGCCATGCGCAGTACGGTTTCCAGGATCAGGCCGATGAAGCCGGCGAGGCGGATGACATGGCGCGAGAACAACGTCATGCTGCGGCCGATGTGGGCGAGCACGTCGCCGAGCGCGTAGCCTTCGGCGCTGGCGGCAGGCACGGATGGCTCGGCAAGCGCATCGGCGACCGCCTTCAGCAGCGCGCGCCGTTCGCGCGGCAGGGCGGTGTCGTCGGCAAGCAGCGCGGCAACGCGCTCGGCGCCGAGCAGCGCGTGCAGCAGGCGCGCGCCGGCGGTGTCGAGCGCAACCAGGCCGTCTACATCCACCCTCGCCACCCGCGCTGCCCCCGCCTCCGCGCTCAAGGCGCGGACGCGATCCGCCAACACCGCATGATGCGCGAGCGTCCACTCACCCCGCACCGACAGGCGCGCGCCGCCCTCAGTCGCGACGAGCTCGACCTCTCCGGGACAGGACGCGAGCACGGCACGGACTGCATGTTCGGGATTTCGGGGCATTCGCTACAAGAACCTCGGTTGGCAAGGGGCGATGGTACAACAGGGGCTGCATGCGGACCCGATGTGCAGGGCGATCGCATGAAGGGCTCGGGTACATCATGGGCGCGGGTTCACCCGCGAACCCTGCGCTCGGCAGCGCTGCATTCGCGGGCGAGCCCGCCCACAGCGGCTGGCAACAATGAGCCCGCCCTGCGCAACCGCGGTCGACGCAGCGGACTCGTGCGAGCGCCCTGGCTTGGTGCGACGCCGCCAACGGGCGCACAATTCCCCATACGGCATCGAACGTGCTGATGTGCCCGGCCGATGCCCGATGCCTGAAGGCAGCCGACGATGCGGCCTCGACATGCACGCGTCGTGATGACGGACGCCAGGATCCCAAGGTGATTTCCATGAACACAGCACAGCGCAGCCGACTCGCCTGGATCGGGGTCGGCGTGGTGGTCATTGCGGCAGCGGGCGCTTGGCAGCTCCTCCGCCCTGCCGCGGACGACGGCAGCTTCGTGCGCGGCAACGGCCGCATCGAGGCCACCGAGGTCGATGTCGCCGCCAAGGCGCCCGGCCGGGTGGATACGATCCTGGTGAACGAAGGCGACTTCGTGACCGAGGACAGCGTGGTCGCGCGCATGGACGTCAGGGGCCTGCAGGCCCAGCTCGCCCAGGCGCGCGCCGAGGTGGCCAACGCCGTCAGCGCGCGCGAGACGGCCCGCGCCCTGGTCGCCCAGCGCCAGGCCGACGTGGCGATGGCGGAGGCGGTGCTGGTGCAGCGCCGTGCCGACGTGGACGTGGCGCGCAGCACCGCGGCGCGCTCGCGTGCGCTGCTCGCCGACCGCGCCACGTCGGCGCAGAAGGTCGAGGACGATGCCGCCCGCGCGCGCAGCGCCGAGGCCAACATCACCGTCGCCCAGGCCCAGATCGCCGCCGCCCGCGCCGGCGTACGCGCCGCCGAGGCGCAGGTGCAGCAGGCCGAGGCCGCGATCGGCGCCACCGAGGCGGTGGTCGCGCGCATCGCCACCGAGATCGCCGACGGCGAGCTGCGCGCTCCGCGCAGCGGCCGCGTGCAGTATCGCGTGGTGCAGCCGGGCGAGGTGGTCGGCGGCGGCGGCAAGGTGGTGAGCCTGGTCGACGTCGGCGACGTGTACATGACCTTCTTCCTGCCCGAGATGGCCGCCGGCCGCGTCGCGCTCGGCACCGAGGTGCGCATCGTGCTCGACGCCGCGCAGGCCTTCGTGATCCCGGCCAGGGTGTCCTACGTCGCCAGCGTCGCCCAGTTCACGCCGAAGACGGTCGAGACCCAGAGCGAGCGCCAGAAGATGGTGTTCCGCGTCAAGGCACGCATCGACCCCGAGCTGCTGGCGAAGTACCCCGAACAGGTCAAGACCGGCCTGCCCGGCATTGCCCATGTACGCCTGGATGCCGAGCGTGACTGGCCCGCCGAGCTGCAGGTGAGGCTGCCGTGAGTGCGCAGCGCGGCGCCGCCGATGCCACCGCGCCGCCGGTGGTGCGCCTCGCCGACGTCCGCCACCAGTACGGCGACACCCTCGCCGCCGACGGTGTCAGCCTCGACATTCCCGCCGGGCGCATGGTCGGCTTCATCGGCCCGGACGGCGTGGGCAAATCGACCTGGCTCGGCCTGATCGCCGGCGCGCGCAAGATCCAGCACGGCACGGTGGAAGTGCTCGGCGGCGACATGGCGGACGTCCGCCACCGCGCCCGCGTGTGCCCGCGCATCGCCTACATGCCGCAGGGCCTGGGCAGGAACCTCTACCCCACGCTGTCGGTGTTCGAGAACATCGACTTCTTCGGCCGCCTGTTCGGCCAGTCCGCGGCCGAGCGCGCGCGTCGCATCGCCGACCTGCTCGCTGCCACCGGCATGGCGGCCTTCGCCGACCGCCCGGCCAACAAGCTCTCCGGCGGCATGAAGCAGAAGCTCGGCCTGTGCTGCGCGCTGATCCACGACCCCGACCTGCTCATCCTCGACGAGCCCACCACCGGCGTCGATCCGCTGTCGCGCCGGCAGTTCTGGGAACTGATCGCGCGCATCCGCGCCGCTCGCCCCGGCATGAGCGTCCTGATCGCCACCGCCTACATGGAAGAAGCCGAAGCCTACGACTGGCTGGTGGCGGTGGACGCCGGCCGCGTGCTCGCCACCGGCACGCCGGACGCACTGCGTGCCGCGGGCGGCGCCGACACGCTCGAAGAGGCCTTCATCGCCCTGCTGCCCGAAGCTCGCCGCCAGCACCACCACCGCCTCGAGATCCCGCCGCACAGCGCGGGCGAGATCGTGATCGAGGCGCGCGGCCTGCAGATGCGCTTCGGCGACTTCGTCGCGGTGGATGACGTCAACCTGGCGGTGCGGCGCGGCGAGATCTTCGGCTTTCTCGGTTCCAACGGCTGCGGCAAGTCGACCACGATGAAGATGCTCACCGGCCTGCTCGAACCGAGCGCCGGCGAGGCGCTGCTGCTCGGCAGCAAACTGGACGCGAAAAACCTGGAGACGCGCCGGCGCGTGGGCTACATGTCGCAGGCGTTCTCGCTGTACGGCGAGCTGTCGGTGCGCCAGAACCTCGACCTGCACGCCCGCCTGTTCGACCTCGCCGACGCCGAGGCCGAATTGCGCATCGCCGAACTCGCCCGCCGCTTCGACCTCGACCCGGTGATGGACGTGCAGCCCGACGCGCTGCCGCTCGGCATCCGCCAGCGCCTGCAGCTCGCGGTGGCGGTGCTGCACCGGCCCGACGTGCTGATCCTCGACGAGCCCACCTCGGGCGTGGACCCGGTGGCGCGCGACCACTTCTGGGCGCTGATCGTTGATCTGTCGCGCAAGGACGGCGTGACCATCTTCATCACCACCCACTTCATGAACGAGGCCCAGCGCTGCGACCGCATCTCGCTGATGCACGCCGGGCGCATCCTCGCCAGCGACACCCCGGCCGCGCTCAGCGCCGCGCGCGGGTGCGAGCGACTGGAGGATGCGTTCATCGCGTATCTGCAAGAGGCGAGTGGCAGCGCACCCAGTCCGGCGGCGGCGCGGTCTCCCGACGCCGAAGATCGCGACTTGCGTCGCTCCCACAGCGATCACCGCGCCGCCGGTGTGCCCGCTCCCCATCACGCCGGGCGCCCCGCCGGCTTCAGCCTCGCCCGCCTGCTCAGCCTGTCGGCGCGCGAGGCAATCGAGCTGCGCCGCGACCCGGTGCGGCTCACGCTCGCACTGGTCGGCACGCTGGTGCTGATGCTGGTCATGGGTTACGGCATCAACATGGACGTCGAGAACCTCAGCTTCGCCGTGCTCGACCACGACCGCAGCGTGGCCAGCGAAGGCTACACGCTGCGCATCGCCGGCTCGCGCTACTTCACCGAGCGCCCCACGCTCGACAGCCACGCCGAGCTCGACCAGCGCATGCGCAGTGGCCGGCTGACGATGGCGATCGAGATCCCGCCCGGCTTCGGCCGCGACCTCGCGCGCGGCAAGGCGCCGCAGATCGCGGTGTGGCTCGACGGCTCGATGCCGCTGCGCGCCGAGCTCGCACGCGCCTACGTGAGCGGCGTGCACGCGCAGACCCTGGCCGAAGCCGCCGCGGAAGCGGGCGCCGGCGCGGGCGCCACGACCGTACCCGCCACCATCGAGGTGCGCTACCGCTACAACCCCGAGCTGCGCAGCCTGGTGGCGATGGTGCCGATGGTGATCCCGCTGCTGCTGGTGTTCATCCCGTCGATGCTGACCGCGCTCGGCGTGGTGCGCGAGAAGGAACTCGGCTCCATCCTCAACCTGTACACCACGCCGGTGACGCGCTTCGAGTTCCTGGTCGGCAAGCAGCTGCCCTACATCGCGCTGTCGATGTTCAACTTCGTGCTGCTGTTCATCTTCGCGGTCACGCTGTTCCAGGTGCCGTTCAAGGGCAGCTTCGTGGCGCTGGCCTGCGGCGCCCTGCTCTACGTCACCGCCACCACCGGCCTGGGCCTGCTCGCGTCCACCATGACCAGCAGCCAGGTGGCCGCGCTCGCCGGCACCTCGATCGGCACCCTGCTGCCGGCGATCCAGTTCTCCGGGCTGATGGACCCGGTGTCCTCGCTCGAAGGCGGCGGCGCGTTGATCGGCGCGATCTACCCGACCGCGCACTTCCTCACCATCTCCAGCGGCACGTTTTCCAAGGCGCTCGGCTTCGCCGAACTCGGCGGGTCCTTCCTGCCGCTGGCGGCGGCGATCCCGGTGCTGACCGTGCTGTCGGTGCTGCTGCTGAAGAAGCAGGCGAAATGAGCGCACAGCCCACCCAGTCCATGAAACGGACGCCGACGCCGACGCCGACCCCGACCCTGAAGCCGAGCCGGCGCTCGACCCACCTGCGCAACACCTGGCACCTCGGCATCAAGGAGTTCCACAGCCTGGCGCGCGACATGGCGCTGATGTTCCTGATCGTGTTCATGTTCAGCGTGTCGATCTACGCCGACGCCCGCGCCAAGCCCGAGAGCCTGAACCGCGCCTCGATCGCCGTCGTCGACGAAGACCGCTCGCAGCTCTCCACCCGAATCGTCGCCGCGCTGCAGCCGCCGCAGTTCATCACCCCGGACCAGGTCGGACTGGCCGACATGGACCGCGGCATGGACGCCGGCCGCCACACCTTCGTGCTCGACATCCCGCCCGGCTTCCAGCGCGACGTGCTCGCCGGCCGCAGCCCGGCGCTGCAGCTCAATGTCGACGCCACCCGCCAGAGCCAGGCGCAGACCGGCGCCGGCTACATCCAGGCCATCCTCGCCGACGAGATCCGCGCCTTCGTGCTCCGCGTGCGTGCCCCCGCGCCGCAGCCGGTGGAACTGGTGCCGCGCGCGATGTTCAACCCCAACCTCAACGCCTCCTGGTTCGCGGCGATCAACGCCCTGATCAACAACGTCACCATGCTCGGCATCCTGCTCACCGGCGCCGCGCTGATCCGCGAGCGCGAGCACGGCACCATCGAGCACCTGCTGGTGATGCCGGTCACCCCGCTCGAGATCATGCTGTCGAAGATCTGGTCGATGGGCGTGGTGGTGCTGGTGGCGTCCTCTTTCTCGCTGCAGGTGGTGGTGAAGGGCTTCCTCGGCATCACGGTGGCCGGTTCGGCGGCGCTGTTCGGGCTCGGCACCCTGCTCTACCTGTTCGCCGCGGCCTCGATCGGCATCTACATGGGCACGGTGGCGCGCAACATGCCGCAGTTCGGGCTGATGTCCATCCTCGTGCTGCTGCCGCTGCAGATCCTGTCCGGCGGCGTCACCCCGCGCGAGAGCATGCCGGAGACGATCCAATACCTGATGGCGCTCGCCCCCACCACGCACTATGTCTCGCTGGCGCAGTCCATCCTGTTCCGTGGCGCGGGGATCGACGTGGTGTGGCCCGGATTCCTGATGGTGGCGACAATCGGCGCGGTGTTCCTGAGCCTCGCTCACCGCCGCCTGCGCCATACAATCGGCACGATGCAGAATTGACTCCGGCCCCGCCCGGAGAATGGAGAACACGATGAGCACGCCGGAAACGAACGCAAAACCCAAGACCCCGCGCCGCAAGGCCACCAGCGCCCAGGGTCCACGTCCGCGCAAGGCCGCCGCGAGCACCGCGGTCGTGCCTTCGCCAGCCGCGACGCCCGCGGCCCCGGCGCCGGCATCGACCCAGGCTCGAGCCGCCTCCGCACCAGGCACCCCGGCCGCTTCTGCGCCGAGGGTCCCGTCCCCCTCTGGCACGCGCACCGCCGCCCGCGCGCCCACCGCGTGGAGAAGCCCGGCGACCCCCTTCGCCCCGCCGCCCGAGCGCAAC